>TBL_comb47_HYPODRAFT_10000160_pt1 | contig 84774 bp, 75 predicted proteins | sample TroBogypolimnion_40_FD_10682 | JGI IMG/M metagenome (IMG submission 10682) | reverse complement strand
GGCAGAATCAAGGCCAGCAAAACAAAGCCCCTGAGCAACGCCAGATGCAGAGGCAACAAAACAACGCACCTCAGCAGCGGCAGAATCAAGGCCAGCAAAACAANGCNCCTGAGCAACGCCAGATGCAGAGGCAACAAAACAACGCACCTCAGCAGCGGCAGAATCAAGGCCAGCAAAACAACGCNCCTGAGCAACGCCAGATGCAGAGGCAACAAAACAACGCACCTCAGCAGCGGCAGAATCAAGGCCAGCAAAACAACGCTCCTGAAAACAGAAACGGCCCAAATCAGTCCAACAAGGATGATCGGGGTAGAAAGAACTGAATGAATCGTGATGTAGCGATTTCCGCTGATCAGGAGGAAGAAAAGCCCCGATAATTATTTGATGCCTTGATGCATAACAATGACCGGGATCAGCGGATTTTTTAAAGAGGTATCAATAGACCAGAAGATAAAACACACAATGCAGCAGAAACGGTTTAAAGCTTTAGCTACAATAGCAGTGGTGATAGTGATTTTTGTTGCGGTCTCACCACTGCATGCAGCAGAATCTGTGAGCTGGGAACAGTGCGTCAATGAAACCATTAAAGCGCATCCAGACCTTTATTCAGCTCTTGCAGTTTTGCAGCAGGCCGAAGCCGATAAACGCATCACGAAAGGAGCACTATTGCCTCAGCTAAGTTTTGGCGTCAACTCTTCTGAGAATGGAACGACGGGAACCGGATCATCTTCAGCACTCTCATATTCATTTTCGGCACAACAGCTGCTCTATGACGGACACAAAACGTCAAATCAGATTGCCAGTAATGCAGAGGCAATCAAGGGAGCTCAATACAATGTCAATGCTGTTTCAGCCAATGTCCGTTTTGCCCTCCGTTCAGCATTTACACAACTCCTTAAAGCGCAGGATCTTATCGATCTTACCGTTGAGATTGCAGAAAGACGGCAGAATAATGTTCGCTTGATCAGTCTGCGCTATCAGGGTGGACGTGAACATATCGGTTCGCTTCGCCAAGCCGAAGCCGATCTGGCACAGGCACAGTTTGAAGTCTCACAGGCTAAACGGGGCCTTATCCTTGCCCAGACAAACCTCGCCTCGGCACTTGGGCGCGATACACATCATGCAGGAAAAGCAGGGCGCACTCCTCTTGCCGATCAGCGCTGTTTAGAGCAGAAATGGCAAAACGGTAGTACTTCAGAAAAACGGTTCTACACAAGAAGCTTTGCGCTATAGCGCTCTACGTATCGGGCTTCAGGATGAAAGTAATATCGAAATAGTCACAGGCCTTACTGACAGTTCCGTAGTATTGCTCCCCGATTCCTCTTTTGTGTTACCGAAAAACAGCACAGGCTCAAACCCGTTCACACCCCAACGGAGCAGAACAAAAAAATGAAAAGCATGCTTGAGCTTGTCGATGTTCACCGGACATACCTGATCGGTGAAAGCACTGTTCAGGCGTTGCGTGGTGTTTCCGTAACGATAGAGCAGGGGGAGTTTGTAGCTATCATGGGGGCATCAGGGTCAGGCAAATCCTCACTGCTTCAGATTCTCGGTCTTCTGGACAACCCTGACAAGGGTGAGTACCGGATTTTCGGTAATAATGTCAATACCATGACGGAGGATGAGCAGGCCGGAGTACGCAATAATGTTGCAGGGTTTGTGTGTCAGCAGTTTCATCTGCTCAAGCGGATGAGTATTGTTGAAAACGTGCGGCTTCCGCATATCTACAGCGGAGTTAAAGGTGATTTTCATCAGCAGGCGGTAGATCGACTCAGGCAGGTTGGGCTCGAAGAAAGAGTTGATCATACACCGAGCCAGCTTTCAGGAGGCGAACAGCAGCGTGTGGCTATAGCAAGGGCTCTGGTTCGTGATCCGTTGATCATTTTTGCCGATGAACCTACTGGAAACCTGAACACAAAAAACTCGATTGAGATCATGAAGATCTTTAAAGGTCTTCATGAAGAGGGTAAAACCATCATCATGGTCACGCATGAAAACGATATCGCTGCCTTTGCTCAGCGTATCATTACCATGAGGGACGGCGTCATTATTTCTGATGAGCGCAAACCGGGATTTGAGGCATCAGAAGTTGCAGAAAAAGAGAGTAGCTTTGATATACATGGCTCCGGAAAAGCCTCGTTATGGCAGGACGGGCGATTTACAGGATTTATCACTCAGGCGTTTCAGGCTATTCTTGCCAACAAGATGCGTTCTTTTCTTTCAGTGCTCGGCATACTGGTTGGAGTAGCATCGGTAATTTCCATGATTGCACTTGGAGAAGGCGCCAAAGCTGCCATGCAGGAACAGATGAAATCCATGGGCTCCAATCTGCTTTCAATAAGAGGTGGTTCGGCCAAAATCAGAGGTGCAGCCCAAAGGGCTGGTGCAGTTGCGCGCTTTACCTTTATAGATGTAGACGAGATCGCCTCACTTCATACACTGGTAAAAAGTGCTGCCGGAGTAGTAACTGGCAGTGGGCGGATCGTTTATGGCAATAAAAACTGGAGTTCAAGCCTCAATGGAGTTGGCTATGATTTCGGTACAATGCGTGCTTCGATACCAAAAGTCGGACGATGGTTTACCCCTGAAGAGATTCAGACCCGTGCAAAGGTGGCCATTATCGGGGTGACGGTTGTGAATGAACTCTTTGGTACAACCAATCCACTTGGCAAGACCATAAAAGTCAACAGAATTAATTTCACGGTTATCGGTATAGCCCCGGCGAAAGGGTTTTCCGGTCCGCAGGATGACGATGATGTTTTGATTATTCCAGTAACAACAGCCATGTACCGAGTGCTTGGTAAAAATTATCTCAGTGGGATATTTGTTGAGGTCGCTTCATCCACATTAATTGACCAGACAAAAAGTAAGATTAGTGCACTGATTATCAAGCGGCACCGCCTGAAAGAGGGCGACGACTCTTTCAATATCAGGGACATGACGGAAATTCAGAAGATGCTCAGCAGTACGACACAAACCATGAGTCTCCTGCTTGGTTCCATTGCTGCCATCTCTCTTGTACTCTCCTATTTTGCCGGATGGGCAGTAAAAACATCCCTGATTTCTGTTGTTCTCGCAACAGCCTTTTCAGCGCTTATCGGAATTTTCTTCGGCCTTTGGCCTGCAAAGAAAGCTGCAGAACTAAAACCGTTAGAAGCTCTACGTTATGAGTAAGCATAGATTTTTCAAAATGTATACCGTTCAAAAGTATATCGATTCAATGCAACGGTAATTCAGAATGATAAAAAGTTATGAAACGGTCTCTCATTATAATTGGGTTAACTATTGTTATTATAATCCCGACTCTGTTTTATTTATTAAAAGTAAATCAATCAAATACAATACACCCGCCGGATGCGATACAAAAGGTATATAATATCGAAATCCCATCTTCAACTTTTAATTTCAACATTTCATACGACATCAATAATCTTGCAGATTATTTAAATAAAAAAATAACAGGAATTTTTTTAGTAAAAGAACTACTTATTCAACAAAAGAAAAAAGAAAAAATCAGAGTAACCCTTACAAAAACTGATAATATTGTTATTATCGCTAAAGGCCAAAAGCTTGTCTGTATTTTTCCTGTAATTGTCGATGCGGAACTTACCGATAGCCGGTTTGGCAAATTATTAACCGGATTAGTAAAGCCAGTTCATACAAGTATAATCATAACCTTATCAACCCCTGTTACAATAGATAAACAATGGTGTATTGTTACCCATTTTAAAATAGTAAACCATATATGGGCTGTAAAGCCTGTTTTGCAAATCGGGCCGTTTAAAATAAATATGGAAGAGCGACTCAATAAAGCAATAAAAGAAAATAGTCTGACATTAACAAGCCTTCTTGATTCCGAAATATATAAAGCTGCAACGTTAAAGCCATCATTAGTGCCAATTTGGCATGATCTTCAGGAACCTATTCTTATCAGCAGTATACCGAATAATCTATGGATAAAGTTTATCTGCAGTGATATAAGCGGTAAAATAAAAACACATCCCTCACGTATAACCTGCATGACTGCCATGCATGCAAAAATGTTTATTATCACTGATACAACAGCCGCATCAAAAACAAATTTCCACTCAAATTTATTGCCAGAACTGAAAGCGTTAAAAGAAAAAGATGTAGTTGACAAATCCGATATATACATATATGCGTTTACTTCTTTTCGGGAAATAAATCAACAATTAAACAGCTTTGTAAAGGGGAAAACCTTTTCAGCAAAAGGACATAGTGTTACTATAAAAAAAATATACGCATATGCATCAACAAAAGGTTTATCTGTAATAATAATTACTGATAATAATGATTATTTCATACTAAGCGGGAACTTGATGTATGACGCAGCCACACAAACATTAAAAACAAAAAATTTTGATTTTGAGTTCAACCCAAAACACCGACTTCTTAATGCTGGTGTTGATTTATACCATAATCGCATTAAAGATTCTATTGAAACCAAACTTGTAGTCAAATTTAATGCACTGATTCAGAAAGCCCCAAATCTTATTCACAATGCTATTGAAAAAGAAAAGTCCGGAAAAGTAATTGATTTGAATCTTAATAACGTCCAAATCAAAAAATGTATTATTATTATGGACAAAGAGAAAATACATCTTATAGTAAATATAGGTATGGATGCAAATCTAAAATTAAAAAAAATTCAAACCGGGAAAATTATAAGAATAACTGACAGAGTCAACACAAACAAGCATCATGTATATATGATTGGGCGTTAAACATTTTTAACTTTTTCAACAACCGGTCACCAGTGAGATTCTATAACTAAAAGCTGAACTCTGTTCGAATATATATTCCATAGTCATTCATCAGCTGGCCGTTATGAAACCCCTTGGCAAGCGCAATGGTTGCTGTATAGCGGGACTCAGGAAGGCTGAACTGCATTTTTTCCCACGCTTGGTCTGTACCTAACTGCTCAGAAAGCTCTTTGAATCTGGAAAACTTCTGATGGGTAGCAGCTAAAAACTCTTTGTTTTCTCATCACTAAAAAATGGCTTCAAAGCAGCTCTCCTGAAGTAGAGTCAACTTTGAAGCCACCCATACAAAACACACACAACTCTTCAGAATTTTAGTACCACCCACTCCGGCTAATCAGCAACAAAGTGAGCCCTTCTGTTCTGGGCCCATGCCTCTTCGTTGTGGCCCTCTGCAAATGGTTTCTCTTCGCCATAGCTCACTGTCTTAAGACGGGCTGGCTCAACGCCAAGATTAACGATGTAATCTTTTGTACTGTTGGCACGACGTTCACCAAGAGCAAGATTATACTCATTGGTACCTCTCTCGTCACAATGACCCTCGATAATAACTTTCCTGTCTCCAGTTGACTTTATCCAGTTTGCATTGGTTTTTAGCTGTGCGACAGCATCAGCACGAAGCGCTGATTTATCAAAATCAAAAAATACATCAGCGAGACCAGGCACAATAATTTCGGCACGCGGTGGCGGCGGAGGTGGCGGAACAACAACAACAGGCTGTTCATGACAGCAAGCACCCAGAAAGATCATACCCGGAATGAATAATGTCTTTAATACCGATGACGGTTTAAGCGGTTTCATTGTTGCCTCATTTTTTTAGTTTTTTCAGGAAATAATCCTCATAACAGAACTATCAAAGCACCTAAACAGTGGATTTACCGTTTACAGATGTTTCCACCATCTCTTTTTTCGATACCCTTTATCACTACCCATAAATCATGCTGGCAGTCATCACTCAGGGTTTAAAACTTATACATCATTATATACATAAAAAGTATAATAATTTCCATAAATATAATTTATAAACCCAATTATTTGCATTATCTATAAAAATCATAAGCTTAATAAGGCTACATTATAAATGATATTTATATGTGTATGAACTTTCATGAACAGACAACAATGAAAAAAAATTGAAACAAATTTATTCACTACTTTCTGTAACTTTGATAACAGGTTTCTGTGCTGCTCCTGCTTCAGCTGCAGAAACATATATTAGCGGGAATGTCGGTAGCTCATGGATGAATGATACCAAGGACAGATTCGGGATGTAAGGGTAATGTCTAAAATAACTGAACCGGAGAATAACGATGAAAAAAACCATGTTGATAGTCTTGGGAATTGTAGGAATGCTTTTTGGCACACCACTGGCTGATGCGTAAGCTGGTATCGGTGTAAATATCCGCATAGGAGGACGAAGACATCACCACCACCACTATCGCCATTGGCACAGAAGATACCGGCACTCAGGGTTATCAATATCAACTACAGCCATGAAAGATGTATAGGCACTGTTTATTGATTCCTTTGTTTCCTGCCACTATCTGAGAGAGTTGTCCGTGATGTCAACTCTCTCTTTTTTTGTCTAAACTTTATTCGTGCATAATACATCTTGTTTTGGTATTGATATCGTAGCACAAAACACCATATAAAAGTTTTGATCAGTTATGTTACACAAACGATTCTTTTGCTTAATTTAGATGTACAAGCTCTTTGGTTAAACAATTGTTTTATATGTCTGTACACGAAAAAAAGCACTATGGTGCAGCAAGTTAAATCCTTTTCCTTCAAAAAGCTTTTCAGTTTTCTTGGTCCGGGCTTTCTTGTTACTGTCGGATTTATTGATCCCGGTAACTGGGCAACCAATATTGAGGGTGGATCCACGTTTGGCTACGAGCTGCTCTGGGTTGTTACTCTCGGCACACTTATGCTTATCCTCATTCAGCATATGGCTGCCAAGCTGGGCATAGCTACCGGAAAATCATTGGCTGTGAACATTCGTGACTCTTTTCCACAGCCGGTAGCCGCATTTCTTGGGTTTAGTGTTGTGCTCGCCTGCATTGCCACTGATGTTGCTGAGCTTTTGGGGGGGGGAATAGGATTCAGCCTGCTTTTTGGCTTTCCGCTCTGGGCTGGAGTTTTGCTGACGCTTCTGCTTGAAGTATTCCTGATTATCAGCCAGCGGTACCATCGAATTGAGAAGATCATTGTCGGCTTTCTGGGAATTATCACTCTGTGCTATCTTGCTGAGCTTCTGATTGTCAATCCGGATTGGAGTGTGATAGTTCCAAAGCTTGTGATGCCAAGTGTTGGTAGAAAAAGTATCTATATAGCGCTCGGCATTCTCGGTGCATTGGTCATGCCTCACAACATCTTTCTCCATTCAAATGTTATTCACAGCCGGAAATGGGGAGTTTCGGAGCAAGACAAAAGGGAGTTGCTCCAATATGAAAAAATTGATACGCTTTTAGCCATGACTCTTGGTTGGGTTGTGAATTCAGCCATGATTATTGTTGCTGCAGCTGTATTTTTTAGCAATCATATTCCGGTGACCACTATTGAGCAGGCAGCAGCAACCCTGAAACCTCTGGCTGGTCAGTTTGCCGGTATTCTCTTTGCCATTGCTCTTGTTTTTTCCGGTGTAAGCTCTTCCATTACGGTATCCATGGCTGAAGCCAATATTATTACCGGGTTTCTTGGAAAACCTGAAGATCCCCGAACCATGCTCTACAGGCTTTCTGTATTTGTGACAGCAATCCCGGCAGTTCTGATAATTCTGTTGAGTGTCGACACCTTTCGTGTCCTGATTTTCAGCCAGGTCATCCTGAGTTTACAGCTTCCCTTTACGCTAATCCCCCTCATTATCCTTTGCCGTAATGGAAAGGTAATGGGAAGTTTCAGAAGCCGCAACGTTGAATTTGCCGCTGCATCGGCTATTTCGGCTCTTGTTATCGGTCTGAATATCTATTTTTTTTATACAACCCTGACTGGAGGAAGCTGAAATGCTGCTCTACAGAGAAATTCTTGTTGCTATCGACTGTTCAGAGGTTGATGCTATCATTATCAAGCATGTATCAGCACTTGCACTGCAGCTTGGAGCAACTCTCCATCTGCTGCATGTTGTTCACTCCCATACCCTTGATCAAGACCGCTACCTGCGTGAACACTCTCTCGCCATGCTTGAAGGTTACCGAAATAAACTGCAGGCAGATGGTGTTGAAACCCATATTGTTATCAGAAGCGGAGAACCGGAAAACGAGATTCTCTGTGAGATCAAGGAAAATGTGTATGATTTGCTGGCAATGGCAACTCATGGTCACCGTTTGCCGGGAAGAATAGTGTTTGGCAGCGTTTCAAGAACTCTTCGTCAAAAAATCACCATTCCATTGCTGCTGATCCAGCCTGAGCATTGAGTATAACAACTTGCAAGCTCCCGTTTGGCGGTATTGAAAAAAAACAGAGCAAGAATATTGGAATGTTTTTTTTTAAAAATGCGTTAAATTTGAAGTTGTAGGTCAATTAAAAAAATAACAAGGGGGAAACATGAACATTGTTAAGCCGTTATTCAGAAGTCTGTTGATTCCATCGATGCTTTTTATTGGAGCCTGTTGTGGAGAGAAGGCTGTTGTTGAAACACCAAAACCGCTTCCACCGCCACCACCTGTTGTCACAGCTACGCTCGGTGATATATTTTTTGATTTTGACCGCTCAGAAATCCGTGCTGAGGCCCGCGATCAACTGCAAACCAATTACCACTGGTTAGAGGAAAATGCTTCGAGAAAAGTTATCATTGAAGGACATTGTGATGAAAGAGGCACCAATGAATATAACTTGGCTCTTGGCGAGCGTCGCGCCAACAGTGCCAAGGATTATCTCATTAACCTCGGTGCTGCTCCCGGACGTCTGAATACGGTAAGCTATGGTGAGGAAAAGCCTTTTGCTTCGGGCCATAATGAAGAGGCGTGGGCCCAGAACAGAAGAGATCACTTTGTCGCTGAATAAGACGCATTTCACTTTTAACACTAAAAAGGAGCGAACAGCATCATGTTTGCTCCTTTTTTTATTGTGCATAAATTTTTTCCTGAAATATGAAAATGGAAATCGAAGACTATAGTAAAAAGATCATTATATGGCCTCATCCTGAAGTTGTGGAGGATCTCGCCCAGTTGCGCCAAAAAGCTCCCCTGACCCATTGTATTACCAATGTGGTCGTTACAAATTTTACGGCCAATGTTCTTCTTGCGGCTGGAGCCTCACCAGCAATGGTGGTAACCATTGAAGAGGTTGCCGATTTTGTGCACATCGCCCATGCATTGTTAATTAATGTCGGCACTGTGACAACCTTCGACGCTGAGGTCATGCTCAAAGCTGCCGCAACAGCCCATCAAACAAATACACCATGGGTGCTTGATCCTGTTGCGGTTGGAGCTCTGGAGTTCCGAACTTCTGTTGTTGAGAAACTTATGAGGTATAATCCAACCGTTATACGGGGCAATGCGTCTGAGATTCTTGCTCTCAGTGGATTTGGTGGCGGAGGAAAGGGCGTCGATGCTACTGCATCATCTCTTGCGGCACTGCCTGCAGCTCTTCAACTGGCTGAAAGGAGCGGGGCTGTTGTTGCCCTCAGCGGAGAGGTCGATTATATTACTGATGGCAAGGAGATCATCACTATCCCCGGCGGCCATGAGATTATGACAAAGGTTACAGGTACGGGGTGTGCGCTGGGTGCCTTGATTGCAGCTTTTTTACCTGTAACAGGGAGAGCTTTAAGGGCGGCATCGACAGCCTCAGTGATGTTTGCAACTGCTGGTGAGCGTGCTTTCAGGGAGTCTCGAGGAACTGGAAGTTTTGCAGTGGCATTTCTGGATCAACTTTCAAATCTTGGCTCTACAGGAGAGTAACCCGGGCAGAAGTGACAAGCTTTACCTGTAAAAGGTCAAAAGGGAGCTGAAAATAAATCCAACTCCCCTTTTGGCGCTAGCATCATAATCACAAAATCATCTTATCTACGATGGTAGTAATGGTGATGATGGTGGTGGTGGTGATGCCGTCGTGATGCCTGGGCATCAGTATTGAACGCTGTGAGCACCATGACTGCAATTCCAACAATTCCTGCAAGCTGCAAAAATGTTTTTTTCATCATTATTCTCCTGTTAACTATTGTAGAGACCAAAGAAATTTATTCTTCTACGAGGATTTATACCAAGTCTTCAATTGATATTAGGTTACTGATTTTTTTATACAAATAAAAATCTAAACCCAATCCGGCGAGAGCTTATTTTTTAACTTGCTCTGTCGATGTTGTTTGTTTTACTTTATTCATTAAAAAAGTATTTTATAAGAACAAATACCGACACGGCAGCTATTGACAATTAGGCCACTAAGTGCATATGAAAAATACCCGGATGCAATGAGACACTCACTTCGAAACAAAATAATCTCCCATCTGGAGTTGAAAGGTATGTCAGCCCCGATCGGCACACTCTATAACCTTTCCTTCCATAACCAGGGAAAAATAGAGTACAAGCAATTACTGATGATCGACCTCATAGAGAAGCTGACCGATGAGGCCGAAAAGTACGGATTAGAAACGGTGCTGAATGATGCGGTCATAGAAAGAAAAGTAAGCACAAAACAAAATAAACTCAAAAAAAAATAAAAATTCAATCAATTGCGCGTTAGTTTTTTTACCCATTCGACATAACAATCCATCCATTTCTGCAGGAAGTGTTTGCTTGCTGACCCTATATTACCCTCTTCGTCAAACAGTCCATCTTTAACCTGTATAAATGCTTCTGGTTGGCCAAGAGTCGGAACATCAAGATGCGCAAGGATGTTACGTAAATGCTCTTGTGCCAGAGCTGTACCAAGAAGCCCGATGGAAGCGCCCAAAATACCAGCAGGTTTGCCAGCCCAGATACTTTGTCCATAGGGACGCGATGCATGGTCAATAGCATTTTTAAGCACACCAGGTATTGAGCGATTGTATTCGGGAGTGACAAACAGAAAGCCTTGAGCCGCCTTGAGGTCGAGTTTCATGGATTTGACGGATTCGGCCGGATCGGAATCATCATCCTGATTGTAAAGAGGCAGATCTCCAATTTCAACCTGTTTAAATGAAAAGTTGGAGGGTGCAAGCCGGACAATAGCGTCCGCAAGTTGGCGGTTGAATGAATCCTTGCGAAGACTGCCAACAATAACCGCAATGTGATAGGTACTCATGATGTTATTGTGTTGTGTAATTATGATAAAAGATAACAGCTCTTTAAAATATTGTGTTTTAATAAAAAATCAATACCTTATTCTGTTGCATACGCATAGAGTATGTTCCCGCTCTTTTTTTCTTTTTCCATAAGTCACCTCCCCATCTTGCCTGTATACAATGTTGATTCATACAACCATAACAATTTAAATAATATACCACATGTCAAAAGCCGCATTAGTTGAAAAAATTGCCGAGCAGGCCAATTTAACAAAAGTTGAAGCCGATCGTGCTGTAAAAGCCTTTATCAATGTTGTATCAGCATCTTTGAAAAATGGTGAGGATGTTGCCCTTGTTGGATTCGGAACATTTACTATCGTTGATAGAGCGGAAAGACCGGGACGTAATCCCTTAACTGGTGAGGCAATTACCATTGCCGCCAAAAAAGTGGTTAAGTTCAAACCGGGAAAAACTTTGAAGGATGAAATCGCTGTATGATATCGTCCGTAGCTGAGGATGTTCGACCGATTTATCTGGAATCGGTCGAGCTACACTTGACCTGTCAGAACATCGAATGGGCACCGAGTTCCTGACCCGCAAGGCCCCCTTTCAGTACCCGGGCATAGAAATCCCTTAGAGTATCCTGGCCATAGGATGGAGTTGCGTCGGCATCGTATTTACCTGTTGCGGCATTGAGTACCAGCATTGATTCAGAGGTATAGTAGCGACCAATCCGGGCAAACTCGGCCTTATCTTTAAGCATCGGGAAGAGCTTGGAAAGCAGAGTGAGCACTGGAATAATCACATCAAAAATCAGGATCGGCACTTTTTTAAATTTCGGTTCGCGGCCAAGAAGCTCGAAGAGCAGTTCGCCTTGCGCTTTCGCTGAAATAGCCTTGCCGGGCCCACCAATTGGAAGGATTTTATTTTTTTTGGCAGGCTCTTCGAGGCAGTCAGCCATGAAACGCGCCAGGTCTGCTTCGCTGATCGGCTTGCATGAGGTCAGCTCCCCATTGCCAAACATAACATAGGGCTTGCCTTTTTTCACTGACTCCACCTGCCCGGCAATAGATTTAAAAAAGGCTGTAGGACGTACAATCGAGTAGGCCATGCCAGACTCTATGAGCTCATGCTCGAATTTAAGCTTCGCTCTCTGGAATTCAAGCAGGGGCTTTTGAACACAGATAGCTGAAAGTAGCACAAAGTGTTTTGCTCCGGCGAGCGTGCCTGCTTCAAGAGCATTATGGGTTGCCTGATAGTCAATCATCCAGGCATCCTTTACCCCCCCAGTACGGGAGGTAAGACAGGAAACCACTGCATCAAACTGTTCGCCACAAATTCCATCCTTCATGAGGGATTTCATGGTGCAGACATCCCCAAAGCGAACCTCAGAGCCCTGCAGTTGCTGGCGGGTCAGTTCAACAGTTGTCGCAGCATCAATCCCTGAACGCTCTCGCGCAAAGCTTACCACATGGTATCCTCTCGAGACCAGTTCACGGACAACAAATTTGCCGATATAACCAGTGGCACCAACCACGAAAACACGTTTAGGCGGTTGAGCAGATGTGTTGTCGGAGGCGTATGAATTCCAAGAAAAACTCAATGGTCCATGAAATTTATGTGTTTGAAATCGAAGTATTTTCAGTTAACCAGGCTTTTCCGAGAATGTAAATATATTCATTTGTGATTTACCTGCAAATGCAATCCTTTATAGGGCGGGTCACAAAGCAACCTGCAATAATAATGCACTCTATCACCCCCTGCCCCTCAGTTCTCTGGAACTGCAACAGAGTGTGCAATATAGTTTACAAACAAATGGCTTAGATTCGTATCTATAATAACTGTGCATTTAGTATAGAAAAATGTACATTACCCCCTTTCGCATATGTAATAACAGTACCATCAAATAGTAACTCTTTCTCCTCATGTCGAGCGATTGCGATAATAACAACACTGTCGAGCGTACTTTTGAACAACGCTACCATACATTATTGGCGGTATTTAATAGCATTGATCCCGCATTAATTACCGATCGAGCCGGTATAATTCTTGAGGCTAACCAGGCATTTGCCACTCTATTCGGTAAACAGCTGAGGGAGTGCATCAACATCAATATTGATGAATTATTGACCCCAAAACAGTCTGAGCTCTGGAAAATAAAAGCTGATGAAGCCCTGCGCACAGGGTCAACCGTCTTGTTTGAAGAGGATCTTGACGGGCGATCTGTTCGTTTTTCGCTCTCTCCTGTAACGGTCAGCAACGGCACCATAACGCAGCTTTCTATGATCGGTCAGGATATTACCGCATTGCAGATAGCCGAAAAAAGGTCACAAAAGTTGCAGACCTTCATCAGTGCTCTCGTTGAGTCAATTCCCGGCGCATTTTATATGCTTGATGCCGGAGGGCGTTTCGTTGAATGGAATGCCTATGAGCGGGATGTTATCATAGGTAAACCTGATGGTGAAATGACTGATTCCTATGCTATTAAGGGTGTTCATCCTGAAGACAGGGGGCAAGTAACAACGATGATGATGAATATCCTGAAAGAGGGTGGTGAAAGTTCACTGGAAATGAAAGTACTGCTTCACGGTGGACCTGAGTTTGCATGGCATCACCTCTCGGCTAAAAGAGTCATTATCAACGACAAACCATTTTTCATCGGTATAGCCACAGACATCACTGAACATAAGATTTCTGAAGATGCCACTTTGAAAAACAGCGAAGATCGGTTCAGAAAATTGTTTGAATTTCATTCAGCAGTCAAGCTGCTTATCGATCCTGAAACTGGCCATATTATCGACGCCAACCATGCAGCCGCAAAATTTTATGGATGGTCGATTGCAGAACTCCGCCAGATGTCTATGCAAGAGATCAATACCCTCTCGATTGAACAGGTATTGAATGAACTGGAACACAATCGATTATCAGGAAAACAGCATTTGTCATTCAAGCACCGCACGGCTGATGGTTCTGTTCACGATGTCGAGGTGTTCAGCACAAAGATAAATGTTGGAGGAAAAGAGCTGTTCTATGCCATTGTGCACGACGTCACAGAACGCAAGCTTGCTGAGAATCAGCTTAAGCAAATGAGTGTTGCCGTACAGCAAAGTCCCGCCGTTGTTATCATCACCGATCCTCAAGGAAATATTGAATACGTCAACCCTATGTTTACCGAGCACTCCGGATATTCTGCTGAAGAGGCCAGAGGCAAGAATCCCCGAATCCTTCAGTCAGGCATGATGCCAAAAGCGGTGTATGAAAATCTTTGGGAAACAATTCTTTCAGGCGGTATATGGGAGGGTGAGTTGCACAATAAAAAGAAAAACGGTCAGCTCTTCTGGGAATCCGCCATTATTTCAGCTATTCGGGATAGCGATGGTGTAATAACAGATTTTGTTGCAGTAAAGGAGGATATCACCGAAAAAAAACAATTTTTAGATGCATTGATTGCAGCCAAAGAGAAAGCTGAAGAGAGCGACCGGTTAAAATCGGCATTTCTGGCCAATATCAGCCATGAAATACGTACCCCGATGAATGGCATTCTTGGTTTTTCAGAGTTGTTGAAGGATCCTCAATTAACAGGGGAGGAACAGGTCGAGTATATCGATCTCATTCATCAAAGCGGTAAGCGCATGCTGAACCTGATCAATGATCTCATCGATATCTCCCGTATTGAAGCGGGCGAAACAAACATGCAAATAGCTGAAACCTCAGTTAACCAAATTATCCATAATCTTTGTGTCTTTTTCAAGCATGATGCCGAAAAAAAAGAGTTGCGGTTGCATTGTACAACTCCTCTGCCTGATACGGAGAGCCTCATTGTAACAGACCAGTCTATGCTCCTCCAGATATTGACGAACCTTGTCCAAAATGCCCTGAAATTCACCAAAAAGGGTGGTATTGATATCGGCTATACAAGAAATAATGGCACCATCGAGTTTTACTGTCATGATACAGGGATCGGCATCCCAGCCGATATGAAAGAGAAAATATTCGATCGGTTTCATCAGGTTGACAACTCTTTAACAAGGGCACATGAAGGTGCTGGTCTGGGATTGAGTATTTCAAAGGCTTATGTTGAAATGCTTGGCGGCACCATCCAGGTTGAATCGGTTGAGGGTAGAGGAAGCAGATTCTTTTTCACACTTCCCTGCAACAACCCTCTCAACTCCACGCAAACAGATAAGTTATCACCCGATGTTGTACAGGAAACTGTCGCATCATTACCTTGTGGGGTTGTTCTTATCGTCGAAGATGACGAAATAAGCAGTTATCTGCTCCAGAGAAGCCTGAAAAGCAAAAATCTAACCCAACTTTACGCCAAAAACGGTCATCAGGCTGTGGAACTGGTTAAGAGCCATCCAGAAATCAATCTTGTCCTTATGGATATGAAAATGCCGTTGATGAATGGTTATGAGGCAACAAGGCAAATCAAGCAGTTCCGGCCAGACCTGCCAGTTATTGCCCAAACGGCATTTACAACAAAAGAAGAGAATGAAAAAGCTAAAGCGGCGGGATGTGACCATGTGATAACCAAACCAATCAAAAGAAAAGAGCTTCTGGAGTTGACGAATAAGCTGCTCAAACGGTAACCAGAAATTAAGAATGATTTTGCTGCTATAAGGAGGCTTTTTTTTATTGCAAGGAAATTGTATGTTCACACCTCCTCAAAAATTTAAGATTGACAAGAAGTCTCGATGTTATGCTCGAGTTTTGTCATTGTTAGTACTTTTTGCAGCAAAGGCACTATTAAATTACCCTGAAGAACAGTGCCAGGAGACGGGATACTCGTATTCACGTTGTTGTCGTTCTCTGTGCTCCGTGGATTGACGGGTTACAAATCTTGCTATTTATCCCAATGAATGGAAGCGTTGTTGTTCGTAAATCTTCAAAAGAGTTATACAGAAAATGAACACAGAATCCCGTATGCATTGTAAGGCCTTACAGGGTAAGGTCATGACGGCGGAACAAGCCGCAGCCCTTATCTCTTCTGGAGATAATGTCGGTATGAGCGGTTTTACCGGCTCTGGCTATCCCAAAGCAGTACCGGCAGCACTCGCCAAACGCATTGAAGCCGCCAATAGTGCAGGAGAAAAATTCAGGATCGGCGTATGGACTGGTGCTTCTACCGCACCGGAACTTGATGGAGCATTGGCCAAGGTCGATGGTGTGGAAATGCGTCTTCCCTACCAGTCAGACCCTGTGTGCCGCCAGCGCATCAACGCTGGAGAGATGGAATATATCGATATTCACCTCTCTCATGTGGCCCAGTTCGTCTGGTTCGGATTTCTTGGAAAGTTGAATGTTGCGGTGGTTGAAGTCGCGGGTATTCTTGAAGACGGGCGATTGATTCCTTCGACATCTATTGGAAACAACAAGACCTGGCTGGATCAGGCGGATAAGGTGATCCTCGAAGTAAACTCCTGGCAGGATTCGCGTCTGGAAGGAATGCACGACATTTATTACGGCACCAGTCTGCCTCCGAACCGCAAGCCTATAGCGATTGTGAATCCACATGACCGGATCGGCGACAAGTATCTGCATTGTGATCCTGATAAAATTATCGCTATTATCGAAACCCATAGTCCGGACCGAAATTCATCTTTTTCGGAACCTGATGAAAGTTCTCGCATGATTGCGGGCCATATCCTCGAATTCCTTGAACATGAGGTGAAGAAAGGACGGCTTCCAAAAAATCTGCTGCCACTGCAATCCGGTGTAGGTAATATAGCCAATGCTGTCATGGCGGGCCTGAACCATGGACCATTTGAAAACCTGACCGCCTATACCGAAGTACTGCAGGACGGCATGCTCGAAATGATTCACTCCGGCAAGCTGATCTCGGCTTCAGCTACAGCTTTTTCGTTAAGCAACGATGCACTGGCGGAGCTTTATGCCCATCTCGATGAATACCGCGACAAGATCATACTGCGTCCCCAGGAGATCAGCAATCATCCGGAAGTCATCCGCCGACTGGGAATTATTGCCATGAACGGGATGATTGAGGCCGATATGTATGGCAATGTTAACTCGACCCATGTTATGGGCAGCGCCATCATGAACGGTATCGGTGGCTCAGGCGATTTCGCCCGCAATGCCTATATCTCCATATTCATGACGCCATCTCAGGCAAAGAACGGTCAAATTTCCTGCATTGTACCAATGGTATCCCACGTCGATCATACAGAACACGATGTGCAGGTACTGGTCACGGAGCAGGGGCTTGCTGACCTGCGCGGTCTCTCCCCAACGCAACGAGCCAAGGTCATTATCGAAAACTGTGCCCACCCGCACTTCAAGCCCGCCCTTCAGGACTACCACCAGCGTGCACTGGAACACTCTTTTGGTAAACACACTCCACATCTGCTTGATGAAGCGTTAAGCTGGCATCAGCGATTCCTTACTACCGGCCAGATGTAAGAGTCGGAAAGCTTGTACGACGAAAGGCGGGTTAATCCCGCCTTTCGTCGTAACAGCAGATCAAAGCTAAAGAAGCGCCGATTGCTGAGGAATAGCTATATTACGGTATTGCTATCAATAATTGTCACGCCACACCCTTATGGAGAATCGTCCCGGAAAAAAACCGGCATGGCTGAAAATCAGGTTAACCTCCGAAGCATCATTTGCTTCGACGCGTCAGCTGCTCAACCACCAGAGCCTCAACACCGTCTGCCGGTCGGCCATGTGCCCTAACCTGCATGAGTGCTGGTCGAAAGGCACAGCAACATTTCTGCTGCTTGGCAGTGTCTGTACCCGCACCTGCAGGTTCTGTGCGGTCGGAAAAGCCGCAAACCCCCCTTCCCCTGATCCTCTTGAGCCAAAAAAAATCGCACTTGCCATTCAATCCATGCAATTAAAGCATGCTGTGCTGACCAGTGTTACTCGTGATGATCTCCAGGACGGTGGCGCATCACACTGGGTTGAGACCATTCGAGCCATCCGTGCATTGACTCCAGACATCAGCATTGAGTGCCTGATTCCCGATTTGCAGGGTAATGAAGGTGCAATGGATCTTATTATGGCGGAGGCACCCGATGTGCTGAACCACAATATTGAAACCGTACCATCCCTTTATATGAAGGTACGCCCACAGGCAAACTACCAGGCTTCACTTGAGCTTATACAGCGGGCAAAACAAAAGCATGGCCTCTCAACCAAATCCGGACTTATGGTTGGCATGGGCGAAACCATTGAGGAGGTAAAGGCCTCGCTCAAAGATCTTACCCGACATGGGTGCGATATGGTGACAATCGGCCAGTATCTGCAGCCCTCCGCCGAACACCTGCCGGTTGAACGCTACATCCCTCCGGAGGAGTTTGAGCAGTACAGGGTCATTGCTGAAGCTGCCGGATTCCGCCATGTACAATCCGCACCGTTTGTCCGAAGCTCCTATCATGCTGAGGCGTTTACCTGTGACACTGAAACACTCCATTAACCCGTAACCACATCTGAGAAATGACTCTATCGGTACCCGTGATGATTTATGCCTACTGGGCTTTTGCCTTTCTGGTTGGCATGGTTTTTTTCAAGAAGGATATTCTCACCTTCAACCGGGAATTTGACTCACGGAGAATCGCTCTGCTGGTCGCCTCTCTGCTGATTATTGCGGTCAATGCCTGGGTCTATTCGCACTCCACCAGTGATGGAGGCCGAAAGCTCGATATTCTGACCGTGCTGGTGTTCAGTGTTGGCAATGGCATTGCTGAAACCTTCATGTTCTATGCTGTTTTTCGCATCGGAACAGCTCTTGCCGGTAGGTTCACGCAAAATCCATGGGCGCTTTTTATCACGGGCTTTATATGCTTCATGATTTACAGTGGCCTTATCCACGGTCTTTTCTGGATCAACATTCTTCCGATGCATGTCGTACAGACAAGTCCTTACAAACCATTTTTCATGCCTGTGCAGATGCTGATAGCCAGCAGCTGGGCTTTGAGTTTTTTCTGGTACCGCGATATCAGAAGCGTAATTTTTCTGCATGCACTGGTCGACCTGACCATGGCCTGTAATGTTAAATTTTCGCTGTTTAACTGAGGGGTGATATAACTCTAATTTTTTGGAACTGTAGAGGATGGCTCGAAAAGAGCACAGTCAAGGATTGATAATTCCTAATAGGGTGATTCAACAAAACTCACCTTCCAGCGGCACTCATTACTGCAAGGTTAGGGGTGGATAGTGGGCAAGATTACAACATGAATTCGATAAGAGAGGCAAGGGATGCTTGAATGGTGCGGTTGCGACCAGAATGCCGGAAAGATTGTTCAGGTGCTGCTTGATGAGTATCTTGAGTATGGATTTGCCTTGAACATTGAGTCTATCAGTGGTGATTGGGTGCGCTCCTTTCAGCATCCGGGTGAAGTTGTCAGAAGTGTTGTATTTGGTACTGAAGAGAGGTGTATTGATGAGGGTTTTATTGCTCTTCAACAAGGTCCCGAAGTCAAAAAATGGAGAAGATTGATATGAGAATTGATTGTTTGACAGTGAAAAACTTCAAGGGGTTTGAGTCCAAAGAATTTTTATTTCATCCCGAATTCAATCTGATTGTCGGCATGAATGGAACCGGTAAAACCAGTCTACTTGATGCACTTGCTGTGGCTATCGGCAGTTGGTTTCTCGGGATTCGCGATACCGATACCCGGCACATTCGGTCGAGTGATGTTATGCTCAGGTATTTTGAACAATGGGAAAGAATCTATCCATGTGAAATTACTGCTTATGGAATAGTTAGCCAACAAAACATAACCTGGAGTCGTTCGTTAAATACATCAAAGGGTCGGACAACCTTCGGTAATGCATTTGCCATCAAAGATTTGGCAACGATAGCCGATGAGGCGATTCGGAACGGTCATATCATTGACTTGCCTCTGATCTCATATTATGGTACAGGTCGCTTATGGCAGGAACCAAGAGAGTCTTTCGAGGTGTCAGATCCCCTGAAAATCGCCGGCAAAGAAGGACAATCACGGGTGAATGGTTATCACAATAGTGTCGATCCCCGATTGTCGGTCAATCAGCTCACAAGGTGGATAGCATGGCAGTCATGGATTGCCTATCAGGACAATAATCATGCAACTCCTGTTTTCAGTGTGGTGAAGGAGGCTTTGGTCGCATGTGTCGAAGATGCACACGATCTATACTTCGACGCAAAAATCGGAGAAGTTATTGTTGAATTTTCCCATGGAAGGCAACCATTTTCAAATCTGAGCGATGGTCAACGCTGCATGCTGGCCATGGTCGGTGATATTGCGCAGAAGGCAGCAAAACTCAACCCTCATCTCGGCAACAAGGTTTTACAGAAAATCGAAGGCGTGGTCTTGATAGATGAACTCGATCTTCATCTTCATCCTCGATGGCAGCGACGAGTTGTCGAAGATTTACGCAGGGTTTTCCCGAAAATCCAGTTTATCTGCACGACCCACTCACCCTTCCTGATCCAGTCTTTGCATAGTGGAGACGAACTACTTATGCTTGATAGCCAGTAGCACAACTTGGTAATTTGTCGATTGAGGATATAGCAGAAGGAATCCAGATGGTTGAAAATCCGGAGGTAAGTTTGCAATATGCAGAAATGAAATCGGCGGCTAAAAGCTATCTTGAGACCCTCGAGGAGGCTACTTTATCTCCAAAGGCTAAGTTGGAGCAATTTAAGCAGCGTCTGACTGATCAAATCAGGCCATATGCTGATAATCCTGCTTTTCAGGCGTTTTTGGAGATGAAGCGAGCTGCCACTATGGGAGAGTGAATCATGCGCCCGGTAAAAAGAGGAAGTTCACCTGTCCAAGAGGATTACAGGCATCACTCTGAAGCAAAGCCTGATCTCGTATCTCGTTTGGGCCAATATTGCAGTTATTGCGAACGACCGATCTCGACTCAATTAGCTGTTGAGCATATCCAGCCGCAAGGCCTTCCGAAGTATGAACATCTTAAAGGGAGATGGAATAACTTCTTGCTTGCTTGCATCAATTGCAATTCAACCAAGCAGGCAGCAAGATGTCCTATTTGCGAACCTCTTGCTGCCTGACCGGGATAATACCTTTGCTGCATTCGACTATTTACCGGATGGCACGATCGAACCATCCCAATTAACCGTTGAAACAGGTTTGCAAGCGGAAGCACAGGCAACTCTTGAACTGACCGGCCTTCATAAGGCAGCAATGTATACCCCAGATATCAACGGTAAGCAGGTCGCTCTCGATCGGGTGTCGCAAAGGATGAACATTTGGTTGATAGCTGACGAGGCAAGAACGGATCTCGAAAATAGCCCAAAAAATCAGCCGCTTCGTGACTGGATACTACGTAATGCTATCGCGACAGGTTATTTCAGTGTGTGGATGACCGTATTCTCTCATGATCCTGATATGCGATCTCGCCTTATCAACGTTTTTCCCGGAACAAGAGAGAGTAGATGTTTTGATCTGAACGGCAACCCGATTTCACCCGCACCGAATCCTGACCAATTGGATGATGGAGGAAAGATATAGCCAATTTAATCCTGAATTTTTTTCCAAGTGCTGATGCCGCGCTGGATAGTGTTGTCAGGAGCACTTTTTGTATTTCTGGCTATTGATCCCTGAAAAGCTCGGTTCTCTCTTCGCTATCTTCAAACCGCGCATTGCAGTCATGCAAGCTGTATTGCGGATTGTTGACTTTCGTTGAGACCGGGTAGATATCAAGTACTCCATCTCTGGCTGATTGCAGCAGCTCCCTGGCTCCCGGAGTGCCTGCCTGAAGCCACTCACTCCAGTGTTCGGGTTCGAGGATGACTGGTGTTATATTTCGTGCTGAAAAAGGTTATCTTAATGAGAGTTGCGCGCTATTGAACACCGTCCACTTTTTCCGCAGCACAACCTTGTGGAGTGGATCGCAATGTTTTGGTTTCTCTCATCCTTGATGCAGATTTTTTTTGAACTTGCGCAGTATTCAATTCAGCTTCAGTCCAGCTAACGCTTTCCGGTATTGCAATGAGCAGGATGCCAAGCGCAGCTTCAAGCTTTCCTATGGTTTCAAGGGTAAGATTTTCATTTCCCTTGAGAAGTTTGCTTACCTGCTGAGGGCTGACTCCTGTTTTTGCAGCAAGATCTTTCTGCGATATACCATTTGCCTCTAAAGCACCAAGAATAAGCACTGCAATATCTGCAGATCTCTCCTGCCATGCCTCTTTTGCCTCATCGCGTAACGCTTTTTCCATCCATCGTGAAGGCTGGCGTGATAAAGCGTCATCGATTTTTTGTTTCAGATTGTTCCTGGTCATCAGTTTATATCTCCAGCTATTCAAAATTAGTTTGGTCTCGTAAATCATTGTCAATAAGGAATTGCTTGACTTTTTCAAGTTTCAGCAGCTCTTCCTGCACAGCATTGACGGCAGGAAGTCAACGGTTTTCGACAAACCATTTCTTTTCGGCTTTCTCTTTGCTCCTGCCGCTGACCTCAATCATGAGATTGAGCGGCTGATAACCTTGGGCGGCTCCTCAAGGGTTTTTGGTCACTCATGATAAAGATGTTGAATAATCGCAAGTAATTGCTCCAGAATACAGTAATTATCAATATAATACATCGGCCGAATTAATTTTAGCAGATCTATCCTATAGTGAAACAAAATATTTGTCCGGCAAATGCTTCTTGAATATTTTTAACAAACAGGAATGACAGGTAATAGCAATATTAATATTAAGGTAAGTTATGAAATCATATAACGGTATGGTGTTGGTTGCCGGGGCTACAGGCCGGACGGGGGCTTGGGTGGTTAAGCGGCTGGAATGTCATGATATTGATTACCATCTTTTTGTTCGATCGGGCAAAAAAGCGCTTGAGCTTTTCGGGCCGGAGGTGATTGATAAGCTCACCATTGGTTCCGTTGAACATCAGGAAGAGATCCGGGCGGCCATCGGTCATGCTGATGCGGTTATCTGTGCGGTTGGGGGCAATGTCACTGATCCTGAAGCTCCTCCGCCCGCTGCTATTGACCGTGACGGCATTACAAGGCTGGCAACTATTGCCAAAGAGGGTGGAGTGAAACATTTTATTCTGATAAGTTCGCTCAGTGTTACAAAACCCGACCATCCCCTGAACAAATATGGCAAGGTGCTGACCATGAAACTTGAAGGTGAAGATGAGGTACGAAAACTATTCTCCGAACCGGGGTACTCATACACCATACTTCGTCCTGGTGGCTTGGTTGATGGCCAACCGCTGATGCACGCCCTGCGCATTGATACCGGCGACAGAATGACCACAGGCGTTATTGACCGAAGTGATGTGGCTGAAATGGCAGTACTCTCTCTTTTTGCTCCTGAAGCTCATAATCTCACCTTCGAACTTGTAAGGTCTGAAGAGGCTCCACAATCTTCCCTCATTCACTGCTTTGCGCATATTGTGTAAAAATAGCGCTTTCTAATATCCGTTTTGTCGTGGGTAAAGATCGTTTAAGGCGGTTATGGCTTTTTCAAATCCCTGATGAGCAACAAGGCGATAATATTTCATGGCTTCGCCATGGTGCCGTGCAACACCGCCACCATTCATGTAAGCAAGACCGAGATTATACTGAGCTGCTGCTCGGAGTGCTTGAATTTCAGAAGCCTCCGATTTTTCTTTTCCAAAAAAAGGAATCGAGCGCAAAGCGGACATAAATTTTTTAAGCATCTCAAGAAAAGATTAATTTTTAAAGGGGGTAACCGATTTCGATAGCTCTTGAAAAGAGCCTGAAGGTATTATAATACATATAACTTAACAAGTGTTTTTACTGTTTTTATGTTCTTGTGAATACTGCAACTCTCTTTCGATCGTCACCATCAGGCCGCATTGAGTGGTCTTTTCAGATGCTGCGGTGATTTAACTGGTCAAAGTATTGACTGATTTCCATTCTTAAAATTGATAAATATAACAACCGCCTTAAAACTTAGATGGCCAATTTTGCCATACTATAGTGAAATTATTTATCAGAATTTTCTGTTTGGTAATATTGTATTAATGCATAATAATTCTTTATAATTATTATGCATTAATACAATAAAGAATTGCTCTTCTTTAATAGTAAATAATTTTTATGTTATGATATTTATCTTATTTTATTATAATATTTTATTCATACTGAGTGTTATAGTTTATTAGCATTAGAGAGTTTAGTTATTACTATCAAAAATAATAAAATTATATTTTGTTTTATACGTATATAATCAGGTCTGAAAATGAGATAGATATCAGGCAAATCCTTTTAGTGGACAAACTTTTTTGTGGGAAATAAATCATTTTAATCATGAATATTACTCATCGATAATCAATGGTGTGTCGATATTTATACGTCAGATATCAACGCAAGAATTTGAAGTTAATACCATTGAAAATGAGATAAAGGGGATACCAATACCTCTCTTTTTTCAGAGATATTTTTCGCTTGATATTGATATGGATCGGGTTTTTCCTGAGAGTTTTGCACGATTTTATCCGGATCTATGGAAACTTCTGGCAGAATATTTTTCTTTACGAATCATGAGGCAGGATCCTTTTGAAACCATGATTTCGTTTATGTGTGCACAGGGTATTGGCATGCACTTGATCAGGAAACAGGTGTCGATGCTCATAAAAACCTATGGTGAGAAAACAACGGTTACTTTTGCAGGGAATGAGATTGAGCTGTATAACTTCCCGGATCCCGAGCGCCTTGCTGCCGCTGACCCGTTTATGCTCAGTCGCTGTACAAACAATAATCGTGTGAGGGCTAACAATATTATCGCTGTATCGCAGGGTGTGGTTGAGGGGAAAGTAGACTTTCAGAGACTTTGTGACAGGGATATGCCTTTGTCGGAGGTACGCCGAAAATTGTCGGAAAACAGGGGGATAGGGTTTAAAATTGCTGACTGTATCGCGCTGTTCGGTCTTGGACGTTTTGATGCTTTTCCTATTGACACCCATGTCAAGCAATATCTTGGAAGCTGGTTCAAGAGTACAACAGCGCTTCGATCTTTAAGCCCTGCGAGTTATCTTATACTTGATGCTGAGGCCCGTTCTTTTTTAAACCCGGATTTTGCAGGGTATGCCGGGCATATACTTTTTCACTGCTGGCGCAGGGAGATTAAAAAATTGCAATCATTTTAACGGGGTATTGAACCGTCAACCAATAAGGAGTCTACACCATGAGCGTTACAAAAAAAGTGCTGGTTGCCGGTGCTTCCGGATATCTCGGCAGATACGCGGTGAAGGAGTTCAAGGAGCGGGGCTACCAGGTTCGTGCTCTGGTCAGAAACCCGGACAAGTTTAAAACTGCCGGCTCGCATGGAGAGCCTGCGGTGCACGATCTTGCTGATGAGATTGTTGTCGGAGATGTAACCTCTCCGGAAAGCATCCGCGATGTATGTAAAGGGGTTGACATTGTCTTTTGCGCCCTTGGCCTTACTGCGCCCGATGCTCATCACAGCAGCTACGATGTTGATTACCTTGGCAATAAACGCATTCTGGAGCAGGCTGTTGCAGAGCGTGTTTCGAGATTTATCTATGTCTCGGTGTTCAATGAGGACAAGATGCCCGATATTTTGACAATCAAGGCGCACGAGCTGTTTGTGGCAGAACTTAAAAAGTCTGGTCTCTCCTGGGCAGTCATACGACCGAATGGTTACTTTTCAGATATGGGACGTTTTTTTTCAATGGCTCAAAGCGGCCATATCTTCATGGTTGGTGAAGGTGAAAAAAAAATCAACCCGATTCATGGGGCTGATCTGGCCAAGGTGTGTGTTGATGCCGTCAAGGGTGAATCCAGGGAGATTCCGGTTGGCGGACCTGATATCTATACCTTCAAAGAGACTATGGAACTGGCATTTCACGCTTGCGGTAAAACACCGTGGATAACTGAGCTGCCTCTGTGGCTGGCTGAAGGCGGGCTTATGGTGACCGGGCTTTTTAACCGCAATCTGGCTGACCTGCTCTCTTTTGCGATTGAAGCGCTCAAATTTGACCATGTTGCGCCCGCCTACGGCTCCCGGCATCTGAAGGACTTTTTTGCTGAACTTTCCTCCAGAAAGCACTGATTACAGGGAGGATTCGGACTCTTCGCTTCCCTTTCCTCCTTTTTTTTAAAGGATCCCCGCTTTTTTCTCAATGTCTAATTCAATACCTTAAGGCTCGATTGGATATAGCGAAGCCATAACACTATCTGAAACTTTAGAGAGCAAATACCTGTACATGTTGAAAATTTTTGAAAAGATCTTCGGTTCCAAACACGATAAGGATATTAAAAAGATCCAGCCAATTATCAGCTCTATCAACGAGCTGCAGCGCGCCTTGTCATCGCTCAGTGATGACAAGTTGAGGGAGAAGGGGCTGGAACTGAAAAAGAGAGTGCGCGGCGTCCTGAAGCCCATAGAGCTGGAAAAAACCAATCTCTCACTGAAACTTGACAACCCTGATATCGACCTTCAAGAGGCGGAAGCAATAAACTTGAAGCTGGACTCTCTCGGCGAAGAGTATGAAAAGGCTACCGCTGACATACTTGAAGAGATTCTGCCTGAGGCTTTTGCTCTTGTCAAAGAGACCTGCGTACGCCTTAAAGGCCACATCTACCATGTCGTAGGCAGAGAGATGATCTGGGACATGGTGCCCTATGATGTCCAGCTGATCGGTGGCATTGTGCTTCATTCAGGAAAAATTTCAGAAATGGCCACCGGTGAGGGAAAAACCCTTGTTTCAACCCTGCCAGTCTTTCTCAATGCCCTGACTGAAAGAGGGGTGCATGTTGTTACGGTCAATGATTATCTGGCCCAGAGAGACAAGGAGTGGATGAATCCTGTGTTTGCCTTCCACAATCTCTCGGTCGGCGTTATTCTCAACACCATGAGGCCAGAAGAGCGCCGGGAGCAGTACCAGTGCGATATCACATACGGCACGAACAACGAACTTGGTTTTGACTATCTGCGCGACAATATGGCGGGAACGCCGGAAGAGATGGTACAGCGCAACTTCTACTACGCCATTGTTGATGAGGTCGATAGCGTGCTGATTGATGAAGCCAGAACTCCACTTATTATTTCAGGGCCGGTACCACATGCCGACAACAGTAAATTCCAGGAGATCAAACCATGGATTGAACAGCTGGTTAGAGCTCAGCAGCATCTGGTTGCATCATACCTCACTGAAGCTGAAAAAATTCTCAAGACAAAACCAGGTGATTTCGATGCCGGACTTGCGCTCCTTCGAGTCAAACGTGGACAGCCTAAAAATACCCGTTATATCAAGATGCTCTCCCAGCAGGGTATGGCCAAACTTGTTCAGAGTACCGAGAACGAATACCTTAAAGACAATTCAAGCCGGATGCAGGAGGTTGACGATGCGCTCTATTATGCGGTGGACGAAAAGGGTGGCACGATTGATCTTACTGACAAGGGGCGCGAGTTTCTCAGCAAGCTCAGCCATCAGGACAGCGATATCTTTATGCTTCCCGATGTCGGTTCGGAAGTCGCTGGCATTGAAAGTGACAAGGCCATTGCCGCAGCCGATAAAATCCAGAAAAAAGATGAGATTTACCGCCTTTTTGCCGACCGTTCAGAGCGGCTGCACAATATCAGTCAGCTGCTGAAAGCCTACTCCCTGTTTGAGCGGGACGATGAGTATGTGGTCCAGAACGGACAGGTTATGATTGTTGATGAATTTACCGGACGAATTCTTTCAGGCCGCCGTTACAGCGATGGGCTGCACCAGGCTATCGAGGCCAAAGAGAATGTCAAGATTGAGGGTGAAACGCAGACGATGGCAACCATCACCATCCAGAACTTTTTCAGGCTCTACAAAAAGCTTGCCGGTATGACCGGCACGGCGGAAACCGAAGCTTCGGAATTTTTTGAAATCTACAAGCTCGACGTTGTGGTTATTCCCACAAACAGCACGATTGTCCGCAAGGATATGGACGATCTTGTCTATAAAACCCGTCGGGAAAAGTACAATGCCGTTGTGCTGAAGGTTGAGGAGCTGCAGAAAAAAGGGCAGCCGGTGCTTGTGGGTACAACAAGTGTTGAGGTCTCAGAAACTCTTTCGAGAATGCTTCGGGCCAAAAAAATTGCGCACAATGTGCTCAACGCCAAGCAGAACGATCGTGAAGCAGAGATTGTGGCTGAAGCTGGCCAGAAAAATGCCGTGACCATCGCCACCAATATGGCTGGCCGAGGAACAGACATTAAACTTGGCAAGGGTGTACGTGAACTGGGCGGACTCTTTATCTTAGGTTCAGAACGTCACGAGTCGCGTCGCATTGACCGGCAGCTTCGTGGACGTGCCGGACGTCAGGGTGATCCGGGAGAATCGGTCTTTTTTGTTTCACTTGAGGACGAATTGATGCGTCTCTTTGGCTCTGACCGCGTTATTTCCGTGATGGATCGCCTGGGACATGAGGAGGGTGACGTGATTGAGCACTCAATGATCACCAAATCAATTGAACGGGCACAGAAAAAAGTTGAGGATCAAAACTTTGCAATCCGTAAGCGCCTGCTGGAATATGACGATGTGCTGAACCAGCAGCGTGAGGTCATCTATTCCCGCCGCAAAAATGGACTGCTCAAGGAGCGTCTGACCAGTGATATCCTTGACCTTCTGATGGATTACAGTGAGGTGGTGATCAAAAAATATCACAAATCAATGGATGTCGATGGTATTGAGGAGCAAGTGCTGCGCGAGCTCTCCATTGAGTTTAAACCTGACCGGGACACTTTTGAGCGGGAAGGCGTCGAGGCTACGGCAAAGAAGCTTTACGAGACCGCCGTTGCTTTTTACCGCAGAAAAGAGGCGGCTGTACCGGAAGAGATTATGCAGCAGATTGAAAAATATGCGGTCTTGAGCGTCATTGATCTCAGGTGGAGAGAGCATTTAAGGGAGATTGATTCCCTGCGTGAAGGTATCAATTTGCGTGCTTACGGTCAGAAAGATCCGCTGCTTGAGTATAAGCAGGAGGCATATCGGCTCTTTGTTGATCTGCTCCACGACATAGAGCTCGAAACCCTCTCTCTGGCCTTCAAGCTCTTCCCGGTCAATCCTGATGAGGCGCGTGAGATGGAAGAACGGCAGCGAAAAGCCGCAGTCAAACAGGAAAGGCTGGTAGCACAGCATCAGGCCGCAGAAAGCGTTTATACCGCATCATTTGGTGTGGATATGCCGGAGAGGGATGGCGAAACGGAGAGTGCCCAGAGCGTGCAACAGCCGGTTATCGCTGAAAAAAAACCGGGCCGTAATGATTTGTGCTCCTGCGGAAGTGGAAAGAAATATAAAAACTGTCACGGCCAGCAACCCTGATCCTTTGAAACGTTACCTCTACCCATGAAACATACTGAAGTTGAAGTTACCATTAGCCTTGCAGCAGAACACGGTTTGAATGCAGAAGAGTACGGAAAAATCTGTGCCATTCTCGGAAGAACACCAACATTTACCGAGCTTGGAATTTTTTCGGTCATGTGGTCAGAACACTGCAGCTATAAAAATTCCATAGCTGTGCTTAAAACCCTTCCCCGTGAAGGCAAAGCTCTTTTGACCTCCGCCGGTGAAGAAAATGCGGGCCTGGTAGATATCGGCGACAACCTTGCTGTAGCCTTCAAGATTGAATCACACAACCACCCCTCCGCCGTCGAACCCTATCAGGGTGCCGCTACCGGAGTTGGAGGAATTCACCGCGACATTTTTACGATGGGTGCCCGTCCGGTTGCATCGCTCAATTCGCTCCGGTTTGGCTCTCCCAAAGATCTCCATGTCCGCTATCTGGTGGATGGGGTTGTGCGCGGTATTGGAGATTACGGTAACTCGTTCGGTGTACCGACTGTTGGCGGAGAAATATATTTTGAAGAGGGCTATACCGGCAATCCCCTTGTCAATGCCATGTCGGTCGGTCTTGTAGAGCATGATAAAACCGTGAGCGCAACAGCCCTCGGTGAAGGTAACCCTGTGCTGATTGTCGGTTCATCGACCGGAAGGGATGGTATTCATGGCGCAACGTTTGCCTCGGTTGAACTCAGTGAAGCCTCGGAAGAACAACGCCCGAGCGTTCAGGTTGGTGATCCCTTTGCGGAAAAGCTGCTGCTTGAAGCCACGCTTGAAGCCATTGCAACCGGTTATGTTGTTGGCCTGCAGGATATGGGCGCAGCAGGAATCACCAGTTCCACCTCGGAAATGAGTGCGAGGGGCATAGAAAAAACTGGATCAGGTGGTATTGAGATTGATCTTGATCTTGTGCCGATTCGCGAAGCGGGAATGAGTGCTTATGAAATCATGCTCTCTGAATCGCAGGAACGGATGCTTATTGTAGCTGCAAAAGGGTTTGAAGAGAAAATCATTGAGGTTTACCGGAAGTGGGATGTGCTGGCGGTCGTTATCGGACGGGTTACAAGCGATAATCAGGTAAGGATTTTACATCACGGTAGAGTCGTTGCGGAAATTCCGGCTGAAACGCTGGTGCTGGGAGGCGGAGCTCCGGTTTATATCCGTGAAGCGGTTGAAAAAAAACCGGATACACCGGTGGCCATACTGGTTGACGACAAGGATCTTGAGTTCAGGGCAATCAGCCTTGCTCTCCTTTCACGCCCAAATATTGCAAGCAAGCAGTGGGTTTACCGCCAGTATGACTCCATGGTGCTGACCAATACGGTAACCCCTGTCGGGCATACTGACGCTGCGGTTATCCGGATCAAGGGCTCACGGAAAGGCCTGGCCATGAAAACCGACTGTAACGCCCGCTATGTCTATCTCAATCCTCTGGCAGGCGGCAAAATTGCCGTGGCTGAATGTGCCAGAAATATTGCCTGTTCTGGTGCAACACCACTGGCTATCACTAACTGCCTGAATTTCGGCAATCCCTATAAACCCGAGGTCTACTTTCAGTTCAAGGAATCAGTTCGGGGCATGGGCGAGGCTTGCCAGGCCTTCAATACACCGGTGACCGGCGGTAATGTCAGTTTCTATAACGAAACATTGATCGGCGGAGAACGCACCGCCATCTACCCCACCCCGACCATCGGCATGATCGGCCTGCTTGATGATATCGACAACCTTGTAGGTTCGACCTTTACCGATGCCGGAGACACAATCATGCTGCTTGGCCATCCTGAACTCACGCTGGATGCTTCGGAATATCTTGTGATGCAGTACGACACTCCCGGTCAGGATGCCCCCTGCGTCGATCTTGAGCACGAAAAAAAGCTGCAGGAGCTGCTTGTTGCGCTTGCCGCAAAAAAACTTGTACACTCCGCGCACGATATCTCCGACGGTGGGCTTTTTGTCGCACTGGCCGAAAAAGCCATCATGAACGACAAGGCCCCGCTTGGTTTCAGCATTGACCTGGAAGATACCGACCAGGGCCCATATCATATCCAGCAACAGCTCTTTTCGGAAGCACAGGGGCGAGTGGTGTTGAGTATATCGCCCGATAAAGCGGATGAGGTCATCCAAGAGGCAAACAGGCACAATGTCCCGGTACGCATTATTGGAAACGTTATTGAAGGGGATGCGGTTATTACTCTGAACAGTGAACCGGTGCTGCACTTTTCGATCAATGAACTCGGCGAAGCATATTTTCACTCGCTTGAGCACTCTCTGCACCTTGACGAACTTTAACCATAAATCATGCTGCCTCTTGTAACTGCACAGGAAATGCAAAGAGCCGATAGGGCGGCAATAGAACAGCTTCATATCGGTGAACCCAGACTTATGGAGCTTGCTGGTCATGAATGTTTGCGCATTATAAGGGAAACCCTTCAAAAAGAGGAATCACTCTCCGGCAGCTCTTTTCTTGTCGTTTCGGGCAAAGGAAATAACGGCGGTGATGGCTTTGTGCTGGCTCGGCATCTCCTGAATCTTGATGCCTCCGTTGATCTTGTGCTGCTCTACCCTGTCGCGAGTCTGCAAGAGATAAATCGTGAAGGGCTTGCCATGCTCGAAGCATACAATGAGCACACTGCACAACTGCGCATTTTTACAAGCCATGACGAAGCGCTGCCCTATGTCGCTGAAACCACCTATGATATGGTGATTGACGCTGTTACGGGCACCGGACTTCGGTTAACCGAAGAGGAGATGGTGCTTTCTTCCCCGCTTGCTGAAGGGATTGAGCTCATCAACTCTATCCGTGAAAGAAGCAGCGCACTTACTCTTGCGATTGATATTCCATCCGGACTTGATGCAACCACCGGGTTTGCGGCTACTCCCTCGGTCACAGCCGATGTAACCGTTACCATGGCATTCCCCAAAACCGGCTTTTACTTGAACGAGGGACCACAGAGCTGCGGAGAGGTGCATGTAGCGGAAATCTCCATCCCCCGCTTTCTCTTGGAACCATCCTCATGCTATTTGACCGACCGGGAGTTTGCGGCTGAACACTTTATCCTTAGAGAGCCCAGGAGCGCAAAACATACCAATGGCAAGGTGCTGATCATTGCGGGTTCACAAACTGAACACACCTCGATGCTTGGCGCTGCAATCCTTTCTGTCAAGGCTGCGCTTACGACTGGTGCGGGGTACGTCTGTGTCTGTGTGCCGCTCTCTCTTGCCGGTGCTATACACACGGCTGTACCAGAAGCGGTGGTTATAGGAAGAGATATGGCCACCATTCTCGAAAAAGCCCGCTGGGCCGATGCTGTCATGATTGGATGCGGTCTTGGGCGCGATCAAACCACCATTGATTTTATCATGGATCTGATTGCCTCTTCCGAAATTGCTGAAAAAAAACTTATCCTTGATGCCGACGCCCTCTTTGCCCTTGCAAGCATTGGATCAACCGATCTGTTCGATCGATGCCGGGAGGTTGTTCTTACACCGCATTATGGGGAGTTCAGCCGCCTCTCGGGCATTTCAGCAGAAGAGATTGCCGCAAACCCTATTGAAACCGCAAGGAGTTATGCTCGCAAGCATGGAGTGACTATTCTGTTGAAAGGCAATCCAACGGTTATTGCCCGCAAAACAGGGCCGGTGCTCTTAAACACAAGCGGCACAGAAGCTCTTGCAGCAGCAGGTTCGGGCGATGTGCTCTCCGGAATGATTGCGGCCCTGGCAGCCAAAGGCGCGGATATCTTTAACGCCGCGGCGGCAGCAGCATGGTTTCACGGAAGAGCCGGAGACCTGGCAAGCGATGTCGCAAGCCTGGTATCATCCGGCATGGTGCTCTACTCTATTCAGGAGGCCATTGGGGAGGTGTTTGAGATTGAAACGAATCTTTAATCCCCCTGTCAGACCCTGCATCAGACCTCCTGATCGCGCAGAAACTTTTTAATATTGCGTGCGGCCTGGCGGATGCGTTCCTCATTCTCAATCATGGCAACACGCACATAGTCATCACCATAAGCTCCAAAGCCAATACCCGGACTGACCGCAACCTTGGCCTCGCTCAGCAGTTTCTTGCTGAACTCAAGGCTGCCCATTACCCTGAATGGTTCTGGAATCCTGGCCCAGACAAACATGCTGGCCCGAGGTGAAGTAAGCTCCCATCCGGCATTGGAAAAGCTTTTGACCATGACATCTCGTCGCTTGCGATAGACTTCGCATATCTCCTGAACACAGCTCTGATCCTCTGTAAGCGCAATGGTTGAAGCAACCTGTATGGGCGTAAAGGTACCATAATCGAGCCAGCTCTTGATTTTTTCAAGGGCACCGATCAGTTTGGCATTACCCACCATAAAACCAACCCGCCATCCGGCCATGTTGTAGGTTTTTGAAAGAGTGTAGCTCTCCACAGCAACATCCTTTGCACCGGGAACCTGCAGGATTGAGGGAGTAACGTAACCATCAAAGGTTATTTCGGCATAAGCGATATCGCTGATAATGTAAAATCGCTCCTGGCGGGCAATATCGACCAGCTTTTCATAAAAAGAGAGGTCAACGGTTGCTGTAGTTGGATTGTTCGGAAAATTCACGACCAGATACTTTGGCTTGGGTGAGGATTCGCGCAACGCCTTTTCAATATTCCGGAAAAATCCTGCTTCGTCAAGAGTGAAGTCGTCATTCATCTCCAGCTTCAGCTTGTGGACGTTGCCACCGGCAAGAATAAAGGCCTGAGAGTGAATAGGATAGCAAGGGTCGGCACCATGGCAAGATCACCGGGATTGGTAATGGCCTGCACAAGGTGGACATAGCCCTCTTTTGAACCCATCGTTGCTACAACCTCGTGATCGAGATCGAGATCGACATTGTACTTGCGCTTATACCAGGTACCTACCGCACCACGAAGCTTGTAAATCCCCTTTGAAACCGAATAACCATGAGTTCGGGGTTTATTGATACTCTCTATGAGCTTGTCAACAATATGCTGGGGGGTCGGGCCATCGGGATTTCCCATTGAAAAATCAATCACATCCTCTCCAGCCCGCCGCTCAGCCATTTTCAGCTCATTAACCGCGGCAAAGACATACTTGGGAAGACGTTTGATCTTGTCAAACTCTATTTCATCAAACATGATTTTGTATCAAACAGATAATTCATGATAAAAATTAAAAAAGGCTCTCTATCATAAACAAAAAGAACATCATATCAATGAACTTCGCAATTTTTCCAAACGCACTGTCATCAGAAAACGCAACGTTGCAGCGCATAATTGTAATCAGGCAGCTTTGCCGCCCGGCGGTACTCTTCCTCAAATATGCGGGCATAATCGCCCTTCACTGAGTTACCGTCACTGTCGTACGATCGATATTTGGCAACCTCATCAATAAAGAAGAGCGAAAGTACCTTGATACCCTGAGGGCGCAGACGCAGCTCCTTGTCGAGGTGTTCCTTGATTGTGCGGCGGATCATCTGGCGCTGCACGGCAAGAGCATCCACATCACCATAAGCCTCGCCAAGCTTCAGAAACTGCTCACCACCGGGGAAGCGCAACTCCATAAACTCTTTGCCCTTTTCAACACGGATTTCACCGATAGAGCAATCTGCATAGATCGCCCGGCTGGTAACCATTTCAAGATTATCGCCATCAACCACAACCTGCTCTTTTCGTTTGATACCGCTGGCAGTCAGCTTGTCGAGCTCAACGAGTGCGGAAATCCTGCCACGCTTGTTCTCGACCTTCAAGAGGCGGACATAGGGCTTGTTGTAGGCATCTTCCACTGTCGCAGCAGCAACTTCGATCTGCTTTACCAGCCCCTTGTCGTGCGCATCAACCGCATCAAGACGATAAACCCGAATTATCAAGCCTGTAGGCTTCAGCACAAAAAAACGCTAATTTGTCATGGCAGGCAAATAACTCAGGAGTGGCCTGGCCTTGAACATTTCGGCAAAAAACAGTGAAAGGCGTTCGGCATCCTCTTCATACTCATGATTAACGGCATTGCGTATTTCACGAATCACCTTCCAGCGATCAACCGACTCCAGCAGAGAGAGCTTTTCCATGAAAGCCAATACAGAGCCAAAGCGCTCCACCTCTACCTCTTCTTCAATGGCTACGGCTCTCATCGTCTTGCCAAGATGTTCCTGAAATTCACTGAACCTGATACGAAAAGCCGCGAGCATTTCGTGCTGCTCCATACTCACAGCCTGCCAATTCGTCGCAGGAAAGATGTCACAACACCGCTCAAAAGAGTGCGCCAGATATTCACGCATGCGCTGCAAATGATCCAATTTCCTTGCGATAAGACGCAAATGATCGGTCATAATAGAACTCCCTTCTTTTTTGCGATATGATAGATTGGTTCATCTTTTCCGTGATCATTAACAACCAGATCAACGTGCAAGTCTAACCTCTCTTCAAGAGCTATTTTGCAGAGCAATACCGCCATCAGCGTATTACCCTGCGTTGTCTCCACATACAAATCCACATCTCCACCGCGACGCGCATCGTCAACGCGCGAACCAAACAACCACACTTTGGCATCAGCACCAAAGTTCTGTCGGGTTGCCTGAAGAATGTACTGCTGTTGTGTCGTGCTCAGACTCATAAACGTATTGTAGTTGGTATATACCTCAAAAAAACCTCTTGCAGCAAATTCCATTCTTTAGCGAAACAGGATTTTGGACAAGTGCCCAGTTCTATAGCAAAAGGGGGAAAACTGAAAGAGAAGTAGCAAGGGTTGAAAAGGCTATGTCAGTTTAAACTATTATATCGCGCGGTTGCGGTAAAGTCTACCAGTTTATGGAGGGTACGCAAACACTCCGCTGCGCCCGGATGCCCCAAGAGATCTTTAAGGCGCCATGCTGCGCTTTGCGCGTAAAACCCCATGGTAAGCCTTCGTTCTTGCCCTTTAACCTGCATCGCATGGGCAATGCCGGTTTCTATAAACGCCACCTCTAAATACCACTCCTCTGGGTATGACTTCATCACAGCCCCCAAACTATCATGAGCTGCTTTATACTCCCCCGCCTCGATGGAATCAATAATACGCTGAATATCTCTTTTCATGATCTCAATTTGTTTTTCCCTCTCATATAGGTAATATATGGACCTTGTCATGGGTTTTACAAGGATTACCTGGATTTTCGTTTTCCGTTAACCGCCATTAAGAAGCACGACGATGACACTCATCTTTGTCTACAACACCGACAGCAATCCCGTCAGCACTCTCATCGATATGGCACACAAAATTCTGAGCCCCGAAACCTACGACTGCAGCCTCTGCAAACTGACCCATGGGCCATTCACTGAAATTGAAGCGTGGAAAGAGTTCCGCATCTCCTTAGGAGTTCCCGTAGAATTCCTCCACCGCGATGAATTCGAAAAAAAATATGGCCAGAGCTTCCAGTACCCCGTTATCCTGCAGAAAAACGTCAATTTCGAAGTGCTGCTGCCAAAAACGGAGATAGATGACCTGGCCAACCTTGAGGAGCTTATCGTTGCAGTAAAGAAACATCTTCCTGCAAAGGAGTAAGTAGAGCACAATGTCAGCCGTCAGCAAACCAATAGTGCGAAATATTATTTGGCAATAGGGATATGTTGAATTTATGCGGTCTTTGAATGAAAATATTTCTGTAATTAGCAGAAACATCAATACTATTTCATGCCGAACGATAATACTGGACAAAACAACATTTCCAACTCAATAGACTTCATACAGGCAGAGAATGCCCGTTATCATAACCTCATTCATACCTTACGAAACGGCTACGCTTACTGCCGCATGATTATCGATGAAGGTCACAATGTGGATTTTATTCATGAAGAGATCAACGAGAGTTATGTAAAATTAACTGGATTGAGTGATGTTACAGGCCGGAGGTTGACAGAGGTTCTGCCAGCGATCGTTGCATTGCATCCGGATTTTATCGAAAAGCACAGGCAGGTAGTTGAGACCGGAATTTCTGACCAGTTTGAATATTACCTTGAACCGTTGAAGAAATGGTATGACATCTCGCTGTATCGGCCTCAGGAGGGTTGCGTGGCATCGATATTCTCTGATATCACCGCACGTAAAGAGGCTGAAGAGGCACTAAGGCAAAGTGAAGAACGATTCAGAAAGCTCTTTGAAAGTCATTGGGTCATCAAAATGATTCTTGAGCCAGAGACGGGTTTTATCATTGATGCCAATCAAGCGTCCGCTGACTTTTATGGTTGGTCAATTGATGAGCTGAGATAACTCCCTGACCCGCAATTATGAGGGATCAGGTCTGGGGTTGAGTATCTCCAAGGCATTCGTTGAGTTGATGGGCGGTACAATCCAGATCAAATCGGTTGAGGGAGCAGGGAGTACCTTTTCATTCACGCTGCCGTATAAACTTGTCAATAGATCAGTAAACTTTTCGCCTGATACCAAAGGCTTGGCCGATAAGAGTCCGGCTCTCTGCATTCTCATAGCCGAAGATGACGAAGTGAGCACTCTGCTGCTTAAAAAGATCCTTCAAGATCAAAACAGCACAATTCTCTTTGCCGAAAACGGCTGGGAAGCAGTCGAACTCGTTCAGCATCATCCGGAGATCAAATTATGGTGCTTATGGATATTAAAATGCCGGTAATGAACGGTTTTGAGGCCACAAGACTCATTAAAAAGCAGCGGCCAGAACTGCCTGTTATCGCCCAGTCAGCATTTACCTCAAAAGAGGACAAAGAAAAAGCCAAAAAAGCGGGATGCGACAGCTTCATAACCAAGCCCATAAGAAAGAGCGAGCTTCTCGAACTGATAAAGGGTTGTATTGGGGGAGATTGTTGAGCAGGAATAACAGATGATTTTTTCAGGTGGCCGGCTGTTTTGCACCTCTTTTGATTGGCAGTGAAAATGTAAACATCGTACCTCCCTCCGCCAAACACTCAACAGAGATGTTTCCCTTGTGATTATTGACAATAATGTCATAGGTAATGCTTAAACCAAGCCCAGTTCCTTTACCCACCTCCTTGGTTGTAAAAAACGGTTCAAATACTCTAATCCTTACCTCTTCAGAAATTCCCGGTCCATCATCAGCGACGGAGCAGAAGATGCTCTCAGTGGTTGCCCAGGTTTTGATTACTATATTGCCCAGAGAGCTCCTTTTCTGTGACTTGATTGCTTGAGCGCTGTTGATGATCAGGTTCAGCAAGGCCTGACTGATCAATGAGGGATTGCACATGATCAGCGGTAACTCTTCAAGTTGTAATGCAACAGCAGCGAAATCCCGGTATTCGCTCTTTGCTATGACAAGAGCTTCACTGATTGCCTTATTGATAGCAAAGAGGATCAGGCTACCCTTTTCATTCTTGAAAGAGTAGCTCCGCATGCTTCGGGTAATGGCCGTAATACGCTCCACTCCATTCTTGGTCATTTCAAGAGTTTGGGGAATGCTGCTGAGAAGCTCATCAATATCAAGTTCCCGCTCTTGTTCACGAAGCTGCTTTAGCTCTTCGGCCATAGACGGCATGGAATCAATTTTTTCGATAATCTCCCTATAACGAACAACAAGCTTCCGCAGATCGATGTAGTCGTTCTCCAGGTTATAGTGACTGATCGTGATGAAATTGAGCGGATTGTTTATTTCATGGGCTATTCCGTTCGCAAGCTGCCCGATCATCTCCAGTTTCGATGCGTGCTGAAGTTGGGCAGCAAGTCTCTTATTCTCCTCCTCGGCAATCTTTTTGGCAACGATATCCCAAACTTGATTGGCGATGATCTCTACCCATTCAATATCGCGTTCACTGTAATCCGTTTGCTTATTGCCGACCCCCATGATGGCCACTATTTTCTCATCACGGTTGACGGGAATAACCAGCTCTCGCTTGATTGCAGCATGACCTTCCGGCAGTCCTTTGCGATGCTGGAGTGATGGATAATCATTATGAATAATCGCTTTTCGCGCTCGAACAGCATCTGCCCAAACACCAGCCTGGTTCAACGGATAGTGCACTCCTTTTCCTTCAGCCTTGCACATGTTGAGCTGGGTATTGGTCGAGACTGTTTGAAGCAGCAGGCTGTTTTGATCTTCAGCGACAAAGAAGATAAATCCGATAGAACTTCTCGTCAGCTTTTCTGCTTCATCAAGAGTTGCCATCAGCAGCTCCTCTATCGAATGACTGTCTGCCATCTGGAGTATGCGAAGCCGGAATGCATTGACCTGCTCATAAAGCTTACGATTGGTGACGTCGTGAATCACCAGATAATTCAAATCATTGATGCTGTTTGAAAAGATTTCCATATCATGCAGAGAGCAACCCCTGGTCTTGTGGCGTAATTCAAATGTGTTTATGCCTGATTTTTGGTACTCTTCAATTTTTTGTCTGGAGATATCAGGAGGTAGAGCATCGAGTTGATAGATGTACATGCGACAGAGTTCCTCAACCGGCCAACCATAGAAGTTGGCTGCCGAACTATTGGCTCCAATAATAGCCCTTGTTTTGGTATCAATAATCAGCATGATAGCCGAGTGTTTTTCAAACAGGGTTCTGAACCGCTCCTCGCTCTCTTTCAGCGCATGGCGGCTGCGCAGCATCTTGATTCCGTATGCCAGATTATCCGCAAGAGATGTGAGCTGTTTGGTTACGGCAGCGTTAAATGCATGGGGTACTTCGGAATATATGGTTAATGCTCCAATCACACTGTTGTCAATGAGTAAGGGCAAACTGAGAATAGCCGCATACCCCTGCCGTATCGCCTCAGAACGCCATAACCCAAACTGTGGGTCGGTCAAAATATGATTTGCAGAAGTTGGCTGACCAGTGCGGATTGCTCTGCCGGCAGGTCCCTGCCCATAGATGTCATCGGCCCAGCAGATGGTAATTGACTCCAAATAATCACCGATATTACCTGCATAGGCTATCGGGTGGAGCCTTTTTGCCACATCATGCTCTGTATAACCAATCCAGGCCATTCTAAAACCACCGGTTTCGACGGTGATATTGCAGATTTTTTGCAGCAGATCCAGTTCATCATCGGTATGAATGAGTGCCTGATTGCAATTGTCAGTTACCAGCAGTGTGCGCGTAAGCCTCTGAAGTTCACCTTCAGCCAGCCTTCGTTCGGTAATATCATGGATAATTGAGTAGAGTATGGATTTTCCGGCGATAACGATATTGTTGCTCAACACCTCAACATCGCGAATAGAGCCGTTCGCCCTGCGGTGCTTAAAAAAGAAGTGGCTGTTCTCTCCTGACTGTGATTTTGACATTTCAGCCACCACTTTTTCGGGAGAAAGGGTATTGATCTGCAGAATGTTCATACGGCAGAGAACATCAATCGACCATCCATAAAAATCTGCCGCAGCCTGATTTGCATCAATAATATTGCCGGTTTCAGCGTCAATAACCATCATTATGGCCGAATGGCCAGCAAAAAGACTCTTGAAACGCAACTCACCTTCACGCAAAGCCTTTTCGCACTCCTTGCTCTCTGTTTTGTCATCAATTATGGCCATGCAATACTCCGTTTGTAAAGTCACTTACCTCGTCTATTCATGGGAATACTCTATCATCTCCCGGATATTGTACTCTAATATAATCACGACAACCGCAGCCATACAAGATCCGGCTATTTTTTTCAGAACCGGTATAGATCTGCTTCGCCAAGTTTGTGAGTTGGGCGTTGCAACCAGCGCGGTTAGCTATATGGTACGAAAAAGCTGATGTGTAGTTTTTTTTACAGATAGGCAACATTATTTGTTGTCGTTATTCAACTACGTCCCAAATTTATGAACGCTTTTGTTATTATTGGTGTTTTCAATTTTTCCATCAACGCAGCACAACGAATTGACAAGTTCTTGAAGTGCTGCGGGATGCTCTCTTTTACAAGAGGATTAATATTTAAGGCTGGTTAATTTGACATTATGGTATTTTTCCTTAACATACCATGTTTGTGTCATTTCGCTTCCCGCTCCACGTAAAGCAACTATACCACGTGTCAAATATCAAGATGACAGTAACGGATGCCCTTAAGCATCAGCTTGAGGAATCCACAGGCAATGACTATAACTGCTGCTACCAGTGCGGTAAATGTACAGCCGGATGTCCAGCGGGAGCCTTCATGGATAATCCACCGGCCAGAATCATGCGCCTTGTTCAGGCTGGTTATATGGAAGAAGCGCTGAAAAGTAATGCGCTATGGTACTGCGTGGGCTGTATGACCTGTACGGCGCGATGTCCCCAAAACATGGATATTGCTGCTACCATGGACTCGCTCAGGGCCCTTGCTCTTGAAAAGAACATCATTTCGGAAGATAAGGCAAAAAAACTGGTCAATGCCTTTCACCTCTCTTTTCTCAACAACGTACGGAAACACGGACGGCTGGAGGAACTTTCACTGGTCAACAGCTACAAGCTTCGCACTCGGACCTTTCTTCAGGATGCAAGCTCTGGCCTCAAGATGATCAAGCAGGGAAAGATCAATCCAATGCACTCCCTGACCGGGAAAGGTGGGGTAAAGGGAAAAGATCAGATCGCTAAAATTTTTGAAGCTTCCAAAAAGGAGTTTCATCAGCCTGTACCGAAACGACGTCCTGTAAAGAAGGAATTTGCGGCGAAAACTCCCCTGTCGATAAAACCGGGCATGACCATCGGTTACTATCCGGGATGCTCACTCAGCGGGACTGCACAGGAGTTTGATATTTCAGTTAAAAAAATGTGTGCCCTTCTTGGCCTGAAACTGCAGGAGATTGATGACTGGAACTGCTGTGGAGCAACATCAGCCCATGCCACCAACCATAAACTTGCCCTGCTATTGCCCGCAAGGAACCAGGCGCTTGCTGATGCACAGGGGTTGAACTGTGTGCTTGCGCCATGCGCGGCCTGCCAGAATCGCCAGGTAACTACCCGGCAGGCATTAAAGGATTCACCTGAGCTTCGGGAAGAAGTTCGTTCGATAACCGGAATAGAGCTGACCTGTAAATCGGAATTTATCGGTGTTACCCAGCTGCTTGAAGCAATGGATCCGATGGAGATTGCAAAAAGGGTGAAAAAACCACTGACCGGCCTCTCACTTGCCTGCTATTACGGCTGTCTTCTTGTTCGACCGATGGAAGCTATGGCTTTTGATGATCCTGAAAACCCCGTTAAAATGGAGGCTATCATGAGTGCCATTGGAGCCACTCCTGTTGAATGGGCATTCAAGATAGAGTGTTGCGGCGCAGGTCTCACACTGGCCCAGCAACCGCTGGTTGAGGAACTTACCCACGCTATTGCAAAAAATGCCCAGGCAAACGGGGCTGAAGCCTTTGTCGTTGCCTGTCCCCTATGCCAGGCAAATCTTGACATGCGCCAGGATAGTATGATAAAGAGGTTCGGGGATGTTAAACCAATGCCAGTTTACTATATTTCGGAACTTGTCGCCATAGCCCTCGGCGCTAATCCGGCAGAAGTAGCTGTGGGCAAACATTTTGTATCTGCACTCGATCTGGTATCGAAATTTTAGTCAAAAAAACGCTGTCGGTCTTCCCCTGTCAGCATCAGGGAATTCCTTTTTGCGGTGCCGTAGAGTTATGGCTTCATATTAAATGATGTAATCATGGCGAAAATAGGAGTATTCATTTGTCACTGCGGCGAAAATATCGGCGCCAAAGTTGATTGTACCCGACTGGCTGCCGCAATGGGAGAACACCCCGGAGTTGCCGTCTCAGTCGAATACAAATATTTCTGCTCGGATCCTGGACAGGAGAGTGTTAAACGAGCAATACGCGACAATAACCTTACCGGTGTGGTGGTTGCTGCATGCTCTCCGAGAATGCATGAAGCAACCTTCCGCAAAGCGTGTGCTGAGGCAGGCCTGAACCCCTATCTGTGTGAGATAGCAAATATTCGTGAACAGTGTTCATGGGTGCATACCGACAAGGATATGGCTACGGAAAAAGCCATGGACATTACACGCTCAATGGTTGAAAAAGTTAAGCGGAACAACAAGCTTCAGCCGATTGAGGTTCCGGTTACCCGCCGGGCCCTGGTTATTGGAGGAGGTATTGCTGGTATACAGGCTGCGCTTGATATTGCCAATGCCGGCCAGGATGTCGTGCTTGTGGAGCGTGAACCATCCCTTGGCGGACACATGGCCCAGTTGTCGGAGACCTTCCCTACACTTGACTGCTCACAGTGCATCATGACTCCAAGGATGGTGGAGGCTGCACAGCATCCAAAAATCCGCCTCCTTACCTATGCTGAAATTGAGAGTGTCGATGGTTATATCGGCAACTTCAAGGTAAGGGTTCGCATGAAATCCCGCTACGTTGACCTTGACAGATGTACTGGATGTGGCGACTGCATAACCAAATGCCCTGCAAAAAAAATATCAAGTGAGTTCGATTGCTCTCTTGGCAAACGTACGGCTATTTACACTCCTTTTGCCCAATCGGTACCCAATATCCCGGTTATCGACAAAGCAAACTGCATCTACTTCAAAAATGGTAAGTGCAAAATCTGTGCAAAAACCTGCCAGTGCGATGCTATCAACTTTGAGATGCAGGATGAGTTTATAGAGCTTGAGATTGGTGCAATTGTTGTGGCAACAGGATTTCAGGTGCAGAATAACACCATGTACGGAGAGTATGGTTACGGCAAATATCCTGATGTCATCAATGGTCTTCAGTTCGAACGCCTTGCATCGGCAAGTGGCCCAACGGCTGGAAAAATTCTGCGTCCATCGGACGGCAAAGAGCCTGAAAATGTTGTTTTTATACAGTGTGCCGGGTCGCGGGATCCTTCAAAAGGGGTTCGTTATTGCTCGAAAATATGCTGCATGTACACCGCCAAGCACGCCATGCTCTATGCCCATAAGGTTCACGACGGGAAAACCAATATTTTCTATATGGATATCCGTGCCGCAGGAAAAGGGTACGATGAATTCAGCCGCAGAGCTATCGAGGATGACGAGGCCTCCTATGTCAGGGGGCGGGTCAGCAAGGTTTGGCAGGAGAACGGTAAACTCATGGTGAGAGGGGTCGATACCCTTCTGGGCAGACCGGTTGAAATCGCCGCTGATATGGTGGTACTGGCGACCGCCATGATCTCGCAGCCTGATGCCAAAGAGTTTGCTAAAACCATTGGTATCGGTTATGACGAATATGGTTTCTACAACGAGGCCCATCTCAAACTCCGGCCTGTTGAATCTTCCACTGCAGGAGTTTTCCTGGCCGGAGCCTGCCAGTCGCCGAAAGATATTCCTGACTCGGTTGCCCAGGCATCGGCTACGGCAAGCAAGGTACTTGCGCTGTTCAGCAAGGAGAAGCTTGAACGGGAGCCGGTTGTTGCCACCAACAACGAAGCAACCTGCGCGGGATGCTGGGGTTGTGTGCTTGCCTGCCCGTACAATGCCATTGAGCAAAAAGACATTCTCGACCGTTCCGGAAAAATCATCAAACGGGTAGCTTCAGTCAATCCTGGCTTATGCCAGGGCTGCGGTACCTGTGTTAACCTTCTGCCGCTCGAACAGTCTTGATTTGGCAGGCTTTACCGAAAAACAGATCTTTGCAGAAGTGATGGGCCTCTGAAAAGAGCCTTTTATCCAGAACAAACTGAACTTTTCTACCGGAGTAAGCTGATGAGTGAACCTTTTGAACCGAAAATCATTGCTTTTGTCTGCACCTACTGCACCTATGCGGGCGCTGATCTGGCGGGAACCAGCCGGTTGAAATATGCGCCAAATGTACGCATTATCCGCCTTCCCTGCACAGGAAGAATCAGCCCGATGTTTATTCTTAAAGCGCTGCAGAAGGGAGCTGACGGTGTTCTGATAAGCGGCTGCCACCCTGGAGACTGCCATTTTACCCATGGCAACTATCACGCACGTCGCAGATGGATGGTTTTTCGCGCACTGCTCGAATTTATCGGTATTCCGCCAGAACGAGTCAAGTACTCCTGGATCAGTGCGGCTGAGGGTGTCAAGTTTGCTGAATTCATCAACAAAGTCACTGAAGATATACGCAAACTCGGACCTTTTGAACAGTACACCCAGTTGATCGAAGAGACAGAGGCTGCCGCGTCACTATAAATAATATCACGGAATGAGTATCGAAGAACAATACAGAACGAGGGCAAAGGAGCTTCTTGCTGGTGGTGCGGTAAAGATGGTTATCGGGTATGGAAAGGGCACTACCGGTGAGCGTCGCCGCCCAATCTTTATCACCTCCCCTGATGAGGTGGAACGGCTTGTGCTTGATGAGGCCTGCATTACCAACCTCTCTGGCTATCTGGTCAGTGAAGGGCTTCTCAGTGATGAAAAGCGTGTAGCGGTGTTTCTCCGACCGGAAGGGGTACGTGCGGTCAATATCCTTGCAGCAGAATCGCAGCTTGATTCCGATCAGCTGGTTATTTTTGGATTCGATGTTGTCGGCAATGAGATCAAGGCGCTGAAGGGCATCCATGTCGAGGAGTTTGCCGATGTGATAGAGTCGTTGAAAGAGAGCGCTCCGGGAGTAGCCAAGGAGCTTCTGCTTGAAAAAATTGAATCAATGAGCCCGCAAGAGCGGTTTTCATACTGGCAGGGGGAGTTTGCCAAGTGCATTAAGTGTTATGCCTGCCGCCAGGCGTGCCCGATGTGCTATTGCCGACGATGTATTGTCGACAGCAACCAGCCGCAATGGGTCAATACCTCATCACATTCACTCGGAAATTTTGAATGGAATATCGTTCGGGCATTTCACCTTTCCGGTCGATGTGTCGAATGCGGAAACTGTGACCGAGCCTGCCCGGTCAACATTCCTCTCCGTCTCATCAATCACAGAATGGCTGAAGAGGTGCTTGGGACATTTGACCATTTTGCCGGTACAAGCAAAACCCAGGAACCGGTGCTTGCCAGTTTTAAAAAAGACGATTCCGAGACATTCATTCTCTAAGTAACAAACCCGTATGACAAAAATCCTCTTCAGCGATAAACTTGACAATTGTGTCGAACGATGGAAAAAGGCAGGTTTCAGTGTTATAGGCCCTGTACAGCGAAATAATATTTCAACATACGCAGCCGTTGAACGTGCTGCGGAATTAGATTTAGGGCTTATTCTTACCGAACGTTCAATCAAGGAGCTTTTTTTTCCTCAGAGTGAACCGATGTTGCAATACACTATCAAAAAAGATTCGATCGAGACAAAGGATTTTTTACCGCCATCCGGGCAAAGAATCATTTTCGGTGCACGCCCATGTGATGCCTCAGGCATGGCGATTGATGATCCTCTTTTTGGATGGGATTACAAAGATGAATACTGGTTCCAGCGGCGCAATGAATCGGTTATTGTGACTATTGCCTGTACGCAATCGGACGATTTCTGCATGTGCACCTCGCTTAAACTGGCGCCTGACAGTACGAAGGGCTCCGATATACTGCTTCGTCCACTTGAAAACAAGAGAGGGTGGCTGGTTGAGGAGATTACCGACCGTGGACGAGATGCATTCAAGGCAATTGCTGATATAGTGCAGGAGAGTGCCGACACGGCAGCTCCTCTGGCGGTTGTTGAGAAAAAGTTTGACCTTGACCGCTCAGTTGCCTGGCTGCAGAATCCTGAAAACTTTGAAAGCCGATTCTGGAAAGAGATATCGATGCGCTGCATCGGCTGCGCTTCATGTACCTTCCTTTGTCCCACCTGCCACTGCTTTGATATACAGGACGAAGGCGACACCTACAGCGGAATGAGACGAAAAAACTGGGACAGCTGCTCATTTGCCCTCTTTACCATGCATACTTCGGGACATAACCCCCGATCGACACAATCAGCACGATGGCGCCAGCGAATCATGCATAAATTCAACTATTTTCCCGGCAAGTTCAGTGTGAACAGCTGCAGCGGATGCGGCCGCTGTTCACGACAGTGCCCGGTTGACATGGGTATTACCGAGACTTTACAAGAGATATCAAAATTATCGCAGTGACCGAAAACATCCACAACGTGCAACCAAACATCTACAAGCCGGCCATTATGAAAATCGTCGCCCGCCACGACGAAGCACCCGGCGTGAGAACATTGAGACTTGAGTTTCAGAATCCGGCTGATCATGACTCTTTCATGGAAACCTATCGAACCGGCATGTTCGGTCTCTACGGTGTTTATGGTGAGGGAGAGAGCACCTTCTGTGTCGCCAGCCCTGAAACACGCAAGGAGTATATCGAATGCACCTTCCGGCAATCCGGGCGGGTAACATCTGCCCTGGCAAATGCCGATATCGGCGACCTCATCACTTTCAGGGGGCCTTACGGAAACCGCTTTCCCATTGAGGAGTTCCACGGCAAGAACCTTCTGTTTATTTCGGGGGGGATTGCCTTGCCTCCGACAAGAAGCGTTATCTGGTCGTGCCTTGACCAGCGTGAAAAATTTGGCAAGGTCACCATTGTCTACGGAGCGCGTACCGTGGCCGACCTGGTTTACAAGCATGAGCTTGAGGAGTGGCTGGAGCGGAGCGATGTCGAGCTTGTCCTGACCGTCGATCCTGGTGGAGAGTCACCCGACTGGAAGCACAGGATCGGCTTTGTGCCAACCGTGCTTGAGGAGGCGGCTCCCTCTCCTGATAACTGCATTGCGGTCATTTGCGGCCCACCCATCATGATCAAGTTCACGCTGATATCGCTCAAAAAGCTTGGCTTTGATGAAGCAAATGTCTATACAACGCTTGAAAACCGTATGAAATGCGGTGTGGGTAAATGCGGACGATGCAATGTCGGGTCGGTCTATGTGTGCAAGGAGGGACCGGTCTTTACTGCGGCAGAGGTATCCCGCATGCCGGCCTCCGATTTATAAGAGAGAGATGTGGTAAAAGTGTGCCGGCTGATGAAAATCAGCCGGAGAGTGGGAGGCTTCCCACCAGGGAAACAAAGCGTGCTCTCCCCTGCCTGTTGATGCACAGCATTGCAGGGCAATAATCCCGTCACTGATGAAGGGTTGCAGCAGCTGATAGGAAAACTCCATACCGAAACACCCCTCACTGTCCACCATGTGCAACTGCCCTCTCCAGGGTTCAGGAGAGAGAGTCTCATACCCTTTCGCCCTTTTTCTCGGGCTTTCAAAGCAAAGCGCAACCCAATGACCCTCTGGAGTTATTTCAAACTCAAGATAGCGGGAGTCAGAAGTTGGGTGAGCAATAAAAAGTTCTGACACTCCATAGTGCCACAATCTGTCAGTAAAGGTGCCTGCAGGCAGGGCAGAGGGCGGCTTTATCGAAAAAAGAGCGGGATTGCCGCAACTGGTTGTCCAGCGTAGAAAAGGCGCTTCAGGGCGAGCTATGGCCTCCTGAATCTTAAGCAACTGTTCAACTTCAACAAACGCCCCGGCGGGAAATTTCCGGTCGAGAGCGCCATAACCCACAAGCGATCCCTGTAGCAGCGGACGAGGAAACTGAGGCTCCGAAATTTCAGCCCTGGTTATTTCCTTCCCGGGAAAGCTTAGAAGCCCGGCCCAACCCATTTTTTGGTCATGGTTGTCGGCAACATAGCCTACACCACACGATGCAAGGAGCTCTCCATCAAAGAGGCCAATACACTCTACCTCAAGATCAAGCTGAACACCAGCCTCTTCCATTGCGGCAATTTTCAGCTGGGCGGCAAGCGTGAGCACATCTTCAGCGGTGGCGCCTCCCGTGTTATAGATAAAATTGGCATGATGACGGCTGACCATCGCTCCCCCAACTTGCCGCCCCTTGAAACCAAGTTCTTCAAAAATAGTGCCGCTCGACCGACCGGCGGCATAGTTATTCTTGAAGGTTGAGCCGCAGCTCGGAAAATCGAAATGGTGCTTGTTTGCGCGCTCCTCCTCATATTCCACCATCCGAAGCTTGATCTCATGGGTTGACTCGATTTGAGGAAACCGAAGCACAACAGCAACAACAACCGCCGGGTTCGCCATGAGAGAGGTCTGCTTGTAACCACGAAAAACCTCATCAGGGCTCTGCCAGAGCAGCCGTCCGTCAAGGGAGAACGTCAGAATGGCCGCTGTAACAGCCGATATTTCACCACCAAAACAGCGGGCATTCATTCTGACTGTAGCCCCTATCTGACCAGGAAGCCGGTAAAGCCACTCCCCACCTCCCCGACTGCTTTGCAGCAACTTTTCGGCAATCAGGGTGTTCTCGGCACCAGCCTCGCAGAAGAGTTCGTCATCGGATAACCAGGATATTCTCTGCATCCGGTCTAAAGAGATCACAATTCCCGGGAAATAACTATCTGCAAACAAGGTATTGCTCCCGCTCCCTATGAGAGCAAGAGGAAGATGGTGTGCCCTGTTCCAGAGTAGAAGAGCGGCGAGTTCGGCGGGAGTTCCGGGATGAGCCAAAAAACGGGCACAGCCGCCAATGCCGTAATAGGCCCGGGCAGCAAGAGAAACCTCAGATTCAAACGCACAGGGGAGAAGTAATTCAGGCATATTCAAATAAATTCCATATTTTTCAACTTTCAAACGCTCTTGTACTGTTTCAGTTGACCTCTTCAGCAACCTTATTATCTTACAAACCATGCCAGATAGCAACAACCGTCGTGTAAACTTTGCCCTTGCACAAATCACGACTGAACAATTTGAAATTCTACCGGACACCATTGTTGACGACAAGCCTGTAACCATCAATGCTGGCCTGAACTTTGGTATCGACAATCAGCAGCATCTGTTGAAAGTACTCTTCAAAAACATCTTTCTGCAAGAAGATATTCCATTTATCACCATTGAAACTGGATGTGTCTTCGCCATAGACCCTGATTCATGGACGCTCTTTTCCAGTCAGGAAAACGGCTTCTTCGTGCTTCCAAAAAACTTTGCCGGTCACCTTGCCATACTCACGGCAAGCACCGCACGCGGCATTTTACATAGCAGAACTGAAAACACTCCGATGAACCGCTTTTTTATTCCGGCCAACAACATTGAAGAGATGATCCCGGATAACCTTGCCCTTCCTTTGGAACCTGCATCCTGAAGAGAGTGCCGGGAGATGATGATGCTCTCCCGGCATACCCGGGAAGATCAAGAAGGATCAAGAAGTTCCCTTATCTTGAGAGCAAGCTCATTGCGGGAAAAAGGTTTGCCAAGAAAGGGCATCGGAAGCTCCTCAGCCTCTTTACACTCCAGTGAGTTATCCGCATATCCGGAAATAAGAAGAATGTTTATGCCCGGACGGCTCTTTTTCAAGAGCAGAGCAAGATCCCTCCCATTCATGCCAGGCATGATCACATCAGTCACAAGCAGGTTGATAGTACCGGGATATTCCAAAGAAAGTGAAATCGCCTCAGTTGGCAATGATGCAACCAAAACCGTATAGCCAAAACTTTTCAGGAATTCATGCGTAATATTTCTCACAAACTTATCATCCTCAACCAGCAAAATAACTTCATTACCGCCGGTTATATTTTCAACTATTGTGGCAGATGGACAAAAATTGGGGGTGCCAGTATAAGAAGGCAAATAAATTTCAAAGGTTGTTCCTTTTCCCTTTTGGCTTGATACAGTAATCAACCCTTTGTTCTGCATGACAATACCATAAACAGTGGCAAGTCCAAGGCCGCTACTTGATACCTTCGATTTGGTAGTAAAAAAGGGCTCAAAAACTGAATCAACTGTTTTTTTGTCCATACCGCATCCGTCATCGTGGACAACAAGCAGGAGATAATCCCCTTGTACTATTTCAGGATGATGCTTACAAAATTCATCATCAAGATGGACATTACGGGTTTCAATGGAAATTGTTCCACTGCCTTGTATGGCCTCTTTCGAATTAATTGCAAGATTGGTTATAATCTGATCGATTTGCGATGCATCCATTTTTACCGACCAGAGATCTATAGCTGGGGCAAAGATCAGCTCAATATTCGAGCCGAGAAGACGTTTAAGCATGTTAATCGTCTTGAAGAGTACTGCATTGAAATCCAGTACCTGTCGATCGACAGCCTGTCGTCGGGCAAAAGCAAGCAGCTGGTTTGTAAGTTCGGCTGATTTGAGGACTGAGGTGCGAAGATCGGCAAATATTTCATGCACACTGCCTGGCAGCTCATTGCTCTCAATCAACAGATCAAGGTTGCCAAGCATCACCTGCAGCATATTGTTAAAATCGTGCGCAACTCCACCCGCCAGACGGCCAATTGACTCCATCTTCTGGGCCTGCATCAAACTCTCCTGGAGAACAACATTTTCCTGCTCGGTCTGCTTTTGCCGGGTTATGTCGGTAAGGGTCGCCCTGCACTCCTGGCCATCATCGGTAACGAGAGCATCAATCCGAACAATCATACACTTCTCACGGGGCAGGAAGGTTTTATTCTGAAGTGGCTGGACAGCATGGTTAAGAAGCATCACTTCCGCATATTTTGGCTCATTGCGACTGAATACTCTCTCCAAGAGAGCATTGAAAACCGGAAGGTTATCATCGGTAATAAAGCGACTAAAACGATCACCTTTCAAAAGGGCACGTTCTTCACCAAGCATCGACGATGCGGTCAGGCTCGCCTCAACTATCGTACTGTCTCTGGCAAGTGTCAGGTAACCATGCGGCGCAAATTCGTAAAGCTCGGTATAACGTTCCAGACTCTCCTCCAGCTCTCCCCTCGTCTGAAGCAGTTCATCCCGCTGCATTTCAAGTTCGATCTGGTGAATCGAAAGTTCATGGATAACACGATGCATCTCATCGGGAGAGATTTGCATACTGTTCTTCTTCTGAATACCCGGCCAGTATTCTTCGGCCCTTTGTCTCAGCTCAGAGAGTCCATTGGCATTGGCTTTCTTCTTTGTCATAAAGGATTCTCCTGTTTTCAGATCTTTTGCATGTCAGTGTGCGGAGCCCCGGGGATTTCAACAAAAGAGGTGAAAACCTGATAGGGATTTGCCATATCTTTTCTGAATTGGGGCAGTGCATTAACCCTGATCCACCGGCACTTCTTTCCTGATAGCTGAACAATACCCAAAACAGCATCGTTGACTCTATGACCTGAACGCAAAGAAATCAAAGCAGGAAACTCTGCAAAAGGAAGGGCTGAACCATCTTCACGAACAAATATACATCGCAAATCCGACATCTTTTTACCTACACTATCTTCGATTAATAAGCCAAAAATTTCCTGAGCCTCACGATTTGCCTTGATAATTTGTCCTTCCGCATTGAAAAGCAATCCTCCTTGAGGAATTGATTCAAACAAAAAGCGGAAGTTCTCTTCACTCTCCAGCAAACTATGTTGAGACCTCTTTAATGCAGTAATATCGCTGAAAGTGATCACCAGTCCATCAATTTTGTTTTCCTGTGTTCGATATGGCATAATCTTGACGGAAAACCAGTTTCCATTATGTGTTGATACATTTTTTTCACTGAAAGCCAGACTATCAAGCACCTGCCTTGCATCATCAGCGAGATCGGGATAGCGCAGATCAGTGGCAATATCGGTTATTGGACGCCCAATGTCGGTTGCAATCAGCTTGATGATGGTGACCGTCCGGGTTGTAAAGCGTCGGATATTAAGGGAGTCGTCCAGAAAGAGTGTTGCAATATCGGTGCTGTTCAACAGGTTTTTCATATCATTGTTTGCCTGCGAGAGGTCACTCACTTTGGACTGCAGCTCCTGATTAACGGTCTGCAGCTCTGCGTTCAGGGATTGCATCTCCTCCTTTGAAGTGGTCAACTCCTCGTTGGTACTCTGCATCTCCTCATTGGCGGACTGCATCTCTTCATTGCTTGATTTGAGCTCTTCCTGGGAGGTCTGCATCTCTTCACGAATAGAGAACAACTCATCTCTGGCCTGTTTTAGTTCAAGCTCCATCGATGCGATATTGCCTGCAGGGGAATCAGCGGGCTTTCTCTTACCCGATGAGTGAGTGTATGTGCTTTTTTTGACATCAAGAAAAACAGTCAATATCAGACCACTAAGGGAATCAGGCTGGTAGAGCTGCTCGACTCTCAAATCCACAATCTGTTTTTCACCATTTGACCCAATAATGACTCCGTTTTTTAAAGCCACTGCTTTTTGGCGGATGGTATTTCCAAATAAAATATTGAGTTCATAGCGCAGCCCTTCTCGTGCCATGGCAAAAATATTCCAGTTTGCCTTGCCCGCAGCTGGTTCAAGATACTTGCCGGTGCGGCCATGAATATAGACAATATCTCCTTTCTTGTTCGTCAACACCGCTGGAGGGGTATAATTTTTCAGTAAAAGCTGATCAGTCATGGATTGCAGGTTGATCTCCAGGGTTCTTGGTCTCTCGACGGAATCCACCAGGGCCGAAACGCCCAGCTTTTGAAGTGAAAATGAAGCTGGAAAATCAAACTGATCGAGTCGCACGCTCTGTTGAATCTGCCGGAAAATCCGAGCCTTGCTGTCAACTGGCTCAAAGAGGTAGCTACATGAACTAACCGTCTCGGCACTACCAAGAAAAAGGATTCCTCCTGAGTTCAGACTGTAATGAAAAAGAGGAAGGAGTTTTTTCTGCAACTCCTGCTCCATGTAGATAAACAGGTTTCGGCAAACAAGTATATCAAGTTTGGTGAAGGGTGGATCCATGATCACATTGTGAGGAGCAAAAACAATTGTTTCACGGATCTCTCTTGAGATTCTATAGCCATGATCGTCATGCTCAAAAAAGCGCTTGAGACGCTGTGGAGAGATATCCGCCGTAATATTTGGCAGATAGGTACCCAGACGGGCCCTCTCTATTGCATCTTTGTCAAGATCGGTGGCAAAAATCTGGATTCTGAAATTTACAGTGGGCTTGATGGCCTCAATGGCCTCTTTAAAGATAATGGCCAGAGAGTAGGCCTCCTCACCAGTCGAACAGCCAGTAAGCCAGGCTCGAAGAGTACCGCCCTGTGGCCGGATAGCAAGAAGAGATGGAATTGCTTTGGTTTTAAGGACTTCCCAGGCAAGCGGATCGCGAAAAAAACTTGTTACCCCGATAAGCAGCTCATCGAACAAGAGCTTAGTTTCATGAGGATTCTCCTGCAGGAAGCGGACATAGTCGCTGATCTTTTCGATCTTGTGGATACCCATACGCCGTTCGATCCGGCGATAGACTGTTTTTTTTTTATAGAGAGAGAAGTCGTGTCCTGTATGAGCACGCAAAATGATGATAACCTTCTCAAGAGCGCTAAGCGCTTTGTCCTCAAGAGAGATCGCTGAACTGGTGATCAGGGGAAGATGCTTCAGATAGGCCATTATCCTCGCTGGCAACTCCTCGACAGGAGCTATGATATCAGCTAAACCGGCATCAATGGCGCTGCGCGGCATACCGTCATATTTTGCAGAGGCAGGTTCCTGCACAAAAACACCGCCACCCTTCTCCTTGATATCGCGCAGACCAAGTGTACCGTCAGAGCCCATCCCTGAAAGGATGACCGCGATGGCATGCTGCTGCATGTCTTTAGCCATTGAACGAAAAAAGAAATCAATCGGTAATCGCAATCCCCGGGGCTGAACCATATCGAACAGATAGAGGATACCATGGAGTATAGCCATGTCTTTATTGGACGGAATAACATAGACATGTTCCGGCTCAACCTTGAGACGATCGGTGACCTGAACGACAGGAAGATCGGTAACGCGCTGAAGCAGTTCAACCATAATACCCTTATGTGTAGGGTCAAGATGCTGAACAATCACAAAGGCCATCCCACAGCATGAAGGAATATACTTAAGAAAAATCTCCAGTGCTTCAAGCCCTCCGGCAGAAGCGCCAATGCCTATAACGGGAAATAAGTCAACACTCTCTTTTATTGTTGTAACTCCCTGTTCATCGCTGGTTGCTGATTGATGGCTTTTGTGGCTATCCGAAGAGGTTTTCATTATTATTCGACTCTTTATTATCGATACAAGCGACTGTAAATTTACAATTTTTCACGAATTCATTCATGGATTATAAATGCCGCAGCTTCTCCTCTCATATTGTACCAGATAATCAGCAATAAAACAGTTTTTGGCTACAAGCATCTTTGTTACTATGTTTTGTGGTTATTATCTGTCCAATTTGAACCACGATAACAATCGTATCCCTTAACATCCTGTTTTTTTAAAGTTTACACTGGAGTAATGAACGAGGAAAAAGAGTCCATACCATCACCGCAGCTTCCAGGAAGCAGCCCGGACAGTAGCCCTGATAGAGCTGCAATCCAAAAAGCTCAGCCGCATAGTGAGCAGATGACAACCTATGACCCGGTGAAAAAAGATCCTGACGATGACACCAATAACGAAACAGGTGAGCCGGATAGCGGGATGAACTTTATGGGGCATCTTGAGGAGATCCGCTCACGCCTGATCAAGTCAGCCATCGCCCTGGTTCTGGTTACAGGTTTATGCACCATCTTTGCCGATTTTCTGGTCAACGATATTCTTATCGCCCCTCTGAGGAGGAGCAGTAAAACCATTGTTTTGCAGAATCTTGTGCCTTATGGCCAGCTCTCTCTTTATCTGCAGGTTGTTGTATTTTCAGGATTCATCATCTCCTTTCCCTTTCTTGCCTGGCAGATCTGGCAATTTGTTGCCCCCGGACTGCATGAAAATGAACGTAAAGCGGGACGGTTTTCCATACTCTTTATCTCCCTCTCGTTTTTTACCGGCATTGGATTTGGCTATTTTGTCTTTCTGCCGGTCACACTGCAGTTTTTTGCCAGCTTTGGCTCTCCGCTGATCAAAAACAACATCTCTGTACAGGACTACGTGAGTTTTTTTATTGGTTCACTGCTGACCACAGGGCTTGTGTTTGAACTCCCTTTTGTTGCCTATATCCTTTCAAAAATAGGGCTGCTTACACCGGCCTTTATGAGATTTTACCGGAAACATGCCATTGTTTTTCTGCTGATTGTGGCTGCGGTAGTTACGCCATCAACCGATATTATCACACAACTCGTCATCGGCTTACCGATGATTCTGCTCTATGAGCTGAGCATTCTTATCTCTGCCCATGTCAACCGAAAAAATAACGCTTTGAAAACATGACAGGAGTGCGTTTGAGAACTTATCCACGCGTTATTGAGGTTGTGGTGCCGGGCATTACCCTTGCTGGAAATCCTCTGGACGACCCGCCAGAGCGCCGGGTGCCAGTCTATCTGCCTCCTTCTTATGATGACAAAAGGCGATTTCCGGTTATCTACCTGCTTGCGGGGTTTGCCTCCACCGGCCAAAGCTTCCTGAATTACAGCTTTGGACGACAAAGTGTACCGGAAATGGCAGAGTCACTGATCAGAGCGGGAAAAATGCAGGAAACCATCATTGTCATGCCCGACTGCATGACTCGATACGGTGGCTCCCAGTATGTTGATTCACTGGCTACGGGCAACTATGAAACCTACCTGATTGATGAGGTGGTACCTTGCATAGACAAGACTCTTTCAACCCTTGCTGAAAGAGAACACAGGGCTATAGCCGGAAAATCATCGGGAGGATTCGGCGCACTCCGCATGGGTATGAAGCATCCGGATCGATTTGCAGCCGTTGCCTGCCACAGTGGCGATATGGGGTTCGAACTCTGCTATAAACCAAATTTTCCGGCAGCAGCAAGAGTGCTTGAACAATACAGAGGAAGTATTGCCAATTTTCTGGTCTCTTATGAAGGGGCGTTGAAAAAGCCGCAAAAAGAGTTTGCCCTGCTTGACCTCATCGGGATGGCCGCGGCCTACTCCCCTTCTCCAGACCAGTGCTCGCCTGAAAGCATTCTCCTGCCGTTCAATCCTTATACCTGTGAACCAGTTGATGAGGTGTGGCAGAAGTGGCTGAGCTTTGACCCGATAGAGATGATTGAGCAGGAGGTGTATCGAGAAGCACTGAGGTCACTTGATTTGCTCTTTCTTGACTGCGGAACTCTTGATGAATATAATCTGCAGTTCGGCCACAGGATTTTTTCAGCAAAAGCAACAGGCTACGCTATAACGCACCGTTATGAAGAGTTTGTGGATTCACACAGTAACACCTCATACCGTTATGGAGTCTCCCTGCCGGCACTCTCAGAGGTGATCGCAGGCTGAGGAGGCAGCGGCAAGCAACTTGTAGTAGAGTGATTCGGTATCTTGTTTCAGGGTTTTCAGAGAGCCTTTGTTGACAAGCAGGTAATCGGCTTTTTCAATGAGTTTTGCCTGAGGCCACTGCCGGTCAATGCGCTGCATGATCTCTTTCCGGGAACCCATGCCTTTCTCTTCAGCCCTTGCAATCCTCTGCTCCATATCGGCCACAACAACCACAACAACATCAAGCTCTTCACTCCTGCCGGATTCAAAAAGAATGGCTGCTTCCTTGACAAGAAGCTTTGTGCCATTTATTGCGGCAACATCAACTGCTTTTTTAAATTCCCTGAATACTTTTGGATGAATAAGCTTGTTAAGCGCTTCAAGTTTTTCAGAGGATGAAAACACGGCTGCAGCTATTTTTTTTCGATCCAGAAGCATCTGGCCAGCATTATCGATTACATAAACCTCAGGGCCAAAAAGCCTTTTTATGCCCTCGATCACCTCATAATCGTTCAGTTGAAGCTCCTTTGCCACCTTGTCCGCCTCGAAAAGCGTGCACCCCAATTCTGACAAAAAACGGCAGACCGTTGACTTTCCACTGCCAAGCCCGCCCGTTACTCCGACCAGGAAAGGATAGGTTCTGCTCATGCTCCTCCTGCCGATTTTTTGCGAATATTTTCCCTGACCTGCACCAGTACGGCTCTCCAGAGTTCAGGATTCTCCTTGTACAATGCCGTTTTGCGAGTCAGACTTTCCCGGGTAAGAGCATGGCGCACTAAAAGCTCATTGAGTTCAGCCGGGTTAACAGCGCTGAGTGCATGGGTTTCATTGCCATCCAGCACTCCTGATAACAACATATAATCGCTGTAAAACCCGGCAAACCGAACATCATCCTTATCAAGCGAAACGGGTTTATTGTCGCTGCACCCCCAAAGGACAAAAGTGAAAAGCAGGCAATAAAAAAATGCCTGGAAGGTATTGCGCCATTTCATTTGCCAGCAAACTCCTTTATTAATTTTTACCATGCACAGAAACTTTATGGGCAAATTGTGAACTTAATCGGCAAATTGCAAGTTAAAGCATTTTGAATTCATACTTATAGACTCTTGTCAACTCTTGTCAACTTTAAATAATCTCACTCTATGTCTTATCAGCAACCTGCACTGCCATACGCAGAAAACGCGCTTGAGCCTTTTATTTCCGCAAATACCATAGGCTTTCACTATGGAAAACATCATGTGGCCTACATAACAAATTTCAACAACCTCGTTGCTGGCACTCCTCTTGAAACCCTGAGCATTGAAGAGGTTATTGCCCAAACCGCTGCAGACCCACAGAAAATCGGCATTTTCAATAACGGTGCACAGGCGTGGAATCACAGCTTTTACTGGAAAAGCCTTACACCTGGTGGCGGCGGGGTACCTTCAGGAGAACTTGCAGCAAAAATCACTCAGGATTTCGGAAGTTTCGACAAGTTCAAGGAAGAGCTCAAGAGCGCTGCCGCCACTCAGTTCGGGAGCGGATGGGCATGGCTTGTGCTTGAAGGAGGCACCTTGAAGGTTGTTAAAACCGGCAATGCACAAACGCCTTCAACAAGTGGCCAGAAACCAATCTTGACGATTGATGTCTGGGAACATGCTTACTATCTCGACTACCAGAATCGCCGACCCGATTATGTTGCTTCCATGATTGATAATCTCCTGAACTGGGAGTTCGCCGCAGAAAATTTCAGCGCTGCAAAATAAGAGGAACGCTCCCCCATCAAAGATGCAAAGCAGGGCGCCTTTGTTGCGCCCTGCTTTGGTGCTGATTGATCATGTCACATCCAAGGCAAAATTCCAGCATCATCAAGATTGACCACCTTTGCTTTTTTCGGCACTGAGAACCTGAGCGCATTCTCTCTTTTGTTAAACACCCGTTCATCGTAGGCTATGACCAGCTGCTGTTGTTCCGTGATACCATCTGCATTACTGCTATAGAGCACCATCTCAATCTCTTTGGGTACAAGCGTATGTTGACCGTCACTCTCTATTGTCTCGTAATTTTTAAAGTGAATTTCAGTTACTGGTTTTCCTTGCCGGTTCTTTAGAATAAGAGCCGTGAGCGTCCTGCTGGAGGGATTGATAACCACATCTTTGCTGCCACCATAGGTCGCCAGAGTGAAGACAAGGGTTTCGGAACCCTGTTTAACCGACCTGATGGCACTTAACGGCTCTGAAATCTTCACCAGACCCAACAGAGACTCCGAAAGAAGCTTGAAACCGGAATTCACCCCGATAATCTTTTCAAGATTCAGATCGTTATTACTGCCGAGAAAAAGCCGGTTGTTAAGCATATCATGCACATAGAGAGAGTCTTGACTGAAAAACATATCTGCGACTGGCCATCCAAGCACTCCTGCGCTGACAATCATCCGGGCTTCATGTCCTCGATTGATTCTGATATTACAGAAAACCCGATTTTGCCTTTTCGGTGTTTTTATCCAGACATCGGCATAGCCATCCAGCGACTGAATAAACGGTGAGGCATTGGCAACTTCATGATAGAGAGCCGCTTGTTCAGCACTCAGGGCAACTTGTTCACCTTTTAGCTCAACCCGGCCAACCGTTCGGAAATCAGCACACCCTCCCCCTAAAACAAGCATAAACAGTACAAAAACGAGCACCCCTTTGCGTTTCATCGTATCATTCCTTTTTCTTACCTCTCGGGCTCTTCCGCAAACTTGCATTTATTTCCTTTGAGAATCATCACTTTTGCTGCACATTGCAACAGGTTCATAAAGCACCAAGCTGCACATTCCTGCTACAGCGGCTTCTCATGCCGTTACACCGTGGAACGAAACAGTTGTATTTTACCTTTTCATTCATGTTAAGGTAAAATGAAAAGCTAACAAAAACTACAAGACATTTTTCAAGCCATGCAATCTCTCTACCTTAAGCCAAAAGAACACCACCGAATCCAGAAAGGTCACTTATGGGTGTTCAGCAATGAACTTGCCAATGTTCCACGCGATATAGCATCAGGAGAAACCGTCAAACTTTTTACCCACGATAAAAAGTTCATGGGTACCGGATTTTACAACCCGCATTCGCTTATCTCTGTCAGACTTATATCCCGCAAAGATGAAGATGTTGATGGCGATTTTTTCCGTAAAAAATTTCTTGAAGCACTCCAGCTCCGTGAAGTTATCTATAAGCATGGAGAGACCAACGCCTACCGGCTTGTCCATGGTGAATCAGATGGCCTGCCAGGGCTCATCGTTGACCGCTTCAACCATGCAATCGTCTTACAGGTTTTTTCAGCCGGCATGGAGATCCACCTTCCACTGATTTGCGATGTGCTGCAGGAGATGTTAAGTCCGACCGTTATTATCCTGCGCAACGAATCCCCATTGAGAGAACTTGAAGGATTGACACTCTATAAGGATGTTGTCCGTGGAGCACACTCTGAAACTATACAGAGTATTCACGATGCCGGAATAACCTATGAGGTGAACCTTTTTGAGGGACAGAAGACAGGATTTTTCCTTGACCAGCGTGAAAACCGCAAAATTATCAGAAAATTTGCAGAAAATGCGGAGGTGCTTGATGTCTTTACCAATGATGGAGGCTTTGCACTCAATGCCCTTTACGGAGGTGCCAGTTCTGCCATTCTTGTTGATGCATCCAAGGATGCACTGCAACGGGCAGATCGTAACGCACAACTGAATAAATTCAAGGAATACAGTCTTGTTGCGGCAGACGCATTTGATACCCTCGATCAGATGGTCGAGTCAAAGGAGTCATTCAACCTTGTTATTCTGGATCCGCCGAGTTTCACAAAAAGCCGAAAAAACCTTCCCGGCGCCCTTAAGGCATACAAAAGACTCAATAAGCTTGGACTGCAGTTAGTTAAAAACGGAGGATTTCTTGCAACAGCCTCCTGCAGTCATCATGTTTCAGAAGAGGACTTTCTTCAATCCGTGCAACAGGCAGCTCTCACTGCTGGTTGCCAGCTCAGGCTGATACACAAGAACTCACAGCCTTTCGATCACCCTGTCTTGCTTGCCATGCCGGAAACAAGCTACCTGAAATTTGCCTGCTTTTATGTAACACGCTGACGCATCACACACCATTACACACACTTATGATATCAGCTTGAAGGCTGGTATCATAAGTGTGTGTGGTTTTTCTAACTTCAAAAGGCTCACATCAATTCTATCACATCAATAATATTATTGAAGTGATGTGCCTGTTTTTTCAGGCTCCTCCTTTAGCTCATATTTGTTATACTGTTGTGATGATGTGTTTTTACTTGATTCTTTTTTTGCCGACTTCTTGTGATGAACAGGATCATTTTTTTTTATTGCTAAAGCTGAACACCCATTCGAGATCAACAATAGTGCTGATAAACAAAATATTACAACAATATTTTTCATTATACTTAATATTTTAGCTGCAATAATCAATAATATATTATATAATTAATTAATTATCACTAAATACAACTTTACACTCATTATCAGTATCATTAATGGTTATATGAACGTTATCTTCATATTGATTTGCGTTTTTTTTTAAATTATTATTAACAACAAACTTATTAAGATAAAATATTTTATTATTGATTAAAGCAAATGTAGCGATTATAACTTTATTATTGACTGTAATTATTTTTATTTCATGATTATTATTAAACGGAATATCAGGGATTTGTCCATTTTTTAATTTTGATATATCAACAGGATTTTTATCTATTATAATAGATTTTATAGCTGAATCTTGAAAATTAAATTGCAATTTAAATGATTGATGATTATTTGTTAACAAATTATTGGAAGGTGCAAATGTATAACTATACAATTCTATCGCTATTACCATTAGTAGCAATAACAGTATAGACAAAAATATCGTTATTATATTTCTACCTATAACTGGCTTACGTATATTTTTTAAAGTCGATACAGAATTACCACCAACCTTGACGATCTGAACTGTAATATTATCAAAACCACCTGCATTATTAGCCAATTTTACCAGTTCATCTGCTTGTTCAGTTAGTGATTTATTAGTATGAAGAACGGTTTTTATTATATCATCACAGACTAAACCATAAAGACCATCAGTACACAAGAGTAAACAATCACCTACTTTTGGCTGAAGGGGGGTTTTACTGACTGTAGGAGGCTTCATGTTTTCAATACCAAGAGCATTAGTAATCTCATTTTTTCTTGGATGATTTGCTGCATCAATTTCAGATAATGCCCCCATATCAATCAAAGACTGGACAAAGGAATGATCTTTTGTAAGTCTAATGAGTTCAGTGCCTGATAAATAATATAACCTACTATCTCCAACATGAGCATAATAGTATTGTGTGCCATTTTGTAACAGAATAACACAAGTTGACCCCATACCTTTCAACTCGGGATTATGAAGGGAGTAATCAATAATCTCTCTGTTGGCATAATACATTGAATTTATTAACAGCCTGGATGGATCATCATGTATATTATCACCTATATATTTCTTTATAGCCTTAATGGCTATTCTTGATGCTTTTTCACCACCGGCATGACCTCCCATGCCATCACATACTACAAAAACATAACCATTTTTGGTATCAAAATTAGCAAAATAATATTGAACCAATAGGCATTATTTAAAAATTTTGATTTGATATACTATTAGACAATAAAAAACCCCACTTCACGAAAGTGGGGTCTGAGTTGTGACTCGGCAAGCAAAAATGCACTTGTGCGTGAAAGTCCTCCCATATATTGAGCACATCTAATGATGTCAGACATAAACTATAAAATATGCTCAACACGAAGAATGCGCGTTTTTATTATTTCAGTTTAAACATGAGTCTGATGTAATAATACATAACTTCTGCAAAATAATAAAATTATGAAGTAAAATAAATTTACATTCTCATCTATTAAAAAGCAAAAACTATAGATTTATGTGTAATAATATCGTATTGCACAGTAACCAGAAGATTAAACTAAAACAAGAACACGCCTGATAATAGCTTTTATATACGCCTACTTCTGAAGTTCTGAAGAGGCTCCATGTATGTAGGCAAGGGCATCCTCGAGAATTTTCATGGCCTGGCGTATCTCATAATCGTCATCAGCATCATCCTTTGCTCTGTTGAGGCGTTTCTTTGCATCCTCAATGGCATCCGCGGCAAGCTGCAGTTTTGAAGCGATGCCCATTATACTCTCCTATGGTTACATTGTGGCAAAATTTGTTACCTGTTCAATCCCTTCTGAAGCGCTCAATCAAAAGTCGTTCCGTAAGCTTTTCTAACATCATTCACTATTAGCTTGACCACTGAGGGCGACCACAAGGGTCGCCCTTACGGCAGAAGCGCTTATCTATCCCTGCCTTCGTGACGATCCCTTCCTTCATGGCGATCCCAATCTCTATCTCTTTCATGCCGGTCTCTCTCTTCCCAGTACCTGCTGTCATGACGGCGGTACTCGATATCACGATATCTCCTTATATCATCCCAATGATGTCTTCTGATCTGACGGGGAAGATTATACTCCCTTATAGGATCCCACGGTCCCCGATAGTGTGAGGCACGATACCAGCGGCCATCTCGATAGAGGTAATAGAGGTCACCATAGTAGATGATATCGTAAGGGCCACCCATAGATACTGAAAATCCCTGATCCTGCAGGTAGACAAAGTTAGGTCGTCTATCGATAACAAAATCAGGCCTATCGCGAACCCCGATTCGAACATCACCGAGACGAATACCTACATCTGCATGAGCATCGGTAAGGGGATTACCTAAAAACATGCCTGCAATTCCAGCAGCCAGCCATATAGTTTTTTTCATAAATTTTCTGTTTAGGTTAATCAGCCAGCAACATCTTTTTTTAAACACATATTATGGTTGTTCGTTCACATAAAACTCCTCTATGTGCAAGTAAGTAACAATAATATTGAAATCTCATGTAAAGTTGTATACAAAAATATCAAAAGTTTAGGGCTGATCCCTTTGAAGTCTGATTTCGCATGATCTTCACCCAATCAGCACCTGATTGTATTTCAGCCAACTCAACCACGATATGCCGAGGCTCAATGCCAAGATCAAGATTCCGTCCAAGTCCCTGCACGCAGGAGGGACAGTTGGTCAAAATGACCGCATGCTCTTTCCCCTGCATTACCTCCACAATAGCATCCCTTTTACGATGAAGCATGGAGTCGGTAATATCTGGACGCGACAGGGCCAGTGTGCCTGCTTCAGAACAGCAATGCGGTATCGGGGTGACACTTTCGAACCCTCCAAGAGTACGTAACGTTTGCAGTGCCCGGCCTGAAAGAGAGTCGTGGCAGGGAGCATGGTAGAGATAGTCCCTCCGGCCTTCAAGCTTAAGGCCTTTGTCGAGAAGATAGGCGGCAACATCCATAATCTTACCACCAAAAAGCTTGCCGGTTTCAATGGCATCAAGCCCTTCCATACATGTACCGCACGTCACCACACAGGCATCGAAATCAAGATAGGAGAACATCTCCCTGATCTGGCTGAAGAGCACAGTATTGCGCAGGACAATACTTGAATACTGGTCGGTTTTGGCATTGACATGAGCTGGAAAACCACAGCAGAGAAAGGGGGGAGGAAGTACAACCCTGAGGCCTTGCTCAAGCAGCAGATGAATTGCCGCCATTGATATTGATGAGTTCATGCGTTCGGAACCGCAACCGGGAAAATAAAAGACATTACTTTTGACCTCTCCGGAGGGCTCGAAAACAAGTACCTGATCGGGGCCACACTCGGGAAGAACATCACGCAGAGTCTCTTGGGGCACTGGCGGTACTGGTGAACGCAATAGCCTGAGCGGATAGAGAGCTGGAGAGTCATTTTCCGGCTGCATCGGAGCAGAAATTCTGTTACTTGCCCGTTGAACGGCCCCGCCAACCCGCAAAACAACCCGGCGGAACATCGAGTTGAAGGCTGGCGAACGGCTATCGAGATAACGCAGGGTCAGTTCGGTGAGAGGGGAAGAGNGCTTGAACCCCCACTCCGAAAGAATTTCGCGTTCCAGTACCGAAACCTCGCCTGTATCGATATCAACCGGACAGGGCTTGAGACATTTATGACAGATGGTACAGTGATCAGCAACCTCTTCAAGCCACTTCAACAGGGCAAAATCGGTAGTACGCTCACGCTGGGCATCAAAAAGCAGCGCTTCAATCAACGAGCCAATCGCAAGATTCTTGTTGCGGGGATGGTAGAACATTCCGCGCGCCGGATAGTAGACACAGCAATCGGTCTTGCACTTGCCGCAGCGGATACAATAATCAACTTTTTTTGAAAGCTCCGCAATCTGGGCACGTCTGAGAATATGAGCCTCAAGTTCGAGCAGATTAAAGGAGGGTGTGAAGATATGATTGAGCGCTTCATAATCATCAAGCTTGCCAGGATTCATAATCCCTTTCGGGTCGACCTTACGGCGATAACGGGAAAGCTCTTCGACTATCTGAGGATCAAGGTACTTCAGCTTGGTCACACCAATACCATGTTCACCCGACACAACGCCTCCAAGTGAGACAACCTTTTCCATGACATTGTCGATCACCTTGTCGGCCCGTTCGAGCATAGGGCGGTCGTTGGAGAGTACCGGAACATTGACATGGACATTGCCATCACCGGCATGCATGTGTGTTGCAAGCACTATTCTTCTGTCGCGGACATAGTGATATGCACCTTCAAAAGCCGCCTCCATCTCAGGATAGCCCTGTACCAGCTCTCCAAGTTCACGACGTAGCTCCTGCACAATTTCGAGAGAACGAAGGGAGGCCTCAGGTGCAATAAGAATTTTTTCGCCAAACAAACGGCAAAGCTCAAGCCCTGCTGGAATTTTTGAAGCAAACCGGCCACCATCCTCCTTGACTTTGGTGGTTGCGAAAATAGTGCGTAAACGCTCAACAAAGCAGTGCTGCGCATAACGCTCCTCTGTACTGTTGAGCTCATCAATAAAGCGGGCAAAGCCGGCAAGTGCTTCAAGGGGAATAACAATATCCTCATTGAGCTTGAAGGCATTGGTTCTGCGGGCAATCGCACCAAGTTTTTTACGGTCAGCCCAGAAACGCTCAGCGTCAGCTTGATCCCTTGCAAGAAACATCATGGTATTGGGATGAGGCTTAAGCAGCCGCTCGACCCGTTCAACGCCACTCTGCACCTCAGCACCGGTATTCCCGGCAATATCAATCAGAAGCACCGCTTTTGGCGTCTGGGCCCTTGGAGCCTTCACCTTGTAGTCAATAGCCCGGATGTACTCATCATCAAAGTGCTCAAGAGCAAGCAGTGCTTCACGATTCTCTGAAGCGAGAGGAAATATTTTTGAAAGCTCAAGAATCACCAGACTTGCCTCATCCATATCCGGCCCGAAAAATTCAAGACAGAGTGTTCTTTTTTCAGGATATTTCGGATAAAGCACAAAAAGAGCTGAGGTAATCACCCCGTCAGTACCCTCCTTCTGTATGCCCGGCACTCCACCGAGCGCCTTGTTGGTTATATCCTTCCAGAGTCCTTTTTTTCGGATATCGGTGCCAAGCAGCTCAATTCGATTGATTCTCCTCCCCGACTGATTCCATACCTCAAAGATAACGGTATCCTCATGCAGGATTTTCCGTAGACGGTGATCCGCCCGTTTTACCGTCCAGTTTTCACCGTTGGGCATAGCCATACGCCACTCAAGCAGGTTATCAATACAGGTACCCCATCGTACAGCCATTTTGCCACCAGCATTTTCAGCGATATTACCTCCGATAGTGCATGACCACTCACTTGTCGGGTCGGTAGCAAACACAAGACCATGTTCGTCAGCCTCCTCCATTGCGTGCTCCGTAACAACCCCTGCTTCAACCTCAATCACCGAAGCCTGAGAGATCTGACCATTATCAAGCTGAAACTCCCGAACCGAGATACCCCTGATACGGTTCAGTTTTTCCATATTGATAATCACACACCTCGATCTGAGCGGCACGGCACCGCCTGTAAGCCCTGTACCGGCACCCCGGGGAATGACGTTAAGTCCGAGCGCGGCAATAGCGGTAATCAGCGGAGCAACTTGCGACTCCTCATCTGGCGTCACCACCGCCGAAGGAAGATGAAGCCTCCAGTCAGTAGCATCGGTTGCATGAGCGGCAAGGGAAAAAGGATCAAAAAGCACATTTTTAGTTCCTATAACAGCGCCAAGCTCCCGCTTCATGCGACGACGAAGTTCAGGTGTTTTTTCAACAGCCGCACGGAAACGCTCAAGCTGTTCGCGTACAGCTGCTACAATAGCTGAAACCCGGCTTTCGCCGTTTGCCATATCGGTAATGGTGTCAAGCTCGTGAAACGCCCTTTCAAACAGGCGGTTACGGCGAACCGCAGAATCAACCAGCTCCTGAAAAAGGTAGGGGTTACGACGGTGAATAAGAATCTCTCCGATAATCCCCATAAGCAACCGTGCCGACCTGCCTGTAACGCGCAGATCACGCAGTTCATCAAGCATTTGCACAATTTTTGGCCCCAGCAGAAATGATAGCGCCTGCCGGTCGCCGGCGGATGTATAATTAAAGGGGATTTCACGCGGAGCGTTGGATATCTCTTTTATTCGATCAAGGCCTGTTCTTATCGTCATTGGATAGTAAATAAATGTTCAATCAAGGCTTTTTCACTCTTCACAGCCTTGCACCACCAGAGATTTCAAGAATCTGGCCTGTAATAAACGCAGCATCATCGGAAGCCAGAAAAAGCGCGCACCGGGCAACATCGTCCGGTGTTGCAACCCGCCCGAGCGGATAGCGTTCAGCACAATCATGTCGAAGCATCTCCCACCGTTCCTGACCAAGAGCCGTGACAAAAGCCGGCACCTCGACAAGAGCCGGAGCAAGTGCATTGACCGTTATGCCATAGCGACCCAGCGACATGGCAAGCGATCGGGTAAATGCGTAAATACCACCTTTGGCCGCAGCATAGGAAAACTGATTCGGACTCCCCCGATAGACCAGCGAGCTCATATTAATAATTCTGCCGTAACCTTGAGGTTTCATCACCCGTGCAGCTTCACGGCATGAAAGGATACAGGATTTGAGGTTAAGATCAAGATTGGCACTCATTCGAGCATAATCGATATCCTCAACATCAGCCGAGGGTTCACAGTCACCTCCGGCAATATTCACCACACTGTCGAGCCGCCCGAATCGATCAACTATTTGTTTGTAGAGTAACCGGATCTCAACTTCAGCGGTGACATCTTGCCTTGAAGGAGCAGCCACTTCCGCCTGCCTGTTCAAGCAGTTCAAGGGTTTCAGAGCACCCAGCAAGATTGATATCACTGACCATGACAACCGCGCCCTCACGGGCAAAACAGAGTGCCACAGCCCTGCCAATTCCGCCTGCTGCTCCGGTAACGAGCACAATTCTTCCAGAAAGTCGCATAACCACTCCCTTTATATTCCGATAACACCCCTTCTCTTCAATTCCCAGAAACATTTCGCTGTAGCCTGAATATCATATCTCCTCAAAATGGGCAAACATCATCAGCAACGATAGATCCGCCCTCATGTTCAAATACAGGAGGATCGTACGAACCACCTTGCTGCGACTGGACATAGGGTGTACCGGCCTCACTGGCAGATTCAAGCTTCCATCCCTTTACATCGGTATACCATTTCCCGTTGAACTCCCGGCTTTCAATGTCAAATGAGATCGTCAAGCGGTTGCCCACCCGCAGTAAGTTTCTGTCAAACTTCTCTCCCCATAAAGAGATACAGACCTTTTTAGGATATTGACCGTCAGTTTCAACAATAATATCCTGTTTTTTCCATGGGCCATTCTTTCCGGCTCCTGTCTGTTCAGGAAGAATTGCTGTAAGTTTGGCTGTTATTTGCATGTTATTATTTCTGTGTTTGATTAGTATTTTTAATTCTATTCAACTTTTGTCACTTAATTTATGACCTTTATAACTGACAAAAGAATTTGCTGATAAAATATGATCATCAAAATTCTCACATACCCTTCAGCAATGACACTCAGGATGGTCGCTGCAGTAGCGGTCGATGAGACGGAGAAACTGACGACCATAGCGCTCGAGCTTGACCTCGCCAACTCCTGATACGGTAAGCATGCTCTCGGCTGTCCGGGGAAAAATAGCCGCCATATCATGAAGTGAGCGGTCTGAAAAGACCATATAGGGCGCTATCCCCTGCTCCCCGGCTATCTGCTTGCGAAGTATCCTTAGCAGTTCAAACAACTCTTTATCATAGGGCAATCCCGGTGCATCAAGTTTTTTATAGAGCTCTTTCTCTTTGACCTGTTCAACAACCTTGACGATTGTAATGCTCTCTTCTTGCTTCAGGATTTGAAATGCCTTGGGAAGTAGAAAAAGCGTCGGATAGAGCCCTTCAGATTTGTCAATGACCTTTTGAGCCAGAAGTTCGTCAAGAAGCTGCCGCCAGTATTTTTTCGAACGCCCTTTACCTATTCCATAGGTTTTCAGCCGGTCGTGGCCAAAATCACGGATTTTCTGGTTATTGCTTCCAAGAACAATATCGACGATATGCATGGCTCCAAAACGCTCATCGGTACGGACAATGGCCGAAAGCAGCATCTGTGCATCACGGGTACAGTCTACCAATTCATGGGTGCCAAGGCAGATGTCGCAGGAGTTGCAATTGCTGTGAGGGTAGTGCTCCCCAAAATAGTCAAGCAAGCTTCGACGACGACAAACTGAGAGTGAGGCAAAGGCAATGACCTTTGAAAGAGCCTCAAGCGCTCTTTTCCGTTCAATCTCGTCAACCATTGCATCAATAAAAAAACGCAATTTACTGATATCACCCTGTGTGAAAAGAAGGGTGCAGTGCGAAGTTTCACCATCGCGACCCGCACGACCAGTCTCCTGGTAGTAGTTCTCAATACTTTTAGGGAGGTCGGCATGAATCACAAACCGAATATTGGATTTATCGATACCCATACCGAAAGCAATGGTAGCCACAATAACATCCACTTCGTCGCGTATAAATGCCTCCTGGTTACGCTTGCGATGCTCGTCACTGAGTCCGGCATGGTATGGCAAGGCACGAAACCCCTTCTTCCTCAGCATTGCCGCGGTATCGTCAACACTTTTTCGACTGGTGCGATAGATAATACCAGCCTTGCCCGCATTTTGCTTTATAAGCGAAACAAGCTGAGCATCGGGATGGTCTTTAAATTGAACATCGTAAAAGAGGTTTGGCCGGTCAAATGAGGCCCTGACAACAAGAGGAGTGCGGAGGGCAAGTTTTTGAAGAATGTCCTGCTGTACCGGATTGGTAGCCGTTGCCGTAAATGCAGCAACAGGGATGGCAGGAAAGAGGGTAACCAGATCGGAAAGGGAGAGGTAGTCGGGCCGGAAATCGTGCCCCCATTCCGAAATACAGTGAGCCTCATCAATCACAGCCATGCTGATCTTCACCCTTGCCAGCAACCCCCTGAAGGAATCAAGCGTAAAGCGTTCAGGCGCAACATAGAGCAGGTCGAGAGAGTTGGAAAGCAGCTCATGCAGTACACTGTCGCGCTCTTCAGGCAGAAGAGAGCTGTTAAGGAATGCCGCACGAATACCGTTCGCCCTTGCTCCGTCAACCTGATCTTTCATAAGGGAGATAAGCGGGCTGATCACCATGCAGGTTCCCGGGAGCAGGACGGCTGGAAGCTGGTAGCAGAGCGATTTTCCGCCACCAGTTGGCATAACGGCAAAGACATCCCTTTTTTCCAGGATTGCGCGAACTATGCGCTCCTGATTAGGACGAAATGCACGAAATCCGAACACCTTGCGCAGAGTATCAAAGAGAGCTGCATCGGTCACGGAATGAGGTGAAGCAGGCCTGGCAAGGCAGAGATTATCGCTCATGCCCGCCTTTTTGTTTCTTTCCCTGCTCTCGAGGAGCCTGGATCGCAACATTCCTCCTGAGATAGGCCGGAATACGAAGATCCTGCTCCTGCAGGGAGTTCGCAGTGCTGCCAGTTCTGCCGGAGTACGATGGCGATGCTGGCGGCAAAACAACAGCTTCCTTGATCTCATCCTGAGCCAATCTCTTGAAGCCGGTAACAATAACCGTTACCCTGATTTCACCCGTCAGCTGAGGTTCATCGACATAACCGTGAATAATCCTCGCTTCGCTGCCAACCTGCTTTTCGATATAGCTCATCGCTTCCGACATGTCAGTCATGGTAACCTTGCCGGTTATGTTGACCAGTACCCCTTGAGCTCCCTTGACAGAGACACCTTCAAGCAGAGGGCTGTTAAGAGCATCCGAGGAGGCTTTCAGCGCCCGCCGTTCACCTGCTGCGGCAGCTGTACCCATAACCGCATCTCCAGCATTCGACATTATGCTGCAGACATCAGCAAAATCAACATTGATATGCCCATGGCTGGTAATGATGTCGGCGATACCTTTGGCTGAGCGGTACAAGACATCGTTGGCCATATTTAACGCTTCGGTGGCCGTTGACCCCTCTTCAGCAAGAGAACGTACCTTTTCATTTTCAACAATAATAAGGGTATCAACCGATTTACGCAGTTCAGTAATCCCACCCTCAGCAATCTGCAACTTAACTTTGCCCTCGAAATTAAACGGCATGGTCACTACGCCTATAGTGAGTATGCCCATATTTCTTGCTATCGCAGCGATCACCGGTGCAGCCCCTGTCCCGGTACCCTTTCCCATGCCGGCAGCAATAAAAACAAGATCAGCCCCCTTGAGCTGAGCGGCAATTATGTCACGATCGTCATCAGCCGCCTGTTGTCCCTTGACCGGATCAGCTCCGGCACCAAGCCCATTGGTAGTTCTCTTGCCGATCTGTACCCTGAGTTGTGCTTTGGAATTCAGGAGCGCCTGACGGTCGGTATTAAACACTATATATTCAACACCACTGATCTTCCTCTCTATCATGTTATTCACAGCATTGCCGCCGCAACCGCCAACGCCGACAATCCTTATGGAAACCCCTCTGCCCTGTTCACTATCAAACAGGCCGGAATCAAGCTCAAATGCCATTATTTCACTCCTCGCTTATAACCCGTTTGTACCATCAAAGTTTAGCCCACCACTCATGTAAACCATCAACCACTTTTTTCCATGCAGGGTTTTGTTCCTGCACCACAAGAAGTTCCTTGCTCTCCACAGCAGGAAGAGCCCGAGAGAGTTCTGCTGTGGAAACAAAACTGTGATCCCCTGAAAAATCAGTCCGATAAACATGGCCAACAAGACCCATAACCGTGGCATCCACAGGATTATGAACCAAACCCTTCATTCTGCCAGATACCCCCTCAGGATAACCGAGTCGGACATCAAGACCAAGAACAAGACGGGCAAGCTCCACCACTCCCGCCAATATCGAACCACCGCCAGTTATGATAACACCTGCATTGAGAGCTGGATAATAACCTGATTGCTCCAGCGCATCCCTCACAAGTTCCAGAATATCCATCATCCTGGCTTCAATAATCAAGGTTAACGAGCTCTTCGGAAATATTTTCGGCAAATCACCCTCACCCTCGCCATCAATCACAATATCCTCGTCATCACAGCTTATCCGACTGTCAGCACAGCCATGGCGTATTTTTATCTCCTCGGCCACCTGTTCAAGTACCTGTAATCCGTGGGCAATATCAAGGGTAATGTCGTGAGCTGCAACATTGATCACCTCTGAAAAATGAATCGCACCTCCAAGGTAAACCGCAACCTCAGTAGTTCCTCCCCCTATATCAAGCACCGCCACACCACCTCTCTTCTCTCGCTCTTTTATCACGGCGATTCCTAAGGCCAGGGGCTGAAAAGTCAGTCCCCCGATCTTCAGTCCAGCCCTTTCTACACACTGCCTGATATTGCGAATCTTTGCTCTCAGCCCTACAACAATATAAACGCTTCCTCTGAGAGCCGTCCCGGCCATCCCTATAGGATCAAGCAACCCATCCTGATCATCAACAATAAATTCCTGTGGAATGACATGAATAATTTCATGATTGATATCAAGATTCTGGATATTGGCCCTCGCTTTCTCTAGAAGCCGAAGCACATCTGAATCATTAACAACCCCACTCTGGTTGATAGTGACTTCTGATTGACTTTGAATACAATGTACATGTGCTCCCGAAAGCGCCACGTTGACTCCGTGAACCACAAGCGAGGAGTCCCGTTCAACATCAGCAACGGCTGCCCTGAGAGCATCCACCGTCTTGTTGATATTGACAACAGTGGCTCTCCGAAGACCAACAGAGTGCGAACACCCTTTCCCCAGTACATTAAGTTTTCCAGATTTATCCTTTTCGGCAACAACAATGCACACCTTTGTGGTACCAATATCAAGACCAACCGCGATATTGCTTTCCAGCACTAATTCTTGCATGATACTATAACCAAAGAAACATCCCGTGGAAGCTCAAAAAAATAAAAGAGCCCTTTAAAAAAAATCAACATTCCTAACCTCATCAAAAAAGCACACTCTAAAAACCATGACTGACCAATACGCCTCACCTCTGGAAATATCTTGAATTTATTCATCTTTTCCTTGCCGCGCGCCAAGTTGTTCAGAATAACAGGAGAGCCCTGCACCTTTGGTTTAATTGAAAAAAGCACTCTACACCAAATGCATAGAGTGCTTTTATTGCTTTTCTTTATGAAAAAGGCCCTGCTGTTGAATCAGTGCTATGCGTTCATGGCAGAGCTGGAGTGGGTGCAACACCCTCTTTAACAACATTCGGTAGACCGACTGCTCCGGTATAAAATACCACAAGAGCGGCTGGCTCGGTGCCTGAGTTATAGCCGTTATGCAGCGTATTCATCACCTCGAGAATAGCATCCCCTTTGTTGAACACATAGGTTTTTCCATCTTTCAATGCAACATTGAGCCTTCCTTCCAGCATATAGGCATAAACCGGCACACGATGCTGGTGCCATCCAGTTGAACCTCCAGGAGGGATCCTGACAAGAAGCACTGTTACCTCCGGGTGATCGGTTTGCAGATAGGTCAAAGGCTGGCCATTACTGGCGGTTGACGATGTCAGCAATTTTTGAACCTCAACATTCTTGTACTCTTCCGCCCTGGCAACTCGGCCAACTATCAACAACAGCAAAACCACCAAAATTCCATGAACCCTTTTCATGACCTATGCAGTAATGATTACGTTACAATAATCCCCGTACCCAATAATAGAGCCAACCAATCACCTCTCGCAAAGCTCTTTCCGACTGCTCCAGTGACTCCCCATTAGGCAGATAGTTTAACACTGTTACTTCCTTTTTATTACTCACTTGGTAATCGACCTTGAAAGGAATAACCCTGAAACCGGCCTTCTCAAACAAAAGAAGAGCACGCCGCATGTGATAGGCACTGGTAACAAGAATAATGCTCTTCCCTTCCCCCTTCCTGAAACCCAGCAACTTTGCGGCTGCCAGAGCTTCATCGGCCGTATTGCCCACTTTCTCTGTTAAACAGATGGCTGTTTTTGGCACACCAAGCAAGACCGCCCTTTTTGCAAGCAACTCACCTTCAGGAATGGCATCAAGCTCCCATGGAACCTGCCCACGGGTGAACACAATCAGAGGAGCTTTCCCTGCATTAAAAAGCTCTATACCACCGTAAAAACGATCAACAGCATCATTCCACTCGCCTAAAGGAGCACCATCAACCTGATTAAGCATACCACTCAGAACTACAACAGCATCAGCTCTCCCGACTGAACTAACCGGAACTCTCCTGGCTTCACCCTCAACAAGGCGCATCACACCATTACTGACAACAGGCATACTGAACATCCAGAGTACCAGAAATCCATACCACAGCAATAGCCTTTTGCGTAAAAAAAGACCAGCCAGCATACATAACAGGCTGAAGCCTAACGGAAGCACAAAAAACGGAAGAACTTTATTGACGAGCAGCATTGGTACTACATTTATTCATTAGGGCAGGCAGAAGGTAGCTGTCCTGAATTATTGTTATTCAACAACATCCCTTATTATTTTACAGGTGAAATCAATGTGTGCTTGCTCAAGTGTTGGATGAACAAGAAACATGAGGCTTCTTGCTCCAAGTTCTTTGGCAACCGATAACCTCTCAGCGGGTCGCCATCCACTACCACTAAATGCTTTTTCAAGATAGATTTCCGCACATGAACCGGAGTAACAAGGCACTCCCCTGTCGTTTATCTCAGCTATTATCCTGTCTCTGCTCCACCCCTCTTTCAAAAGGGCAGGTTCAACAAAGAGATAACACTTATAGGCAGCATGTTCAACCCAGTCAGGGATATTCGGAACGCGTAGTCCGGGAATAGTTCGCGCGGCATTTCGGATAATAGCAGCATTTTTCTGGCGCTTTGCCGACCATTCCGGCATGCGCCGCAGCTGGATCCGACCGAGCACCGCCTGTATTTCAGTCATCCTCCAATTTGTACCGAACGATTCATGAAGCCAGCGAAAACCGGGCTGATGCTCTCTCTCATACACGGCTTCCCAGCTCTTGCCATGATCTTTATACGACCACATTCTCGACCACAAGGCAGCATCACTGGTTGTCACCATGCCGCCCTCTCCACCAGTGGTCATAATCTTGTCCTGGCAAAAACTCCAGGCGCCTACGTGACCTATCGAACCTGCTGACTTACCTTTATACCTTGCACCATGAGCCTGAGCGCAATCCTCAATAACCTTCAGATTGTGCTTTTTCGCGAGCACCATTATTGGATCCATGTCGCAGGGATAACCCGCCAGATGAACCACAATAACCCCTTTTGTTCTGGATGTTATTTTCCCGGCAATACTCTCCGCGGTAAGTGTCATGGAATTACAATCGACATCAGCGAAAACCGGCACCGCACCACGCATCACAACTGCACTTGCTGTTGCAATAAAGGTATAACTTGGTACTATCACCTCATCACCTGAACCAATGTCAAGAGCCTCAAGCGCCAGTTCCAGAGCTACGGTACCGTTGGCCAACGCTATGGCATGGCTGCACCCTGTCCAGGCTGCAAACTCCTTTTCAAATTCCCGACACTCACTGCCAGTCCAATAATTGACTCTATTTGATAAGAGAACACGAGATACAGCGTCCGCCTCCTCTTGAGTATATGACGGCCATGGAGGGATGGGAGTGTTGAGCATTTTTATAAAAGTGCTGTGGCGTGATGTTGTAGTTCAGGGATGTTACAATTTTTTGTGGTCAGAAGCTTTATGCTTTATACGCATGTGAAATGCTTCGTAGTCAATGCCTATATATCGGGCAAACCCTGATCGTTTTAACAGAAAAGGCATTACCGTCGCAATAATGTACCCAATATCTTTCCAGAAAGATGCACTCTCCAGATATTTCAGATTGATACGAACCTTTTCAGGATAGATTATTTCGTCATTGAACGCCTTCTGATCGTAAAACTCCTCCAGCAACTGTTCTTCATTACGAAACAAAATTGTCGCTGGCCCGGTGATACCTGGAAGCAATTCAAGCACCTGCCGGTCATCACCCTTCAGCTGGTCAATATAGCCAGGAACATCCGGGCGAGGCCCTACAAAAGACATCTTCCCTATGAACACATTCCATAATTGCGGAAGTTCATCAAGCTTGTAACGACGAAGGATACGACCATAATCAGTAATTCTGGAATCTGTTGCCGTTGTTATGCTCCCAAGCGCATGCGACCCGGTAACCATGGTTCTGAATTTATAGCACTTAAACAACTTCCCATGCCGCCCCACCCGGGGCTGAACAAACAATACCGGACCAGGAGAGGTGGCTCGCACCATTAAAGCAACTACTCCTATGAGTGGTGAAAGAACAACAAGACCTGCAAAAGAGAGGGAAAAATCAAAAAGCCGTTTGGGGATCCACCAGCTTTTTTTCATAGGTTGACATTTAAGAGATTAATCGCCTGGAAGATACAATGGCAAATTTTCCTGTTCCGCCAAATGGATAGCAAGTGATGGCTTGAACTCCTGCAGCATCTTTCTGAACTTCACCTCAAAGCCCCTACGACCAAGCCCCTGATGCAGATGGGTTTTCCATGGGAGTGAAAAGGAAAGATGCGAAAACTCATCAGAATCGAATTCGTAAGGATGACAATATGCCACAAAAGACTCACCAGACTCTATCGTCCTTGCGATGGCATACCGGATAAACGGCCATGGCAAAAGCCGATGATACCCACCACCTGCAACAGGCAAACGTCGTCCAAGCATAGGCAGTGTTGCCAAAGGCAGTTCCACCAGGCCAAGCCCGGATTGAAGTTTAAGCCTCACCGGCTGCGGAGGCCAGTCGGAGACTCCAAAGCGTGCCATAACTCCTGGATTAATACTTGCATCATAGATGAAACCCTCTTCCGCTAAAACGTCAAGCGCCCATAGTGTTTCCTTTATAAGGGAGAAACAAGGTGCTCGATACCCCTTCACCACCATTCCCGTCATTTCCTCCAGCTGCCCTTTTGAACGACGAACATCTTCGCGGAACTCAGCAAATGAAAGCCGGAAGAGATCAATATGACCATACCCATGGGAAGCTATTTCATGTCCTTCTGTCGCTATGCGCTTCACACAGGCAGGAAACTTTTTCGCAAATTTCCCTAAAATAAAGCATGTAACCTGGACATTTTTCTCCGCAAGCAGATCAAGCAAGTACTCTACCTGATGACCTGCTCGATCCGTAATCGGCAGTTCAGTATCAATCGTCGACTGTGCCCAATCCTCCACATCCACGGTACAGACAAAACTCATCTAACTCTCCTGAAGAAGTTCCGTCATTGATAAATCGATTGTTTTACTGCATCCACTCCGAACCGATACAAACACAGTGGAGCGGGCACCTCCAGTCAATTCCAAATCCACCGGCAAACGCTCAACATCAATGTCGCTCCGGTTCTCTACCATGATTCTATGAGCAAGCAACGAAACAGAAACGCGGCGTGTCTTTGGGCTGAGCACCTCTTTCCAGTATTTGCCGATCCCGAAAAGAGTATCAACATAGAAATCACCATTGAAATCCTTAAGCACCGTTCGAAGCAGATACTCCGTAAACCTGGTACAGGCTTTTCCTTCGAACTGCCGCATGTGCTGATGACACATATAAACCATCGGTATACCACAACGCTCTGAACGATGCAGCCAGAAGAGTAGCATTGCCACATGATAGATATGCTGGGGATCACCTGGATACCGCGAAGTCAGCTCTACGGTATCTGTACTTTCCGGATGATGCGGTAGCGGCTGAAACAAAACATTATCGATGGCACGGATATCGGAGCCACTCACCACCTCGCATCCAGCAGCCTCAACCGCCCGAGGAGTATCAGCATCATTGCACCGCCCCGGCTTAGCCCAAGTACGAGGGGTGAAACCCAATAATCGCTCACACCAGTGGCGCGCCTCCAGTGCATTGTTGCGCTGCTCTCCGAATGAAGAGGTATCGCTCCCAAGCCAAGGATAGTTACCGGCACCCATGCGTGCATGCGACTGCCAACCGTTTTCTGGAGCAGCGGACGTTGCCGTATCATAATGAAGATGTCCGTGGTTGCCCAGTTCCAGAATATAAGGCTTATCAGATAGAGCGGGGTATGCTGCCGAGTGGCATAGCTCTACATTATCCCGAACCCACTGCACAAAACGAGGTATATCCGCAGCACCCCTATCCGCCCCATAGTTCAGAGCCCACTCTCTTGCGGCTACCTCATCAAGCGAAAGGCGCGTAGAGAGGCACATCGTCTGCGGAAAGCAATATCTGGCAGCAAGACCGAGAGCTACCTCCAATCCCTCAATCGACTGAAGGGTAGATGTATCATATAAATCCATATCGCCACGCCATGAAAACGCACTGCGCCGTCCACCAGGATATCGCCCGATGACAGCCTGTTTTATCTTGGCATCAACTGCACATCGGCACTCATCATACCGGATATGGATACGTTGAGAGGCGCCACCCCATTCAACCATGATCTCAATACTTCCTCCGCCTTGGGGCGTATCCGGACAAAGTCGCCAATTGGTACTAACTACTGAACCTGAAGAAAGCAACCCTAAGGATCGCTCTGCACCTTGTCCAGCAAGCCATGAGGAGGGGGCAAACAGCAGAATCTGAACCGGTGTTTGCGTTGGTATACAGGAGTGATTTCCGACAACCAATTCAATTTCAAAAGGCACACCAACCCACAGCACCCCCAAGCGATACTGAGGCATCCTCTCAATAAACGGCGCCTCAAGGGTAATTATGATTTCCGGATTTGCGGACGGAGCTGGGCCTGCTTGATTAAGACGAGTATAAGCCGCAGTAAGAAGAGTTCGCTCCCAGAAGCGATTGATGATCTCCATCAGCAGAAGCAGAGCGCCAATTGTCACCACAACACCCCAAACAGTTCCGCTCACCCATAGCAACATCAGAGCAATAATAGCTGCAACAACCTCCAAACGAAAACGCTCGACATGTGCTCTTTTGGCTGCCAACTCCCAAACAACATTGGCAAAATACATGGCCCAGCCGACACGCCATCGGGCTAAAAAGAAAAACCGGGCAACCACCACCAGTAACAGCAAACCTCCAGCAACAATTAACAAGAGAATATTCATGAAAAGGGATCCCATGTCGGTACCCGATCGCTTTCACCCTTTGCCATGGCTTCAAGTACTTCGGCATACCGTTCCAGGATTTCCCTCTGCACAATATTCTTACTGATGAACCGGTATCCGGCCTCCCCCATCTCCCTGCACCGCTCAGGGTGATCGGCAGCATCCACGACTGCCTTTGCCAGCCCGTCATGATCGAATGCCGGGACTACCTTTCCCGCTCCAAAGCGAGTAATCAAATCAGCCTGAACGCCACCCATGGCCGCAAGAATCGGCTTATGAGCGCCCATGTAGTCAATAAATTTATTCTCGAAGTAGATGTGGATCAACGGACTCTCGAAAAGTGTCATTATCCCTGCATCAGCTCCCGTCAAAATCGAAGGTATCATTGATTTCGGCACCGGATCGTGGAAGTGGATGTTTTCAAGACCCAGTTGCTTCGCCAGCACGATGGCACCCGCCTTGCTTTGCCCGGAACCAAACAGATCAAAACGAATGTCAGGTCGATCGCGCAGAAGAGATGCCGCCCGAACAATCACCTCAATGGCAGTAACCTCAGCATGAATGCCAGTATAGATGGCGACAAACTTCTCACCCCAACCATAACGTTCACGTACCTGATCCCGTGTCTTTTGCTCAAGCTTAAAAGCATCAACATCAAACCCATTAGGAAAAAGGTCCAAACGGTTCCTCTCTATCCCTTTTTTAAGCAGCTCCACCTTAATCCCCGGTGTCAGACTTACGATCCGCTGCGCACCGAAGTAGAGTGTGTGTGCTATGGCCTGTATCGGAACTGCCTGCCATGGAGCGATAGCCCCTTTTACCACCAGCGCATCAGGCCATAAATCCCTAACTTCAAGAAGAAAAGGCTTATGCCATCGGCGTGCAAGCCTTAGAGCCGAATAACCTACAAACATAGGCTGTATACTGGCTAAAACCAAATCAGGTTGAGGCAGTCGACCTCCGTACCAATATGCAGACCAGGCAAAGCACAGATAGGTTTTCAAGCGGTTCTGAAGACTTGACCGAAGTGCTCTTGGCGCAGGCAGACGATGAACTGTTACCCGACCACCGCTTGCACTACGGTAATCCTCAGGGAGCTCATCCTGCTCGTTGTACGCATTGAAATCACAAGCAATAACATCGACATGATGCCCCCTGGCGGCCAGCAGCCTCGTCAGTTTTCGGGGTTGTGCAGGACCTGGCGCTTCGGGTCCGGCATAAAACTGATGATAAAACTGTACTCGCATTCCGTTCCTTACTGTTATATACGCTATACCGCATCATTGTCTCCCCAGGTAAAAAACATATTTTGGCACTCAGAGATCTGCATGCCATCAACGTCTTTGAGCCCAAGACGGGCAAACATAGGAAATTCCCTTGGAAGTAATTTTTTGGGTACCGCAAAAAAACCATTATCCCACAAGCCAGACTTCAGCGATTCGGTACCAATAAATTGAAGCCCGATAGCATGCACGCCCTCAGCTATCAAATCTGAAGTAGCCAACTCAATCATGGCAGATAAAACTCTCCTATCATTATTGTCTACGAAAAAATCAACAATAAGACCAAGATGCATGGCAAACATCATCCGTGTTCGGGCTACCAGAAAACCTACGGTCTTTCCTTGAACCATAGCCTTATAGATCAGATACCGTACATCAGGCCGTTCAACATAACGCCACACCAGATAATCTCTGTCCCGGGGTATCATGAGGTCAAACCTATGCTTGTTATTATGCCAAAGTTCTTCAATACTCTCATCAATAGTATCAACGCGCCGCACAGCGATTCCTTGTGTCACCGGCTTGTTTAACTGCAAAGCACTTGCTGCAACAGCTCCATAACCCGCAAAAAATCTTAAAAAACTTTTCTTTTCACCAAAATGTTTCGGTGGAATCATTTTGATATGGAGCGACATCTCAGCAAGATGAAACCACTCCTTCCATCTTCGGTAAGCCTTCGTGGAATTTTCGTTCGGATAAGTAAATGCTAAAACACAATCTACACCATGCGTCTCCCAGACCAGGCTCATGAGTGACTTAAATACCCCTCTCCCCTGATAGTCTGGATGAACCATTACATCAAGCAGATGCAGGGCAGGATAGATCGATTTACCCATTTTTATGCTATGCATCGCAACTGGACGAAGCCCGACAATTTTATTGCCCTCACGCGCAACCCATATCCTTACCGGAGAAAGATGACCACTATATCGCCATTTCAGATCTTCCAGGGAAGGAATACGATCCGGTATATCTGCATAAACATCATGATAAAGTTGCAACAGCGCCTGTTCATTACCCTGAAAAGGTATTTGCAGAAACTCCATACTGTATTATGCTATTCCGTCAACTACGTTCAGCCTCAACACTTCATCTGCCGCAACGTCAACAATGCGCATAAAGCGTCGTCCGCCCCCCAAATCAATCTCCAACGGCAGTCCGGTCAAGTCCCGCGAACCATTATTGGCTATATGCACTGTTTGCCCCTCAACCCTGATATCGATACAACGTGTACGCTCACTCAAGACATCTCGCCAGTAACGCCCAACGGAAGTCAAGGTTGCAACATACAAGTCACCCTCTTGTTCAGCCAGAACATAACGTAAAAGCTCCTCTACGAGATGATAACTTGCATTGCCTTCGTAACGCGTCAGATGGTGATGAGCCAAAAATACCAAAGACCGACCCGTCCGCCGCGCCACACCGACCCAATATTTCATCATCGCTACCTGGCAGGCATTTTTAGGATCGCGAGGATGCATACGCGGAAGCTCAACAAATCGGGTGCACCCTTCAGGATGATGCGGAGGGGAAAGCCATAACAATTTTTCAAGCTTCCCTGAATCGGTTTCGGAACCTACTTCCAAGCCAGCGGCTTCGATTGCTCGCGCCGTATGGAGATCATGGACATCACTTGGAATGGTGAAACTGGCCGGTTCAACACCAATAGTTTCCCTGAAAACCTGGGTACACTTTAAAGCATTGTCCCGCTGTTCGATAAAAGAGTCGACCGGATGCTGGCTCAGCCAAGAATAGTTGCCCATACCCATTTGAGCATGACTCTTCCAACCGTTCCCTGCATCAGCAGCAGCATGCGTTCCATAATGCAAATAGTGATGATTGCCAATTTCGACAGCAAATGGACGCACAGTTGCCGTAGGCCACTCCTGCTCAACTGACGTGTCAACATCATCACGCAAAAACCTGATAAATTCAGGAATTTCTTCTGTTTTACGATTCCATCCAAAATGGTTGCAAAACTCCTTGTGCTCTTCCGGAACCAAACTAAGGCGCGATGAAAGCATTAAACTTGAAGGCATACGAAAACGCCCTGCAAGCCCCAAGGTAACCCGCAATCCCTCTTCAGATTGAAAGGTTGACGGATCATACAAATCCTGATCTCCCCGCCAAACAAATGCACCCTTAGCACCATGCTTCCATCGATTAACAACTGCGCATTTAACCTTGACCGAGCCTTGTGCAAGAACTTGACGAAGATAAAGTCGATGTTTACTCACAAAATCACCATGGGTAACCATGATATGCACTTCGCCACCAGATCCACTTCGAACTGCCTTTAATCGAAAAGGTAATATTTTGACCTCACTTGGCTCTGGGCACTCACTCGATTGAGGGTTAAAATTATCAAGACTTAAGCATTCACCAACAACTTTAATAGTCATTTTCAAAGGCAACTGAGGCCTTACAATACTCGGATTAAGTACCATAACTTCAAAATCGTGTTCCAAACCCTCTGGCCAAACCCCAAGATCATAACACCCTCGCCGCCTCACCATTACCGGCCCGCGCAGGTTAACAATAAGTTGAGGAAGCGGAAAAGGCACGCTTTGCTGGAGTGGAGCATACTGCCGAGCCAAAGAACCTGATCGCCACTTTGCATCCACTATTAAAGACCCAACCAAAAAAATACTCATCACAAACGCGACTCCTACACCAACCCACAATCCAACAAGCATGCAACTACCAATAACCAAAATAGCCAAGAACAACGCATCCAGCAAGGCACGCCCGCACCGTAGCTTTCTCTCCGCAACTTCATAAACAATATTTGCCACCAGCATCAACAACCCACCCCTATATTGAGCTAAAAAATAAGATTTACTCAGAATAAAAACAGCCGACAACGCGGCTATAGCAATACCAGTAAGATAAACAATCATATTCTAACCTACAACAAAGCAATATTATAGCTTAACAGCCTAAATAATCTAAATTTTATGCAACATATTTTACAATGCAAAACAAGCTTGTTGTCAATTTTCTTAACCATATTCATTATGTTGACCCAAAATTTTCAGACAATAATTTATGTTGGTAACTTTCCTTATGAAGGGCTTTACACAGTAATTTTTCTCAGATGTACAAATACTCTGAACCAGAGGTAAATCTCCCATTCTCCGAGTAAAATAAAGCCAACTTTTTCGATACTTTTTTGAGAAAGCTCGTTATCCTTCGATGTATAGATTAAAATTGGAAACTCCTTTGAAGAAATAGCGATGCTATGTTCCAATAGTCTGGAGTAATAACCGCGGCCCCGAGCTTCTGGAGTAATCCAGTAATAACCAAGCATTGTAGCCCAATTTGCAATAGTCCCAAACCTGTATTGAAACGCCTGCCAATCCTGTATCCAGCCGTAGCCATCCAACTGTTGCCCATTTTCAGAATAACATATAAGCTTTACCTTATTATGCATCAATCGATAAAACATCACATGTATCATGGGCGATGGAAGCACAATCTTTCGAAAATGCATAGGGATCTCAGCGTATGAACTATATACCTTAATATCGTTATAAATTCGTCCATTTCCCTGACGAGTGGGATAAATGTAAAAACGCAATCGCTGCCTTTTATAACAAAGTTCTTTTAATAATTTAAATATATATTTTATGGCTCTTCGCATATTTTAATGGAAAAGAAATTTCATTTTACTGCACCATTTAGATTTGCATATCCAGTTTGCCACAGTAAAAGAGGATTCTTATCCGGTAACTTTCGAAGTCACGAAACCCTCGAG
>TBL_comb47_HYPODRAFT_10000159_pt1 | contig 84988 bp, 81 predicted proteins | sample TroBogypolimnion_40_FD_10682 | JGI IMG/M metagenome (IMG submission 10682) | reverse complement strand
ACCACAGGTTTTACCAATACGAATATTTTAAAGGTTCCATACCGCAAAGGAATGCGGGTGTACTTATTTCTATGGCAAGCGGCTCTGCTACGGGATACGCAATTGATGCTCTTCAGGATAGAGGTAAGTTTTTTATTGAACCCGGTGAAAATATTTATGCAGGACAAGTAGTGGGTGAACATACAAAAGATTTTGATATTGAAGTTAACATTCAAAGAGAGAAAAAACTGACAAATATGAGGGCTTCCGGAAGTGATAAAGCAATAAAACTGACCCCGCCCTTAAAATTCTCACTTGAAGAGGCTTTAGAATATGTAAATGAAGATGAGATGGTGGAAGTCACCCCAAATTCAATCAGGCTTAGAAAGTTATATTTGGATTTACTTGAAAGAAAAAGGTTTAACCTTAAGGTGGCAGAAGAAAAGCATTGAACAATCCCTTATGATTGTGTATTTTCAATACAAAAAAAAATAGAATATGTACGGATCATCGTCAGATTTATTAGTTTATATATGCTTCTTCTTTTTCTTTGTAATAACTATTGTTTTGGCAATATTTATTATAAGAAGAATTTGTTGGTTAATCGGCTTGATTTTCAGAATGTCGGTTGCAAGTCCTAATTTTTCTTCTGCAAGCCTTAAACTACTGATACTGATTATTTTATTCGTAGGCTCCGGAATTATTACCTATGTCCAATTTTATGACAGAGCATATCCATATTATTCCCCCAGTAAGCAGGCAGCAGAAATTAATTTAAATCCTTCGGGTAATAATTATACATTCATTTCAATTATTATTCCAAAAAATGACAAAGATAAAATTGCACAAGGCGCATCTGTAAAAAATGATTCTTATTTACTTGCCGGTGAAATTATGACCCCGCCCGACTGGCTAAGAATGTTTAGTGTTACGGATGGGTTCCGTTTCTATGGTCTTGTAAGAAGTTCTGATGAAAAAAATTTTGATAAATTACCTGTTGATATAAACATATCTGAAAAACCCGGTAATTTTGTCTGGAATTATTTATTAACGTTACAGGAAATTATACCATTAGTTAATATTGAAAAGCACGCTGTGCCTATCAGAATAGAAGGTTATGAAATGACGTATCCTGTAAAAGTAACTAAGGAGGGTTTTAAATATGGCCAGTAAAAGCAAACAATTGTTTCTGTGCTCATTCAGCAGTATTGTTTGGGTTTATTCCATTATTATCTTTCTTATTATGAATATAACAATTTCAGCACAATCAGACTACCAGGTTGAGTTTTATAAATCGAAGGGTGTACTTACCAGAACTGATTTATATAAAAAAGATTTTGGCAGGTATAAGGGATTTGAAATTCCGGCAAACAAGGGAGAAGGCGGAAGTTTTGTAATTTATTCAGCAAAATTCAGGCCTTCTTTAATTCTAATTGATGAAAAAGGGAATGTTATAAAAGAGACACCGGGAAGAGATGAACATACCGCTATTCTTTCTGTTCAGTTTCCGAGCAGCGGAAATTTTATATTATACCTTTTAGCAGATTCTTCGGCCTTGGGGGAATATCAGTTTCAATATGGTTTTGCCTCGGAAAAATCTTTATCAATTAAATCCGATGCCGATTTCAAGAACGGCATGAATTATCTGCTTGAACATTGCAAAGCTTTTTTTCTTTTCTTCGATAATCAGATAGATGGATTAAATTCATTTTACAAACTTGAAGGATCCATAGATGTTCGTATTGAATCGGACGGCTCTTATACATCAATTTTCTATAAAGGCAGTGATTTAAACGCTGCGCGCGATGTGTTCAATTCTTTTTCTTCTAAATTGCAAAAATTCTTCGACATCTCATGGAAAAAAGAATCTGCCGATGCAAAACAGAATAAAAATATAACAGAAAAATTTATTTCATTTAAAGAAAAAAATGATGATGAACCAAGAACTGTTAAATTGAGTTTATTTGATTTTTCAAAAGCAAAAGATATATATAAATATGATTATGGAGTTACGCTTACTATTTCAAAAGAGCATAACTAACTTAATAGAATCGGTATAATAAAGATAAGATATTGTTTCTATGGCTGATAAAAAAGAAAATATATCGGAGCGGAAGGAGGAACATCTTAGAATCTGTTTAAATGAAGAAATTTCCTTTAAGGAAAAATCCGCCGGTTTTGAAAAATATGAATTTGAACATTACGCAATTACTGAAGTAGATATAAATAGTATTGACCTTTCAACAGATTTCTTTGCAAAGAAAATATCCTACCCATTTATGATATCCTGCATGACGGGCGGTTCATCAGGAGCGGTCAACATAAATCAACAATTAGCTATTGCTGCACGCAGTTTGAATATACCCATTGGCGTAGGAAGCCAAAGGCAAATGCTGGAAAATGATGAATTTAAAAATTCATTCAAGATTGTTCGGAAAGAAGCAGGAAATTCTCCTGTGCTTGGAAATATAGGTGCTGCTCAAATTGTAAAGGAGAAAAATCCTGTTGATTTGATTAAGAACCTTGTATCAGTGATTGAAGCAGACGCTATGGTAATTCATGTTAATCCGTTACAGGAATTGATTCAAAAATCGGGTGAATCTAATTTTAAGGGGTTTATTAAAGCAGTTGAAAAAATTTGTAATTCAGTTTCTGTTCCAATTATAGTTAAAGAGGTTGGAGCAGGAATTTCTGAAATTGCAGCAAAAAATCTGCTTGATGCCGGTGTAAAAGGCATAGATGTTTCAGGTGCAGGGGGAACAAGCTGGTCTGCCGTTGAACTTTTAAGAAATAATAGCCCGGAGGATGAAATTTTCAGAGATTGGGGGCTTCCTACGTCATATTGCATCAGACATGTACATGAATTAAAAACAAACCATTCATTCATGTTAATTGCTTCCGGAGGCATCAATTCCGGTATGGATACTGCTAAATCTCTGGCATTAGGAGGAGACATAGCAGCTTCTGCAAAAGCCGTTTTGAAAATGGTTGACCACTCGGGCACAGAAGGTGTTATTAAAATGATTGAAGATTGGTTTGAAATTGTAAAAAAAATTATGTATCTAACAGGGGCACAGGATCTTAAAAATTTTAATAGGTCCAAATTGATAAAAACAGAGGAACTATATTGATGGCGGATTCTTCGAATAAATTTGAATTGGTGTATAGAAGAGAGTTACGAAAAATTGAAAAAATTTTTTCAAAAATATTTGTTAAATCTAATCCGCAATCAGTATATGAACCGATAAATTATGTACTGCAGGGGGGCGGCAAGAGGATACGGCCGTTTCTTGTGCTTTCAAGTGCGCATGCGGTAGGTGCAGAATTTAAGGATGTATCAAATGCAGCTATAGCAGTAGAAATTCTGCATAACTTCACTTTAGTGCATGATGATATTATGGATAAAGCCGATAAACGGCGAGGGAGAGATACCTTGCATATCAGGAATAATGTAGATACTGCTATTCTTGCCGGGGATCTGATGACTGCACTTGCATATAATTCCTTATTGAAAGATTGTAAGAATAATTCCAAAGACGTAATTTCTCTTTTCACTAAAGGCGTAATTGAAGTTTGTGAAGGACAAAGCCTTGATAAGGATTATGAGCTTCAAAGTGATGTTTCAATTAAAGATTACAAAGTAATGATCTATAAGAAAACAGCGGCATTACTTGAAATGTGTTGTTTACTTGGTGCTACTATAAGTAAAGGTAAGCCGGATGAAATTAAAGCTCTTGGAAATTATGGAAAAAACCTTGGGATGGCATTTCAGATTCAGGATGACCTACTTGATATAGCCGCAGATGAAAAAAATTTCGGGAAGAAGATTGGCGGTGATTTAGTTGAAGGGAAGAAGACTTACTTATTTCTCCGTGCTTTGGAAAAAGCTTCGGGCAGCGATAAAGAATTGCTTCTTGATGTTATAAGAAATAAAGGTATTGATAAAAGCAATATAGATAAATATAAACTGTTGTATCTTAATCTGGGTGTTCTTGAAGATGCTCAAAAAGAAGTAATTATTTATACAAATAAAGCCGTTTCTTCTTTAATTAGCATCAAAAATAATTATGATAAAGATTTACTTAAATGGTTTGCACTAACTTTATTACAGAGAAATAAATAATGATTGAGAAAAAAGTTACTATTATAAATAATGCCGGATTGCATACCAGGCCGGCAGCGACAATAGTAAAAATTGCATCAAAATATAAATGTGAATTCTTTCTTTTTAAAGATGGAATGAACATCAATGGAAAAAGTATAATAGGCGTAATGACCTTAGCTGCCGAAAAAGGATCGGAACTTATTCTTACTTTTGATGGTGAAGATGAAGACAAAGCAGCAGAAGAAATAACTGATTATTTTAACCGTGGATTTGACGAGATGTAATATGAAAAAAGATCTTAACAAAGTATTGCACGGCATTGCTTCAGCCCCAGGCATAGCTATTGCTCAGGCATATTTGTATTCAAAAGATTTTGAAGAAATAAGGGACGGCATTATAACCGATACCGATGAAGCAGTGCTAAACCTTCAGGAAGCCCTTGCTAAATCCAAGAAGGAATTGCTTAAAATTTTCGGCCTTGCAATTGATAAGCTTGGTGAAAAAAGAGCTGCTATTTTTGAAGCTCAATTAATGATTCTTGATGATCCTATTCTTTTTTCTAATATTATTAAAAGAATCCAAAATGAAAAAAGAATGCCTGAATTTATTGTAAATGACGAAATATCAAAATATCAGGAACTGATGAATCAGTCCCACGAAGCATATATGAAAGAGCGCTCACATGACATTGAGGATATTAAGAACAGAATTATAAGAAACCTCAAAAAAAAGAAGTGGAAATCTAAAATTGAAAATGATGTTATTGTTGTTGCTCATTCTATAACTCCTTCCGATACAGTGCTTTTTTCCAGAGTAAATGTAAAAGCCTATGTTACTGATATGGGAGGTTTAACTTCACATGCTTCAATAGTAGCCCGTTCTCTTAATATTCCTGCTATAGTTGGGTTACATGATGCTACAAATCTTATTGAGAATGAAGATATTCTGATAGTTGACGGTTTCCATGGAGATATAATAATAAATCCTTCAGAGGAAGTCATTCGTAAATTTCAGGATAAAATTGAAAAATTAAGCAGAGCCGATAAAGAATTAATCAAATTAAAGGATAAACCGGCTGTTACCCTGGATGGCAAGGAAATGAAACTAATGGCCAATCTGGATCTAAACGAAGAAGTTGAGCTAATATTCCAGAATGGTGCAAAAGGGGTTGGACTGGTAAGGACTGAACAACTCTTTGATAATGCAGAATCTTTCCCTGAAGAAGAAGAACAATATAAATATTATAAAGAGATTGCAGAAAAAATCTACCCCGAAACAGTTATTATAAGGGCATTTGATATTGGAGGAGATAAAGTTCTTCCTGTAGATCTTAAAGAGCCTAATCCTTTTCTTGGATGGAGAGGCATTAGATTGCTAATTGACAGCCCTAATCTTTTCAGAACTCAGGTTAGAGCCGTTCTTAGGGCCTCTGTTAATAAGAATATTAAATTCATGATTCCGATGGTTACAGAACTCGGCGAAATAAGAAAATTCAAAGCAATGCTTGAAGAATGTAAGAAAGAACTAAAAAAGGAAAACATATCTTTTGATAAGAACATTGAGTATGGTGCTATGGTAGAAATTCCTTCTGCTGCTGTTATGGCAAGGGAATTTGCAAATGAGGTTAATTTCCTGAGCATCGGTACAAATGACTTAATACAATACCTTCTTGCGGTTGACAGAGGCAATGAAATTGTATCTTCACTATATCAGGAATTTCATCCTGCTGTAGTAAGGACTTTAAGTTACATAATAACTGAAGGGAAAAAAGCCAAAATATTGGTCAGCTTATGTGGTGAAATGTCCAGTGATCCGGTTGCTCTTCCGTTATTAGTTGGATTAGGGCTTGATTGTTTAAGCCTTTCGGTTTCTGCAATACCTACAGCAAAAAAAATTATTAATAACCTTTCTTATAAAGAATGTAAGAAACTTGCTGATGAATGCCTTACTTACCCGACTGAAGAAGAAATAAATAAAAGACTGCATGAGTTCTTCTCTAAAAAAATTATACTAAAATCTGAAGATCTATTAGGAGAAATGAAATGAGTATTACTGAACAGGTAAAATTATTTGATAAAAGTAATCAGTTTAAAGTTTTAAAAGAATCTTATAAACAAGTACAGTTTTCGTGGCAGCATAAACCTGATTTGAAGAAGATAGATGTTAAAAAAATAAAAAACATTATTGTTACAGGCCTCGGCGGCTCTGCAATTGGAGGAGATCTTCTTTCCAACTTCCTGAAAAATGAACTTGCATTACCTTATGCTGTTAATAGAAATTATGAATTGCCTCTTTATGTTGATGAAAATTCACTAATTATTGCTTCTTCATATTCGGGTAATACTGAAGAGACAATATCTGCATTGGAACAAGCCATTACTAAGAAAGCTCAAATAATTTGTATTACCACCGGGGGAAAAGTTGAGTCAATTTGCAAAACTAATGATATCCCTTATTCAATGCTTCCTGATGGTTTTCAACCAAGATATGCACTTTGGGGTAATTTCTTTGCGCTGCTTAAAATTATTGAAACTTTACAATTAGTTCCTTCGCAGGATGCTGTAGTCAATTATATCATTGGACTTCTTCAATCAAGAGGGGAAGATTACTCTAAGGAAAATAATTATGCTTTGGAAATTGCAGAAAAGCTGAATGGTTATATTCCTGTAATTTATTCTGTTGCCGATGTTACCTCAGCAGTAGGTACAAGGTTTAAGGGGCAGATAAATGAAAACTCGAAGCTGCATGCATTTTATAACCATTTTCCAGAAATGAACCATAATGAAATAATTGGATGGGAGACAGTAAACGGTAAACAATTTAAATGCAAACCGGTTTTCTTCTATGATGAGATTTATAATGATAGAATTAAATTAAGATTTAAAATTGTATCAGGCCTGCTTGAAAAATCGGGTATCGAAATTATAACATTAAAAAGCAATGAGAAAGAATTCAAGTCACGTTTAATTGATCTTATAATTTTGGGAGATTATATTTCCTATTACTTAGCAGTTATAAGAGGATTTGATCCTACTACAATTTCTAACATTAACTATTTGAAAAAAGAACTTTCTTAGAATTAAGTTTATATAGTTTTTTCAAAGCCTAAAGTAGAGCCTTTAGGCTTTTTTTTAGTACCGGAAGTTAATGCGCATCAAGCCAGTTATTTCCAATGCCTGTTTCTACAATAATTGGTACATTAAGAGGCATCGCATTTTCCATTAAATCTTTTATTAGAGGTACGAGTTGTTCCGATTCTCCTTTATATAAATCAAAAACCAATTCATCATGAACCTGCAATACCATTTTAGTTTTTGTCCCTCTTTTTTCAAGTTCATTATAAATCTTAATCATTGCAAGTTTAATCATATCTGCTGCGGTACCCTGGATAGGCATATTTACTGCTACTCTTTCTTCGAATTGTCTTACGACGGCATTTTTACTATTTATATTTCTGAGAAACCGGCGCCTTCCCAATAATGTTTCAGCAAATCCTTTCTCTTTAGCCAAAGCCACAGCATCATTCATAAATTGTTTTACTTTAGGGAAAGTTTTGAAATATGTGTCTATAATTTCCTTTGCGTGTGCCTGACTAATTCCAAGCCTTGTTTTCAAACCAAAGGGGCCTAAACCGTATAGTATACCAAAATTGACTTCCTTGGCCTTTCTACGCATATCAGGAGTTACTTCATTATTGGCCACTCTGAACACCTTAGCTGCAGTACTTCTGTGAATATCATCACCATTTTTAAAGGCAGCTGTCAAATTCTCGTCGCCGCATATATGAGCCATTATTCTAAGTTCAATTTGACTATAATCAGCGCTTAAAATTTGGTACTTAGTAATATCCCCCGGAACAAAAGCCCTTCTTATTTCCTTGCCTAGGTCAGTCCTGATAGGAATATTCTGAAGGTTAGGCGCATTACTGGAAAGACGGCCCGTAGAGGCCACTGTTTGATTGAATGAGGTATGCACACGTCCTGTAGCCGGGTTTATAAGCTCCGGTAAGGCATCTGCATAGGTTGACTTCAATTTGGCAGCTTGTCTGTAATCGAGCAATAAATCAATTATTTCGTGCTCCCCTTTAAGTGTTTCCAGAGTTCTTGCATCGGTTGAATAGCCTGTTTTTGTTTTAGAAGCAGGAGTAAGTTTCAATTTATCGAATAATATTTTCTGAAGCTGCTGGGTAGAATTGACATTAAATACTTCACCGGCAAGTTCATGTATTTTAGAAGTGTTCTCTTTCATGGTTTTAAATAAATCGTCACCAAAAAGCTTCAAAATTCCTGTGTCAATAAATATTCCCGTTCTTTCCATATCTTCAAGAACCTTAACAAGTGGAAATTCCACCTCATAGGCAACTTTTGTAATATTTTCTTTCTTAAGTATCTTATCTAACTCGTTATATAACTGCAAAGTAACATCTGCATCTTCACATGAATAATTGCTTAGTTCCTCAGCGGGAGCATCGAATATTTTTTCCGGATTTATTTTCTGCCCAATCACTTCACTTAGTCTTATTGGTGAATAGTTTAAATATTTTTCTGAAAGACTATCCATATTGTGCTTTTGATCAGGATCAATAACATAGCTGGCAAGCATTGTATCAAAATAAAAATTATTAACGGTTATTCCATGAGTCCGCATAATTCCTATATCATATTTGCCGTTTTGACACACCTTTTTAATTTTATTGCTTTCAAAAACAGGTTTGAAAATATCTATAAAAATATTGATTGGCAGCCTGTCATCAAGGTTTGGATTTGTAAATAAATCATTCCCCGAAACGAAAGGGTTAGTTGCTACGAAAAAAGCCTTACCGGGAGCATAAGAAAATGAACAACCGGCAAGCTTAGCATTAAGTACATCCAGAGAGTTTGTCTCCGTGTCAAACACAAATAAGTCCTGTTTGGAAAGAACGGCGGCAAGTTCTTTGGCTTCTTTTAATGATGTAACTAATTTGTAACTGACTTTATCTTTGTCAAAATAAGAAATAGTTGCTTCTTCTTTTATGTCCGCTATAGGTTCGCTCAGAACTTCCTTTGAACTAGAATAAATTTTTGTAAGTTTACCTCCAAAGGCTTTGAATCCCATTTCGGCAAAAATCTTGTTCAGTCTTTCAAAATCGGGTAGTGTGAATTTGGATTTTACAAAATCCAGTTGAAATGGAACATCTGTTTTTATTGTAGCTAATTCCTTAGACAAGAATGCATTATCCTTAGACTCAGTAAGTTTAGTTAGTATCCCTTTTTTGTCTATTTTTCCCAAATTATTATAAATATTTTCCAGTGATGTAAATTGTTGTATTAAAGGAACAGCCGTTTTAGGGCCAATTCCGGCAACACCGGGAATATCATCCGAGGCGTCTCCGGTCAATGCTAAAAAATCAATCATTTGTTTTGGCTGGAAACCATATTCTTCCTCAACTTTTTTCTCATCAAGAATATTGATCTCTTCAGTAGATTTCCCGGGTTTAATTACATAAATGTTTTTTGTAATAAGTTGTATATAATCTTTGTCCGGAGTTACAGCATAACAGAAGAAACCCTTTTCTTCAGCCAGCTTAACACCGGTACCAATTAAATCGTCTGCCTCAAATCCGGGCAGAATTAATATAGGCATATTAAACGCTTCAATTATCTCTTTAATCCGTTCAATTTGCGGTATCATATCATCCGGCATTTTTTGTCTGGAGGATTTATATCCTTCATACATTTCATGCCTGAAAGTTTTTTCCTTGGAATCGAAGGCAACGGCAAGATAGTCGGGTTTAGTATCTTCAATTATCTTAAATAATTGATTTAAGAACCCGAAAACCGCGGACGTCGGTTCTCCCGATTTACTATATAATGGCCTGTTAATAAATGCGAAATAACCCTTATATGCCAATGCAAGGGCATCAATAAATACAAATGTCTGCTTATTATCTTTCATTAATTCTACTTTTATAGTTAAAAAACTTATTAATTTTCTAATACTAATATAATGGAATTCTAATATAAGTTTTATATCCGGGAAGAAAATATGGAGCCGCACCGGATATCAGGAATTAGATTAAGGATGACGATAACTAAATAATAAGGTATTTTGAAAATTATGGAAATGGCCTAAAATGGCTAATTTAATTGTTAATGAAGTAATTCATTCATATTTTTGCATTAAATAAATATTGAGGATTGTATGAACTTAAGAGATAAGATTAATGAAGACCTAAAAAGTGCCATGAAAGAAGGGAATAAAATTAAACTTGAGACAATACGCTCTATCAGAGCCCTAATCCTTGAATTTGAAAAAAGCGGCCAGGCAAAAGAATTGACTCCTGAAGATGAACTGAAGTTATTAACATCGGCTGCAAAGAAGAGAAAAGAATCAATCGAACAATTCCAGAATGCAGGCAGGCAAGAATTGGCCGATAAAGAATCGGCTGAATTAAAGATAATTGAAACCTATATGCCTAAGCAGATGACTATAGAAGAAATAGCTGCCGAAGTTAAAAAAATTGCAGATGAGGTAGGTGCTAAAGTAAAAGAAGATTTTCCCAAAGTAATGCCGGTTGCCGCAAAAGCATTAAAAGGAAGGGCTGATGGAAAAGTAATTAAAGAAATTGTTGAGAAATTATTGAGTGGAAATTGAATTATATTGATATAATTATAGTTTTTTTTGTCGGCTTGGGGTTTATACTTGGTTATAAAGACGGCCTGGTTAGAAAACTAATTGGCTTAGCGGGTTTTGTAATTTCATTATTACTTGCTTTAGAACTTTCATCATTCGTCGGAAAGCTGCTTACACCTATCATTAATAATGAATATTATCTTGCCCAATTAATTGCAACTATGCTAATATTTATAGCAGGCATTTTAATTACTTCTGTTATTAAACGGGTAGTACATCCAATTGATAAACTGAATAATTTCCTGAATCAGCTTCTTGGCGGGTTTGCAGGGATGCTTCAGATTATATTTTTCCTTAGCATTGCTTTTATCCTTCTTAATATTTTTCATTTCCCTAAAGAAGAGACTAAAAACTCATCACTTTTATATACTAAGACAACAAATGTAGTTCCGGGTACAACTAAATTATTCTTTGGAGATAAAGACAAATTAAAAAATATGGTTATAAAGTTCATTCAGAGCAAAGATACTAGTGTTATTGGAACGGACAATTAAAATAATATGATTAAAGAACCAATAATAGATAAGCTTGAATTTAAAAAAGTTCTTGAGTTTATAGCCAGATATTCGGTAACTGAGAATGGCAAAGCAATTATAAGAGAACTTAGGCCGTTCCGTTATGTTGAAGATTCAATTGATCAGGGTAATTATGTATCTGAAGCCAAGGAAATCTTAATAAAAAACGATGCTCCGCCATTTGAATTTATTCCTGATCTTTATGAGCAGTTATCTATTAGTTTAATAGATGGAACAGTCCTTTCTCCAAAATCAATAATTGATATTAAAAACCTTGCTGCAACATCCAGAAAAATATTTAATTATTTTAAGCTGAAAGAAAATGAAGGAAGAATATTTTCAAAAATATGCCAGGAACTTTTTGTAAATAGAAATTTTGAAAATCACATTGAAAAAATATTTCTTGATAATGGGGAAGTATCGGATAATGCTTCTTCAAAATTACGCGAAATTAGAAATGATATAAAAGAAAAAGAAGATAACCTTAGAAAAGTTGTAAACCGTATTTTGAAGCAGCTAAGCGAGTCGTATTTAGTGCAGGAAGAATATATAACTCAACGCGACGGAAGAATTGTAGTCCCTGTAAAAGTTGAACATAAAAGGCATGTTAAAGGATTTGTTCATTCTGAATCGGCAACTGGGCAGACTGTTTACATTGAACCGGAAGAAACACTCGAATTGAATAACGATATTCTTTCTTTAAAATTTGCCGAAAAGAGAGAAATTGAAAGAATCCTCAAACAGGTTACAGTATTAATTGGCCAGTCAGCTTACCAGTTAAAAAAATCGCTTGATTCTATCTCAAGGATTGATTCACTTTTTGCACTTGCCAAATATTCTATAGAAATAATAGGTGCATTTCCTTCAATTGATGACTCAAAGCCATTTCATTTGCTTAGCGGCAGGCATCCAATCCTCTTAAAGAAAATTGGATGGGAAAAAACTGTTCCTCTTACTATTAAAATTGATACACAGCATATAGTTCTTATTACAGGCCCGAATGCAGGCGGTAAGACAGTTGTACTTAAAACTCTTGGCTTGTTGAATGTAATGGTTTTATCAGGTATTCATATTCCTGCAGATGTAGATTCCAATTTTCATTTTTTAACCAATATCTTAATTGACATAGGCGACCAACAGTCTATTGAAGATGATTTAAGTACATTCAGTTCCCATTTGACTAATATTAAAAATATAGTTTCGCAGGCAGACGAAAAAAGCCTGGTGTTATTGGACGAAATAGGAACCGGAACCGATCCGCAGGAAGGTTCTGCTATTGCAACAGCAGTATTAATTACACTAAGAGATAAAAAAGCAAAAGTTTTTGCTACTACACATCATGGCAGTTTAAAAATGATTGCAAACGACCTTGAAGGTTTCCAAAATTCTTCAATGGAATTTGATACAGAAAAGCTTATGCCTACGTATTATTTCCATCAGGGAATCCCGGGTTCCAGCTATGCATTTGAAATTACAAGCAGAATAGGCTTTGAGAAAGATTTTATAGAACTTGCAAAGACTTATCTTGAAAGTGATAAGACCAAAATTGAGGAACTGCTTATCCAACTTGAGAAGAAATCTCAGCAGATGCGAAACCAGCTTCAGAAAGCGGAAGTTGAAAATGCGAGGCTTTTGGGTCTTACAAACCTTTACGAACAGAAAATAAGTTCTCTTGAAAAACAGAAAAAAGAAATTATTGACACAGCAAAATCAAAAGCAGATGAATATTTAAGAAATGTAAACAGTAAAGTTGAAGAAGCAATTAAGAATATTAAAGAATCGAATGCTGAAAAAGAAATTATTAAATCAGAAAAGAAAAAAATAGACGACTTAAAAAAAGAGAACATTATTGCATATCCTGAAAAATCTGCTGCTGTTCAAAAAGATAGGAAAGAACTTAAGGCAGGAGATTACGTCCAGATTAAAAATACTACTACATACGGAAACATACTAGAAATTGACCAATCTAAAAATAAAGCAATCATATCTGTTGGAAATCTGAAACTTCAAGCTAAAGTGAACGATCTTTTCCCGGCAACCAAAAAAGAATATGAATCTGAAACAGAAAAAACTTCATCTTATCTTAACGAGACTCCAAGTTATAGGTTAGACATTAGAGGCAAAAGACCAGAAGAGTGTGAATTTGAAATTGTAAAATTTGTTGATGAAGCGTATGCCTCCGGTAATGACCGTGTTGAAATAATTCATGGTAAAGGAACCGGAGTACTTAAAAAAACTGTTCATGATATATTAAAAGCACATCATGGGGTTAAAAATTTCTATTTTGCCCATGTTGAGTATGGCGGCGAAGGAATCACAATAGTTGAGTTCAGATAAATGATTAAAAGAATATTGATTGCTAACCGGGGTGAAATCGCGGTTCGCATCACAAAAGCCTGTCGTGAAATGGGTATTACTGCTATTGCTGTATATTCGGATGACGACAAAAACTCGCTTCATGTCCGCCATGCGGATGAGGCTTATTATCTCGGGCCGTCCCAGGCATCAGAGTCCTATTTAAATATTTCTAAAATTATAAAATTAGCAAAAAATGTAAATGCTGATGCAATACATCCCGGTTATGGATTTTTATCGGAGAAATCGGAATTCATCAAAGCCGTTGAAGATTCCGGAATTATATTTATTGGGCCTTCATCTAAATCTGTTGAACTGATGGGGGGAAAAACCTCTGCCAGAAAACTAATGAAGGAGCACAATGTTCCTATTGTTCCCGGTACTGTAGAACCGATTTCTGATATTTCTGAAGCCAAAAAAATAGCTAAAGAAATTGGTTACCCTATAATGATAAAAGCTACTGCAGGGGGCGGAGGAAAGGGAATGAGAAAAGTAAATTCAGATCCTGAACTTGAAAGCGCTTTTCATCTTGCAGAAAATGAAGCTCTGAAGGCATTTGGCAATGCTTCTATTTATATGGAAAAATATATTGAAGATCCTAAGCATATTGAAGTGCAAATTCTTGCTGATAAACAGGGCAACTATATACATCTTTTTGAAAGAGAATGTTCCGTTCAAAGAAGGCACCAGAAAGTAATTGAAGAAGCACCTTCCATTTCCGTAACCCCGGCAGTAAGAGAGCTTTTAACTGCCTCGGCTATCAATGCGGCCAAAGCCTGCAATTATTATAATGCCGGAACTATTGAATTCTTGTTAGATAAAGATAAAAATGTTTACTTTCTTGAAATGAACACGAGGCTTCAGGTAGAACATCCTGTAACAGAACTTATTTCAGGAGTTGATATTGTTAAAGAACAAATAAGAATTGCAGATGGCTGCAATCTTTCAATTAAACAGGAAGACCTGCATATTAACGGGCACGCAATTGAATGCCGCATTTATGCAGAAGATGTTGAAAATAAGTTTGCTCCCTCTATTGGTACAATTTTGCATCACAGGCTGCCTTCGGGGCCGGGAATAAGAATTGACAGAGGTATTGACGTTCTTAGCAAAGTATCTGTTTATTATGATCCAATGCTTTCCAAAGTAATTGCTCACGGAAAGGATAGGGAAGAAGCAATTGAAAGAATGAAACTTGCTCTTGGTGCTTACCAAATTGTAGGTGTAATAACGAATATTCATGCATTCAGGTGGGTGCTTTCACGCGAGTCTTTTTTAAATGGCTCATTCAATATTAATTTTATTGAAAAAGAATTCATGCCGCTTCTTCCTTCAAAATGGAAAGAATATGATTCGGAAGAATATGAAAATGCCGTATCAATAATTGCTGCATTATTAAAAAATCACGATTTCGAATTTAAGTCCGAAGCTCCTTGTTACGGCAAAACTAATAAATGGGGAGATGCAAATTATGAATGAGTACGTAACTACAATCAACGACAGAAAAAGAGAAATAAAAATATTGAATAACAATACGATTAAGGTTGATGGTATTGAATCGGAAATTGAATTATCAAAAGTAAATAATTATTTATACTTTCTAAAAATAGGCTGTAAAACATATGAGATTACAACACAAAAATTAACTGATGAAAAATTCAGATTTGGAGTTGACGGGCATTCATTCGATTTAACCGTACGTACGAAATTAAAAGAAATTGCTAATGAAGTTATTAAAAATAACCCATCGGAGTCTCATATTACCAGTATTACAAGCCCTATGCCCGGACTGCTTCTTAAAATATTTAAGAGTGTTGGAGAAAAAATATTAGAGAACGAACCAATCTTAATTCTTGAAGCAATGAAAATGGAAAACGAAATTCGTTCGCCAAAAACAGGAATTATTAAAGAAATATTTTTGAAGCACGGTTCAACAGTAGAAAAAGATGCAGTTATTCTAACAATTGAATAAACTCTATTGATTTTATTTATATTTATTATTAAACTAATGGATAAATTAACACAAAACATTGGGAGGCTTTGTGTACAAAAAAATCACAGCAGTATTATTATTTTTTTTCATATCAATTTCAAGTTCCTTTGCAGGGGGCTTTCAAATTAATGAACATGGCGCACGCGCTATGGGTATGGCAGGTGCATTTGCAGGTTTAGCAGATGATCCTTCTGCTTTATATTTTAACCCTGCAGGCATTACACAGCTTTCTGGAACGCATATTATGGCAGGTGTAACTTTTATTGTTCCTACAACAACCTTCAGAGGCCCATCGCCGCAAATAACTGAGTACAAAATGCAGGCGCAGATTTTTACCCCTATTAATTTTTATGTAACCCATCAGCTTACAAACGATTTGTTTGTTGGGTTGGGTATTAATAACCAATACGGTCTTGGTACTTTGTGGGATGATAGCTGGATTGGCAACCAGGTTGCAATCAATACTCAGATTAGAACATTCTACTTTACTCCTGTAGTTGCATATAAAGTTACCGATAATTTATCTGTCAGTGCCGGCCCTGTTTTTGCATGGGGCGATGTAAAAATTGAAAGGGATGTTTCTCTTTCTCCATTTAACGGACTTGCAAAAGTTTCTTTATCGGGAAATGGTACTGCATGGGGATACACAGCAGGTATTCTTTATAAACCTTTTAAAGAATTACAATTGGGTCTATCATTTAGAAGCCAGACTAAATTCAAATTGACAGGTTCTGCTTCATCAGACGGACCTGCTTCATTTGCTGCAAAATTACCTTCAGGTGACATAACTGCAGACCTTACTATGCCTGCAAATTTAACTTTCGGTGTTGCAGTATTTCCATTTAAGGATTTTACTGTTACTGCAGATTTCCAGTGGATAGGCTGGTCTTCTTACGATAAGCTGGCAGTTGATTTTGCTAACCCTAATATTTCCGATATTACATCAATAAAAAATTATAACGATACATATATTGCCAGATTAGGTGCGGAGTATAAATTTAATTCTGATTTTACATTCCGCGGTGGTATTTTGTTTGACCATAATCCAGTTCCCGATGAACGGGTCGATCCTCTTTTACCCGATGCAGACAGATGGGGATTCAATTTAGGTTTAAGTTATAAGATTACGAAAAATTTGTCAGTTGATTTAGCTTACTTCTTCCTTAGATTCAGCGAAAGGACTATTACAAATTCAGTTGTTTATTATACAACCGGAAATGCACCACTTAACGGAACGTATAATTCCTATGCGCATCTTATTGGTATAGATTTATCATACAATTTTAATTAAGGAGAAAGTCAGCTATGAAAATTATAAATAGAATTTTGTTTAGTTTATTAGTAGTAACACTTCTTGCATTCACGGCGTGTCAGGACAGAACAGAATTAACTGCGCCGTCAACCCCTTCTTCAACTCCGGTTAGTTTCGCAAGATTCGTTTCCATGGGAAACAGTATTACTGCAGGTTATCAATCAGGCTCTTTATATCAAAGTGGCCAGGTTTATGCATACGGAAATCAAATTGCTAATTTATTGGGTGTAACGTACGTTCAACCTCTAATTAGTGATCCCGGTACAACAGGAAGAATGGAATTTGGTGGTTTTACAACAACAGGCATTGCAATTAAATATAATACTAATTCCGGTGTGCCTTTAAATTCTACATATGCTGCTCCTTATAATGATTTAGCTATACCGGGAGCAATTGCTTATGATATAATAGATACCACAAATTTCGCAACAAAAAGTACAGCAAGGGCTAATCCTTTATTTTCTTTAGTACTTAGAAATAAAGCTTTTGGAAACAGTATGATTGCTCAGGCACTTGCACAAAATCCTACCGTTATTACGCTTTGGATTGGCAACAATGATGTTCTTGGTTATGCTTCTTCGGGCGGAACATCCGGTACCGATGCCGCTACTCACAGCTTACCTACTGATGTGCCTACTTTCACATATCTTATTAATACAATTGCTAATACCTTAGCTACAAGCAGTGCTAAAGTTATTTTTGCCAATATTCCTTCTATTTCGTCTATACCTTTCTTTACTACAATTCCTCCGGTTTTGGTAGGCGGTGATGGTACACATTATACCGTTTATGGAGTTACAAAAACCGGTACACGGGCTTTAGTGTATGGACAGGATTTGGTACTGTTAACTGCTTCTTCAGTACTTTTTGATGCTAATGGTGCTCCTACTGGAGTTGGCTTATCTCCGGCAAATCCATTGCCCGACAAATATATTCTTGATAAAGATGAAGTTACAATTGTAAATAATGCTGTTTCTGCATTTAATACTGCTATTTCAAATGCTGCTACTGCAAAAGGCTTTGCACTTGTAGACATTAATACTTTATTTTCACAATTTAATGGCGGGAAGGTCATTAATGGCATTACATTTAGCCCCGCATATGTTACCGGCGGGCTTTTCAGCCTAGATGGTGTCCACCCGACAGCACAGGGACAGGCAATACTTGCAAATGCATTTATTGCTGCAATAAACGCAAAATGGGGCTCAAGTATACCTTATATTGACGTTTCAACAATCCCAGGAAGCTTAATTATTGGCAAACAGATTAAATATTCCGGATTTGGTCTGCCAATTATTGAAAAAGGAGCTTTTGATAATATATTATTTTAGTAAATTTGGGGGATGATTTTTTAAAATCATCCCCTTTTCTAAAATAAAATGGTAATAAAATGAAAAAAACCGTTGTATTAGTTTCAATCGTTTTGGGAGTTGTTTTATCTGCATGCTCATCTTCACAATCTGCTTCAAATCCTAAGCCTAAAGAACAGGAAATTTATGTATTTGATGACACAAACGTGAAAGACAGTCAAAATACTAAAGAAACTAAAGATACAAAGGAAATTAAGCTAAATAAGGATACTGTTAAAGCAGTAGAAGAAAAGAAGCAGATAGCTGTTCCGGAGACAAAGGAGTCAAGTGTTCAGCTTAAAGGACAAGTTTTTATTGTGCAGTTGGGAGCTTTTTCATCTCAGGAAAAAGCAGAAAAATTTGTCAGTGATAATAAAGGCAAGCTTAATTATGAGATGAAAATCACATTGAGCGAAACAGTTAAATTATTCGTTGTTCAACTTCCTCCTTTTGCTACAAGAGCTGAAGCTGAAAATGTAAGAAATAAATTGTGGGAAACCACTACGTTTAAAGATGCCTTTATTGTAACCACGGAAATAAAATAAGAGTTATTGACATAGCTTATCATTTATAATATATTATATTTATAGACTTTAATTAATCAAAAAAGGGAGGTATAGCTTGGCTTTCTCATTAAATAAAATAATGCTGATTGGAAATCTGGGAAATGATGCTGAAACAAGATTTACTACAAATAATCTTGGGGTTACTTCTTTTTCCTTAGCTACAACACATAGTTATAAGGGGAAAGATGGTAACTGGGTTAATGAAACCACATGGCACAATGTAATTGGGTTTAATACTCCTGATTACTTAAAGGATTCATTAAAAAAAGGAAAGAAATTTTACGTAGAAGGAAGGCTTTCTAAACGTGATTATACCGATAAAGAAGGCATAAAACGATATGTTACTGAAGTAATCTCGGAAAAAATAATAAATCTTGAATCACGCGATAGTTCTTCGAGCTATTCAGCTGATCAGACTACAGGCGGTTCCGCTGCTTCTGATGTTGCTGATGTACATACAGAAGATGATGATCTTCCATTCTAAACTTTTTTGATTTAAGCCGAATAAAATAGGACATATATATTCTTGGAAGTTGACTGGCTTTATTACATAGCGGCAATTATACTGTTTCTCTTATTAAGCGCTTTTTTCTCCGGTTCTGAAGTTGCTCTTTTTTCCTTAGATAAGAAGAATATCAAGCTTATTAAAGATAAGCATCCTGTTTTAGGAAGCTATATTGAAGATTTATTGAATACTCCTCAAAGGCTTCTTGTGGGAGTCTTATTGGGTAACACTATAGTTAATGTAGCTGTTGCTATAATCTCAGTTGATTTTGCATCCGGCATAGCTTTACAGTATCATTTTTCAAGAGATACCGCATTGCTGTTTCAAATAATAGCAATAACATTTTTATTGCTTATTTTCGGCGAACTTGCACCAAAATTATTTTCTAACAGGCAGCCTGTAAAATTCTCAATAGCAGCAGCAATACCGTTGTATTGGTTTAATGTCCTTATTTATCCGGTTTCAAAATTAGTTTCTGAAATATTAAAATTTTCTGTTTCAGGACTTGGCGAATTTGATTCAAGGACTGCAATTCTTCATAGTGAAATAACTGACCTTGCCGATCTCGGTATTGAAAAGGGTACCATAGAAGAAGAGGAACATGATCTCATCCATGGGCTGGTAAAATATAAATCGGTTGTAGTCCGCGAAGTTATGACGCCACGAGTTGATATAAACTCTGTTGATATTGAGACTACCTTTGATGAATTAGTTGAAATAATAACCAAATCAGGACATAGCCGGATTCCGCTTTACGAAAAGAGCCTGGATAATATTATAGGAATCATTTACGCCAAAGATGTTTTGCAGTACTTACATAATAAAGAATTACGCAATAACTTTTCTTTGTTAAAAATTGCAAGGCAAGCTTATTTTATTCCGGAAACTAAGCTTATAAGCGAACTTATGGGGGAATTTCAAAGCAAGAATCTGCATCTTGGAATAGTTGTAGATGAATATGGCGGGACTTCAGGGCTAATTTCTTTTGAAGATATTCTGGAAGAAATTGTAGGTGAAATTCATGATGAATCAGATAAGGAAGAAAATCCTATAATTAAAATTGACGAAAAAAAATTCATTGTTCAGGGAAAAACTTCAATTGATGAACTCAATGAACTTTTGGAATATAATTTCTCTTCTGATAATGATGATTATGATACCGTTGGGGGATTTATTTTTAATCATACTGGAACAATACCTTCTGAGGATTTCTCATTTATCTTCGATAGTTTTAAATTTACGGTAAAAGAAGTAAAAAATAGAAGAATAAATAAAGTTCTAATTGAAAGACTAAACATATAATAATATGAAAGAAAACAGAAAGACAGAGGTAAGGGTAGGAATTACAGTTGTAATTGCCGTAATCTTATTTGTTCTAATCTTCGGATGGGCAAAGAATCTGATAGTCGGCAGCGGTAATCACATGCTTAGTGTTAAATTCAATTCTGTTTCCGGACTTGAGAAAGGGGACCCTGTTACAATAAATGGAGTTCGTAAAGGTCATGTTGCAGAAATTGTTACTGACGCAGATTCTGTTCTTGTAAAATTGAACCTTGATAGCGATGCACTATTAAAAACAGATGCCAAATTTTATGTGTCCATGCTTGATTTGATGGGGGGTAAAAAAGTTGAAATATATCCCGGTTCGGCACAGACTCTAATTGATTATTCAAAACTTCAAACCGGTTCTTTTAATGGAGATGTTGCTTCTGCTATGGCTATGGTAGGTTCAGCTCAGTCAGATCTGAAATATCTTCTTTCCGAATTTAAAGTTACTCTTACTAACATCAATGCTCTTTTAGGGGATAAACAATTTACTTCGGATATAAAAAATTCTGTTATTGCATTAAAAAAAATGACTGAAAAAGTTTCTGTTATGCTTTCTGAGAATCAGGAAAATATTAGTAAACTTGTAAAAAAGGGTGCTGAACTTGCAGATAATGCAAATAACCTGATTGTTGAAAATAAAGACGATATTAAAACAACTGTTAAACAGGCTAATGAATTGATTCGCAACTCAAATAAATTAGTTTTAAAATTAACCAAATTTTCAGATGAAATTACAAATAAACAAAATAGTATCGGCAAACTTCTATACGATGATCAATTTATAAATGATTTAAAACTTACTATAAAACAGACAAAAGATCTAACTACGATTTTAATCAAGCAGCTTGAAAGCAAGGGGATAAAAGTTGAAGCGGACGTCAGTTTATTCTAAAATATTACTAGTTTTTGTAGTCTTCTCGTTTGTAAATGCTACTATTTATGCAGGCGACCCAGTCCGTTCCAAGAAAGGAATGGTGGTAGCTTCTGAAAAAATTGCTGCTAAGATAGGTGCGAAAATACTTAATAATGGTGGTAACGCTGTAGACGCTGCAGTTGCAGTAGGATTTTCACTTGCTGTTACATTTCCATATGCGGGTAATATAGGCGGCGGCGGTTTTATGGTTATTCATCTGGCCGATGGAAGAAACATAACTATAGATTTCCGTGAAAAAGCCCCTTTAACAGCTTTTAGAGAAATGTACATTGACAAAAATGGGAAAGTTGATTCAGCTTTAAGTAAAAAAGGGTGGTCTTCTTGCGGAGTACCAGGTACAGTAGCAGGGCTTATCTATGCACTTGAAAAATATGGAACTATGAAGTTAAAAGATGTTATTCAGCCTGCAATTGACCTTGCAGAAAATGGATTTATCATTCCTTATCATTTGGCAGAATCAATAAATAAGGCATATAAAAATTTTCTTGAATATAAATCATCCAGAAAAATATTTACTCTTAATGGTAAACCAATAAAAGAAAATGTCCTCTTTGTACAGAAAGACCTTGCAAAAACTTTACGGTTAATAAGAGACTTAGGAACTAAAGGTTTTTATGAAGGGAAAATTGCAAAATTAATTACTGAACAATCGCAGGCTAACGGCGGGTATATTTCTTTACAGGATTTAAAAGAATATAAAGCTGTTGAAAGAAATCCTGTTATAGGTAAATATAAAGATTATGATATTATTTCAATGCCTCCTCCTTCTGCAGGCGGCGTTGCTGTTATTGAAGCATTGAATATTATTCAGAATTTTAATATAGATAAGAGTGAATGGGGAAGCAGTGAATATTATAAAATGCTTGTAGATGTATTGAAGTATGTTTATTATGACCGGGGTAAATATATGGGAGATCCAGATTTTATAAAGATTCCTATTGATTTACTAACCTCCAAAAATTATGCTGCTTCCATTTATGATAAAATATCAAAAAATGTTTATCCGCATGATTCATTCAAAGAAACTCCTGATCATAAAGAAACTACACATTATAGCATAGCTGATAAAAATGGTAATGCTGTTAGCACGACATATACATTAAATTCGGCATATGGATGTAAAGTAGTTGTGGATGGTGCCGGATTCCTCATGAATAATGAAATGGATGATTTCAGTGCAAAGCCGGGTATTCCTAATCAGTTCGGATTAGTTAGCAGTGAAGCAAATTCTATTAGTGCCGGTAAAAGAATGTTAAGTTCTATGTCCCCGGTAATCGTCCTGAAAGGAGGAAAGCCATACTTAATTACAGGCTCTCCAGGCGGCTCTACAATAATCACTGCTGTACTTCAGGTTGTATTAAACGTATTGGAATTTAACATGAATATACGCGAAGCAGTGGAAAAACCGCGTATTCATCATCAATATCTTCCCGATAGAATAGATTATGAACCAAATGGATTACCAAAAGATGTAAGAGAAAATTTAGTTAAGAAAGGGGAGAAGATTGGCAAGAAAATGTTTCTCGGATGTGTTGAATCAATATTAATAGACGAAAATGGAATATTCTGGGGTGCAAGCGACCCGCGAGGCTCCGGTTTTGCAGCAGGCAATTAAATGATTATTGGAACTGGCATAGACATAATAGAAATATCACGTATTAAAGAGAGCGTTGAAAATTTGGGGGATTTATTTCTCAACAAGCTTTTCACTAAAAAAGAGATAGAATATTGTAAATCCAAAGCTAACATGTACCAGCATTATGCTGCGCGTTTTGCTGCTAAGGAAGCAATTTACAAGGCAGTTTCATCTTCTTACAAAAAAGGTATCGGATGGCATGAAGTGGAAATATTCAATTTACCGAATGGTATGCCTACTGTTAATTTATACGGCGGCATTAAAAAATTTATAGGAGATGATAAGGAACTCCAGATAACGATGAGTCATTCAGACAATTATGTAACTTGTTTTGCAATCTTTTTTAAGAAAAACTTCTCAGCTTAAATTATTTTTATTTTTTCTCAAATTCAATTAATTCTATTGGGGCACCGTTTTCAATAATCATTGCTACGCGGCATCCTTCTGATGGGGAATTAATTGGTGTTAAAATCTCTCTTCCAATAATTGCTTCGTCAAGGTTATCAACTTCAAAAGCAATATGTGCTACTTTTTGAATCAAAGGGTCTATGCCGCAATTGTCATCATAACGCATCCATTGAATTCCAAATTCGCTTGTTTCAAATCCGGCAACATGAATTCCCAAATGATCAATATGGTATTCTCCAGGTTTTGGTTCAGTTGTGGGAATTCCCAAATGATGAAAACGCCAATTGTTTTTTACTATGGCTGCCGGCTGTTCGTTATCTTTTCTATTTATCATAATAAAAAAGGGGAATAATTATTCATTCCCCTTCCATTAAATTATTTAATCACTTTATAAACTGAATCTATCACTGTTCCGTCAACCCATTTAACAACAGCTACAACTTTGTTTTTATCAAAGTTGGGCTTGGAAGGGGCTCCGCCGCAAAGATTGTAAACTTCCTCCTGTATATCTTTAATTGGCCGGATTGGCAATGATGAATTTTTAACTGCATCCATTAAGTCTTTTCTATTAGGGTTAATTGCTATACCTCTTTCTGTAACTATAACATCTACAAGTTCACCCGGACAGCATAATGTAGTAACATCGTTAAGAATTACAGGTATCCTGTCTCTGAATGAAGGAATTGCCAGAATAGAGCATTTAGCGAACATGCAATTCTGCCAGCCGCCGATGCCATGAAGTAATAAGCCGTCAGTATGGCTAACAACATTTGCATTAAAATTAACATCAACTTCAGTAGCACCTAATACAGCTACATCAACTATTGATGCAAAATTGCCTTTACCATGATTATTATAACTTGTAAACGGTGAGGTATTAATATGATTTGCATTTTCTCTCATAGACCGTATGCCTTCAAGATCGAAAGTCTGCCCATCGAGAATATAATCTGTCAATCCTTCCTCAAGCATTTGCACAAGATATTTTGTGCTTCCGCCTCTTACAAATCTGGCTTTAACACCTTTAGCTTTCATTCTTTCTTTAAGGTACAGGGCAAATGCTAAGTTTGTACCGCCGGAACCCGCCTGAAATGAAAAACCATTTTTCATAATTCCGGCTTCTTCTATAAACTGTGCGGTATATTCGGATATTAAAAGCCTGTCAGGACTTTTTGTAACTTCAGTTGTACCGGAGACTATCTTTGTAGGGTCTCCTAAAGTTTCAAGCTGTACTACATAATCCACATTATTTCCCTGAATCATCCATGGATAGCAGGGGAAGGGTACTAAATTATCGGTTGCAACAATTACCTTATCTGCATATTCGGAATCAGCCAACGCGAAGCCAAGAGGCCCGCAGGCCGATTTGCCTCTATCTCCTGTGGCATTCCCAAAAGGATCTGCTGTAGGAGCTGCAATAACGGCTATATCAACATGAACCTCACCATCCTGAATAGATTGGTACCTGCCGCCATGAGAGCGTAATACACCTACTCCCTGCATGTTCCCATAAGAGGTGAATTCACCCAAAGGGCCATTCATACTTCCTTCAATATGATGAATAGTACCATCTTCAAGATAAGGTATTAAATGTTTATGGCATGAAAAAGAAGCACTGGGGAACCATCGGATTCCTTTTATACCAAGTTCATGTATTACATCAAATAATTTATTTGTTAACACGTCTCCGTTGCGGAGGTGGTGATGTGTCGAAATTGTCATCCCATCTTTAATTCCGCATTTTAATAAAGCGCTTTTAAGATCTGCAACAACTTTATTGCCGTCTTCCGGATAATCTTCACTTGTTTTAATTAAAGGTTTGGCTTTATTTCCTGTAGGCTTAAATTTACCGACGCCCATATATGGAATCTGTTCCTGTCCATTTATTTCTGTAGGCACCATTCTGCCTGCCTCATTTTGTACCATTGTCATAATTCATCCCTCCAATTTTCAGAAATTACTCCGGTAAGCTGCGCTAATTTTATAGTATTGTGTGCACGTTTAACAACCGGAGCATCAATCATTTTACTGCCGAGTGAAACAACACCTAATCCATTTTTCTTAGCTTCCTCATAGGCTATCACAATTTTTTTAGCTTTATCTACTTCCTTGGCTGTAGGTGCAAAAGCCTCGTGTACAATGCTTATCTGGCGCGGATGAATACATCCTTTGCCTTCAAAACCAAGTGCTTTTGCTTCCAATACGCTCGCCCTTAGAGCTTCCATATCGGCAACGTCAGAAAATACCGTGTCAATTGCCTGAATTCCTGCTGCTTTGGCAGAGTTGATTATCATACAGCGTGCCATAAAACTTTCTTTGCCTTCATTTGTACGTTCAACACCAAGGTCGGCTGTATAATCTTCTAACCCCACTGCAAGTGCACAGACACTATCGCTTGCCGTAGCAATTGCATAAGAATTAATGACTCCAAGTGCACTTTCAATTATAGGCATAAGAAAAATTGGATTTTTCAACTTATAATCTATTTTCATTTTATTAACTGTCTTCTCAACTGCGGTTACCTGTGAGGCGGATTCGCATTTGGGAATCAAAATTACGTTAACATTATGAGGGACAATAAATTTCAGATCTTCCAATCCCGCAGGTAACTGATTTATACGTACCATTCTTTCAGCACCGTAAAAATCTATTGCTCTTAGAGCATTTCGGACAATTAATTGAGCTGCATCTTTTTCAGCAGCGGCAACACTATCTTCTAAATCAAGAATAATTCCGTCGGGTTTATGTAATCCTGCATTAGGATAGAACTTAGGTTCATTACCGGGAAGATAAAGGCGGCTTCTTCTTAAAATATCTTTTGCTGTTGCATATAGATTTTGTTTAAGCATCGGCGGCAGATACTCTTTAATTTTATCACCTAAAATTCTTCTTATAGCAAGTTCAAATCGAGCTTCAATTACAAATGGAAGTGCGCCGCTGTCTTCAATAAGAATATCGGCATTTTTAATTTTATAAAAAGCGCACATTTTGTAAATCAGGTCTTCTATTTGGTCCCCGTATAATACACCGACTTTGCTCTTCAAGTCGATTTTTAATCCGCCCTTTTCTTTTATTTCAATCTCAACATAACAGTCAGAGCGGACTTTTTCGCCTCTTTTGCCTGCTGCTGCTCTTACTTTCTCTTTCATAAAAATCTCAATATTATTTTCTTAAATCAATTTGCTAAAAATAAAATCAAAATGAGCTCCTAAAATAAGGAGCTCAATAAAAATAAATTAAACAATAAGTTTATTCATAAAATCTTTTGCGCTGTACTTATCGCAATCGAATATAACTGTCTTAACTTCTTTCAGGCGTGCTGGGGCTAAAAGAGAAGAAGAGAGGCCATTAAATTTATTTTCCAAATCTTCCATAGTCATAGGTTCTCTCGGATCACCTTTTGGATATTCAAGATATTCAGAAAATTCTCTTCCGTCTTTTGTTTTAATAACAACTTTCGAAGGCTGTTTGGCAGGGAACATCTTTTCAAATTCAAGGGAAGCATCTCCTTTAATCCTGTCAATAACTTCCCAAATGCGAGGATCTTTCATTTTCTCATCCGAAAAGGATTGAGTAGTAATCTTATGATCAACAAGAGCAGCAGCGATACAATAGGGAAGTGAGTGGTCTGCTGTTTCCCTTGATTCCGGACGATATTTGTGAGGATCAAACAAAATGTCACAAGCACGAGCTATTGTTGTTATGGTGACCTGTTCTATCTGGTCATAACTAATATTATTCTTTGTAACTACTTTTAATGTAGCACTTAAGTGTGTATGTGTTAAAGCTTCAGTAGGGAATGCTTTCATACTGCATTCCAGTATTTTCCATGATTTGCCTAATCCTCCAATTAAAGCATCAAGGTCCCAGCTCCATTCTGACTCAGAATCCCGGCCTTGCATTTTAACGGGTTTCAACTTCTCATCTTTGCTATCCCATCCGCCGAAACAATCCATAAAGCCTTCTTTGCCTTCGAATACTTTCTCAGTACCGGAGTAACCTTTCTGAGCCATTAACGCAGCAAAAACACCTGCCTGTGTTGCCATTGGGCTTACAGTATTTTTCATCATTGTTAGTTTTCCGGCAGTAGGGCAGCCGATAGTATGGCTATGACAGCCGCTTATTCCTATTGCATTTACCATCTGATCTACAGTTAGTCCTAATATTTTGCCTGCAACTATAGGTGAAACAAACTGGGTTAATGTTGCATGGTGCCATTTGCGTTCACGGACTCCCGGTTTTGCAAAAAGGCATAATCTTTGTTCAAATTCATAAGCTAAAACGATAGCTGTAATAACGTCTTTCATTGAAGCGCCGGTTTTTTCAGCCATTGACAAGGCGGCTGGAATAATATCGGATGGATGCGAAGGGTCTTCTTTCCAGTAAATATCATTAAAATCCAGCGAACGGATCATTAAGGAATTTACTAAAGCCGTACTAACAGCCGGAAGTTTTTCACCGGAGCCAATTACAGTAGATTCGGGCGCGCCCCCCATTTCTTTGTAGAGTTCTCTTATGATAGTAACATCTTTTGTCTTTGAAGCACCGTAAGCACATCCTATTGAATCATATAAATATCTTTTTACTTCATTAATAACTTCTTTAGGTAAATCTTCATACTTCAGGTTGACTGCAAATTCAGAAATAATTCTTGATATTGATTTTTCCATATAAATACCTATTCAAATTTTATTATACATTTCTCTTATTTTAAATTATTTTTTACCCATTCTTCAAGACCGCCGGTAACAATTAATTCCTGAGCGGCTACACCAACAGGTCCGATTTTATATTCTTTTCCGTCTCCATGTATAGTGGAGTTTTTAAAATCGATCTTTACTTTAATTCCTGTTTTAACAGTTAGCTTTGCATTCCCGAATTTTTGTTTAAGGTCCTTAACTAATTCAGGAGCTTCAACTAAAAGGTAACCATTATTAAGTGCATTACGTTTATAAGTTTCATTAAAAGTGCCGGCAACAACAAGCTGAATCCCTTTATATTTTAATGCAGTAGCAGCCTGTTCTCTTGAACTTCCGGTACCAAAATTAAAACCACCGACAAGAATATCACCGGGTTTAGCAATGCCGGCAAATTCAGGATCATAATTTTCCATAACTACTTTAGCCTGTTCCTCCGGTTTCATATCATCGTTATATGTGTATTTTCCCGGGAATATGCCATCCGTATTCATGTTATCCTGATGACAGAAAATTAATTCTCCTTCAACTGATGAAGGGAATCCACTAATAATCTTAACAGCTGAGGCTTTTATTTGCGGAGCAGAATTTACAGTAATATTTCCCTGCAATTTTATGGAAGGAGAGTTCCAATCAAAATCAATTTTACCTGATACGGCAGACGCAGCAACTACAGCAGGAGAAGCAAGATAAGCCTGGGCATTAGGAGAACCCATTCTACCTTTAAAATTTCTGTTCGTTGCAGAAATGCCAATTTCTCCATCTTCAAGTAAACCGGTGCCAAGGCCAATGCAGGGGCCGCATGATGGAGGCAAGGGGATTGCACCTGCATCAAGTAATATCTTCCAATCGCCCCGTTCTTCGCTGGCTTTCTGAACTTCTTTTGATGCAGCAGCAATATAGAATTTAACCCCTTCGGCAACTTTTTTCCCTTTAATTACGGCAGCAGCTTCTGCAAGATCATCTACACGGCTGTTAACACATGAAAGTAAATAAGCTTTATTTATTTTTATATTTTTAGTTTTTATATCGCTAATGGAGGACATTGTCTTAACTGTATTAGGTCCTGATACATGAGGTTCTATTGTAGATAAATCTATTGTAATTACTTTTGAATAAAATGCGTCAGTATCTGCATTTAGATTTGGAATTTCTTTTTCAAGCTGAGCAATTTTATTACTATTCATTCTTGGATGAATTCCGTTACCATCAACATCGGATAGCACCCCTTCAAGGCCTCTTTTTTGAATTACCTCGGCTCTTTTCTTCAGCCATGATATTGTGATTTCATCAATAGGGAAAACGCCTGCAAGAGCACCCCATTCTGTTGTCATATTTGCAATAGTTAGCCTTTGATCTATGCTAAGCTCTTTAATTCCACTGCCTGTAAATTCGAGAGCATGGTTTAACACTTCGTCTTTATTAAAAAGCCCGCATAATGCAATAATAATATCTTTACCTACAACACCTTTTTGTAATCTTCCTGTTAATATTACTTTAGCAATAGGAGGTACCTGCCACCAAGTACGCCCGGTAGCCCATATAGCTGCAGCATCAGTTCTTACTATAGGAGTACCTAGGCATCCGATGCCTCCATACATATTTGAATGGCTGTCCGAAGCAACTGCCATAGAACCGGGCCATGCATAGCCTTCTTCAATCATTATCTGGTGTCCGATTCCTCTGCCTGCATGATAAAAATCTGCACCCATGGATTTAGAGAATTCTTCAATTTTTCTATATTTTTCAAGGTTTTTTTCTGATGTATCCTGAACATTATGATCAAGTGTATGAACAACCTGTCTTGGAAAGGCTAATTTTTTGGCTCCAATACTTTTAAACTTGGGAATAACTGCTCCGGTATTATCATGAGTCATAACGTGAGCAGGTTTAATTGAAATATAGTCACCTGCATGAACTAATTGCCCGGCTTCAAGCCCGACAGCATATTTTTGAGCTATCTTCTCGATTAAAGTTTGTGACATTTTATCTCCACTTATAGTATTAAATCTTTTCTGTTAAATTAAAATTTTAAAATAAAAGAACTTTTTCTGTTGTAAATATAATTACAAAGAAATCACTTTTATCATTAAGAATTTAATTAATTATTCCAGATCGATTTTTTAGAAATGTCTATGATATTAAGACCGTTGAGGGATGAAATATTATGAAGGAATAAAGACGGTGAAGTCGAATCGGCATTTAAACAAACGATATTTTTCATTTCGTATTTCATAAGTAACAAATTCAAAAACTCATATTGTAAATATATAAAATTATGCTTTAAAAGGGTCAAAACTTACAAAATCTGCATGGTGAACAATAATAGATTCTACACTGCGTTTGCCAATGTCACCTTCTTTTGAATGAGTACCGATAATGTGCTGTATTTCGGGGGACAGGTTAAAACGGGCAGCAATACCAAGTCCGCTGAAAGGATGCCGTACCAAATTGCCGTAATTACTTGTTTTTAACTTTCCATCTACCATTTCATACTCAAGAAGTTTGCCAACATCTATTAAGATTGCACCGGCAATAAGAGTGTCCATGTCTATTTTAATGGCGTTTCCGAAGTTTTTTTGCATAATATTTGCAATTTCAACAGCTAACTGTACGCATGTCCTTTTATGATTCATAAAAGTTACAGTACAGTCTTTAATTAAGAGAGAAAAGGGAATAACTTCAAGATCTTCTGGTTTTAGCACACTGTTTTCAATGGCAAATACCCAGCAATCAATTACTTTCTCTTTTAATTCCTGATTTTTAATCCAACTTATTTCAGGCCATAGTTTTAATACTTTATCTTTCATTTTATCTCCGGTTAAAATTAAGGAAGTAAAAAGGGGAAAGGTTTAAAAGCCTTTCCCTCTTGGAATTATAATTTTGCAATAACCGCATCAGTCATTTGCTGAGTGGTACAAGCACCTTTAGAAAATACATCGGGACCGCCGCGTAATTTCATCATATCATAGGTTCTTACTTTGCCTTCTTCAACAACTTTTGCAATAGCATTTTTTATTTTATCTGCAATTGGTTTTTCGCCTATATGTTCCAGCATCATACATGCACTCATGAACATTGCAATTGGGTTTACAATTGAAGGATTGAGTTTTTCATATTTCGGGGCTGATCCGTGTGTAGGTTCAAATACTGCTACATCATCACCAATATTAGCACTGCATGCAAAACCAAGTCCGCCAATTAAGCCGGCAAATCCGTCGCTGATAATATCACCAAACATATTTTCCGCTACTATTACGCCGTAATCTTCAGGATTTTTGGTAAGCCACATCATTTGAGCATCTATGTTAGTATCATATAACGCTATGTTAGGATAGTCTTTTGCAATTTGTTTTCCGATCTTAAACATCATACCGGATGTTTCCCTTAGTACATTTGGCTTTTCGCAGATTGTTACATTTTTATATCCGAATTGTTTTGCATATTCAAAAGCAGCACGGATAATTCTTTCAGAAGCTTTTTTAGTAACAATTCTAGTTGAAATAGCTAATTCTTCGCTTGGAACATTTGCAAATGATTTCATCTTAGGATGTGTTTCAAATGCGTCGCGTACAACTTTTGGAGGATTGGTCCATTCAACACCGGAATACAAACCTTCGGTATTTTGCCTGAAGATAACTGTATTTACCAGAGGTTCATCGTAGGAACCATCTAAATTTTTGCGAATAAAATTCAAAGGGTTTCCCTTGAAAGAAATACAGGGGCGTATACATTTATCCAAATTAAAAAGCTGGCGCATTGTAACTATCGGGCTGAAATAAGAAAAACCTTTTCCCTGAAGTGATGAGTCAAGTTCTTTATCAGCAGCATCCTTTGGTTTACTTGTAATGGCTCCGAATAATCCTATTTTGTGCTCTGCAAGAAGGTCAATTGTTCTTTTTGGTAATGCGTTGCCTTCTTTACACCAAAATTCCCATCCTATATCTCCATGAACATAATTGGCTTTAAAACCTGCAGCATTTAACAATTTTATTGCTTCCGGTAATACTACTTTGCCGATTCCATCTCCCGGCATTGATACAATAGTTTTCATTGAATCCTCTTTTAAATGAAAAATAACTTATGAAAAATTAGAGATTAGACTCCAATTTGGCAATAGATTGTTGAACGAAAGAGTGCTTTTACCAATAAATTATTTTATTGAATTAAAAACATATAAATTTGCAACCCGAGAGAGGCACTGTAACACATTATAATACAATAAGTTAGGAAATATATTTTAAAATTAATAATTTTACGAATCGGAATAAATTCATTAAATAAATGGATAAATTTTGTAATTGTTTTATTTGTTTTATAGTCATATTTTAAGAGTAATAAAATGAGAGAGGCTATTATGCTGCGATTATTTATGTTTATTTTAATTTTTCCGGTCATAATTTCAGCACAGGAGCTAAATGCTACTGTTTTAGTAAATATGGATCAGATTGATGCAGGGACCAGAACTAAACTGGAAAATTTTAAAAATAACATTGAAGATTATTTGAATAAGAATAAATTTACTTCCAGCCCATGGCAGGGGGAAAAAATTCAATGTACTTTCTCAATATATTTTACATCAAATAAAGAAGGTAATGCATATACAACACAGCTAATTGTTACAAGCTTAAGGCCCGTTGAATCCACTCAAAAAAACAGCCCTGTAACATATATATTCGACAATAACTGGTCTTTTACTTATGAAAAAAATCAGGCATTGATTTTTAATCAGGCAACTTTTTCTTCATTAACAAGTACATTAGATTTCTATGCATATGTAATTCTTGGTTTTGATGCCGATTCTTTTCAGAAATTAGGCGGTAATGATTGTTTTAAAAAAGCTTATGATATAGCAATAAAAGGGGCTACAAGTCCGCTTGGTGATGCTAATTGGGAATCGTCTAATTCTCCTTATTATAGGAGAGGTTTATTGGAAAATCTGCTTGATGACAGATACAACCAATTTCGGATTGATTATTTTAATTATCACTACAACGGCCTCGATTTGCTTTATTCAGATAAGACGCATGATATTGGCTTTAAAAACATATTAAAGATGGTTACAGACATTTCCGAGACACGCGATAAGTTAGATTCGAGAAGTGTTCTGCTGAAAGTTTTCTTTGATGCCAAATATATCGAAATCTGTGAAGCATTAAGAAATTATCCTGATAAATCAATATTCAGCATATTAAAACGTATTGACCCTAACCACGTTGCAAAATATGTTGAGCTGCAGGAAGCAAAATAAATTATTTTAACAGCCTGACTTTAATGATTTTATCTCCCTGATTTATAAGGGAAATAATATTAAATCCTTTTATTACTTCGCCGAAGATTGTGTATTTACCATTCAAATGCAAAGCATTATTATGCATTACATACCATTGAGAACCTTCTGTATCCCTTCCTGCACTTGCCATACCTACAAAACCGGAATTGAAGGGAAGGGGAGAGAATTCAGAAACGATATCATATCCGGGGCCGCCGAATCCCGTGCCTGATGAATCTCCGGTCTGAGCAACAAAATCAGGCACTACTCTATGAAAAACAACTCCATTATAGAAATTCCGTTTAACCAGTGAAATAAAATTTCCAACTGATATTGGTGCATATTCAGGCATAAGCTTAATTACAAATTCACCTTTTTCGGTTTCTACTACAGCTTTAGTATATGTAAATGAATTTTTCCATAACTCTTCAATATTATAGAAGTCCTTGCTGTTACTCTTCTTTTCACCTGATTTTCCCTTAAGGAATTGTTTTATTGAATACATTTTTGATTCAGATAATATTGCACTTACTGCTTTATTAAAATCCTTGTCTATTTTTTCGCTTAAAGAATACATTGAAGTTAGCATTTCAAAATGAGGGTTGCTGTTAAGATATTTTTGTATTTGAGCAGTAACCGCCGCTTTAATATCTTGTAGCTTTGATTTAACAAATATGGAATCCAATCCATCGGCTATGGTCGAAGAAACAGAAGCAAATTCAGATCGCAGCAGTCCCATTATAATATTTTTATATTCAGTATTATTAACTAATCCTGACTGGAAGGAAAGCAGAGTAGGTGCAATATTTAATGTTTCTTTTTCTTCTTTACCCAACTTATTTTTTATATATTCAAATGCTTCTTCCTTATCAACAGCTTTATTACGCAGCGCTTCAAGGATATATTCAAATCTTATTGAATTTTCAAATTTCTTTATAGACGACATGATCATAGAAGGATTTAATGTGCAATATGAGATAAATAGTTCCCCCTTTGCAACAGGATTAAACTTAGAATTTAGCAGGCATTTTTCTACTAAATTATTTAAAAACGGAAGAAGAAATTTATCGGTTTTACAATTTCTTAATGAAATTGCAAATTGTCTTAAAACATTCTCATTTTTATCCGTTGAAAATTTAAAATAATTTGAAATCTTTAATTTGGTATTAAAATCGGCATAAGACATGGCCTTAGTACCTTCAATCCTAACCCGCCAATCAGGGTGAGTAATTACATGCTGGGTAAGGAATTTATTATCGGGAAAATACCTCAGACGGGCGAAACAAGTTAACGCAAATGCTTTTAATTTCCCGGAATTTACTTTGTCTTTAGATTTAAAAATATTAAAAATTATATCTTCTGCTTCTTTTGATCCGCCAAGGCGGGCTAGTACATATAATGCATCAAGCCTTCTTTCCTGTTTCTTATTTTTGAGTTCACTAAACAGGATTTGCTTAACAATGTTTTTATCAAAAGAAATTTTTCGTGCAGACAGATTAAAAATGAATATTGATATACCATTCCTATCCCATGAACTGTTTTTTGAAAATTTCTCAAGAACTTCATTGCTTATAGTTTCATCGGCAATTTTACCCAAATTTTCAAATAGGTTGTAATTATATGTGCCGGATTTCCCTTTTATCAGTTTATTAAAAAGGTATTTTTGTGAATTATATGAATAACCAATTTGGCCAAGTGCAAAACAAATATCCTCGCCATATGAATCAAAATTAAGTTTTGTTATTTCATTTACAAATGATGTATCTTCAGAGTGGCTTACACTTAATAAACCCGCTATAACTTTTTCTTTACTGCCTGATTGCAGATAACTGTCAATTATTCCTTTTTTAAATTCTCTAATCGAAGTAGTTTTAACCAGAATGAAGTCTTTTTTTGTATATTGTGCAAAAAGGGATATAACTGAAAACAGTAATACAATGAAGATCTTTTTCATAATAATCCTTAAATATTGATTTGGTAGATTCTGTATTTTTTATAAACTATACCGCCTGCATTGACAATAGCATTGTTCATCATTTCGTTATTTTCCAATATCCAGCTTGCTTCGCATGATTTCATGCCCAATTTCAGGGCATTCTGATAGATTTCCCAATAAAAAAGAGCATCTAATCCTTTTTTATGAAATTCAGGAATAATACCAAGTGTTATTATTCTAAACCATTTTATTTCCTTTTTTAAAGTAAATAATCTTATAAACCCGAATGGGAAAAGCCTTCCGTTAATCTTATTGAAAATGTAATTATAATCTGGCACCGATAAGGAGAAACCGGCAACTTTTCCATCAACCTCACCAAAGAGTACAAGAGATGGTTTTATTAAGGGCTTAAGGTCTGCTGCTAAAGCATCAATTTCTTCATCTGTCAGGGGTACAAAACCCCAATTTGGTGCCCAGGCGTTATTATATACGAATTTTATTTTTTCCAATTCGCCTTCATAATGCTTCATATCCAAACAGCTTATTTTAACTTTTGAGCGTGTTTTAACAATATCAATGACTCTTTTCATCTTTTCTGATTTTAAAATCTCTTCATCAAATCTATAAGCAAATAAATCTTTTATTTTGGTTAGTCCATAATTAACACAAAGTTGGTTATAATACTCATAATTATAGGGCATCATAATCATGGGAGGAACATCAAATCCTTCAATGAGCATACCCCAGTCGTCATTGCTGGAAGGATTAGCAGGGCCTCTCATTAAATCCATTCCTTTAGCTTTAATCCATTCCCGTGCGGAGTTAAAAAGCTTATTGGCTGTTTCCTGATCATTGATACATTCAAAAAATCCGAAGAATCCTGCTTTTTCATTATGACATTCATTGTGAAGGTCATTGATTATAGCGGCAATTCTTCCTGTTACTTCATTGCCTTCGTATGCCAAATATAATTGGATAGAAGCATGTTTATAAAATGGATTTTTCTTTGTATCAAGAATTTTTTTTCTGTCATACAACAGAGGAGCAGACCAATTAGGGTTCCCTTTATATAATTTCCAGGGAAGTTTAATAAATGTATTAAGTTCTTTCCGGGAAGTAACAGGTACAATGTTAATATTACGCATATTATGTTCCTGTAAATAAAAAAAGCATACTTAAGAAAGTATGCTTTTTATTATTAGATTAATCCTAATTCTTTGCCCACTTTTTTGAAGGTCGCGATAATAAAATCGAGGTGAGAATCTTCATGTGAGGCCATATAACTTGTGCGCATCATTTGGCGTCCCGGAGGAACACCTGGTGAAATAAATACATTAACGAAGATTCCTTCATCAAATAATCTTCGCCACATTTTGAATGCCAGTTCATCATCACCTACTATTACCGGAACAATTGCTGTTCTGCCTTCAACAACGTTAAAACCTAAAGAAGTAAGTTCTCTTCTCACTTTTGAAGCGTTATCAACAACTTTTGTAACCAATTCAGGATGCTCTTCAAGAATATCAAGCGCTGCCATTGCTGCAGCAACCGATGCAGGAGTTGGAGATGCACTGAATATTAATGAAGGTGCATTATGTTTTAAGTAGTTAATAACTTTTGCTTCTGCTGCAACAAAACCGCCTAAAGAAGCAAATGTTTTACTGAATGTACCCATGGTCATATCTACTTCTTTTTCGAGGCCGAATTCACTTGCAGTTCCTCTTCCGCCTTTACCAATTATACCAACTGCATGAGCATCATCAATAAGAATACGGGCATTGTATTCTTTTGCTATTTTAACTAAAGCAGGGAGGTCCACAATTTCACCGCCGCTTGAAAATACGCCGTCACTGACAATTAATTTGCCGACATTTTTATCAAGTCTGGAAATTTGTCTCTCCAAATCTTGCATATCATTATGTTTATACCTGATTAAATCGGTAAATGAACCTTTAGCAATTAAATTACCGGCCCAAATACTTGCATGATTATCTTTATCGGAAATAACATATTCGCCTTTATTTGCTAATGTAGGAATGACGCCTTGTCCTACCTGAAAACCGGTACTGAATAAAAGAACAGCTTCAACGCCAAAAAATTCTGCCAGTCTTCTTTCCAATTCAACATGTAAATCGACTGTACCCGTCAGATAGCGAGAGCCGGAGCAGCCTGTACCATATTTTTCTACTGCTTTTATTGCTGCTTCTTTAACTTTAGGATGCGCTGTTAAGCCGAGATAATTATTAGAACCGGCCATAACTATTTTGCGGCCTTCAATTTGAACTATAGGCCCTTCATTTTCCTGGATTGCTCTGAAATATGGATAATATCCCATTGCTTTAACTTCATCTGCCCGAGTAAAATCGTAACATTTCTTGAAAAGATCCAAAATTACCTCCTGATTTATTAAGGTAAAGTTAATTTTTTGTTATTTTTACAACTTTTATTAAATTAAACTACAATTTATTACTAATATAAGTTAAAATCAAATTGTTTAAACACGGCGGTTTTGAATGGAAAAAAGAATAGTTTCAGCAGTTACAGGGGCTTCCGGCTTTGTTGGTAGCCATATGGTGGATTTACTACTTGAGAAAGGGCATTCGGTTAAATGCCTGTTAAGAAAAACCAGTAATACTCGCTGGCTCAAAGATAAGCCTGTTGAGTTGGTTTATTCCGGGCTATATGATAAAATTGCATTAAAAGAAGCGCTTAAAGATGTAGATTATTTATTTCACATTGCAGGTATCGTAAAAGGTAAAACCTGGGATGATTATTATAAAGGCAATGTTGAAACAACAAAAACCCTTCTTGAAGTAATTAAAGAAGTTAATCCCAAAATTAAAAGAGTAATCATAGTAAGCAGCCTTACTGCGTGCGGGCCAAGCCTTGATGGAAATCCGGTAACGGAAGAAACTATTCCGCATCCTATTACGCGCTACGGTCAAAGCAAGTATGAAGAAGAGAAACTTGCCCGTACTTTTATGGATACCATTCCAATCACTATAATTATGCCTCATGCTGTTTATGGTGAAAGAGATACGGAAATCTATCAATTTTTTAAAACTTATAAAGGCGGCTTAATGCCGTTAATTGGTTTCAATGACAAAAAATTGAATTTAATTCATGTCCTTGATTTAGTGCAGGGTATTTATCTTGCTTCTGTTTCAGAAAAAGCAGTAGGACAAAAGTATTTTATAGCTTCCGAAGAAATTTACAATTGGCCTGCCATTGGTGACGCAATTGCTAAAGCATTCGGCAAAAAAGCATTTACTATAAGGCTCCCTCATTTCATTGTTTATACTGTAGCTGTAGCTGCGCAATCCTTATCAATTTTTTCAAAAAAAGCAGCAACATTCAATATTGAAAAAGCGAAAGACTGGGTTCAGCCTAATTGGACTTGCAGTGTTTCTAAGGCAAGTAATGAAATAGGATTCCGTCAGAAAATTTCTCTTGAGGAAGGTATAAAACGTTCTATTGACTGGTACCGCGAAATGAAATGGCTGTAAGGGATCTTCTTTTTCCTGAAATGCAGGTGCGAAATGCATTTATTGCAGTCCGAACTGCCGAACTTTGGGACTAAGATTTCTGTTTGAAAATATTTTGAAAGGCCTTGTGATAATGTACATTCATAAGGCTTTTTCTTTTCAGGCAAAATAAAAACTTCTACAATTTTGAAATTCTCATTTGTCGTAATGTAATCAATATGCCAGTGAATTTTCTTTGTTGGTTTAATATGCCGATCTATTCGAGGGCTGAGGTTTTTTTGCGCACTTCCAATGTAGTAATAATACCCTTTGGGGAATAAGTATTGAGGGAATTTCTTTTCTAATTTTACATCTGTTTGGCATTTTATGACTAAACAATAAATGCCTGAATTATATCTAATTGTTTTTAGCTCCCTCGGATATCCACGTCTTTACTCCTTGTACCTGATTGGAGTTTAACGGTTTAATTGAAGAATTAACCGGAGGCATCATTGAAGCACCGGTGCCGGTTATTGCCCAAACCAACTTGCTTGTTGATGGGTTCCCGGGGGCAACAATTGAATAATTTGCAACTGTGCCTGTATATGATGAAAGAATTAGAGTAGTACCCGTACCTGTACCGTCATGACAGCCGGCTGTTGCACAATGAGCTGTAAGTACAGGCTGTATATATTTGCCGTAACTAACATTCGATGCGGGAATTACTACGTCATCTATTGCGCCTGTTATTGTATCATCGCAGGAGTAGATTAAGATAGCAATTAATAAAAGCACTTCAAAATAGGGGAATAGTTTTTTCATACTTTTTTCTTTTTATTTATATGTTAATATAACTATTAATGATTAAATTATAAAAAAAGCAAATTGACAAAAAATTAGAACTTACTTACATTTGAGACAAGTTATTTAGTATATTTGTTCCTGCATATTTGGGGCTATAGCTCAGTTTGGTAGAGCGCTTGAATGGCATTCAAGAGGCCAGGAGTTCGAGCCTCCTTAGCTCCACTGAAATATTACAATGCGGCAAAATAGCCGCATTTTTTTTGAGGCTGTATTTGAGTAGAGCGTCCCGATAAAGTCAGCCCTTACCAGCAAATCGAATAAATTAATAAAACATTCGCACCTTTTGAATTCCCATCTGCGATAATTATATTCGCACACCTTAATAATGTTAAAGATTTGCATGTATAAAATTAAAATTGAAGAAATTGAGATTGAAGTAACGCGGAAAAAAGTAAAGAACCTTCAATTAACTGTAAAATCGCCTGATGGTAACGTAAAAATAACTGCACCAATGTTTGTAAATGAAACGCAGGTAAGGCAATTTGCAGAATCAAAAATAGAATGGATCAGAAAACATAAAAAGAAATATCAGAATTATGTTAATCGGGAAGAGATTCATTATGAAGCCGGGGAAGTCCATTACTTTATGGGGAAGCCATATATACTTGATGTTATAAACCATAACAAGCTGCCAAAAATTAAAATAAATGAGAATAGGATTGAATTATATATAAAGCCTGGAAGCAATAAGACTGAAAGGGAAAAGGCCATCTGGGATTGGTACAGGGATCAATTCAAAGAAATTATTCCATCCTACATATTCAAATGGGAAAAGGTTATGGGGGTAAGTTTTAATGAATTTGGAATAAAACTTATGAAGACCCGCTGGGGTACGTGTAATATCAAGGCAAAAAGAATATGGTTGAACCTTGAGCTTGTCCACAGGCCGGTACATTGCCTTGAATTTATAGTAGTACATGAATTAGCACATCTTCTGGAAAGAAATCATAACGCCCGGTTTAAGTCAATTATGGATAATTACCTGCCTAACTGGAGAATTTCAAAGGCCGAACTTGATAAGATTCATTTAAAGTAGTTAATAATAAATGTCTTAATTTGTCCAAATTGGCATTTTTTTGTAAAATTCTAATTTCGAGTACTTTTATCTTATTTAAACTATTATTATCTTAAATTCATAAATAGAATAAGGTGATTAAATGAAATTAAAACTGCCAAAATCATCGCAGAACTGGGTGTCATTAATTGGTGCTACAATAGCTCTTTCAAGTTTTTTTATGATAATATTTTTATTTGTTGTTACTAATATTTTCGGTAAGACAAGCAGCTACCTTGGGCTCATTACTTTTATTGCCTTACCGGCAGTATTGATCATAGGTTTGATATTGATTCCGGTTGGTATGTTAATAAAAACCAAGAGGGAAAAAGGGAAGATTGTTGATAAAGAAAAACCATGGCCTGCAATTGATTTTAATGATGAACATCAAAGGCATGGCTTTTTTATTTTTGCAATTGGAAGTGCAATATTTTTACTTGCTTCGGCAGTGGGGAGTTATGAAGCATTTAACTATACCGAATCGGTAAATTTTTGCGGTACTACCTGCCACAATGTTATGAAGCCGGAATATACCGCTTATCAGAATTCGCCACATGCCCGCGTTAAATGTGTTGAATGCCACGTGGGTGCAGGTGCAGGATGGTATGTAAAATCTAAATTGTCGGGATTGTATCAGGTATATGCGGTTACACTTGGCAGTTATCCTAAACCTATTCCTACACCAATTCAGAATTTACGCCCTGCAAGAGAAACTTGCGAAGAATGCCACTGGCCGTCAAAGTTTTATGAAAGGAAACTAAAGACAGAAAAACATTTTCTTTCTGATGATAAAAACAGCGAATGGGATATTTCTTTGTTAGTAAAGATTGGCGCTAATTTAAGTGCGCTTGGATTACAGGAAGGAATTCACAGGCATATTAGTCCTGATATAAGAATTGAATATAAGTCCACTGATGAAAAAAGGGAATCAATTCCCTGGGTCAGGTTTACAAATTTAAAAACTAATGAGTCTATTGTATATCAGGATCCGAGTGAACCGATTAGTAAAGCCAAACTTGACAGCCTTGAAACAAGGGTCATGGATTGTATGGACTGCCATAACAGGCCATCTCATAATTATCAGCCTCCGCAGTTTTTTATTAATACTGCTCTAACTACCGGAGATATGCCAAAAGAATTACCGAATATTAAAACTGCTTCTATGGATATACTTTCAAAGTACTATTCTACAACTGATAGTTCTTTAATGATGATTGATAAAGGGCTTAATGATTATTATAAAGCTAAGTATCCTGATATTTATGCAAATAAAAAAGAACTAATTGATAAAGCAGTTAAAGGACTTCAAAATCAGTTTTCCAAAAATATTTTCCCTGAGATGAAGGTAAAATGGAGTGCATATCCAAACAACATTGGGCATATGGAATTCAAAGGATGTTTCAGGTGCCACAATGATTCCCATAAATCTCAGGATGGAAAGGTAATATCAAAGAATTGTAATCTGTGCCATTTGATAATACAACAGGGCACGCCTGATAAACCGGAAGTTGCTCTTGCAAATGCTTCATTAGAATTCAAACATCCGGGTACACAGGTAACAAATGAATGGAAAGAAATGCTTTGTGTTGATTGCCATTCAGGAATTGGGCAATAATAGATTTTTTTAGGTCAGGCTCATGAAAAAGAAAAAGACCTGGAAAGAAAAGCTTTTAGATTCAAAAGACCTCCCTAAGGTTGTCACGATAGATGGCAACCTTAGTAAAAGATGGGGAGAAGGTACATGTGTTATACCCGCGCCTCTTGAAGTTGATGGTATAATAAATAAGATCAGAAAAGGGAAACTCTTAACCATTAATGAAATCAGGGAAAACTTAGCTAAAAAGCATGGGACCACAATAGCATGTCCAATTACTACAGGCATATTCGCATTGATTGCTACTCATGCCGCAGAGGAGGATAGGGAGCAAGGTAAAAAGAAAATTACACCCTGGTGGCGCGTACTTAAATCAGGCGGATTATTAAATGAGAAGTATCCCGGCGGTATAGAAAACCAGATGAGACTTCTTGAAGATGAAGGGCATAAGATGGTAAAGAAAGGAAAGAATAATTTCATAGTTTTCGATTATAAAAAGAAAATTGCAGTACTGAATAAATAGAGGCAGAAATAGAAATTTTTAAAGGATATCTTGAATCACCGCTTGGAATAATAGAAATTACAGCCTCTGATGATAATGTGGAAACCTTATATTTCAGAGATAATTTAGAAGAGGCAAATCCTGCAACTAATGGTATTATAGACAATTGCATATCCCAATTAAAAGAATACTTTGCAGGTTTGCGTTATTCATTCGATTTAATGCTTGATCCGCAGGGGACAGAATTTCAGCGCACGGTCTGGCATGAGTTGTATAAAATTCCATATGGAGTTACAATTTCCTATCATGAACTTTCAAAAAGAATATTGAATGAAAAAGCAGTAAGGGCAGTTGGTGCTGCTAATGGTAAAAATCCAATAAGTATTATTATACCATGCCACAGAGTTATTGGAGCAAATGGCAAGTTAGTAGGCTATGGCGGAGGACTTTGGAGGAAGAAATGGCTCCTGGAGCACGAGGAGAAATATTCAAATAAAGAGAAACAGATGAATTTTTTTAATTAAAAGATATTCTCTGGTATTAGAAGAAAATATAAATAACCCACCCTAAAAACCACCGTGAATAAACCTAATAATAATAAAAGTAATTGCACTAACAGTAGCAGCGAATGGTATGGTAACAAACCAGGAAATTACTATTCTAGAAGCTATCTTCCACTTAATTCCGGAGAGATTTCCTGTCAGTCCTACGCCTACAATTGAACCAGCTATTGTATGAGTTGTAGAAACTGGAATTCCAAGTATAGTCGCTAAATAAATTGTAAAAGCACCTGCAGTTTCAGCACAAAACCCATGTACAGGCCTAAGCTTTGTAAGCTTCATGCCCATTGTTTTTACAATGCGCCAGCCACCGAGTACAGTGCCTCCTGCAATAGCAGTTTGACATCCGAGAATAATCAACAAAGATGAACCATCATGAATGTTTAAAACTTTATCGGGTGGGAATGCGCCGTAGGCTACCAAAACAGCTAAAATTACTCCCATAGTTTTTTGCGCATCATTGGCTCCATGTCCTATTGAATACATTGCTGCCGAGACTAATTGTCCTTTCCTGAAGATAGTATCAACCGTGTGAGGCCTGAATTTTCTGAATATCCAATAGACAGATATCATAATAATAAATGCAAGCACTAAACCAAGTATAGGTGCTAAAGGAATAAAATAAAGTGTTTCCGATACCATATGCCAGTTGATAATATGAATACCTTTATAACATATACCGGCACCGGCTAATCCTCCGATTAAAGCATGGGAAGAACTTGTAGGCAATCCTAACCACCAGGTTATTAAATCCCAAATTATGGCACCAAATAAACCTGCAAGTACAACATAAACGAATGCCTGATCGGATGGATTAATAGCTATAATTTTGGAAATCGTATTAGCAACTCTTGGAGAGAATAAAAACATGGCAACGAAGTTAAAAAATGCCGCCCAATAAACCGCATATTTGGGGGAAAGAACTTTTGTTGAAACTACAGTAGCAATAGAATTTGCGGCATCATGAAATCCATTAATTACATCAAAAAAAAGCGCGGATATAATTGTAATGATTACAACTATTAAAAGCCCATTTCCCATTTAATTAGCTCCGGTATTAAGCATTATCAATTACAACTTCTTCAATAATATTAGCTACATCCTGACAGCGGTCAATGCCTTTTTCTATCCTGTCAAAAATTTCTTTCCATTTGATAATTAATACCGCATCCTTTTCATGGAAGAGTTCTTTTATAGCCGATTTGAAGAGTTTATCTCCTTCGGATTCAAATTGTCTGATAACGTTACAATGACGCCTTATTTCTTCAAAGTGTTTCATATCGCGCAGCAGTTTAACAGTATCCCCGATTTCCTTGCTGCAGTTATACACTATGGTCACCATTTCAATAGCTTCAGGCCTTACTTTGTCAATTTCGTAAAGACTCATTCTGGCTAACGTTCCATTCATTGAATTGGCTATACTATCCATTTTTTTTATGAGATTATAAATTTCTGTTCTTTCTATCGGAGTAATAAAAGTTCTGTGAAGAGCTTCAACACAAGCCACTTCAATCTGATCTAATTGAGATTCAATTTTCTTAATTTCCTTCGCACCTTCAACTAATTGAGCAGGATTGTTTAATATGTCGAGCATTATCTCTATTAATTTAATTGTAAGGACACTATGATTTTCGAAAAAATCAAAAAAAACATATTCCTTTGGTAATAAATTCCTTAGCATAGGTTCACCATTAATTTTATATTTGCTTTCAAATTTAACAATATTTTAACAATTACTTAATATATGTAAACAATAAATATTATAAAATATAAGTTTTTATATTTTTTTTATGCCTGTACTAATATTTCTTAATGATTATATAATTTTAATTATTGATTTTTTTTGATTTACTTTAATCAGCTATTTGGAAATTATTCTTAAAAGAACAAACTAAATTACTATTTAGAACCTTTACTATATTATTATTGCGGAAATAAGATGAAAAAATATTATAACACATTATCTGCACTTTTTATTTGTTGCATATTAACATCCTCTCCGGTTGTAATAGCCCAGAATAATTCAGGGTATGTAAAAGGGGACTTCCATCAGCATACTACTTATACTGACGGAGCCTACTCTATAAAACAGATGAATTACATGGATAATAAGTACGGGCTTGACTGGTGGGCAAATAGTGAACATGGAGGTGCTTTTTCAACTGATGGTTCCGGAGAAGCAGTGACCACGCCTCCTTTTCTTCGTAACACCGGTAAATTTTGGGATTCATATTTGCCAAATCCCATACTCGGTTCTATCAATAAATCAAAAACTCATCAACGCATGTGGCGCTGGCAGAGTCTAATGGATTATTCGTTTAAAGATATAATTGAAGCCAGAAAAATATATCCTAATAAAGTTATTGTGCAGGGTTTTGAATGGAATGTTCCCGGACATGAACATTGTTCTACCGGGTTAATTGCAAATCAATATAATGTTAAACCTAATTGTAATCCATTGGCTGAGTTTGAATATAAATTCGATGATCTTGATACCGACAGGGTAGGCGGAGCTAATTTAGGTTGGATTAAAAGTGCTAAGAAAGGGCATGCAAAAGCTCTTGAAGCCGCTGAATGGATGCAGAAGAAATACCAATATCAAAGCTGGCTACTTTTTAATCATCCCGAAAGAAAACACGATTATAAAATTGAAGATTTTAGGGATTTTAATAACATTGCACCGGATGTCTGCTTTGGTTTTGAGGCCATGCCGGGACATCAAAAAGGGAAGGACCGAGGCGAGTACGCTAAACACCGTAATTCAGATGGATCCTGTACATTTGGGGGAGTTGGGATTTATGCTGCAAAAATTGGAGGTATGTGGGACGCAATGCTTGAAGAAGGGAGGCACTTCTGGATTTTCACTGGTTCAGACTGCCATGATGTTGGGACTGATGTTGACATGAAAAAGGGAGACGATTTTTGGCCTGCTGAATACCAGAAAAATTATACTTACACTAAAAATAAAAATAGCGCTCAAACTATTTTGAATGGAATGCGTTCCGGAAATACATGGATTGTGTCGGGGGACCTGATTGACTCACTAAATTTTTCTGTTGATGGATCTGTAATGGGTTCCAATGCTAAGTCATTAAGTAAAACAGCACAAATCAAAATTATTATTAGAAATCCTAAAAAAAATAATAATACCTATAGTGTCTACACACAACCGGTTTTGGATCACGTTGATATAATTGCAGGGGAAATAAAAGCGAAAGCAAAACCAGGTAGTAAGGAATATTCTGTTAATACCAATCCAACCGCCAAAATAATTGCCCGGTTCGATTCAAATGGGAATAATAAAGATGATAATGGAATTGTTAGCCGGAAATGGGTTGATAAGAAAAACGGATTAATTGAGATTAAATTTAATTACAAAATTAACGCAAATACATATTTCAGGTTAAGAGGCACTAATCATAAAATTAATGCACTAAATGAAACAGATGGAGCGGGAAATCCATTACCTGATACTTTAATTGCTAATAATGCTTCAGTCGCATTTGCAGATTTGTGGTTTTACTCAAATCCGGTTTTTGTATATACAAACAATGTTAATGCTACAAACAGCAAGGCGGAAAAGGATATTAACGAAGCTAAGAATACGGTTGGAAAATCAGACGGAAAAAATAGAAAGCTGAAATAAAAGAAATTAATTGAAAATTTATGTACAGGACTATATCAGTCCCGTACATTTTTAATACATTCAAATAATTATATTCAATAATTGAATTATTGGGAATATTTTGTGGAGTATAAATATCCATAAAATATTGTAACTTTAGATTGACTTACCTGTCTATTTATTATGACAAATGAAAAAGTAACTGCGGAATTGGATTATATGACTCTTTCACTGCCTGATTTATTTGAGAAATATTCATTAGATGTTTTCAGGTATGCAAAGAGTATCCTAAAAGAAAGTGATGAAGCAAAAGATGCTGTACAAGAAGTATTTTTAAAATATGCTAAAAATGAAAAATCCTTCAAGGGCAATTGCAGTCAGAAAACATGGCTGTTAATTATTGCAAGAAATTATTGTTTCAACAAAATAAAGAACAATAATTATAAGAATATTAGTATTGATAATGCTGAAATAGCATTTTATTCTGCCCCAGATTTTGAAATGAAAATTTCACTTGAAGAAGCTTTGAAATTGCTTTCCCCCGAGCATAACGAACTGCTCTATTTAAAAGAATATTCCAATTATTCATACAAAGAAATAGCAGAAATTACAAACCAAACAGTCGAAAATGTTAAGATTAAACTTTTCCGGGGAAGGCAAATCCTTAGAAAAATGTTAAAAAATGAAAGAGGCACTTTATGAAAGATATAGAATATAAAATTAGTCTTTTTATAGATAATGAACTTCCAGAGAATGAACAGGCGGATTTTTTCAAATATTTATCAGAGGATAAAGATTCGAGGGAGATGCTATCTGACCTGAATAAAATGAAAACCGGATTAAAGGAACATTATAATGATATTAAAGGTGATATGGATTTCCCATTGACATTAGTCAAAGGAAATGACAATGAAAAGAAGTATAAAACATATTTCTATTATGCCGCAGCCGCTTCTTTACTCTTTCTTATTCTTTCTATTTCTTTGTTAGTAAATGCACAATTCTATAAGGAAGATATAAATAAATCAAAAACGGTTTATGAATCAGTTAAAAATGATAATGAAAAGCTAAAAAATGAAATCACTCAATTGATAACCGAAAAATCGTATTTACAAACTGAATCTCATGATAAAAAGACTGTTATTTTAAAAACTGCCGCCGGAATCAAAATAACGCCGAACAAGAATACAATAAAAAATAATGAAAGTTATTATACCTTCTTGGATAATAAAATTAAGAATGCACCGGTTGTTAAAATATCAAAATCTGATTTTATTACTCAACAAATGATAGGGAATTAGCATGGAAAAGAATATTACATTATTTGTTCTATTAGCTTTCTTAAACGTAACAGCACAAACTAAGGATAACTATGAAATCAAGATTACAGCGAGTTCAAATAATAATTTGCGGCAGATTAATTTGGTTAAAGTCATAAAAAATCAAGAAACATTTGAAGGTTACTTTTACAGCAGAAAAGTGTTTGAACCTTATTTGGTAGCAAAAATAAATGACGGCGGATTCTCCTTTTTAGATTCTGAAGTTTACGGAAATTTTGCCGACTATCTTAAGGAAAAATGGGTGGATAATAATTTTGTGGATATAGGGTTAAGTGAATTAACTCAGGCACCCGAATTTACTAAGGCTCTGTCTTTTAATATATCGATTTTAAGGAATAAGAAATCAGCGGATTCAGTACATTTATTCATTAAATGCGCTGAGATCGCTTTAAAGGATACAAATAAAATTCCATCAAAAGAAACAGATCTTAGTTTAAAATTAGACTACAAATACTTTTCTATCCCATTAAATCAGGATGTTAATCTTGCTTTTCTTACCCAGATATTTAAGGATAGTGATTTCAAAATTAGAATTAATTCGTTTAAGGAAAATGAAAGAATTCTTGATGAAGATTTAAACGAAGCATTACTGAATAAACTCCTTATTTCAGCTAAAGAAAGTAAATTCAAGGAACAAGATTATAATTTCTCAGTTCAGTTTTGCAGAAATATATTTTATCCCATGAAAGATGAAGTTGCAAAAAAATATTTTGCATCAGTGGAATGTGCCGAGGCACTAAAATATAATGAAATTAAGAATGTGCCTGTAAAGTTGGCAAATCCGGTTTACTTTACATCTGTTGACGTACCTTTCTGCCTTTATAATGAAAGCAAAATGGAGAAATATTCCAAATACAAAACAAAAGAAGCAATACTTCAGGCTAAATATAAGATTCTTATTGTACCAATAAGTGAATCAGTTGAAGGCATTACAGCGGATGTCTTTATTTCTTACACTAAACTGCAGTTAAATGACGGAATTAAAAGGTGGACACCTATAATGAAAAGAATGACAATTAACTATAGGGACGGTGTTAGAATTGAACTGCCTAAAGAGAACTGGACTGCAAATTTTACCCGTTCGGGTGAACAATATGACATTTTCGGCTATTACGATTATGAGAAATTCATCGATGAATCAATATATATATCACTAATTAAATAATTGGAGTAAATATGAAAAAGTTTATAATAATGCTTTTGTTTTTCTCTGCATCTGTATTTGCACAGACAATGGAAAAAGGCACCATTAGTCTCAAGTTCAATGACAAATGGGATACCTACAATGAGAATATAAAAGTAAATATTCAGAATATCACTCTCAGCAAAGAAGATCATTTTATTGTAACTGCAAGAGGTGAATCAAATAATGATTCCTTACATATTATGATAAATGTTGAAATGGAACTATATAAAGTGTACCATAATACTGTTAAAGATGAAATAGCTATAGCGAATAAAGACTTAGACAAAGATAACCTGGCAATTGCTAATACAATTGATATTACTTCATTTGAACTGACATTTAAAAATGGTGAAAAATATTTCGAATTTTCTATTATGCATGATGCAAAATACGGGCTTGGAATTTACAAAGATTTATCAAAAAAAGGCAAAGCTATAGGGTTGGGATCGGCGACGCAAAAATTTATTTGTAAAGTGACTAATCCGAGTATTAAAACAGAGAACAACAGATACAAAATATCCGGTGATTTCAGAATAATCTTAATGCAGGATAATCAGGTCGCAGGCACTATTATACCGGCTGAAGTAAAAGAAGGGCATTTTGAATTGATTATATAATCTATAGGTAAAATATTTTTTGGAGGGATGCCAAATCCCTCCAGAAGATAATTTAAAACCTCAGAGATAAGCAGCTTAATCCGCCGTCCAATTTTTGGAACTCTGAAACATCAACCTCAATAACTTCATATCCGGCATTTTTTATTAATGCTAATGATTTTGGAAAACCTTTTGGTATCAATACTTTATCATTAACCCAGATACAATTTGCAGCATAGCTTTCATCAGTTGGAATAATTATATGTTTATAATTTTGAAATTGAAGTTCATGAATAAATTCACCTGTAATTGCAATAGTATTGTTTTCAAGATATGCTACTCCTGTTTTCAAATGCAGCACATTTTTCAAGAATACTTTAGAGCCTGTCATACTATATTTATTTAATATAGCAATCAGCTGTTCTGCGCCGGTTTCATTAGTCCTTCCTGAAATACCAATATAAAAATGATTTCCTACCATCATAACATCGCCACCTTCAAGGGTACCTGGAACTTTGATATATTCAATATCAGAATAAAACCGGCTGACACATTTCTCCATCTCAACAATTTCCTTCTTTCTTGAAACAGCACCCGGATTAGTAATGACAGCACATTTAGAAGTAAGAAGGGCGGTATCCTCAACAAAAGTAGAATCAGGATAATTTTCATCGGCCTTAAGTACTATAACTTCAACACCGCATTCAGTTAAGGCATCGATATAATTTTGATGCTGAATGAGTGCTAAATTATAATCGGGAATGCCTAAATTTGCAGATGTAAGTCCATTTACCATACTTTTAGAGGGCGTATTTACTATTGCTTTGCTGAACAATTTATTCAAATCCGTATTACTCCTTTAGTTGCATAAAAAATTATATACTTTTATTTAGAATGGATAATATAAATACGAAACAAATATATATTTTTGTTGTAATATAATATACTAATTATGAGTTGTAAAATGGAATTAACTTTTAAATCAATTTTCAAACAAATAAAATATTTTCTTATACCATTAATTATTTTTTTCATTATATCGGGAATTATCCTAATTATTTTCACAAAGGGATCAATACATTTAGCCATAAACAGTTTTAATACACCTATAATGGATTTTTTCTTTAAGTATGCAACAAATTTAGGTGATGGTCTTGCCGCAGCTATAATTGCTATAATTGTGCTCTATAAAAAATATAAGGGTGCATTCTTAATTGGGTTTGGAGCTATCTTAAGCGGTTTTATTGTGCAGCTTATAAAAAGAACTTTATTTTCAGGCGCTGTAAGGCCTTCAGAATATTTTAAGGGTATTGCTGAGTTACACACTATTCCAGGAGTTGAACTCTATTCGTTTAACAGTTTCCCATCAGGGCATTCTGCTACTGCAATCTGCATATGCCTTTCGTTAGCACTTCTTACAGATAATAAAAAGCTTCAGGTTTTATTGTCATTTATGGGAATATTACTAGCCTTTTCAAGAGTATATTTATCACAGCATTTCTTAGTAGATATATACTTTGGTGCACTTATCGGATTTGTTACAACAATTCTACTTTGGTACTATTTATCAAAATTAGAGAATAAAGCTGAATGGCTGGCAAAAGGGCTGAAAGATTTGAGAAAACAATAATTTAGGTTTAAAATAATATTCGTTAAACCAGCTGTAATAAGTGCCGATAATATTTTATGAAAATTAAGAGTAAGATGTCTTTATTTTATATACAAATCTTGCTATTTTTAAACTCCGGATAATAATTCTTATTTATAAGATAAATGCCTTTATTTTACCATAAACCGGAAAAGATAAGTTATTAAAAGCTCCGATTTTAATTGAAATTCAAAGAAAATTGGCTGGCTTACATTTTGACACTAAAATTCAGTTATAATAGTCTAAAATAATAAATTCGAGGAAAGAAATGGAAAGAAAAAAAGTTACGATCGATGGAAATGAAGCTGCCGCGTATGTAGCCTATCGATTAAGTGAAGTAGTAGCAATATATCCCATTACTCCTTCTTCTCCAATGGGAGAATTCTCTGATGCATGGTCAGCAGAAAATGTTAAAAATATATGGGGAACAACACCATCAGTAGCAGAATTACAAAGTGAAGGCGGTGCAGTTGGTGCAGTTCATGGCTCTTTACAGAGTGGTGCACTTACAACCACTTTTACAGCATCTCAGGGCTTACTGTTAATGATCCCTAATATGTATAAAATTGCAGGTGAATTAACTCCTACAGTATTCCATGTAACAGCAAGATCAATAGCTGCTCAGGCACTTTCAATTTTTGGCGATCATAGTGACGTTATGGCCACAAGGCAAACAGGTTTTGCTTTGCTTGCTTCTAATTCTGTTCAGGAAGTAATGGATACAGCATTAATTGCTCATACTGCTGCATTAGAATCCAGAGTTCCTTTCCTGCATTTCTTTGACGGCTTCAGAACTTCGCATGAAGTTATGAAAATAGAACAGTTGACCGAAGACGATATTAAAAACATGATTGATGAAAAATATTTAACCGAATTCCGTAAAAGAGCATTAACACCCGAAAAACCGGTACTTAGAGGTACTGCTCAGAATCCTGACGTTTATTTCCAGGGCAGGGAAACAGTTAATAAGTTCTACAATGAATGCCCTGAAATTGTTGAAAAAGCAATGAACAAATTTGCTAAAATAACCGGCAGACAATACAATTTATTTGATTATTATGGTGCTCCTGATGCAACAAGAGTTATTGTTATTATGGGTTCCGGTGCGGAAGCAGGGGAAGAAATAGTAAAGTACTTAAATAATAAAAATGAAAAAGTCGGAATGGTAAAAGTCAGATTGTTCAGGCCATTCTCTGTAAAACATTTAATTAAAGCTCTGCCAAAAACAGTTGAAAAAATATCTGTTCTTGACAGGACAAAAGAACCGGGCGCTATTGGCGAACCATTATATCTTGACATAGTTACAGCTCTTGCTGAGGCTATGTCTGTAAAAGATAAACCGTTTGCAAAAATGCCGATGGTTTTTGGAGGCAGATACGGATTATCATCAAAAGAATTTACTCCTTCTATGCTAAAAGCTGTTTTTGATAATATGAAACTTGAAGATACTAAAAATCATTTTACAGTTGGTATTCATGATGATGTTACACATACAAGTTTAGAATTTGATCCTAATTTTGTTATTGAAGGTGATGATGTAGTTCGCTGTTTATTCTATGGTTTAGGTGCAGACGGTACCGTTGGTGCCAATAAAAACTCCATTAAAATTATTGGTGAAGAAACAGATAATTATGCTCAGGGTTATTTCGTTTATGATTCCAAAAAATCAGGGTCATATACTGTATCTCACTTAAGATTCGGAAAAAATCCTATTAAATCCACATATTTAATTCAATCAGCTAAATTTATCGGCTGCCATCAATTTGGTTTAATGGAAAAATTTGATGTACTTGAAAAAATTGTAAAAGGCGGAACATTCTTATTAAACAGTCCTTATGATAAAGATGAAGTATGGGATAAATTACCAAGAAAAGTTCAACAGCAGATAATTGATAATAAATTGAATTTCTATGTAATAGACGGTTATGCCGTTGCTCAAAAAACAGGAATGGGAAGCAGAGTAAACACAATTATGCAGACATGCTTCTTTGCAATATCCGGTATTCTCCCAAAAGATGAAGCTATTGCACAGATTAAAAAATCGATTAAAAAGACTTATGGTTCAAAAGGTGATGAAGTAGTTAAGAAAAATTTCGAAGCAGTTGATCAGACGTTAGCAAATATGTTTAAAATTGATGTTCCTGCTAAAGCAACAAGCACAATTGAATTACCTCCAATCGTTTCAGAAAATGCACCTGCATATGTAAAAGAAGTTCTTGCCAAAATCATGGAAGGAAAGGGAGATGATGTTCTTGTAAGCCAGATGCCAGTTGACGGTACTTTCCCGACTGCAACAACACAATGGGAAAAGAGAAATATTGCTCTTGAAGTTCCGGAATGGGAATCTGAATTATGTATTCAGTGCGGTAAATGTTCTATGGTTTGCCCTCACGCATGTATAAGAATAAAGTCATATGATAAATCACATCTTAAATCAGCTCCTGCAGCATTCAAACATATGGATGCAAAAGGAAAGGATTTCCCCGAAGGTTATGCTTATACAATTCAAGTAGCAGTTGAAGATTGTACAGGATGTGAGTTATGCGCAATAGTTTGCCCTGCAAAGAGTAAAAAAGATCCTAATGTTAAAGCTCTTAATATGGTTCCGCAAATTCCAATCCGTGAACAGGAAAAGAAAAATTGGGAATTCTTCTTTGCATTACCTGATTTAGACAGAAGATTAATCAACACCGGTGCAATTAAAAGCCAGCAGTTACAACAGCCTTTATTCGAATTCTCAGGCGCTTGTTCAGGCTGCGGTGAAACACCTTATGTTAAGTTAGCTACCCAGTTATTCGGAGATAGAATGATGGTTGCTAATGCTACAGGTTGTTCTTCAATTTACGGCGGTAACTTGCCAACAACTCCATGGTCAAAAAATATTGATGGACGCGGCCCGGCTTGGTCTAATTCTTTATTTGAAGATAATGCTGAATTCGGACTCGGTATGCGCTTAGCAGTAGATAAACAAGCTCAATATGCAAAAGAGCTTCTCGTTAAATTACAAGATAAAATTGGTAAAGAACTTGTTGATAGTATTGTAAATGCCGATCAGAAAGATGAAGCAGGCATTTATGACCAAAGAGATAGGATTGTTAAATTAAAAGAAGTGCTTGCTAAGATTTCTGATCCTGAAGCTGCAAGATTATTAAGTGTTGCAGATTATCTAGTAAAGAAATCAGTTTGGATTATGGGCGGTGACGGATGGGCTTATGACATCGGTTACGGCGGTTTGGATCACGTAATTGCTTCAGGTAAAAATGTTAACATCCTTGTCCTTGATACTGAAGTTTACTCAAATACAGGCGGACAGATGTCCAAATCAACCGGTATGGGTGCAGTAGCAAAATTCGCAGCTGCCGGCAAACCTCTTCCAAAGAAAGATCTTGGTATGATTGCTATGAGCTATGGAAATGTTTTTGTAGCTAAAGTTGCTATGGGCTCTAACGATGTTCAGACAGTTAAAGCATTTATAGAAGCTGAAGCTTATGATGGTCCATCTCTCATTATCGCATATAGCCATTGCATTGCTCACGGTATAGCTATGGAAAACGGACTTGAAAGCCAGAAATTAGCTGTTGAGAGTGGTTATTGGCCATTATTCAGATATAATCCTGATAACACAAAGGAAGGAAAGAATCCACTTAAATTGGATTCAAAAGCTCCTAAAATCAAATTAGAAGATTATATCTATAAAGAAACAAGATATAAGATGCTTACAAAATCACATCCTGAACATGCAGCAGAATTATTGAAATTTGCTCAGGAAGATGTAAATAAGAGATGGAAGCTGTATGAACAAATGGCTAACTTCGATTATTCTAAAACTGAAGAACAAAAGTAAATCTCTAAATTACTCAAAGCCTGTCTCCGACAGGCTTTGAGTTTTTTATCCAACCCTATTTTTTAGTCCATTCTTTTAATTTTACAAAATTATAATGTTTTGTATTATGCTATTTCTTTATTATTTTAGTTCAAATAATTACACGTAGGGCTAAATATCATGATATTGAATCCCAGTTGGACTTTTAAATACGAAGCATATTGGAAATCAATTCACACTTATAATAAGTGGTTCATTGATTTAAGATATTTGGCAATTTTATGTCTTATTATTCTAATTCTAATTTCCAAATTTACCGACGTCATTTTTCTTTCTTCATTACAATTTATTGTAATAATATTTGTTACCTTTTTTATCTTTCTATATAATACAATATTCAACTATTTATCTAATAAGAAGAACAGAAGAACAGATTTTAATGAAATAGAATTTTCTTTAGTACAAATTGCATTTGATTTATTTAGTTTGAATATTCTTGTTTACATTTCAGGTGGAATTGAATCTCCATTTATATTCTTTTACATGTTCCACATGATAATAGGAAGTATGATTTTACCGGTTGGGCTTGTGTACTCAATTGCAGTTGGCGTTTTGGGATTTTTATTCTCTTTCAGCTATCTGGAGTTTAAAAATATTATATATCATCAAAGGGTAATAGGGCTTCTTCATTTCAATATTTATAATGATATATCTTTTATTAGCGGTTATCTTTTTGTTGTCGGGTTTGTAATGCTTGTAAGTATTGTATTAACAAACAAAATAGCACAGGCTCTATACCAAAGGGAACTGCAATTAAAAAATGCTCTTGAAGAACTGGAAGTAGCGGAAAAAACGAAGCAAAAATATGTTATGACCGTTGTGCATGAATTAAAATCTCCTATTTCAGCCTCAGTTTCTATTTTAGATTTAGTGCTGGGTAACTATTACGGACATATTGATGATAAAATAAGAGAGAAATTAGAAAGGGTAAGAATAAGGATTGATGATTCTATTGAGAGCATAAATAACATTTTGCGTTTGTCCCGGTTCAAATTATTAAATGTAATTGATAAAGAGAGTTTTAATATTTCTGAAATGATTGAAAAACTAATCGATAATCAAAAACCGGTGGCAGAAAGGAAAAAAATAGAAATTATTTCCAAAATAGATACTGCTGAATGTAAAGGGGATAAAACCCTTCTGCATCTTTCAATTTCCAATATATTAAACAATTCAATTAAGTACACAAAGGAAGACGGAATAATTGAAGTAATATTAGAGAATAAAGGGAAAGCATTGGAAATTGAAATTTGCGATAATGGAATGGGAATACCAAAGAATGACCTGCCTAATATCTTTGAAGAGTTCTACCGCGGCAGTAATGCCAAAGAAAGGAATATAGAAGGGACAGGTACAGGTTTGTCAATTATTAAACAGATTATAGAATCTCATAACGGAAATATTATTGTTGAAAGCCCTTCAAGATTAAAATCGCAAACAAGGCAGGGCACATCATTTAAAATAATTCTGCCTTTATAATTTTATTAATGATAATAATTTTCAGGCATGCTAATAAAAGAAAAGAAGTTAGGGGAAAGATATTTTAATGCATTTTCTGCTTCTGCAATTGAATTAAAAAAACCATAAACAGTAGAACCTGAACCGCTCATTAATGAAAATACTGCTCCGTTTGCATTTAAACATTCTTTAATTTGCTTTATTTCCGGGTAGATATGGAAAATATTCTCTTCAAAATCATTTTTCAGATTATGCTGCCATAGAGAAAAGTTTAACTCACTTTTAGTAAAAAACTGATCATAATCTATATTTGATTTTGCAGGTATAATTTTTGAGAAAGCATCTTTAGTAGATACATGAATATTAGGGTTTACTAAGAGAATATATTTATTGATTTCTAAATCAATGTGCTTAAGAATTTCACCTCTTGATTTCCCTATAGCGGGCTTTGATTTAAGAAAGAATGGAACGTCGCTTCCGAGTAATAATGCAAATTCTACTAAATCCTCATATTTATACTTCAATTCAAATAACTCATTTATACATACTAAAGTTGTTGCAGCGTCTGAACTTCCTCCGCCAAGACCGGCACCAATAGGAATATTCTTTTTGCACGTTATGCTTACATTAAACATAGTTTTTCTTTTAGATTCGAGTAATCTTACAGCTTTTATAATTAAGTTCGATTCATTTTCAATCCCGGTATCACTGCATGAAAAATTAAAAAAATTATCCTTTTGAAAAATTATATAATCATATAAATCATGAATAGGGTAGAAAAACGTTTCAAGATTATGGTAACCGTCATCTCTTTTGGAAACAATATTTAAACCTATATTGATTTTAGCAGGAGCCTTAATTTCAATTCTGTTCATCTAAATAAGCCTTAAGACTTTTAATGTGGGAAGGGTCGGAACCGCAGCATGAACCTATAAAGAGAGTATTGGAAGTAATGAAATTTTTTACTAATTCAAGATATTTATCGGCAAAAACATTGCACTTAATTACTTTGTCCTTATTGGAACCGGTTCCGCAATTCAGGTAAAATCCGAAAGGAATATCAGCGGGCAGCAATGGGAATAGTTTCTCGAATACTTCAAAGGTTACACAGTTTATACTGATAGCAATTGGAGAATAGCCAAGTATGTATGAAATAACATCAAATATATCTTCTCCGCTTAAGATTTTGTTATCATCTGTTGAAAAAAGGGAAATGATGAATGGAATTTTGTTCTGATCACAAAATTTGCATATTATTTTTATTTCATCAAAATGGCTTTGGGTTTCATTGAGTATAAAATCTACTCCATAATCATATAACAAATTTATATGTGATCTATGATTCAACTCCAATTCCTTATTCGATATTGTTCTTTCTGCCTGGTAACAGTCCTCTGCCGGAGGATTCGAACCTGCAATTAGTATATTGCTTTTACCTTTTGCAATTTTTGCTATATCTACTCCTGCTGCAACAAATTCACGAAGAGTGGAATTGAGAGTGTATTTATTATAAAAATGCGGATTAGTCCTGAAGGTATTGGTAGTAATAATATCAGCACCGGCTTCAATATATTGTTTATGCAGCGAAATAACGGCTTTTGGATCTTCTACATTCAGTGATGATGACCATAGCAGCTCATTTTTAGTTATGCTTTCCTGTAATAAACTGCCGGTAGCGCCATCAAGAATAAGAGGCCGTTTTGCTTCTTTCCATCGGTTTACTAAACTAATTCGTTCCATTACTTTCTTTCATTAAAATAATTTAAAGTGACTTTTATAATCTTTTCAAGGTCTATCAACTGAATACATTCAAGATTATTCGGACATTTCTTTTTCCAACATGGGGCACAATATAATCCCTCCGGAAATAATTTAATCCCTCTATCGAATAAATCAATTTCAGTCCAACAACTCATGCCGAACCATGCAATTACGTACTTCTTTAAAGCTATTGCCAGGTGCATTCCGAATGAATCTCCGGTAATTATAAGCTGTGGTATGCTTTCATAGCAAGCCCCTTTTCTTACACCGTTGCTGGTAGGAGTATTTATTATTTTATCCCCGAATTCATTAGACAATAATGCATTTCTTTCCGAATCTTCAGGGCCTCCGAGGAGCACAATTTTGAACCGGTTGTATGATAGGAATTTCTCAATTAACACGGCGTGTTGTTCAAGAGTCATCTTCTTATTTGGGAAAAGTGTAGAACAACCTGTGTTAAATCCAATAATTTTATCTGAGCTGGAAATATTATTCTCTTTTTTATATGCCTCAATAAATTCTATTTCATCCTTTGAGAACTGGAAAATATAATCATCCCTTTTATAATCAACTTCAAAAGTCTCAGCCAGATAATCTTCACCTAAACGCAGATTCACATTAAATTTCAGGTGATCATCCATACCGAGCAAATAATTATATTCTGCTCCTTTATTTACAGGTACGATTTTACCATTTGCATCCAAACCAAATCCCATTTTTGATCTTGCATTAATTTGATTTAATAATGCAGAAGAGCGCTGACTTTTATCTACATTCATTACAACATCAAATTCCATATTAGACAATACCAAAACAGATTCAAAATCAAAAGGATAAATTTTATCAATCAAAGGATTGTTTTCAAGCAGGGGAGCGGCAATTTTTAAGGTAATCCAATAAATTGAGGAAACCGGGTATTTTCTTTTAAGAGCAGGCAGCTGGGCGGTTGTCATAAGTACATCCCCCATAGCATCAAGGTTAATTATAAGAATCTTTGTCCCTACCGGTATATTATTTTTACAGCCTTTTGTATAGCAATCATGATCTCCATAACAAGGTTTATAGCCGTTGAAATTCTTACAAGAAGGTATATTTGACTTATAATTATTGTTTTCCATACTAATTAATCTCTTCAACAAGTTTTTTGAAATTAAGGAATACTTCATCCGGAGAAATTGAGTTTATATTTTCAGATGAAGATTGAATTGATTTACATTTTACTTTAAATGGCTGCCAACTGACAAAATTCCACTCCGATTTTGGGTACAATGCAACAACAGGCTTCCCAAATGCTGAGGCAATATGAACTGCAGATGTATCGGGTGATATTAGCAAATCCGAACATTTGATTAAGGATGCAAATTCCATGAAGCTTTTTGTATCCGGGATAAATATATATTCAGAATCTGTTGCCGTTTTGATTTCTTCTGCCTCCTTTTTATTCTCTTCAGTTGCTAATAACAAAATAATATATTTGGAAGAATAATTAAACATATTTTTTATCAGGTTTATCCAATTACCGGTATCCCAGAACCTTGTTTTTGCTCCTGCTGATATGTTCAGAGCCAGGATTTTCCTGCCGGTTTCTTTCAGTTGAATGAATCGTTTGTTTTTATCTATTTCCGGATCTGTGTACAAAAAGGGTTTTACTAATTTATCATTACACCGGAATCCTAAATATTCAAGAAAATATTTCATCCTTTCTAAAATATGAGATTCTTTCTTATTTAGCTGAGGTACTCTTATATCTAAAAATTCATGATACAACGGGAAGTCATATCCGCACTTTATTGTGGCTTTGAAATTCGAAAAGATGAATTTTGTAGTATTTGAAGGATTGTCATTGAAATCCATCATTAAATCATATTTAGTTTTTCTCAATCTGAATAATTGGAAATAACCCGCTAAGCCGCTTTTAATATAATATATTTTATCTAATGAAGGATTACATCTTAACACTTCTTTATTAGTTGCTTTGGTAATTAAAGAAATATTTGTGTTTTTATTGTTGTCTTTTATAATTTCAAAAACAAAAGAGGTAGCAATAATATCCCCGATTTTTCCAAGGCGGATTATCAGAACATTTCTAATCTCTTCGGGTTTTATTTTATTTTCTTTTTTCAATTTTAATATTATTTTTTTTTATTAATGAAGCTATACTGTTTAATATTTTTTCTTCCGGAATTTCTCTAAAACATTCCTGATTCTTAGGGCACTCCGTTAAATCACAATTGATACAGTCTAAACTATCAAGCCTAACCGTCTCATGTATATTTCCATAAGGACCCTGTAAATGGGGGTTGGTAGGGCCGAATAGTGCAATTGTCGGCACTTTCAATGCTGCTGAAATATGCATAGGCCCGCTGTCATTAGCAATTAGGAAACTGCTTTTTGAAATAAGGGCTCCCATTTGTTTTATAGATGATGCAGGTGCCAGAAACGATTTAAACATTAGATTTCTTTGTATTTCTTTAGCATCTTCTAAATCACCGGGACCCCAAAGGATTAATATTTCGCAATTATATTTGTTATAGACAGAATCTGCAAATTGTGCAAATTTTTCCGGAGGGCATTTCTTTGATTGCCAGCCTCCGCTCGGGCAAATTCCTACTACAATTTTATCCGCTAAATTATTCTCCCTAAATACTTTCTCTGCAAACTCTATTTCTTCCTTTGTAAGAGAGAACAAAAGGTCTTTATCAAAATTGCTTAATCCAACCGATTCCAGGCATTTTAAATGAAGATCGGCAGAATGGTAAGTGGCTCTGTCAGAAGGGCCATAAATATTATATGCATATTTCCTGCCTCTATATGGGAAACCGACTCTGTATTTTGCACCGCTTAAGAAAGTCATAATAGCAGTTGTAGGGTTTGTAAAGAAATCAAAAATTAGGTCATATTTATTTTTTCTAATATCTAAGAGTGTCCTAATTTTTTTCTTATTTGATTTTCTATCAAGTACTAATATTTGGTTTAACTCATTTATATTACTTAGCGCTTCCTTGCTCGGTTTTTCCGTGAGATAATCTATTTTTGCATTTGGAAATTCTTTTAGCAGGTTTTTTATGCAAATTGTGGATAATATTACATCCCCAATGCCTCTAAGTTTAATAATTAAAATACTATTAACTTTATTTTTTTCTATATCAATCATGATTATTTTATATTTTTATTTACTAAATTACGAATAAAGTAAATGCACTTCAAAAATAATCACAAAAAAAGGGAAGTAATATGAAGCTACAAGGAAAAACAGCTGTTATTACAGGCGGTGCTATGGGCATTGGACTGGCTACCGCAAAAAGGCTCCTGAAAGAGGGATGCAAAGTTGTGATTTGGGATATTAATGCTCCTGCAATGGAAGAAGCTAAAAAAGAATTGGCTGCTTTTGGGGATAATATCCGTTTTTATAGCTGCGACGTTTCTAATAAACAAAGAATTTATGAATTGGCCGGACTTGTAAAAAAGGAAGTTGGCAATGTGGATATTTTAATAAACAATGCCGGTTATGTGAAAGGAGGAGATTTACTGCAGCATAATGATGAAATTTGGGAAAAAACCATTCAGATTAACCTCACTTCGCTTGTTTATACTATAAGGGCATTTTTACCTGATATGTATGAAAGGAACGAAGGGCATATTGTCAATTTATCTTCAGCATCCTCAGTTTTGGGAGTACCGGACTTAGCAGTATATTCCGCAACTAAGTGGGGTGTATGGGGCCTGACCGAATCCATGAGGTATGAAGCCTGGGCAAGGAAGAAAAAGGGGGTAAAATGGTCTTCCATTCATCCAAGTTATATAGCTACAGGATTATTTGAAGGGGCTAAAATAGGTTTTCCCGGCAACATGATCGTACCTTTGGTTAAAAGCCATGATGTAATTGCTAAAGCTATTGTTAAGGATGCACTAAAAAAAGGGAAATTCTCAATTAAGAGGCCGCGTTCGGTAAGATTGGCAGTTTTATTCAGAGGGATATTCCCCGATCGAGTTTATCAAAAGCTTATTGAGATTCTTGGAATCACAAAAAGCATGTCTGCATGGAAAGGGAGGGGATAGTTAAATATTTTCTGTAAATACCGGTTCGCAGCCTTTTGGTATTTCAGGTTTTACAAGTACTACATCCTCCCGGTCAAGGATTACCTGTCCGGGATCCAGACCTTTCTTTTTATGTACATATTTCCTGAAAGTATAGGAAACAGGAACCATACCGGCAGTCTTTGCTTTACTGAAATATGCCGCAATTGAGGCAGTTTCTTTAATAATATTTTTAGGTACTGCTTCTTTAGTATTTGTAATACGAAGTACTACATGTGAACCGGGTAATCCTCTTGCATGGAACCAAAGGTCATTTTGCTTTGCAAATTGCGTTGTAAGTTCATCATTGTTCTTGCTGTCTTTGCCTACAAATACATCATATTTATCATGTAATATATAATGTTTAAAATTTATTTTTTCTTCCATTTTGCTTTTCCCGGATGTGCCGCCTGTTTTAATTTTCTTATTTATATCATTTAATTCATCAATGGAAATATCCGAATTAAGTTTCATTCTTATACTGTTAAGCTTATCTAACCTAATCAATGCTGAGTTATACAATTCAACAGAATGTGCATAATTAACTTTTTCATCTTTTGATTTATCGAAATATCTGTCAATATTTTTTTGGACAGAGAGTTTTTTATCTAACTCAATAATTTTATTATCCCCGGTATTATAATCAGAAAGTTCGACTTTATCGCATCCGCGTGGAATATTGTAAATATTGGCTAATAGAAGGTTTCCTGTTTCCTTATATTCTTTTTCCTTTGAACCCTCGTCAATTCTAAATTTCAAATTATTTAGCTTGGCAGATAATTTATTAATTTCAGAATCTAAATATTTGCCAATCCGCAATTTTAGCGAATTATCTTTTTCGAATTTATATTTTAAAGTAATATAATAGTTTACGGCTTCAGAATAATTATCAAAGAATCGCGACTTTTCACATGAAGTATCATCTTTCAAAAAGGACTTAGGCATTAATCGTGATTTGCAACCCATGTCATCATAAAAAACAGCAATTTCATCAAATAGAATTGCATGAATGCATTTTATAAGATTTTCCTTCAATTCTTTAACGGAATCAGAGCCGGTTAAACGGAGGGATTCAAGGAATATATCCTTCCCCATATAAGGGAACTGTTTTTGAAAATATTTCCATTCCAATAATTCGGTATTTTCAATATTTAATCGGGCATACGGATAGTCAAGCGAGGAATTGATAAATTTCACAGGAAGTGGGGAATCTTTTTCTCCCGGTCTTTTGAAGGAAATATATTTATCACTATTTTTGAAATGGACATTTGTATTGCCCCCTTGAATTAAAAAAAATAATTCAGAATTTTCAAGTTCTATTTTAACAGCCCTGTCGTCGGGTGCAATTTGCAATGAGATTATTTTATCGGGCAGGTATTCATTGAAAAAGTTTATTGTGTTCTTTTTTGATTTATTAAATCTCTCTCTTGGAATTATACAGCTTAAATTACTATTACAGTTAAGAATTAAATGGTAGTCGGGATTTTGCTCTAAAGGCACATGTAGCGCTAAGCAATCTTTCTCCTGTGTGAATGCCTCTTTAACTGCTCTCCCTTTAAGAGAAGCATTTAATTCGCGGGTAAATCGATAAAGATAAAAATAATTCCTGAACATACCTGCTAATAATTCCTGTCGGGTTTAGTCAAATTAAAAACTTCCTTAAATAGCCTTCTGTCATTATCAGTGAAAATAATACCTCTTCTGGAATATACAACTTTTGTAGTTTCAATTATTTTATCAAGGTCATACTCTGTTAAAATGTTGTTATTTACCCATGTAAAAGAAGGTAGATATTTAGGTACAACCTGATCTGAAAATATATTGCAGCAAGATCCTATAATAGAACCTGTATTTATTTTAGTATTTATAGCAGTTTTGCAGTAATCACCCATAAGAAGTCCCAAAAATATCATTTCTGTGTTTATTTCGGAACTGTTAAGATTCACTCTGATACGGCTGTAATTGTTTTTCAAATCACTGTTTGTTGTTCCCGCTCCAAGATTAATCCACTGTCCAAGATAAGAATTTCCTAAAAATCCGTGATGCTGTTTATTAGAATATGAATGTATGATGCTGTTTTCAATTTCACCGCCAACTTTACAAACAGGGCCAATACTTGTATTATGATAAATTTTACTTCCCATTTTAATTGATGAATTTTTGCCGATATAGCATGGTCCTTCAATTCCTGTGTTGGAGTAGATCTTACAATTGTCATCTATAAATATTGGGCCTTTGTCTGCATTTAGGAAAACGAAAGGTTCTATATCGCAATTGTTACCAATATGAATGTTGTTTCTATTCTTACATTGAACCCCTTCAAAATTTTTTCTATTTATTTCTAAAGTTTTACTAATCAGGTTATAGTCATTAAAAATTTCTTCGCCGTTGTATTTAACCAAATCCCATGGGTACTTGATAAATTTAGTATTAATATATTTTTCTTCAACTTTTTTCAATTGTGAAAAATCAAAAAATTCGTGCTGTTTATTGAACAGGAGTTTTACGTTTTCTCCTTTTAAATAAGCACCTAAAACCGTGTTGTCATTTACAAGTACAAAATCATTAGTCAAGGATTCGAAATATTTTAGGAAATTCGGGTCGGCAACAACTTTTCCATTAATAAAAATCCACTCATCTGAATAATTACTATCGAAGAGTATATTGTTATAATTTTGCCCAATGATCGTTTCGGAAAGATAGCTTCTCGAGTGAATCAAAACAGGAATACCTTGAAAATATTTTTCAATTTTCTCCTTTAGTGTTAAGATTCCGCACCGCAATTCGTAAACGGGACAAAAATTAACCAATGGGTTAAGGGATGCCCAATTGCTATCTTCATATAAACATATTGCTTTTTTCATAAAAATTGCCCCATTTATTTAAAATGTTTTATTTGGTAAAAAAACAACCATTTAATATATTACTTTCATGAAAAATGAAAAAATTAAAAAAATACTAATTGGCGCAGGGATATTTATTATTGTTGTCCTGCTTTTGGATAACGTAATAATGCCATTTATAGTTAGTTCTGACGAAATAAGCGTTCCTAATGTGGTTAATAAGCACAAAGAAGAAGCAATTAGGTTGCTGGAGGCAGCTAACTTAAATCCCGTACTTGAAACTAATCAATATGATCCAAAAGTCCTAAAAGACTTTGTAATATTGCAGCGTCCTGAAGCAGGTTCCGTTGTTAAAAAAGGAAGGCGTGTGCATCTGGCTATAAGCGGTGGTGATGAAAAGGCCATAATGCCTAATCTTACAGGAAAAACTGTTAAGGAGGCTGAATTATTATTACAAAATGCAGGGCTTAAGTTAGGAATGACTGAGCAGGAAGAATCTGAAGAACCCCAAAATGTAGTTATTTCGCAGCAATTTCCTTCAGACATTAATATCAATAAGGGTACAGCGGTTAATGTAAAAATAAGTATAGGCCCTGCTCCGGGAATGCTTAGGGCTCCTGAGCTCATAGGGAAATCCTTAAAGGACGCCCAAACCGTTCTTGAATCGATGGGATTAACTATGGGTAAAGTTGACTACCGTTTTTCCCCAAATTTACTCCCTAATACAGTAATAGAGCAAACACCAAGTGTAGATACTCTACTTAAAACAGGAAGTGCTATAGACCTTGTCGTGGCATCTTCGAAGAAATAAAAACGGTTAAAGAATATGAGATATTTATCCCCATCAATTTTATCGGCTGATTTTACAAATTTAGCTCAGCAGATCAGGTATGCCGAGGTTGGAGGGGCTGATTTTATCCACTGTGACATTATGGATGGCCACTTTGTACCAAATATAACATTTGGCCCTTTAGTTGTTAGCGCAGTTAGAAGATGTACAAAACTTCCTTTGGATGTACATCTAATGATTGATAACTGCGATTCATACATTAAAGATTTTGCCGATGCAGGTGCAAGCTACATTACGGTTCATCAGGAAAATAATATACATTTGAATAGAACATTGTCATTTATCAAGAGTTTTGGAGTTAAGGCCGGCGTGGTTATTAATCCATCAACGCCTGTTTCTACTCTTACAGAAGTTTTTGAAATAACAGATATGATTTTAGTTATGACTGTTAACCCCGGTTTTGGGGCTCAGAAGTTTATTCCATCGACTCTTAATAAAGTTGAAGAGTTGAGCAGGTTAAAGAAAGAAAAAGGGTATAAGTACCTCATCGAAGTTGACGGCGGTGTAAACACTTCAACTGTACCTCAGCTTGTTAAATCTGGATGTGAAGTATTTGTGGCGGGAAATTCTATTTTCGGCAGTGATAATATTACTGCTGCCGCTATGGAATTGAAGAATTTAATAAATAATTAGTATCTTTCTTTTGACATCATTCCTAAAATATTATTATTTTGCTTCATAAATTTGACGATTTAACCAATTATAAGGATTTTTAGTGACCGTCCATATTATTAATCTTTTTCATCAGGATGTATTTAAAAAATTCAGCAGTAAATATAATATTTACAGGGATTTATACAGCCTTAGCCTTTATGGACTTGAAATTAGAAATCTAAGCAAGGAATTGTCTGAAAATGTTAGAAAAATAGTTCTTTTAAATAAGGAAATTTGTTATTATAAAAACAATTCTCCCTCAGAACTATATGATATTCTTGTGCTTGGGAATTTTGACATTTTTAAAGAACTATCTAAAGAAATATTATCTTCCGGAAATGAAGATTTGGGTTATAGAATTCATAAACTGATTAACAATTTTTATGAATATGATTATAAAAAAATTCCTCTTTTTGAAGATGACCAACTCCCAACACGATGCAAGATTATGGGTATTTTAAATGTGACTCCTGATTCATTTTCTGACGGAGGCAAATATTATAATACAGATTCTGCTATAGATTTTGCGTTAAAAATGCTTGACGAAGGAGCTGATATTATAGACATAGGCGGTGAATCCACAAGGCCAAATTCTAAAAAAGTCTCTGAAGAAGAAGAGTTAGCAAGAGTAATTCCGGTTATTGAAGGCATTTTACATTTAAGGCCTTCTGCAATCCTTTCACTAGATACCTATAAAGCAAAAGTTGCAGATGAAGGACTGAAACGGGGAGTAAAGATCATCAATGATATTAGCGCTTTTGCGTTTGAAAATGAAATTCTGAGTGTTGTTTCGAAGTATAATGCTGTTTATGTATTAATGCATATGAAAGGAGTTCCTGAGAATATGCAGAATAATCCGGATTATAGTGAAGTTGTTACTGAGGTCTATGATTTCTTTGTTGCAAAATTAAAAGAGATGAAGAAATACAACCTGAAGAATATTATTATTGACCCGGGAATTGGATTCGGTAAAAGGGTAGGGGATAATTATGAACTATTACTTAGGGCTATGGAGTTTAAAGGAATCGGCTGGCCTATATTAATAGGTGTTTCAAATAAATCATTTTTAGGAAAATCGTTATCTTTAAATGTTGAAGACAGAGTTGAAGCTACTTTATCGGCCGAAACAATTGCAATGATAAACGGCGCTAAATTTATAAGAACTCATAATGTCAGCAATGCAAAAAAGGCAAGAGATATTGTAAGCTACATTTTAAATCCGGAACTGAACAATGTTTGAAATATTTAAAATAGGATTTATGCCGGTAACATTATTAGATATTATTGATATATCACTTGTTACCTTCATAATTTATAGAGTTTATTTAATAATTCGCGGTACAATAGCTGCGCAGATATTTTTCGGTTTAATTGTAATATTTATCCTTTCATTTATTACGCAGTCCCTTAATCTAAAAGCCATTGGATGGCTGCTTAAATTGATTACCGATATATGGGTAATTGCCTTTATAATACTTTTCCAGCCGGAAATTAGAAGGCTGCTTGTTGTTTTAGGACGAAATCCTTTCATAAAGTTATTTATTAAAAGTGACGATAAAATTCTGGTAGAGGCTATTGCAGATAGTGTTTTCGAAATGTCTCAATACCAGCATGGTGCATTAATTGTTATTGTAAAGACAGCAGGCATTAGAGGTGTTTCCGAAACAGGAGAACTAATTAATGCAAAAGTGACTAAGAATATGCTGCGTACTATTTTCTTCCCAAGGTCTCCATTGCATGATGGTGCAGTAATTGTTAAAAATGATGTAATTGAAGCTGCAAGATGTACTTTACCATTATCGCAAACCACAATACTGAACGGTGTACCTCTTGGAATGCGACACAGAGCTGGTTTAGGGATTTCTGAACAAGCCGATGTATTATGTGTTATTGTTTCTGAAGAATCGGGGACTATTTCAATTGCAGAGAATGGAGTTTTAAAGCGCGGCCTTTCTAAGGATAATCTTAAGGATGTATTAAGTAATACTTTCAGTCATCCCAAAGTAAGAGGAATAAAGGGTATTTTCAGGGCCAAAAATAACTGATGAAAAGACAAATAAAAAAATATCAAATTAAAGGACTTAAAAAAAGTATTCCGCTGCAGGATGCTTCCAAGTTGATTTTAGACGCAAAATTGAAAGAAGTTTACATCTTAATAAATAAATATTTTGAAGATTCCTCAGAATTCAACCTTCATAAGCTTAGAATTTCTATTAGAAAATTCAGGTATTTTATGGAAACTGTTTATCTTTGCATTGACGATAAGCAATTTACATATGTCCATAGAAAGATTAAGCATCTTCTAAATATTTTAGGTGAAGGAAGAGATCAGGATGTATTAATCGATAAGCTTATGAATATTGCTTCTGACGAAAAGAAAATTGATGTTAATGAAGTTCTTAATGCAATTAAAAATACACAGTTACCTACACGGCAAAAGATAAAAAAGGAACTCTTGACCTTTATCTGCGATAAAAATGTAAATAGTTTTTTTAATAAAAACAAAATCAGGTGAAAAGATGAAACTCAAATATTTTTCACACTCGTCTTTTCTGGTTACTACAAACAGCGGAATAAAAATATTGATCGATCCTTTTTTTGACGGCAACCCGACTTCGCCGGTTAAATCCGATGATGTTTCCGCTGATTATATTATTTTGACTCATGCTCATGGCGACCATACGGGGGATGCATTTAAGATTGCAAATAGATGTTCCTCCAAATTTATAGCCGTCTTTGAATTGGCAAATTATATTGAATCAAAAGGATTCAATGCACATCCGATGCACATTGGAGGTAGTCACAATTTTGAATTCGGTAAGGTTAAATTTACTATTGCACAACATGGTTCTGCTACAATTGATAACCAGTATGCAGGCCTTGCTGCAGGGGTAATTTTATCTATTGACGGCATCAACCTATACCATACAGGTGATACCGGATTATTCTATGATATGAAATTAATTGGTGAAATGAATAAAATAGACTATATGTGTCTGCCTATCGGGGACAATTTTACAATGGGCATAGATGACGCTGTAAAGGCGGTTGAGTTTGTAAATCCCGGTTATGCAATACCTATTCATTATAATACGTTTCCGGTTATTCAGGCAGATCCTTTAGAATTTGAAAGAAAATTAAAAGCATTAAATAAAGATTGTCTTGTAATGCAGTACGGTGAAGAAATAAATTTAATAAAAAAATAAAGAAAGTATGTCTAAAATAATTGTTATCGCAAACCAGAAAGGCGGTGTTGGTAAAACTACCACTGCAATTAACTTATCTGCTTCTGTTGCAGCTGCCGAATTTAATACTTTGCTTATTGATATCGATCCTCAGGCAAATTCCACATCCGGGCTTGGTATAGGGCCTGTTGAAAAATCTGTTTATCAGGTTTTACTTGGACTTGAAAATGCTCAGGATTGTGTAATGAATACCTATATGCCTTTTTTGGATGTACTTCCATCACACATAAATCTTGTAGGTGCTGAAATTGAATTGGTTTCTATGGAGGAAAGGGAATTTCTCCTAAAGAAAGCATTGAAAGATATTAGAGAAAAATACGAATTTGTTTTTATTGATTGTCCTCCTTCACTTGGTTTATTGACTTTAAATTCACTTACATGTGCCGATTCGGTCTTAATACCGGTTCAATGTGAATATTTTGCTTTGGAAGGTTTAGGACAGCTGCTTAATACCATTAACATTGTAAAAAACGGTTTGAATCCGTCGCTTTTTATAGAAGGTGTTGTTCTTACAATGTATGATACTCGTTTAAGGCTTTCAAATCAGGTTGTTGAAGAAGTAAAAAAATACTTTGGAGAAAAAGTATTTGACACAATCATTCACCGGAATGTTAAGATTTCGGAAGCTCCAAGTTATGCTAAGCCGGTAATTTTGTACGATGCTATTTCAAGCGGAGCCATGAACTATATGTCTCTTGCTGCTGAATTGTTAGAAAGGAATAAAATAGAAACTAAAGGGAAAATTAAGTGACAAAAGGGAAGATCGTTCTAGGCAGAGGACTTGGCGCACTAATGAATCCTAATGCAAGAGAAAATGCAAATTCCTCATTTACCGTTGTTAATACCGATATTAAAGAAGATGACGGCAAATCTTTTGATATTTTAGCTAAACTGCCTGTAAATTCAATTAGAAATAATCCTTATCAGCCCAGAACCGAATTTGATAAAGACTCTCTTGATGATCTTAAAAAATCCATTTTAGAGAATGGATTAATTCAGCCTGTTACTGTACGCAGATTTGCAGAAAACGATTATGAATTAATTTCGGGTGAAAGAAGGCTGCGCGCCTGTAAGGAAATTGGGTATAAAGATATACCCGCATATATTATTAAGGCCGAAACAAAAGAGCAAATGATTGCTCTTGCATTAATTGAAAACATTCAAAGAGAAAACTTAAATGCTATTGAAGTAGCAATTGCATACAAAAAATTAATTGATGAATGCGGCTTATCCCAGGAGGAAATTGCTGAAAAAGTCGGCAAAGAAAGATCTACAATTACCAATTCGGTAAGGCTTTTAAAACTTCCTCAAAAAATACAGCAAAGCCTTATTAAAAATGAAATCTCAATGGGACACGCAAGAGCCATAATTAATTTGCCCAATGAAAAAGCACAGCTTTTTATATTGGATAAAATAATAAAACAGAATTTATCTGTAAGAAAAGTTGAAGAATTCGTAAAAAACCTATCAAACGAATCAAAAAAGAAGATTAATAAATCTGATGGAAAAGAAAGAACACTTGACCAGATAAGCAACAGTGATTTTGAAGCCAGATTACGAAATATATTAGCCACCAAAGTAACTTGCAAACAAAACAAAAACGGTGCAGGAGAAATTATAATTGAGTTTTATTCAAAAGATGAATTGGAACGCCTCTACGAACTTTTTGAACTTATTACAAAATAGAATAATTAGATTTTTAATTATTGCCATTTTAATAACTTCCCCTGTTTGGAGTCAAACAAAAGTAGATTCCCTTACGTCTAATAAAAGCGATACATCTAAATTTGTTATGCAAAAATCCCCGACAGGAGCTATGCTAAGAAGTATGGTATTTCCCGGATGGGGGCAGCTTTATAACGAATCATATTGGAAAGTACCTGTTATTTGGGCAGCTTTTGGTTATTTTGCTTACATTGTTATTGATCAAAATAAACTATATAAAGAATATTCCGGTTATGTGAGCGATCCGCCTGATGCGTCTAAATTAAGTACTTATACTAAGTACATGAATTTTTACAGGGATCAGAGAGACCAATTTATTCTATATCTTGCTCTTACTTATCTTGTTAATATTGCAGATGCTTATATAGATGCGCATATGTTCGATTTTGATGTGTCGGAAAAAGATAATGTAAGGAATTATTCTTTAAAAATAAAAATTGGATTATGAAAATTAAAAACGCAATAACATGTGATCACTGTAAAACAGAAAATGAATATTACAGAGAGAAATGTAAAAATTGCAAATCATATTTAAGAGCGCGTGTTTTTAATATTGATTTGTGGTCTACAATCTGGCATTTATTTGAAACGCCGGGTAAATCTTTCACGAATATTGTTTATGCTGAAAATAAAAATTATGCATTCATTTTATTATTGGTATTAGGCTTTAAATATTTTTTAAATACCATTGTAATAGCCAATGTATTCATTATTAAAGATGTAAATGCTCAATTTACCTTCTGGAAGTTTTTACCATTCATAGGAATATTTATAGGAGCCTTTATTGTCCTGAACTTATTCCTGACTCTATTAATGAATCTTATTGGATATAAAAACCGCTTCAAGTCCGTTGCTTCTGTTCTTGTATATGCGTTTATACCTATGCTTTTTGTCTTAATTATATTTACTCCGGTTGAATTTGCTTTATTCGGCGAATCATGGTTTTTCAGTAATCCGTCTCCTTATTTTATTAAGCCGACTGCATCTATAGTTTTATATGGTATAGAAATATTGGGTTACTTATGGTGTTTTATTTTGTGTATAAGAGGGTTTCATATTCTTACACGAAGTAAAATTGCTGCTGTCGTTTTTTCATTAATCTATATTAGCATTTTTACGGCAGGAATGTATTACATGCATCTGATTTAATGTAATTGAAAATTATTCCGTGACGTAATCCTCTGGTACTTACATATATCTTTTGAATTTCCTGAAATTTCATTATTGATGAAAGTATTAATGCCCCGCACAAGATAATATCTTCTCTGCCTTCTACAATTTTACCATATTTATCTAATATTTTCTCCGGTGTCATGTCAGACAATATTTGTATAAGGTGATTTATTTCTTCTATAGAAAGCTTATAACCCTCTATTTTTTTTTCGTCAAAGTCTTTAATTCCAAGTTGCATACATGCAAGTGTAGTAGGAGTGCCGGCAACTGCAATATGTGTTTTCCCAAATGTTTTAGAAGGGATATTTTGTTTCAGATAATCACAAACATAAGATTTTATCGATTCTATTTTTACTTGCTGAATAGGGGGCGCAGCTTTAAAGAGATCATGAATTGTTACAGCACCAAAATCATAACTATGAGAAAAGATGATTTCAGATCCATGCCCCAATGTGAACTCGGTACTACCTCCTCCAATATCTATAAGTGAGCCTTCAAAAGAGGGGAAAATAGATGTAGCTCCCAGGTAGGTAATGAATGCTTCTTCCTTGCCTGTTAATATCTTAATTTCAATTCCCAAATCCACTTTAATAGATTTTACTGTATCAGATGCGTTATTTGCCTTCCTGAAAGCCTGAGTAGCGCATGCAATGATTTTTTCACACTTATATTCATGAGAGATGTCTAAAAAACCACTTAGAATAGATTTCAGCCTTTCTATAGATAAAGTGTCAAAATTGGAGTTTTTTGAAAGGTTACTGCTTATACGAGGGGTAGTATACCAGTTACCCAAAACTTCAAACTTATTTTCTGGCCCATTTAATTTAGCAATTAGTAAAATAACCGAATTAGAACCAATATCAATTGAGGCAATATTCATATTTTTTTATTATTTTTGTTAAAAATAAATGTAAGTGTATGAAAAATTTATCAAAAACATCAAAAATTGTTTTATCCCTGACATTTATAAGCTTTTCTCTATGGGTAGGTAGTTATTTGGGAAAGAATTTGATTTTTTTCCAATTTTTCGATCCTGAAACCATGTCATTAAGGAAATTATATGAATTGGCTGACTTTAGCGGCATTTTCCATACAATTTTCCCTGTTTTAACACTAAATCTTATCAGTTACATTACTTTTGTTGTTTTATTCATTCTTTTTGTTGTTAAGTCCGGATTAAACTTAAGACAAAATGGATGGTTGTTTATTTCATTACTAATTGTTGTATTCACATTCCCGATAGAGATGTACATAATTATTAAATATGATATAAATTTTGTATTAGATATAAATAGTATGGCTACCTCAGCCCAATCAGCTATTCAGCTTATAAACCAGAGAGTCGCAAAATTCGGGATGTTCTCACTTATTAATTTATTTTCGAACCTTAGTATTATCCTGTTTTTCATATTCAGGCCTCTGACTAAAAATGAAAATTAAAGAAAAGGAATTTGAAAATCTCTTGCAGGATTTGCGTTCAGTAGCAAGTCAGCTTGGAGTTACTGTTAGGTTTGAGAAAGGGGATTTTAAAGGCGGATACTGCATTGTTAAAGAAAACAAAGTTATAGTACTTAATAAAATTGCAACGCTGCAGCGTAAAGTAATTACACTTGCAGTAGCATTAAAAGAGCTCGGAATTGATGAAATATACCTATCTCCTAAAATAAGAGAACTTATAGAAGAATTTGATGAGACAAAATGAAAATACTTATTATTAATGGACCAAATATTAACGTTCTTCACTTACGCGATCCGAAGTATTACGGTTCACTTTCACTTGAGGAACTTAACAATAAAATAAGAAGTTATTTCCCTGAAGATAGTTTTGAGTTTTTCCAGAGTAATCATGAAGGTGCAATAATAGATAAAATTCTTGCAGGCGAAGGATTCGACGGGTTAGTAATTAATCCGGCAGCTTATTCCCATACTTCATTAGCAATTAAAGACACTCTGGAAATAGTTCAAATACCAAAAATTGAAGTTCATTTATCAAACATTTTGCAAAGAGAATCATATAGGCAAGGATCAATTACAGCATCTTCATGTGACGGCGTTATTTGCGGTTTAAAGGAGTTTAGTTATATTGCGGCTATATATTCAATCAAAAATTTATTAAAAAGTACTAAATAATAGTTCCTGATTTTTGTAAAATTAGTAAGTCAATAAAAACAAAAATGAAGAATTTCGGTTTAAAAAAATTGTATTATTCCATTAGTGAAGTAAGCAAACTTACAGGGGTGGAACAGTATATACTTCGCTATTGGGAAACTGAATTTAACCAGTTGAGGCCCAGTAAAAATAGGGCAGGGAACAGAATTTATACCAATAAAGATATCAATCTAATCCTGCAGATTAAGAAACTGCTGAGAGAGGAAAAATATACTATTGAAGGGGCAAAGAAAATACTGGATGATAAATTAGCCTATGAAGAATCTGTCCCGGAACCTGATACAGTACAGCAATTAAAATTAAACATTACTGAAACTGATCCAACTCATGTTTTACTGGTTGAATTAAAACATTTTTTGGTAAATTTAAGTAAGCAAATTTGAAAAGTTTCGGAACGTAGCGCAGCCCGGGTAGCGCACTTGAATGGGGTTCAAGGGGTCGCGGGTTCAAATCCCGCCGTTCCGACTAATAAAATAGCACAAGAAATTGTGCTTTTTTTTAATATAGAAAGAGGAATATTTTGAGCGATAAACCAAAATGTTTTTGCGGTGTTTTTGGAATTTTTAATATTGAAAATGCAGCAGTATATACTTATTACGGACTACATGCTCTGCAGCACAGAGGCCAGGAAGCAGCAGGCATTGTATCCTTAAATACAATAGATAACAAAAGCCACCTTTCAATGCACAGGGACTTTGGATTAGTTTCCGATGTATTTTCTGATCCTAATCTGCTGACAGGGAAACTTTCAGGCTATGCAGCAATAGGCCACAACAGATATTCAACTACAGGAGCATCCTCGTCTGAGAAGAATATACAGCCTTTTTACATGCACTATAAAAATGGAAATCTGGCAATTGGACATAACGGCAACCTGACAAATTCAGAAGTTCTGAGAGAAAAATTAATTAATGAAGGTGCTATCTTCCAGACATCAAGCGATACGGAAGTCATACTTCATTTAATAGCTAAAAGCAGAGCTACAGATCAAATAGGACAAATTAAAGATGCACTTTCACAAATTGAAGGTGCGTTCTGTCTTGTTATTCTAACAGATGATAAATTGATTGCGGCCCGCGATAAAAATGCATTCCGTCCATTCTGTATTGGTAAATTAAACGGTTCTTATATTGTAACTTCAGAAACATGTGCGCTTGATATAAATTCGGCAGAATATGTAAGAGACATCGAGCCGGGTGAACTTGTTATTATTGATAAAGAAGGCCTTAAGAGTGACAGAATATTTAAGGAAGCACCGGCCGAAAAAGATCGAACACATTGTGTGTTTGAGTTTATTTATTTCTCTCGCCCCGATAGCCGTATCTTTGGAACTAATGTAGATAAAATAAGGCGTAAACTAGGAAAGACTCTGGCAAAAAATCACCCGGTAACTGATCCGGATGGTGAAAAAGTAGTTGTAATAAGTGTGCCTGACAGTTCAAATACAATTGCAATAGGGTACCAAAGCCAATTGGAAAAGCAGGGGATTAGTTCTAAACTGGAAATTGGATTAATCAGAAGCCACTATGTCGGCCGGACTTTTATTTTGCCTGACCAAAAGAACCGAGAGATTGGGGTTAAAGTAAAATTCAATACAGTTAAAGGAGTTCTGGAAAATAAAACAGTTGTTCTAATTGACGATTCGATTGTTAGAGGTACTACTTCAAAACAGCTTATCAAATTAGTTAGAGAAGCCAACCCAAAATCTATTCATTTAAGAATTGCATCTCCTACTATCTTATATCCATGTTTTTATGGAATGGATTTCCCGTCAAAGAAAGAATTAATAGCAGATAAATTTCATAATAATGTAAATGAGATTGAAAAATATTTAGAAGTTGACAGCCTTCACTATCTCACAATAGATGAAATGCTTGATGCCATGGTTGACCATTTGCCCGAAGATTTTTGTACGGCATGTTTTTCAGGAAACTATCCCGTTAAATTGCAGGATAATTCTTCTAAATTAAGGTATGATAATTAAATTATTAAGATAATAAATCATTTAATTCTATGAATAAAATATTTACGGTAGCGAATTGCATCAGCCTTTTAAGGTTAGTTGCCGGATTTTGTTTTATTCCACTGAATAATCTTTTTCATTTTAATAACCTTGAACTATTTCTTATAATATTTGTTGCCTGGTTTTCAGATATAGCGGACGGCTGGGCTGCCAGACGACTAAACCAAATCTCAGATACCGGTAAACTGATAGATCCATTGGCAGATAAGATTTTCATGTTTTTCCTTGTCCTGAATTTTCTGTTTACCGGAAGGATTTCATTATTTTACCTTATATGTGTAGTTGGCCGAGACTTACTAATATTAGCCGGCGGTTTCTATCTAACTAAAAAATATAAAACAATTCTACCATCTAACCTGATGGGTAAATTATGTGTTTTCTCAATAGGAATTTATTTTTTAACTGTTTTAACCGGCATATCAATTGTAATGGCTCTATTTCAGATAATCAGTATAGTATTTATTATTGCTTCACTACTAGTATATTTCTTCAGAGCCTATGAATTTATAAAGGATACCAAGTATGTTTATTGACAAAATAAAAGAGTCACTAAAAAAGACATCGGAAAAATTTATTAATTCTTTATCGGAGGTTATTACCGGCAAAGCGGTACTTGATGTTGAGAAGATTGAAATGCTTGAGACAATCATGCTCCAAAGTGATTTCGGAATTGAGATTACTGAAAAATTAATCGATAAAATAAAAATTGAATTAAAGAGTGAGAAAGTTAGGAATAATAATGCGTTAATTCAGACAGCTAAGAATGTACTTAATAGCGTATTATTGACTGCAGACGAGGATAAATTTGTGGCTAAGCCGCACATTGTTTTAGTTGTTGGAGTAAATGGAGTAGGGAAGACAACAACTATTGGCAAATTGGCCAACATGCTCATTAAAGAAGGCAAGAAAGTAATGATTGTAGCAGGGGACACTTTTAGAGCTGCTGCAAATGAACAGTTGGAAATTTGGGCTAAGAGGTCGGGAGCATATATATTCAGCGCGTTATCTAAGGATCCTGCTTCTGTAGCATTTGATGCTTTGGAAAAAACCAAAACTGAATTTTTCGATTATGTGCTAATTGATACAGCCGGCAGGCTGCACAATAAGAAAAACTTAATGGAAGAACTTTTAAAAATCAAGAATGTGATTAATAAACAAATAAAAGATGCACCACACGAAGTACTTCTAATTATTGATGCAAACAATGGACAAAATGCTTTAAGGCAAGCGGAGGAATTTGATAGTTTACTTAAACTTACAGGATTTATTGTAACTAAATTAGATGGTACTGCTAAAGGCGGAATCATCTTCAATATTTGTCAAAAGTTCAATATACCTATTAGATATATTGGTGTTGGTGAAGGAAATGAAGATATACTAAAATTTAAATCAGATGATTTTATTGATTCATTTTTTATGGGGTACTAATGAATTTTGGAAAATGTCTTTTTATCTATAATCCTATTTCAGGACCGGATAGTAAAAGAATTCCTTTTGAAGTAATTAAAAGTAAACTGGAAACTTCAAAAATAGAGTTTTTACCTATTGTAACGCAGTATGCCGGTCATGCCACAGATTATTTAAGGGAAAATCATAAGAAATTCGATACACTTATATGCTCCGGAGGCGATGGGTCTATTAATGAAATTATTAATGCTATTCCTGAAGCAGATTATCCGGCTTTGTTATTAATTCCGCAAGGTACCGGCAACGATCTTAATAAAAGTCTTTATTCTGAAGTTGCTCATAAAATTACTAAAATATTAGAATTCGATAATTATAAAAGAACTGTTTTAATAGATGTTGGGAAAGTATCAGGTAATTGCGGAGAGAAAACGCTTTTTACAAGAAAGTTTTGTAATGCTGTAGGCATTGGCATGGACTCACTTATCGCAAAACATGTGTCTGAATTAAAGAAAAGAAACAATTTCTCTTATATAATAGCTTTATTAAATGCATTATTCGAATATAAGCCCATGAAATGCTCTATAGATGCCCTTAATTTGAGCTATAACGACTTCTATACACTTATTTCTGTACAGAATGGAAAAACTACGGGGGGAGGCTTTTATTTAGCTCCTGACGCAATTATGGACGATTCTAAGCTTGATGTTTGTCTAATAGAAAATATTTCTAAGATTAAAGTGATCTTTAATTTTATCAAGGTACTTCAGAATAAAACAAAAGATATAAATGAAATTAAATTGATGCAATCAGATAGTATAAAAGTAAAGCTGGAGAAGCCATTTTACGTACATATTGATGGGGAAATGGCACCTGGATTAGTTGATGATGTGTCTTTCTCAATAATAAAAGAAAGGCTTAAATTTCATTTATTGTAGTTTACATAATATACATTATGCGAATAATCAATATTTGTAAAAACCTTCACCCGTCTTTCTGCCCAATTTCTTTGCATTCACCATTTTAACCAATAATGGGCACGGCCTGTACTTTGAATCTTTAAACCCTTCATATAATACTTCCATAATTGAAAGACATACATCTAACCCAATAAAATCAGCAAGGGTTAATGGTCCCATAGGATGATTCATTCCTAATTTCATGACAGTATCTATTTCTTCTTTCTTTGCTACTCCTTCATATAACGCAAAGACGGCTTCGTTTATCATCGGCATAAGTATTCTGTTGGAAATAAAACCGGGATAATCATTTACTTCTACAGGCTCTTTGTTTATAGACAATGCAAGCTCTTTAATTGTCTGATATGTCTCATCGCTGGTAGAAAAACCTCTAATAATTTCTACGAGTTTCATTACAGGTACCGGGTTCATAAAATGCATTCCAAGAAACTTATCAGGAACAGACTCAGCAGCAAGTTCGGTTATTGATATTGAAGATGTATTGGAAGAATAAATTACTTTATCTCCAAAGATACTTTTTGCTTCCTTAAATATCGCAAGTTTTGCTTCTTTGTTTTCCCAAATTGCTTCAATCAAAAAGTCAACATTTTTGTTTATAGTATTTAAATTTGTAAATGTAGTAATGTTCGATAATGTATTTGATTTAACTTCAGCAGTAATAATTTCTTTCTTAACCTGTCTTTCCAGATTTGTTTCAATTGTAGTGATCGCTTTTTTAAGAAGATTCTCTTCTTTATCTATTAAAAAGACTTTGTATCCATATTGTGCAAAAACATGGGCAATTCCGTTTCCCATAGCTCCCGCTCCGACAACTGCAATGTTTTTTAATTCCATTTTAACCTCTGTATTTTTTTACAATTACTGCCGAGGCTTCACCGCCTCCAATACATAATGAAGCTAAACCGTAATTTAAATCCCTTCTTACTAATTCGTGAACGAGAGTTACCATAATCCTGGCTCCGCTTGCACCTATAGGATGACCTAATGCAATTGCTCCGCCATTAACATTTACCTTGGAAGTATCAAGCCCTAACAATTTATTCACCGCAGCAGAAACAACTGCAAAAGCCTCATTGATTTCGAACAGATCAATATCTTTAAGTTTTAAATCGGATTTATTCAAAACTTTGTTTATTGCATGTGCAGGTGCAGTAGTAAACAGAACAGGTGCTTTAGCAAAAGAAGCCTGACTTACAATTTCAGCCAATGGTTTGAATCCAAACTCTTTAGCCTTTTCTTCAGACATAATTAAAACAGCGGCTGCCCCGTCATTTATCTTAGATGCATTAGCAGCTGTAACGACACCATTTTTATCAAAAGCAGGTTTTAATGAAGATATTTTTTCGAATGCAACCTTTCTAGGTTCCTCATCTTCTTTAATTATTATCTCTTTGCCTCTTAAATTATGTATTACAGGTACAATTTCCTGCTCGAAAATATTCGTATCCATTGCATGAAGTGCTTTTTTATATGAATCAATTGCAATATTATCAAGCTCTTCCCTGCTCATGTTAAATTCTTTAGCACAGGCTTCTGCACAATTGCCCATATGAATGTCATTATAAACATCCCAGAGTCCATCTTTAATCATTGAGTCAACAATTTTCTGGTCACCTGATTTGAACCCTTTGCGGGCATTCTGGATTAAGAATGGTGCGTTGCTCATACTTTCCATACCGCCTGCAATAATTACGTCTGCATCACCGAGTGCAATTGCCTGATGAGCAAGCATAATAGCTTTTAATCCGCTTCCGCACATTTTATTTAATGTAAGGCATTCAGTGCTTTCATTCAACCCAGCATAAATAGCAGATTGGCGGGCAGGTGCCTGGCCTAATCCGGCAGGCAAAACATTACCCATAATAACTTCGTCTATTTTATCGGCAGGAATATTAGTATCATCCAAAATTCTTTTAATGGCAATGCTGCCGAGCTTAGTAGCAGATATATCGGAAAGGCTGCCTAGAAATGAACCAATAGGCGTCCTCTTGGCGCTTACAATTAAGACCTTTTTCATAAAACCCTTTCTAATTTGTGAAACTTAATTACAGTTCAAAAGACAAACAGCATTTAAGTTTACTGCATGGACCGCTTAGTTTAGAAAGATTAGATGCAGCACTTTGGTCATTTGCGGTTTGTGTTGAAATTCTCTTAAAGTTCGTCAAAAAAGATGAACAACAAAACTCTCTTCCACATGTACCTATTCCGCCGATTTTTTTTGCTTCGTCTCTAACGCCAATTTGTCTTAGTTCAATTCTCGTCTTAAATTCCGCTGCTAATTCTTTGGCTAATTCTCTGAAGTCAACTCTTCCATCTGCAGTGTAAAAGAAGTAAAGTTTTTTTCTGTCAAATTGATAGTGAATGTTTACCAGTTTCATTATCAAATTATATTTTTCAACACATTTTTTAAAGATAGGTTTTGCTTTTTGCTCTTCTTCCCGATTCTTAACGTATTTATCGAAATCTTCCGAAGTAGCTTTTCTTACTACTACAGGAATAATTTCTTCATACAATCCGTAAATCTGGCGTTTTAATTTTACAATCTCGCCAAAGAGGCGTACTGTTGCAATTTCAATGCAGTCTTCCAGTTGAACGATGATTAATTCCCCTGGAAGTACATCAATATTGTTTTTATTTTCACAATAATGACACCCTAACAATCCGCTGCATTCAGCTTCAATGATAGTTCTTGAATCGAAAGGTGTTTGCGTAAAGCACTCTACGCCACAAGTAAAACAACCGCTAATAGGAGTATAGTTATCCGAAATTGTATCAATTATTTTGTCTTTATATAATTCGTTGTACTTTACTTCTATTTTTGATGTTTCTTCATCTGTGGAGGAGGTTTTAAAGAATGATAAATCTATATTATACACGTTTAATTCCTTAAAGATAATGAAGATAGTTCAAATATAATACCTTGGAGTATGATATTCAAGTTAATGTTATTGTCAATTAACCTTGAAAATTGTTCTAATTTATTAATGGTTTTGCTAATATCAATAGTATTGAATTTAGAGTTAAATTTTTCAATTGTGTCTTTATATGTGCTAAAATAGTCAATTTTTGCATTAAAACGGTATTTATTGGCATCCAGGAGCCATTTTAAGATAGCCCCTATAAAAAAGGCAACATATTCCTTATTTGTAATCTCAATTGAATCTTCAATTGTCTTAAAGGCAAGGTAATATTTTTTAGCAAGTGAATACCTGATTGTCTGTACTGCGGACTCCATTATTGCATTAATATCGTATTTTAGCAGATTGAGACAAGTCTCAAGAGAACCATCGCCAAACGCAGATAATAATTCAGCTTTATTCTGATCTATATTGAAATATTTAACGAGTACCGTTTTTGTTTCTTCGTTAGATAGAGAAGAAAATTTGACCTGCCAGCATCTTGAAAGTATAGTGGGCAGCAGTTTTTCTTTTACAGATGTAAGTAAGAAAAATATAAACCCTTCAGGAGGCTCTTCAAGCACTTTAAGTAAAGCATTCTGTGCTTCATCGGCCATTAATTCTGCGTCATATATTATGACTGCTTTTATATAATTGCTCTTATCGGTTAAATTGGAATATTTCTTAATATCCCTGATACTGCTGATTTTGATTGTATTGGCACCGGGAATATTAAGCATATGGTATGGATTACCGGCAAGTGCCGATATTTCACTGCTTATAGTCGCTAATGTGTCTGCAGAGAGTTTTTCATATGAGGTATCATCCCCTGTTTCTCCTTTTCCGCGTGGAAGTGCAAAAATCAATTTTACAGCAGGTTCCGATAAAGTAGAAATATTTCTAAAGAATTTTTCCGATGAGGAATCATTAACCGAAGAATTAAGCATTTTAAGAAATTCAATTGCTGTAAAAAATTTTCCTGAACCGGATGGGCCATAAAAAAGAAAAGCGTGTGGTACACGCTTTGATAAATAAATATTATTTAAAACTTCCTTAACTCTTGATTGGCCAATTATATTATTGGATATATCTATTGTTTGCATTTAATTAAGATTCATCGTCTTCATCAGTGTAAAAGTAATCTTCATCAATAGGAAAGTCGGGCCATATATCTTCAATAGATTCATAGGGTTCTTCAGTTTCTTCAAGTTCGGTAAGGTTTTCAACTACTTCTCTGGGTGCTCCAATTCTTTCAGCATAATCAAGTAATTCTTCTTTTGTTGCCGGCCAAGGTGCGTCATCTAGATAAGAAGCAAGTTCAACTGTCCAGATCATTATAAGGCTCCTACAATATTAGTTTTTAGTTGCATTTTGAAAAAATTTCAAGTCTTCATAGAAAAAGTTTTTAGGATTTAACGCAATGCCATTTTGCCAAATTTCATAATGTAAATGAGGCCCGGTGGTTAGCTCACCGGAATTACCTATAAGAGCAATCAAGTCGCCGCGTTCAACTTTCTGCCCTTTTGTAACTTTAGCGGCGCTTAGATGGCCATAAACAGTTGTATAGCCAAAACCATGGTCAATTTCAACAGTTAAACCAAGCCCCTGTTTATAATCAACAACAGTAACAACTCCGTTTCCGGTAGCATACACATGAGTACCAATTTCATTAACAATATCTAAGCCATTATGCATTTTCCAATTTTTAGTGATAGGATGGAAACGCATGCCAAAACTGTCACCCAGCCTTCCTTCTGCGGGCATTATAGCAGGTATTGCTTCAAGCAATTTTTTATTATTTTCGAATGTAGCTTTACTTTCTTCGAAACTGGTTTTTTCTATACTTAACT
>TBL_comb47_HYPODRAFT_10000158_pt1 | contig 85541 bp, 113 predicted proteins | sample TroBogypolimnion_40_FD_10682 | JGI IMG/M metagenome (IMG submission 10682) | reverse complement strand
GCAACTGGCTTAACCGGTGGAACCGGTATGAGCGGAACAACTGGAGCAACTGGCTTAACCGGTGGAACCGGTATGAGCGGAACAACTGGAGCAACTGGCTTAACCGGTGGAACCGGTATGAGCGGAAATACTGGAGCAACTGGCTTAACCGGTGGAACCGGTATGAGCGGAAATACTGGAGCAACAGGTCCATCCGGTGTTACTAATAGTGTATATCAAACTGTAACTCAAACCGCGCATGGATTTACTGTGGGACAAGTCCTGACTTACACTGGAACTACTTATGCTCTGCTTCAAGCAAACGCAATTGATCCCAGTATTCCAGCAGGTATTGTCTCAAATGTGATTGATGCGAATGATTTTACCCTGCTAACTAATGGATATATAACAGGACTTTCTGGTTTGACTCCTGGCTTTATGTTCTATGTGAGTGACATCACTCCTGGCGCTTTGATTATTTCTCCCCCCACCGCCTACACTTCCGCCACAATTCCAGTCTTATTTGCTGATTCCACTACTTCAGGTTTTGTTAATTTTTCAAGGGATTATGCTCCTGTAGATTTCCCCAATTTTCAAGGGTACATGTCTATTCAGGGACCAGGATTGGCAGCACCTCTCACTCTTGCCAATCCAATTATGTATGCTTACGACATACAGAATAGCTATATCCAACTTAATCTACAAAATCAAAGTAACTTAGCTAATGCCAGTACTGATTTAATTGTTACTTGTGATTCTGGAAATGACACAACTGGTTATTTAGATTTTGGTATTAATGGCTCTGGCTATTCTGTTTCGAGTTGGACAATTAATGGGGCCACTGATGGTTATATTTACACACAATCCTCTAATTTAGCAATAGGAACCGCCACAGCAGGTAATAATTTAGTATTGTTTACGGGTGGTACTAATCTAGCAAACGAGAGAGTGATTATTGCAGACTCTGGAGTAACTATTCCAGGTAAATTGTCGGTAAATGGAACAGATACACAAACATATTCAATAGCAATGGCTATTGTTCTAGGATAAAAATTATGAAAAAACTCATTAGTCATGATACTCAATCAGGTGCAGTTCTTGGAGGTTATGTATTCAGCCCCTCTACAAATAAAGTAACTATAACTGGACTATCTTTTAATCTAGCGTTGGAACAAATCCTTCTCATCACCGACACTACCGCAGGTATAATAATCTATAATTTTGCCAATAGTTCTTTAAATGGGACTATTGCTAATAATGTAATAACTCTTGATTATAATTGCTCTGCTCTCTCTGCCACAGATTCTTTGCAAATTTATGTTGATATCTCTGATACCGCCCCTGTGGATACAGCGATGATGACGGATGCGTATACTCATGTTCTTTTGGAGAGAATATGTGATTTATTAGAACCCATGGCTACACAAGATGGTTCACAAAGGCAGAGAGTTACGGTAGATGCTCTCACCGCTGGACAAACTTTATCAACCGTTACGACCGTTGGAACTGTCTCTACTGTTTCTTCCATTACAGCCGGAACCATATCCACCATCACAAACCCCGTCCCTTTGGGCAACCTTGCTACTTGGGGAACTGCCCCTGGTGGAAATATTGAATGGCAAATGATTGACTGGGCAAGAGGTGCTTATAACGAAGGAATTCGTTCTCAATTAACTTTTGGAAACTAATATGACAAAAAGAAATAAGGAACTCAATAGTAAGGAGACTAACTAATGCCCTCTCTCGTTAACACTTTGCGAAAGGCAGTGGATTTACCTATTTTTGAATGGCTTAGATTTGCTCCAATCGCCTCTGCCCTCCCCTCTGCTTCTTGTGCGGCTAATAATAGTCAGTATAATGTTGTTCATGGAAAATATATTTATTTCCTTATTACTGCGGCTAATTTCTGGCGTTATGATACTTGGTCCGATACTTACGAACAATTACAAACCCCTCCTATTGCCCCCGCTACTTGGGCCGATATTGAAATGGCTCAAACTCAAGGTGTTGAAGGATTGGTATTGGGAGCCACCTCCACCTCAGTCACTATTCCTGCTTATTCTTCCGGTGCATTAAAAGGTTACGATTTGAAAATTATAGGTGGAACCGGGATGGGACAACGTAGAGTCATATCAAACGTTGCGGAACCAGTAGTTGCGGAAACAGGCGTTCCTACTGCGGTAAACAATGCTCTCGGCTCTATAACTATTACTGATACCACTAAGAACTGGATTGTTAATCAATGGGCCGGTTATCAAGTCCGTATCTCCTATGGAACTGGTGTGGGTCAAGTCCGTAGAATTCTTTACAATTCTTCTACAGTTTTAACACTGGCCGACTCCACAATGTCAGGAGATAATATTTGGAGTAACCCAAACATCTTTTCTCCCGCTATCGTTGCTACCGCAGGTTCACAATCTATTTATGTGATTGAATCTTCGGTCGTTACTGTGGATAGCCCCTGGTTGGTAACTCCAGATACCACATCACAATTTCAAATTGAATCCGGGTTAATCTGCCTTTTTTCCAGTGCCGCCGCTCAACCATTCTATACTCTGCAATATTACGATATTTTAACGGATACTTGGTTTATTAAGACAGCCAATACTTTAAACGTTTCTGCTGTTGGTACTGATGGAACCATTGATCACTCAGGGGCAGCGGCGGCAGTAGCAACCAGAGGAACTTCATCCACTACCGGAACAGTCACTACTTTAACAGATACCACTCAGAATTGGCCGATCAATGGCTTTGCCAATAAATATGTTTATTTTATGGGAGGAGCTGGAGAAGGTCAAATTTCAAAAATAACTTCCAATACCAGTAATATCATGACTTTTGCAACTGTGACGACTGCTCCGGACGCAACAACTGATTATATTGTGGAAGGCTATGATGCAGGAACCTTCTCCACTGGAGGCTCTCAAACATTAACTGATAGCACTAAATCGTGGCCTGTAAACAGATGGTCTAACTTTGCTCTTAAAGTTTTATCAGGAACTGGAAAAGGTCAGCACATGCAGATCCTCTCCAACACCTCTACCACTCTCACTCTTGTAAAGGCTCTAACAACTTCACTAGACACAACCTCCACTTATTGTATTATTCCAGATGGTGCTAAGACTTATTTTATGCTGGGTGGTCAAGCCTCCACTTTTATTTATAATTACGATGATGATCTTTTAACAGAAGGTCGTTGGATGGATTCTGGAATAGCCTGTAATGCTGTCGTAACTTATAGCACCCTACGTCCCATAGGAATCGCCTCAGCGGTACACACTACAACAAACGCTACCATCACTACTACAGTTCCTCACGGATTAAAAATGGGGTGGTCCATTACTGTAAAGGGAATGACCGATAGTAACTATAATACCACAGCAACAATTACTTCAATCCCTTCCACTACTTCTTTCACTTACACAATGGCAGGAACTCCTGCGGTAGACACGGTTGCGGGGGTTCAAAATACTGTAACTTTGACTGACTTCACTAAATCTTGGACTACGAATCAATGGGTCGGTTACCAATGCTATATGACCACTACCGCTGTAACCGCTGCTACTGGTTTAGCCACTGGTCAGGTGTTGCAAGTTCTTGCCAATACTTCTAACCAGCTTATCTTTTCTTCTGCTGGAACCACTCCAGTAACGGGTGTTTCTCGATATATTCTTACCCCAAGATCAACCCCAGGTATGATGGATAATGGGTTAGCTTACGGGACTCAATCCACCACCCAGCTTCAAGATAACAGTAAGGCAAGTTCAATCAATGCCTCTATTTCTGCAAACTCTAACGTCCTAACTGTGAATGGTGTAACATTTTCTGCCTCTTTTGCCAATAACGTTATGACCGTTGTGACCCCGCCAGTCAACGGTGTCATTCAAGTTGGAAATCTAATTTCAGGAACTGGTATTCTTCCTAATACCATTATATCCACTCTAGCTTCTGGAACAGCCAATACAGTAGGTGCTACTTATGGCCTTACAGTTCTCGGGGCGACTCTGGCTAATGCTGGGGGTCAGGCTTCTTTATCCGGATCTAATATGACCATTACCACCGTTCCTACAACTGGTGTGTATGCCCCTGGACAAATTATATCAGGAACTGGTATTACTGCTGGAACAACCATTGTCTCCCTAACCTCCGGAACTGCAAATACTATTGGTGCTGTTTATCTATGTTCCCAATCAATGACTACAGAAGCCGCAGAATCTGTAATTGGTACTTGGGGTATTGGTGCCATTTCTTCTGAAACAGTTACTGCCTATCCTCAGGGCCTATTATATCCTGGTCAGGGCATTTCTTCCACTGGCTCTTCCGGTGGTCAGATGTCAACCGCTACTAACGTAGCTACTCTAACCATCGCTCCCACTTATGGATCAGTGGCTATTGGTCAGGTGATTCAGGGTGCTGGCGCTGTTGCGAATGCTGTTATTATAGCCTTAGCGTCTGGTGCATTAAACGCCACTTCATCCACATACACGCTATCAACTACTCCTGGCACAATCGCTGCGGAAAACGTAACCACCAGCAATTTGACAGCCGGTTCTTCTGGTGGCTCTGCTTCTTTCGCTACTAATGTCATGACACTAACCGTAGCTCCCACAACCGGCTCTATTGCTATTGGTCAATATGTGGTAGCGACCGGTGTAGCAACCGGAACTTACATAACAGGTCTTGTTTCTGGAAATCTAAACGCCACCTCCTCTACCTATTCCCTCTCTACTACTCCCGGTACCATAGGTGCAGAGTCCATTACTTCCTATACGGGCGCAGGATCCTTCGGAGGTTCCGCTTCGTTTGCCACCAATGTTATGACTATTACTGTAGCTCCTACAGTTGGGGGTATTGTGATTGGTCAAGTTGTAGTTTCTGCTGGTGTTATGGTTGGAACAACTATTACCGCCCTAGCTTCCGGAACTATGAACGGTGTGGGTTCTACCTATACTCTTTCAAGTTACCCAGGAACAATTTCTGCCCAGGTTTTCTCAACTCAGGCGATTCAAACCGGTGCTGTAATTACACAACAATTAACTTCTACTATGCCAAACGGAGCTTTAGGAGGGGCAGGAACCTATCAGCTTTCTCTCCCAGCTACCTGTAGTCTCTATACTGCCCCACTATCCTATGGCTGGCCTATCAACTCTCTCGCTGGTCGTAAGATTAAAATTCTTAGTGCTGGTGGTTCAGGTTCTACTTCTGAAATTGGTATCACCTCAAATACAGCAACAACAATTGTTACTGGAACTTTGGGAGGCGCTCCCGTAACTCTCGCTTCTGGTTATGCTATTCTCCAACAACCCGCAAGAGGAACCGGCATAAATCTCCAGGGAATCTTTAACACTTCCAGCCCTAACAACGCCGGTAAATGGTGGGTGTGCGCTAGAGGTGGTGCTGCTGTGGGTTTTGATAAACTTGACATCACAACGGATCTCTTCTACATGCTTCCAACTACCCCACAGACTGAAACACTAACCACAGGTTCGATGTATGCATATGATGGTGGGGATAGACTATATTTCACAAAAGAAGCAACTCAAAGAATGTACTATATTGATTTAACCACTAATACCATACATGGGGCTGGCATGTATCCATACAACGCCCCCACCGCACTTCTTGGGAACCGCATGGAAATATTCTCCACCGCCGATGGTTTAAAATATCTCTGGCTTAATAGAGAAACCAACCTTGAATGCTTTAGAGAGCTTTTATTCTATTAATAATTAAAAAAGGAAAAGATGCTATGTCCTATATTAAACCAGGAGCCTACACTACTGAAAGAGGGACTAACTCTATTTCTACTCCAGCCCCCCTCCCCGTTTACCCTGCGTTACCTCCTAGATTTTCTTATATTGTAGGTCCACCGGTAGGAGGATCCACTGGTTCAACTGGATCCACTGGTTCAACTGGTTCAACTGGATCCACTGGTTCAACTGGATCCACTGGTTCAACTGGATCTACTGCCCCTCCTGGTGCTAATTATTTACTAGTATCCACCGTTACTGGACAACTGCTCTTAACCGATGTGAGTGGAAACATACTGTATAGCTTCACTCAGAATGCAACAGAGGGGACTAATACCTTACCCACTGATGGAGATTTAAGTGTAGCAACAGTAAGATATGTAGCGGGTATGTGCCAAGATCCCAGTTCCAATATGATATTCTTTACTGATTTGTCAGATAATGCCATCAATCTAATAGGCCAAACTGATCCAACTATGAGTTCAGTTATTAGACAATTGGAAATTACTTCCCTCTCCCCTGTAACTGGAACTATTACTACTCTTTCAGATAATAATTATGGGCTATCTCCTGCTTACAATACTGTATGCACTGTAGAAACAGGAATGGTTTTTAATGGAAATAACCTTTACACAGTTGATGCTAATCAAGGTTTGATATACAGTGTTCCAGCAGCCGGAATAAATCAGAGAAGTGTCTATGCTACCATAGGGGCCACCGGAACTTCTGGTCTAGCCGTAGACAATTCAAATCACTTCTATGTGTCTAATTATACTAACAACACAGTTTGTAAAGTCACTTCTGGTGTAAGCTCTGTTTGGGCTACTGGTGATTATTTATATAACGCAGCTTCAATAGCATATGGTAATAACACTATTTTTGTTCAAGCGACTGATAGTGCCGGTCATTATGGTATTGTCCAATTTGCCCTAGACGCCTCTTATACTTTCTTACTCGGTGAAAGTGGTCACCCAGGATTCCCCAATCTCCCAGGACCTCATATGCTTAATGGACAAGATATGAGTTGGTGTGGAGGACTTTTGTACGCCACATCTATTGTATTAGAAGAATGTTCCGTGAGTTTTTATTACCCTCCTACTAGCTCTACTTATCATGGAGTTATTTATTTACCTGGACAGGGGTTTCAACAAAATGTTCTGGCAATGACAAATGTTATTGATCCGGGTTTTAGTGTCATTTTTACTCCCCCAGCCATCACATTAGTTTTTGATCCGGATACTGGAATAGCAGAAAATAGTTTCTCATTTGATTTACAAATTACAAGAGGAACCGATTACACCAATCCAATTTCTGTAAGTTTTGACACAGCCATGTTACTTTTCACTGCTCTAGGAGGGCCTGACCTTGCCAGTGCAACAATTAATGGGTCAACTACCACTTATACTGGAGGATTTTTAGTAGTTGATGATGTCCCTGATACAGTCCCATGCTTAGTAACGGCCAACTTTGCTGAATGGGACGATAATATGAAAAATGTTTGGAACGGTACCTATTTTCCAGCATTCACGCTATCAGGCTCGGATGGCTACACTGTTTATTCAGCCGGTCCTGCTGTTACCTTAACTCTTGGTTCAACTGGTTCAACTGGTTCAACTGGTTCAACTGGTTCAACTGGATCCACTGGTTCGACTGGTTCGACTGGTTCGACTGGATCAACTGGTTCGACTGGATCAACTGGTTCGACTGGTTATACTGGAGCTACCGGACCAAAAGGTGAATATTTAACAGTAGTGCAAGCTGGTCAAGGAGCTACGCTAGAAACACAGACACAGACCCCTCCATTCTGGCCTAATATTCTCCAATGTAGTGTTTTCACACCGCTAGAAACTCCTAATAGTTATAACTGGTATTATGGAACTGATGGAACAACATGGCAACAAGTTCAAACTGCTGTGCTTTGTATTAATTTTTACACGGATCCTTTAACTCCAGCCATTCCTATTCTTCAAATATCAGAAGGTAATCGATGGCCAACTCTTCTTCTAATAGATACTCTCCCATCTGGTCCCGCAACATATACTCCTGATCTTACAGGATGGGATAACAATATTTATAGTGCTGCTACTTGGATAAAGGTAGAAGTTGTTTACTTCTATCCTGATGGGGTCACTGCTGTAGTGTGTAATGTAACGACCGGAGAAAATACTTTTACATTTACTCCTTCTTCTTAATTAGTATTAAGCAGTATGCCGCTTTAGCTCAGTTGGCAGAGCGCAACCCTCGTAATGTTGAGGTCATCGGTTCGATTCCGATAAGCGGCTCCATTTTTTCATAAAGGAGTCACCGTGCATTTTCTTTTACGTTCAGTTGAAGTTTTAGCCGCCATCTACGCCCTTGGTTTTGTAGGGATGCTAGCTTATTTCAAGGGATCGGATACCCCTATTTCTGATGCCGCGAGATGGCCGCTTCTCCTTCTTTTAATAGCTTTTGCTAGCATATTCCACATGGAAGTATAATTGTGCCACTTTTTGATTCCAAGGAAAAAATATCAGCATGGATTAATCATCTGTGTAAAAAGGAACTTGGATACGGAGAAATGGTCAATATGTTCCTATTTGGAGACTGGACGGAGTTATCTCAAATTTTTTGGATCTACCCCTTGGAGTATGAAGATGGACATAAAGAACTAGTTATAGATTATTCTATTTCGGGTGGAGGAGGCTGGCTTAACACTGGAGATACTGTCAAGAGTTTTCTCAAAGGTCTTGAAGCTATTTTATCTTGGGACATGACGGACGAATTACGAGCCAATATAGAGCTTAGAAAACAAAAACTACTTAACTCTCTGAATGAGGGTTAACATGAAATTTACTTCATCATTATTAAACAAAATTGCTGATTATGACAATAGCACGGTTCAAATCACTTATGGAAGTGAACTTAATGAGGATATACTCAATTTTGTAAATGAAGTTGAGGAAAGCGATTTATATACTGAAGAAGGAGAGAATGGAAGAGAAACCAACCCTCATATCACAGTATTATATGGTATTCACGAAAATAACCCTAGTAAATTGGATTTAACTCCAGTATTTTTACCCAAAGAAGTAGAATGGGAAGGATTAGATAAGTTTGCCAGAAAGGATAATCCCTATGACGTTCTCATTATAAAAATCAAAAAGACCCCCGAGATGCAAAAATTATTCGATTATATTAATGAAGTTTATCCTGATAATGACAATTCCTTCCCTGATTACACACCTCATACTACCATAGCATATGTTAAAAAAGGGGAAGCTGATAAATATATTGAAGAATTCGGAGATATTTTTATTGGCCCTCACGCTATTCAGACTATCCAATTCGCCTTTAATGAAAATAAGTGGGACTATGACCCCCTAACTGGTGAACAAAAATGGGATGCGAATGAAAAAGAAGTAAAAAATACTGGAATTTAAAATTTTTAATATAATTTTTAGTAATATACACTTATAGGAGTCAGCATATGAAGCTAACGTTGCAACAAGCACAAAATATTTCTAATAGTCCCATTTTTGGTAAGTCTCTACCAATTCAAGTATCTTATAAGTTTTCAAAGCTGGGAAAAGCTTTGGTAGAAGAACTAAAACTGGTGGAGGAACATAGACAGAAGCTTATCCAGCAATGTGAAGGAACTTTAACCGAAGATAAATCTCAATACAAATTTTCTGAAGAGCAAGGAAAAAAATTTCAAACTGAAATGCAAAGTCTTCTAGAAACCCCCATTGAAGTCCCTTTTGAACCAATCTCATTAGCTGCATTAGGAGATGTAGCCCTCTCACCTAATGAGTTATTGGGAATCGAACCCTTAATTCTTGTAGAAGAGTAATCTCTTCCTTTCGCTGCTACCCTAGAAAACTGAATTTCAGTTTCTAGGGTAGAGGTCATTTTATGCGAAAGACAAGCGTTCCTTCCTACTCTACCACTCCTCAGGTTTTAGAAGCCTTACAAATGCTTCTCACTGCCTCCTTGTCTCTATCAAATAGAGTCCAAGAGGCCCATTGGAATGTTAAAGGAACAAACTTTAGCCCTCTCCATGAATTTTTTGGAGAGATGTATGACTTCCTCATCGATGCCGCCGATTTGTTAGCAGAAAGAATCGTGCAGCTAGGTGGACAAGCCGTTGCAGATCCTTGTGGTGGCCCTCTTTTTGGGGATGATATGTCCCTCCTTGTGGCACTAAAAGATGCCTTACAAGAACTCGCAGGGGGCTTTAACGCAGGAATTGAGATGGCTTTGGATGTAGATCAGTTTACCAGTGATATTTTTATTGAACTTGGTCGAGAAACCGAAAAGTATTTATGGAAAACTGAGGCACAGACCCAAAGAGTTACTAAAATTTGAGTATTAGAAAGGCAAGGAAGCAGAACCACTTAGCTTCCTACAAAGCACAATCCTAATTACGGATTGCCAAAGGGGGCATTAAAGCCCCCCTTTATATTTGAAAATAGAATATTTTACCAAAAAGCCAAGGAAACTTGGTATAATAGGGTACGCGCCTTTCTCACACTCATTTGGCGTGGATCCTGTTCAACCATAAGGAGTACAAAATGAGCGAAGAACAAAAAATCGTTGATAGGAGAGTTAAGCAGAGTTACGTGGGACATTTCGTTTCCCCTCTTCTTTCTGCCGTTATTGTCCTAGCAGGAGTTTTTGCAGCCTACATTCTTATCCGTGATGCGAAGAAGGACCACATGGAATTAGTGGCGGCTCTAAGTAAAAACAATCAAGAAGTTACCCTTCTTAAAGTAATTGACGAGAAAGTCAAAGTACCGATGGAAACAAAGGTGGCGATGACACGAACTATTATTTCTCTCTCAACTCTAAAGAGGCTTGAGGTAGCAACTATCTGTGGAGTTATAGAAGTAGAAACCGGAGGCACCTGGAGAACCGACCTCATTAGTAATATGGGGGCTGTTGGTATCATGCAAGTGATGCCAGCTACCGGAAAATCTTATCTTCGTGCTGAACGAATTGATCCAACTAAACAAGCACTACTAGATCCTGTAAATAACATTATTTGTGGGATTGGATGTTTAGCTGATTATAGAGATCAGGCTCAAGATTTGGGCCTTGATAAGCCAGGGGAATTAGGATCTGCTTTGGCAATGTATAATCAAGGGCCTAAAGCAAGATCAGCTACGGGATATTCAAAGAGTGTTTTTGAAGCTATAAAACGTTTTAAAACTCTTGGTTTATAATAAAATTAGACCCCACTTAAAAGGTGGGGTCTTTTTAGTATCATATAGTAGGGAGATCAAATTATGATTGTTATTACTCTAGAATCAGAAACATTGGACTATTTACGATTTATTTTTGAAGAACATTGTGGGAAAGGACTTCCCCTTGAAGAATTGCAGATTGCAGCTAGAACCTGGATTTGTATGAAGGATGCGAAAGAAATAACACAAGAAGGAGTTCGCCGTGTGTTCTCCGAAGAAGAGTTCACCCCCCTCCCACCTCCTCAACAGGAGCAAGAAGTCAGACATATTCAAGGCCCCGTTAGTGTTAAAGTTAATGGGGATATGACGCTACCCGTAACCGCAGATCAGGTGGAAGATCTAATGAGAATCCCTTAACTCTGAGTATCACACCAAGCTAGAGCCTGTTCAAGAGTGACCTCAACATAATGAGGGATTCCTTGATCATCAAAATTTACTACTTTAATATCCATTTTTTGTTGGTCATCCGTTAGGCTAGTATCATAAGCAATATGAAGCCATCCACCCTTAGGATTAGCCGCTGTGATACCTTCCATCATGAACTGCTTCCACTTTAAATCAGATTGGAGAATAGTTTTGAATGTTTGAGGAAATGTCATCCTATCGAGAATATCAAAATCTATGGCGTTAGCTTTCATGTGATCTGAAGTTGGTGATCCTTTCAAAGCTGTATTGAGAGCCTCACAACGAAACCCAGAATGGATATTAACTCTTTCGTTCCCTAGAATTACTCTCATTTTCTCAAAACAATTTGTGCAATAATCTTTAGCGGCTTGAAGCAGTTCATCCGGAAGGCTGTTATCTATTCCATCTGCTCCTGCTGTTGCGGATTGTGTAAATGTAGTTACTGATACATGATCAGATAACATTGTTGCTGGATCTACCATACTACTTCTCCTATTAAGGTTCTACGTTCTTTATATTATGCGAGAGCAATCCTGATGTTTCATAAGTGGAAGGACCATCTACGGTAATTTCTATAACAGACGAGTTCCTACTTTTTTCATGAATTTTCGCTACTAGTCCAGGATGAGTTCCTCGGATGTAATCTCCGTGTTTAAGTTGTTGTAGTTCCACCCACCCATAACTCGTATAGAATCTATGATTTGCCGCAAAATCTAGAGTTCTTCCGTCTTGCATCTCTAAAGTCCATACGTTATTTTTTGCCTCTGAAACGTGGGTAACGGGCCAGTTATCCCATCTTCCATTAAGATGGTGCATAGTTCTTACAAGTGTTCCAACTTTTGTATCTTTAGCCATAATTGGACCTTGCAGGGTATCAATAAGGGTATGAGGTGCTACAGTCATTTTTAGAGTCTCCTTAATTTTTATTCACCAAAGTCACTTTCTTCATAAGGAAAGACCCTTTAGCCAACCGAAGGATTGGTTGAAGTATCAGCATAAGCTCTATCCCTAACAAAATCTAAATAAAGAACTACACTCGGAGTATACGATAGAGTTATGACCCCATTCCCATAATCTACATTATTAGGAATTAAAGTGGAAGTTAGATCCAACCCCCCCGATGAACTTTGCACCATAGCTTCTATGATTCCGCTAACAAATACCATCCATACATTTAAAGAGGTATCAAGAATGGATAAACCTGAACTAGTTACTAGTATAATTCCTTGCGCCGGGAACGCCGCCTCCCGGCCGCGATAAGTATCGATGGCCTCAGTGAACCAAGTTGCTTGAGGAATCGAAGAATTAATTACACCATTAAAATAATAATTTCCATCATAGCCATATCCATTAAGATTAAAAGAACTAGGATTAAAAAAGGAGTCTATGGAATTGCTTTGGATTGTGCAGGAGGCAAGAATGGATGAGTCATCTCCGACTAGCTGTTTTATTCCTTCAGCATCATATGAATCTCCAGAAATGAGATAAGGAAAAGTGTTTGTCATTAGGCTTCTTTTCCCAACAGAACGGTAACTTCATGACCAGCAATATCACTTTTTTCTAATCTAAATCCTAAAGCTTTCAACATTCTATCATAGAAAGCAGCTTTTCTTGGATCATGAGTTCCAACTAAAATAACTGGATGTTCTCCTAACCATTTCTCCAATTGAGCTTTTGTTTCTCTCATGGAGAATTTCCCCCTTTCTTGAGGGGTTTTTCCTAACTGTTGAGAAACTGAAGAAAAATCTTGTCCAGTTCTTTGCATTCCTAACTGTGGAGGCATTCCTCTAAAAATCCTGTTTTTTGTTAAATAGAATTCATAATCACCTATAATTGCTGAATCTAAGATTATTTCTCCGTGTGATTGCAATCTCTGCATAGCCTCAGGGCCAATAGGCATCGCATTTTTTTGGAGTAGGGAGGAAATTGGAATCATAGTTAACCCTTTGTAGAGTCTCTCAATAAGGCTTTCAAAAGTTGATATTCATAAATAAACTTCTCACTTCTTTTGTGAACGCTCATCATTTAGAGGGCAAGAATGAAAACATATTCCAATACAAGTAGAACTTTAGATCCAACCAATAAGAGCCTAACTACAGTTGTAGGTCGGCACGATCAGAAATTATCTGACGCCGATGTTAATCTTATTCAAGACCTTCAAGACTATAAGCGAGATCTCCTCCTTCAAAACACTATTTTTTCTGGAGGATTGAACTACCAACCATTTAGATTTGACATAAACCTTCCCAATACCTTCTCTTGTTCTGCTTTTGATGTGATGTTTAATGGAGAAGTTGTTCAAATTGGAGGGAATAATTCTACCAATCTTTCTTTCAATACCATCATCCTTCCCGCTCCCACAGCCTCAACAGCCCCTTCCCCTTCTGCTAATCTTTACATAGTCTACCTGGAACTTTGGTACCAGACCCTAGATCCAACTACAGGAGCAGGGTATGCTGTGCAAAATAATGTTAACTACATCTACCCAAATGGATGCACTACAGTTAACCCCTCTCTTTGGTTATCAGATGATGTAGTAGATACCTTTAACAATTTGACTACTACCACTAGAAGTCAGGTGCAATGGGCTATACGATGTGCCCCGATTTCCTTAGCCTATGATTTCACGGCTTTAAATTATGGTCTTGATCCTGGTCTTACTTCGGATCAACAGATTGTGGGGTTAGGTCCAAGTTTCACCCCTCCTTCTGGGGCCTCCTACTTTTCTAATATGGGGTCACAGAACGGAGATTATGGACTTTGGAGGGCTACGGGTCTTGGAACCGCTACCGAAGATGGATGCTCTTATGCAATGCCTATTGCTGTGGTATTCCGCCGCACCCTGGATGTGTTCAATCAAGCCGTAACTCCTTTTGGGGCCGCTATGGCTAGCACTCCCTACTCTGGTTTGATTAGTCCTCCTATCGGATACACCCCCCAATCTGGGAGGTATGATAAAAAATTTGCGGATTCTGTGTATGATTCAGATGTGGTGGATACAAGAATGACCGTATCCTTGAAAGGTTATGATGGAGAAAAACTACTTAATCAAGGTTTTGTTGATCTAGTAAACGGAAATCTCCAATTAAAGATCGGAAGGGGAGATTCTTTGGGCAATATTGCTACAGCACTTGGATCTAGAGTTGGGTACACAATCTCTGTCGGAGGAACCGCAACCGCTAACATTAATAATGTTGGGACTTTTAATGGCTTTATAAATGGATTTGGGTTAGACAACAGAGCTTATTACACAGCAAAAACAATAACTACCTCAGATAAAGTTTCTCCCAATCTTGTTACCAACACGGATACTAATGGTAGTGATTGGCAGTTAGGGGACACTTTTGTTCTGACCCTCCCCTCTAGCTACACATTCTCTTTTGTCATGATTCAAGGTTTAGCTGCTCAAACTGTGGGAAATCCTATTCCTATTCTTTTAAACGGAATGTTTTCAATCAGTGGAATGGGGACTTCGGCACTCACTGCTACCTGTATAAATGTTCCAGCATTCGGTTTTCAACCAGGAGGTAATCCACTACAGATCTATGTAGGAGTAGTCACTACAACCCCCTCAATTTCAACAGTTAAAGTTCCATATTCAATGGATTACGGGGTTTTGGTGGATGCTGAAGGGGCAGTCCCCACAGCTAATATTCCTGTTTTTGCCATTTCGGATTTCCTCCCTATTAAAACCCTTGGGAACTATACCATCTACAACCCAAATTATTCAAACAAAATATTTGGAACTACCTTTTCTTACTCAACTCTCACCACTTCCCCTACTACCTCATTTACCATTTTGAATTCCTCCCTCCCCTATAATGGGGCTTATGTTACTTCAGTTACGGATTCTACTGGAGCCACATATTCAATAAGCTCTCAGAGTGTCACAAATAGTGGAATAACTCTAACTCTCTCTCAAAGTATTATTGCTGGAACCACTCTTTCATTCTCAGTTCTTCTTTTGAATGTAGCGCAGATGGGTTACACCGCCCCCATAAAAGGAATAACCAGTATCAAAGAAACAGTTTTATTTGGTAATGCTCCCGGTAGCCTAGCCGCCTTAGATCCTAGAGTTCTTTTGGTGTCTACTAATGTAGCAAGTGGAGTCACTACATACATTTTCTCCGTAACCGACTGTCTCTTGTCTGGTATTGGTGGTAACTATATCTTCACTCAACCAGTAGCCCTCGGCCCCTTTGTCCCTGTCCCTGTTAGCTCAGTGGTTTACTCTAATGGCTTTGTATATGTTAATGTTCCCACAACATCCACAACTACAAATTTCTTTTTAATTGGTAATCTATCCCCAGCCTTCACAGCAGCTAGTTCTTTGGTCGCCACTTTTGATTACATCCCCTACCAAGGAGATGGTAATTCAAGCACAAATTACTCCGTTTCTTTCTCTGAAGATTTCGCTCTGGTGACTACAAATGGGACTGGTTCTGCCCCTGTTATTGGCCTTCAAGACGTTTTCCCTTATAACCGTGAACTCCCTCTGACCGTGAGCCTTCCGGCACAGTCTTCTTGGAATGATACTCAATTAAAAAATCAAGAAATGGCCTCTACGTTTGATAATAACTATGCTACTAAACAATATAATAATATTGATCACACCTTTAAAGTTCCTTTAAAAACTAACGATTTTATTGAACCAGTAGGGGGATGGAAGACCAAGCTTATTCAATTTGAAAATCCTGGAATACAGGGGTTTGGTAATGCATATCCTCAGATTGGATTCGCCCTAACTGCTCCACAAGCTAGAGTTTCCATAGGTCAAACCACCTTTGCCACAGTCTCTCCAATCGATGTTTATGTAAATAACGTAACGGGTGATGACTCTCAAGACGGGTTATCAATAATTACTCCCAAACAATCTATCCAATCTGCTCTCGCTGTTCTCCCTGCCACCCTTAATCATCCTTGTTGCGTGTTTCTAGTTTATACAGGAACTCCATATACTTTAGTAAGTTCTCAATTAGTTACCGCCAATCTCGGTGATGGTAACATCAATCCAGTCAGCTATTACTCAATAGAGAATTTAACTTTTACCATTCAGGAAGCAGGGATGCTTTATATTGGTAGAGAAGCAGGGGTTCCTCAATACGTGCAAATCGATGCTTCTAATTACTATCTGGATCCTCTTGCGGGTGGATCAACTTCAGCCTTTACTGTCTTCAATTCTGGTGTAACTTTTGGTGGTATTAATTTTACAGGATTTGGAGATCAAGCAATCTACGCTACGGGTTCCAATGTTAATTTCTCTGATTGCACTTGGTCATCTAATACACTTTGCGGAAGTTTTGAAAAAGGATGTAACGTCACTATATATGACGGAAGTGTAACTTTGACATCTGGTTCAGCCGGATTCAGCAGTTCGGGGAGTAGCATTACAGTCTCGGGATTAATTTTCAATGTGGCCGATCCTACTGTTTTAGACTCCAGCCGCAATTTCTTTGTATGTGACAGAAACTCTAGTCTTTCATTAAGCAACCACACTACCACTTCACAGTATGAAAGTGGGATTCAAGCCTCTTCTATTGTCGTAGTTGCTAGCATGAATAGCTCTGTGGATTGTGCCCCAGCCTTTACTAGCAATGGAGCCATAGCACTAGCCACTTACTCCATCGCTACTTCCGCTACCAACTTAGTTACCGGTGCTTTTGCTGGAGGCTTGATTCAACCTTCTGTTAGTTCTGTCATTACAGATAGCACCGGACAGTGGGTTACTTCTCTAAGCTCGTTCTAATCATAAAGGAAAAATTAATGTCTTCTCTAAACGATATAATTGGACAAGTTGGCTTAGGTGGAGAATCAGGGTTTCAAATCCAGCAGAACAACAATGTTCAGCCATATGAAGCCATCACTAGAGTCTTAGTAACTGATGAAACTACTCAAGAGGTAAAATTACTCATAGCCACCGCTAGAGGAGATTCAGCGTCCTCGACTCTCGGCACCATGGCACTAGATGTATTCCCCCTTCAAGGTAGACCACATTTAAAAGATTTGGTAATTCCGGTGTTCAATCTCACCGAAGCTATCAATACTAACATTCCCCCCGTATCCATCACTAATTCTAATACTATTCCAGCAATAAGTGCAGGAGTTCCTATGCCTGAATATTCCTTAACGGCTGTGGGAGGGGTCACACCTTATAGCTGGTATTCAAATAATCTTCCCATCGGCTTAACTTTGGATATAAGTGGAGTTCTTCGTGGAACTGCTATGGTCCTAGGTAACTACGAAATTAATATTTCAGTTGTCGATTCTTCTTCTCCAGCATTTATTGCCACTCAGGTATTCAATCTGACAGTAGGAACAAGTATGGTTCTTTCTCAAACTTCCGCAGTGGTTCCTGGACTTGGGGTAACACCTCCTTCCTCTCCTATTGTTCTCCCTCCAGCTACGATAGGAAGTTTCTATACCCAGAATATCTTAGCTACTGGTGGAGTTCCACCCTATACCTGGGCTATCGACACAGACACTAACGCTGGTAAACCCCCAATAGGACTTAGTATTACTTCTAATGGCACTCTTGAAGGCTATCCCGTAACCTATAGTTCTTCTGTAGCAGAATTTTCTACTCCCTACATATTTACTCTTATTGTTTCGGATTCGCTAGGAGCTTCAATCACAGGAAAATATTCTATCCTATTGGCACCCATGCCACTAACAATAGGGCATAGTGATACTCAAAATGTTTATGCTGCTAAACCAACTTCAATACTTGTCCCTGTCTACGGGGGGCAAGCTCCTTATTCATTAATTGATGTAACTACTGATATGGGGCAAACTCCAATTCCTCAATCTCCACTCACTATTTCAATTTCGGTTTAGTAATGCGAACAGCTTTATCATCTACTTGGTCTAGTGCCGATTTAACTGGAAACTCTACTTTTGTAGAGGTAAGTGGATCACCTACACCAACTATTTATTTGGTAACAGAGTCAGATGCAACAACAAACATATTTAATGTTTTAAAATCAATTGATTACGGAACAACTTGGATTTCAGAAGCTTCGTATCAATTAAACTCTAACACCACCTCTACTCCTGGCACAACTATAAATTCTAAATTTAATCCAGCTATTTATTACGATGGAGCGGATACGATTCATATTGTTGGTAATCAAGTTACCACAACCTACAATGTTCCATTGATTGAACTAGTTTATTTCTCCTTTACTATATCCACTTCCTCCCTGGTTGGTCCCACTTCTCTGGCTATTTCGGAATTTGCCTCTGCTTACGACATTATAGCTTTAACTACTACTAATGTTATAGTTGTGACTTCACTTACAAATTCTCCAAGTCTTCCAGCAAGTAACCCTTACAATTTTTATCTCCAGGGGTCTACAAGCTCTCTTTTCTTAAGCGGTCAGTACCTAGTTTCCATTCAATTAATTAGTTTAGTGCCATCAATCTCCATCCTCCCAAGCTCTGCTCCTGGAATTACTTATGGAGGCGTATCATTAGTATTTGACGCTTCATCCACATTAAATCTTTTCTATGTGGCTCACCCCTCTTTGTTTTCTCGTAATCCTCAACCTCATTCAATAAATAAAGTAACTTACTCATCAGGGGTTTGGAGTTCAGCCACTACACTCTTCACGTATAATGCTATATTTGCAAGTGATAAGCTAACCGTAGTTCCCTTTGCATCTTCTGGAGTAATCAAACTTCTTCTAAGTCATTGTTACTATCTCAATCCTGCGTCTACTCCTTACTCTGTCATCGCTTTTTATGATGGCACTGTATGGTCCCCTCTGTACCCGTTAGACTCTAATGTTTTTGAACCAACTCCATCTGTTGACACGGATGGAAATTTCTCCATCTCCTATCTTAAAATTGTACCAACACAAAGTCCAAGTGGACTATTCACGATTATGGATATTGATACATCTGACCCGTCTGTATCCCTTCCCTTATCTGTCCCGGTAGATAGCTGGACACAAAATTTAGATCTTTATTATTCTAATCTTCGTGGATCTAAATATCCAATCGATACAACCTCTAAGTGGATAACACTAGCCCTTCAAATTAATGACATAACCGAAGCCACACAGACAGGGTGGTTCCAATCCGGCTATCATGCATTACCAATCGCCAGTATGTCTTACACAGGGGCTTCGGGAGGGGTGATAATTAGGGAACAACCCGTTTCCATCATCTCCACATCTATGAGTCCGGACGGATTAAATTTAACGGCATATGATTGGTCCATTGGCCCCACCGGAGCTACCGGATTAACTGGTGTTTCATTTACCGTTAACACTGGACAAACAGGAGCCACCCTTCTTGTGGATAACAGTTTTGGACCCACTGCCGCAGAATTTTCTATTGGACTAACTGTTTATGATATAGCTTCCTCCCTTCCAGCCACTCCTTTAATTTTAACCCTTCCATTTAATCCTGCCCCTACAATCACTTGGAACACTACCCCACCATCAAATTACACTGTTCTTAATGATACCAATCCAGTCCTATCCACACAAATTCAAAGAGGGACTACTATTCTATGCACACCCACTATAACTCCTGGATTACCTCAGAGTGATATAACTTATACTTGGGTGCAAACGGGTGGAACTCCCGTAGCTATTACGTGGATTCATAGCGAACCTTTTATTAATATAGATTTTCTTGGGACTAGTATTTTTGGAGAAATACTTACATTCCAGATATTTGTGAGTGATGGAGTCAACTCTCCTGCCACCTCTACTCTTACTATTAACGTCCCAGCCAGAACGGGAGCCAATGTTATAGATACGGGACAAATACTTAGATTTCTATGGGAAACCCCCTTGGGAGCATTAAACACTTTGGCTAATAGAAATCCTTCATCTCCAACGGGTGCATCGTGGTCATCGGGTCAGCTTGGAGCGATTTCTTCTGATTTCTCTCAAACAAGAGTATCTCAAACTTCTAGCGGAAGTACTCGTCAAATTATGATATCCCCCCTATCAGTGACAGTCACTGGAGATGGTAATAATACTAGTCCTTATTCCATGTATTACTGTAAGAGATTTTTATTTAATACTTCTAATAGCATTATTGACGCTTGGCAAACAGAAGTTGACGAAACTTTAGTATTGGCCTCAAATAAAACGCTGTACAGATATGAACAATTAGGAGGCTCTAATTCTTCAGATAATCCACAACATTCTATTGATTTGACTCTTTATCTCCCAGCAACAATCAGCGGATTATCAAATATGACCGTTAGCCAAGCCTCAGGAGGGGTTAGAGTTATTTCTCTCAGCACTGACTTAGGGTTATTGTTACTAGAGATAGATGAATCCACTTTTACTCTCACTAATTATCTTTTCATGACTACACAAAATGGAATGCTGCTTGGAGCTAATTCGATTGTATTTGTGCGTTTCAATAACGTAGAGAATTTTAAAACCGGAACTCTTTTGATAGGAACTACCACTGGAACTCAAACATATGAAATTTTGTTCGACCTAGCTACTAAACAAATCTTACAATCTTGGAATAGATTCACCCAGATTAATCAGAATATTATTACAGGTGAAATCCTTTAAGGCATTTGAGTATTATCCATTTAGGAGAACTCATGCCTCATCAGAGAATTCAAACCCTACGAGAAAAACGAAGCGAAACCATCTCTGCACTCAAGAATCAAGAAGCTTTGATTAAACGCAATAAGGATAAGCTCAAGGAGATAGAGGAACTTAAGATCTCTCACGTTAAGGCCATTGGTGTGATCGACAAGGCCATCCAGATCATTTCAGCCAATGGTATAGGTAAGATTGAATCCGTAGTGTCTGATGGTCTTAAACTGGTATTTGATGATGATTTACAGCTTGTGATTGAACGCAAAGAAGGAGCCAGAGGGGATTCCTATAAGATTTTGGTGAAGAAGGGGGATATTATTGGTCCTCCCATTGATACTTTCGGTGGGGGAGTGGTAAATGTTATCTCCTTCCTGCTTAGAGTTATCATGATTCAACGCTTTAAGTTGTCTAAATTCATGGCTTTAGATGAAAGTTTTAATAACCTCAGCGAAGAATATATTCCGCGCCTTTCACAAATGTTGAAAACGCTGTGTGATGATTACAATTATACCATCCTTTCTGTCACCCACCAACCTGTCCTGGCTTCCGCAGCAGACAAAGTATTCACCGTAGAGGAAGGCCCCACTCTCAGAGAATTGAGAACAGAAGAGTTAGATGAACTCAGGTCTATTAAAATCTAAAAATAAACTACCATACTTTTGAAAAACTCCGGTATAATAGAGTATTGGAGGAGTATCCTATGGCTCTCTCGACTCAGCAGCAAGCGGTTGTGGATTTCGCGGTTTCTGGCGAAGGTTCACTCAATCTTATTGCAAGGGCTGGTTGTGGCAAGACTTACACTCTTCTGGAAGTGGTGAAGGGTATCAAGGCAGCGAAGCCTGATGCGGAGGTTTCTCTGGTGGCTTACAACAAGGCCATTGCAGAAGAACTGAAGGTGAAGATTGCGGAATTCGGCTGGGGTGTTACTGTCCAGGCCGCTACGATGCATTCTGTTGGCAATTCGGCTATTGCCAGCTACCTCAAGTCCACCAAGAGCATTCAGAAGCTTGACATCAGCACCAAGAAGCTTGACAACATCATGGACGCTCTGACCAACGAACTCATTCAAGCCAGCAAGAAGCCTGGGCTGTCCAACGACAAGTGGAACGAAATCCAGGAGAAGATGACTATCTGTGAGACTCAGCGGGGTTTCGTGACCAAGGCTGTCTCCCTTGCCAAGCAGAGGGCCTTTGGTGTCATCCATCCCGCCGACCAGCCGGAACGCTGGTATGAACTGATTGAGCATTTTGGTCTGGACCAGGACTGGGACGAACTGGAAATGAAGAATTCCGCTGCCATGATTAACCTCTGCGTGGTGGTCTACAATCGTTCTCTGGATCAGGTGCTTGAGGGCAAGCTGGACTTCGATGATATGGTGCTGGCTCCCCTCTTCTACCGCTGCAAGTTCTGGCCCAAGGATTTCGTGCTGGTTGACGAAGCTCAGGATCTCAACCCCGCTCGTAGGCTCCTGGCTATCCGCATGGCTGGCACCAAGGGCCGTATCATCTGCGTTGGTGATCCTTGTCAGCCTCTTGGAACTCAGGTTAGTCTTCCTGGAGGGCGGCGATGTGCCATTGAGGATATCCAGGTGAATGATGTGGTCGTATCCTATCGTCCCTCTGACACCACTTTTATTATGAACGGTCGAAAAGTCAGTGGCACTACTCGTAGGCATTTCTCTGGTCGTTTGATTATCGCTACAGATGCTAAGGGTAATACCACTAGTTACACACCTAACCACAAGTGTCTGGTTAATTTTAACCCCTTCAGGGATAAATATGCGGTATATCTGATGCGGAAGGGCAACCAGTATCGTGTGGGTAAGTGTAGTATGAGCTACAAAGAAGCTTCTGGACTCTCCTCTAGGCTTCGTAGTGAGAAGGCTGAAGCTGCTTGGATTCTCGCTGTGTTTGATACTGAAGCCGAAGCTTTCTTTTGGGAACAAAGTGTGTCAGGTAGGTTTGGTATCCCCCAACTTATGTTTGATCCCGGTAAGTATATGCGCGGTCCCGCCGCTGAGTATCTTCCGAAGGCTTGGGAGTTCATTGGGGATAACCGTGAGCGAGGAGAAGTTTGCCTTCTTTACTTCAATCGTCACCCCTCTCATCCCCTCTTTACTTCTGACACCACCTACCAGTCCATCAAACGTCCGATGGTTACCCATGCCTCCAATCTCATAAGTGGAGTTAAGCTTCTTCCCTTTAATGGTGAGTCTCATGTCCGTAGCTCCGAATGGGTTTCTGTTGAGATTAGCGGAAAGTTCTATGAAGGTGATGTGGTTAGCCTAGAGGTTGATGATACTCATCTCTATGTGGCTGACGGATTTGTTACTCATAATTGCCAAGCTATCTACGGCTTCACTGGTGCCGATAGCGACAGCATGGACCAGATGAAGGCCGCGATGCATTCTCACGAACTGCCTCTCAACCTGACCTACCGCTGCCCCAAGGCTGTGGTCGCGGTGGCCCAGCAGTGGGTTCCTGACTTCCTGGCCCATGAGTCCAATCCCGAAGGTCTGGTTCGTTCCATCCCCTTCGTCACCTTCCCTGAAGTTGAGAATGGCCCCAAGGCTCCTAACTTCTCTGATGAAGTCCTGGGTTCCACTCATGCCATCCTCTGCCGTAACACCAAGCCTCTGGTGGAACTGGCCTGGAGCCTCATCAAGCGTAAGGTTGCTTGCCGTGTTGAAGGTCGGGATATCGGCCAGGGCCTCATCCAGATGGCGAAGCGTTGGAAGGTTGTGAGGCTGGACGCCTTCAAGAATCGCGTCACCACTTGGGCTGAGAAGGAAGTTGCGAAGCTCCGCACCAAGGATCGGGAAGACCTGATCCAGAGCATCGAAGACAAGGCTGATACCATCGTCTGCATCATTGACGGTCTGCTGGCTGAAGGCAAGCACAATGTCTCTGACTTTGAGACTTTCGTGACCAACCTCTTTGGTGATACCAGGGATGGGGAAGTCCAGAAGGTGCTGACCCTCTCTACCATCCATAAGTCCAAGGGAAGAGAATGGGAGCGCGTCTATATTTTGGGGCAGAATAAATACCAGCCTTCCAAGTATGCCAAGAAACCGTGGGAGGTTCAGGCCGAGTTGAACTTGATGTACGTGGCTACCACCAGGAGTAAGAACGAACTGGTTCTTATTGAGGTTTAATTATGAATCGTCTTCATATCGTTCAAGCCAATGACTCTCAGCATTTTAGGGATAGACTTTGGCAACGGTTTGGCATCCTCCTCTCCGCTTCTGATATGTGGGTTCTCCGTCAACAACTACGGAAGGCTCAAATTGTAAAACGGGATGGGGGTACCACTACTTATCTCTGTCAACTTCAAGGTAAGTGGCTACACATTGTGTACAACTCCTATAAGGACTGGTTCGTTACGGCCACTGCTCTAAATCTGACGGAACAGATGGAAAATTCCAGAATAGAGTCTAAGTCTAAAGGAAAAACATATTCCAAAATCTAATATGAGAGGTTCCCAATGTCCATCCTGCTTCCAGCTTTAGCCATTACCACTTTCTTTCTTCTCGCTACATCAGTCTATTGGATTCATAAATTAGGTGTGGCTAGAATCAAACAAATCCTATCAGACCTTGAAATCGGAACCATCAATCACTCCATTTTCTTGGATATTGATATTAAATACTCTTTTGTTGTCTGTGAGATCTGGTGCAGTGCAAAAGAACAGAAAGCTCTAGCCACCTTAAAAGCCAAGTATGCAGAGTTAAAGAAAATCCTATAGTTAAACAGATTGCTTTCTAGCTTATTCTTTGTTATGAATTATTCCTTGGGAATCCCTTGAAAATAGTCACAACCTTGATATACATCATCACCACTTAGAATATCATTTTCCTGTAGCCAATTTACCACTTCATCAGTTTCCCAAGCGTAGGTTGGGGTTTCCGTATCTTTCATATCTTTCGTTAGAGTATCAATCGCGTAAGAAATGGGGTCTTTGGTGGCGGCATATAATTCTTGCAAGACTCCAGTTATCCCACCGTCCCAAACAAACGATAAGGCAGTTTCTAGATCCAAATCCTCCCAAGAATAGAGATAACCAGCTTCTTGCATTTTCTTAAAATAAGATCCGACCAATTCTTTCTTTTGTTTTTGGAATATTTTCTCAGCTTGCTCCTTGACTTCTTTGGTTATCTTATCCTCTAGCCCACTCGTTTCAATCCAACCTTTCAGAACAGATTTAACCTCTTCATCCCAATCCTCGTTAAAACATTCCTGGCAGACAGATTCCTCATTAAATTCATAACGGTCATCGTTGGGGTATGCATTATCACATTTCTCACAAGAGAAATAGTTATCCAAATAGCATTTTTCACAGATCTCTCTATCATTTCCATCTGTAACTTCGTAAAAAGACATAGGATGTCTGCCTCTTGTGTAATAACCCTGATCACAGTCTGGACAGGTTCGTCCACAATCATTACAAAGATACCCATCTTCAGTCGAAATATAATTTCCATTTTGAACATCAATAATGTCACCACAACCATCACAGTAGGAAAAGAGATCATAGAAGCAATTTTCACAATAGTCATCACCATTGGCCTCATGAGCATTTCCCTCTTCAATAGGTTCTCCGCATTCATGGCAAACCGGAGTGTCCTCATCTCTTAGATGAATAGAACCATCATCCCATCCGGCTTTTACCAATTCATTCATATCACCCAAAAAACCCAAAAGAGCCATACATTCTTCCGTATAGATCAAACCCTTTTCGGAGGTAGAAGATAGATCTTTACCCTCTGCATTTTCTATCTCAATCTTCGTAGGTGAGACATAAATTTGAATATATTTATCATTACCATAGGAATTTTGGTAATCTGGTTTGGTAACAACATAGATGTCCCCGTTGCTTAGATAGCTGGCTGAAGTCCCTTCGTTCTTTGTACACCAGTGAGTCCCTTCTGACATCGCCGCTGATGCCACCGCAGTAATGGGTCGATACACATAACAATCGGCAACTTTTCCTAAATATTTAACACCTTCTGAAATATATTTTTTGGCGTTCTCTTCGATGTCCCTCACTTTTTGTTTCTTTCCATAGTCCTCTCTTGATACAGTTTGCATCAAGGCATCAAATTGTTCATAAGAAAGATTTAGAATATTCTTCTCTCCGGTCCAAGCTGGATTACGCTTCACCTTGATATACTCATTAAACATAGCAGTGAGGGCTGACAGTTCTTGACGTTGGGGTAGATGAGTTCTGCTAGCCTCTCTTGCCAACCACTCCATGTAATCGCCAGTTGGAGTCGGGTCAACATCAGCCAGGATGTCTATCACCGAAGGCTCTAACGTATATTTTTTAGCCAACGCATCTTTCTTAGCTTGAGATGCGGCGGCTTCAATTAGGAATCTGGCTGTGAAATCGAACATTTGAACCCTCATCTATAGAATTCCGTAGTTCCTTTAAAATAAATTTTTGTCTGAACCCTCATTTGCAAAATTTCTTGGTATACTAAGGCAAGGAGAATCACCCATGAACAAGCTTCCCAAGTATTACTATTTCGTTATTCCCGGCACCTCGACCATGCACTGTGTCAAGCTGGGGCATAACGGCTTCCACCCCAGTCTCACCAAGCCCTTTTCGGACGAGTCAGAGGCCACCAGGACCGCTGAAGCGATGAACATGATGGTACAGAAGCAGTATGGAGTCCTGCACACTCCTGACACCCATGATCGCATGATTCGTGGGGCTATGTTTGGTTGGGAGCAGTAATAAACATACAGGAGAACAAAATACTGGAGTCTCTTATGAGGCTCCAGTATTTTTTGAGGTAATGATGGACTCGCTGTTAATTCCAAAACATCTTGAGCTACTTCAGCAGTATCGGTTTCTGCGTGGTAATCTAAAGAAACGTCTAGAAGAAAAGAACCCAGTAGAAGTCAGAACCTTTCTAGACCCCGAAGGGTGTGGAGTGGAGGGTAGTGGTATCTCTGATTCTACCCGCTTCCGTAATAGTTTCACCGATGAGGATCTGATGAAATCCCCTTGGTGGTTAGTTAAGTATGTGGAAATCTTTGGGATAGACGATGATGAAACCGAAGAACAGATTGAAGCGGTTATCGCTACGGATGGTAGTGCCGCTATGGACTACAATTTTAATATGAGAGGTAACAAGCCATGGCCCGAAGCGGAAGATGCGATTGCACAAGTCCCCGATGCCTCTGTTTGGTATGCTCATAATGTCCTTCGTGATCCTGAGTGGGGGACTTGGAGGGAGCGTCACTTAGAATTTATGCAGCGTAGAAAGGAAAATTTATAGTTTCCTTCCCAATACCCACCCCTCTGGTGCTTCTAGTAATCTTTTGACTTCCCCAGTTTTAGGATTAATATAATACTTTCTACCTTTACAGGTAGCGCGGTTAGTAAGACTCCCAGTTACCCAACCGTCTGGAATATCTATCGGTTTTACAAATTTATGCTGAGTCCCATTATTACACCATACTCTGCCTAATTTGATCTTTCGCAACTGGTCTTTTACTTCTGGTCTATTCTGGATTTCCTTAGCCATTTCCTTTCTTTGTTTACGTTTTTCTGGATTTTGATAAACTTCTAGTAATTTTAGGCTTAGATTCTTTCTCCAAATCGGACATTTGGTTGTCTCTTTTCGGGATTGGATGGCTTTCATTCTACTCTCAGGGGACTGAAGTAACTTCAACACCCTAGCCCTATGTGGTGCATTTGATAATTTTATCTTCTCAATAGTAGACTCAGAGCGGGGTCCAGTTCCGCGAGAAAATCTATCTAAATTGTAACCTTTATCTTTCTGCCAAGATTGAAACATATCAATAAAATAGTCTTCCCAGTGGTCACATTGTTCTATGGGGCAGTATAACAGAGCTTCAAACATAAAAGCATCAGCCCCATATTTATTCCAAGATGCTTGAAGATGTGGAGAGTTAATCCCTCTTCTGAATTTACTTAAATGGTTGGTGATTCGTCCCTGAATCCCCTTCTTTCCTATAGCTTGTCCCACCCAAACTTTGTTGTTTACAGTATTAGTAATTAAATAGATTCCTGATTCTGTTTTGAAAGGTCTTTTCATGGATACCACTCGCTATCTAACTAAGGAACAGAAAGTCGAAAGTCGAGCTATTGCTTTAAAGGAAAAGTTATGTCGTTGGTGTGGCCTGGATGTGAAACGTTTATCAAAACATCGTAGAACTTTTTGTTCCGATGAATGCGTTCACGAATTTAATTTACGCTCAAGTAGCAGTTACGCCAGAGAATATATTGGTAAGCGTGATAAATACACATGCCAACTTTGTGGTCTGGAGTGTCGTGGACTCATCAGACAATTATGGAAATACGTCAACGAAGAAATGCCTCGCCTAAAGCGAGACAACGCGATCTATGCGGATTATAAAAACTACCGTCATGCTAGGAAAGCTTTGGAAGTGGAGTTCTTTGAAAAACGAGGTTTACCTTGGGTCAACACTTCTAACCGTTCCACTTTCTATGATATTGACCATATCCTCCCAGTCGTAGAAGGTGGGGGAAAGGCTGGGGAAGACAACCTACGCTGCCTATGTCTTATTTGCCATCGTAAGGAAACGGCCCTTCTTCATAAGAGAAGAAAGGCCGAAAGGGATCAAGGCTGAAATGGCATCTCGTCATAACAACGGCATTGAACCGCTTGCTTGTCACCAGGATCAACCCTAACCATACGTTCCGTCTTATGGGCTAGCGGGACCGGAGCGATACAGACCCAACCGGAATCGCGGGGGTCAACGTGGTATTTGGCTAGTTGGCACCATAAGCAATCACCACAAGTCTTCCCATCTACCCATGGGATATGCTGGGGTTGTGTGGGGTGGGTCATTCTGAATCCTCTCTGGCGTTTAAGATAGCCAATCTTCCTACTTCTTTCATAGCCATCCGCATAGCGGAATGACCAATCATATTGTCGCACCAGCCAGGGCTAACTTCATCCAGAACCCTAACTAACTGCTCCCATACCTCTCCGGTTCCCTGTTCCCGATGCTGATAGATCGCCTGTAACTGTTTACGACAATCCAACAGACCGTCAATGAACGGTTCCATCTGTCCCGGTTCAACTTTATAACGTTGACAAAGCCGAAGATATCTCATCCCCTACGACTCCTACCACCACATTCCTTACAGGTACAATCAGGGTCATCAGACGTAACCACCCATTCCATACAGCCACCCTTACAGAGTGTGTAGGGAGCAGGTTGTTTTCTGATCCACTCATGATCCTCATCCGGCATGGCCCACCAGAGCTTTCCCATCTCTTCCGTCAGGTCAGAGTCTTCCTGTTCCGTAATGGTGCCTTCGGCCCTGCGATCCAACAGTTGCCTACCAAGTTCCTGGTGTCGTTCCCTTAGACTCGTCATGTTAGCTCCTATGGGTGGTAGCTCTGGTAGCGATCCGAACCAAACTTCCACTTTAATCTAATACTGTAATTATGCTTTAGCCAGTAAGAGTTGAACCGTAAAACCCACCAGTTTGCCTTACAGGTGAGCCAATAGCGGAAACCAAACAAGGGGATCATCTGTCGTTTTAACTGTATGACCCCTCCCTTCAGCACTTTACTGTTGTAGCGAATCAAATATGGGTGTTTGGCCGAAGGTGTCTTCATGATCGTTCCAGATGAGAGATAAACTTTTCACACACATTGATTAGGGTTTGGAGTTTCTCGCAATAAATCTTCTTATCTGTGTTGACCGGAAACGCCACCACTTCTTCACCATCTGAAATAAAAAGGCTAACCAGATTATCTTTACTCATCGCCACCACACTACCCGCCTCTCCCAGCCACCTACGGTCCTCATAGGTAGGGCGGGGTATGGGTTTCTCAGGTGCTACGGGGACACGCTGGTTCCACTTAAACGCAACCTCTCCTCCCATCATGCGATCCAGAGGATTAATCTGCTCAGTTTGGGTCAAACCGCAACTTTGGCATTGAATCGTAATTCTTTGAAAACGTCCCGATTCAGGGTTCTGTACAGCCGTAATCTCCTTACTCCCACAGATCGGACAGGGGAGAAGACGAGGACAAGAGGGAGTCTGATTCTGGTTTAACATAGGGGCCTCTGTATGGGAACCGGAAAATCCATAAAAACATTTTTGAGGTTTCGATTTTAAAAAATTTTTTCAGGGGCAACTATTTCTAGAAACCAAAAAAGTTTAAGGTAGAATCCGAGGGGTCTATCTGATAATACCCGAGAGGGAACCGAAACTTAACTTCCCATTTTATTTATTGAGGACTAGCATGGCAATGGATTACCGATACCGAGTGAGATTACTAAGCGCCCTGAAGCGAGGTGACTTCATCCATGGCTCCATCCGTAGAAAGCTGGAGGAAAAGATAACTGAAGGTGATGACCCCGATAATAGCGACCTTTGCTACTACTACGCCAAATATGTTATTCAAGGTCCATTCCCTTTAGGTGAACCACTGATCGCTACCAACCCTGAACGTGCTTGCTGGTATGCCATTTCAATTCTTAAACGTAGATGGCCTGAAGGAGAAAGAGCCATAGCTGAATTTGAAGGAACAGCGGTAGATTATTTTTTCCGTATACTTGAGCCGGGGAACGATTACACCAGTTGGGTACTGCGAGATAAGGTTCATGAGTGGCGTAGGAAAGTTTTGAACGGATAGGTGAATAATCCCCCAGAGGGAACCGTCAAAAAGAAAATCTATTTATAGCTTTCAAGATATGTGTCATAGTTCTATCTATACTGTGGCTATTAATCGGATGTGCCAAACTATGACAATTCTCACATAGACGAATAAGATTACGAGGGTGATTGATCACCTCGTTTTCAAAATTGAAAGTATTTTGAACCTTAGCAAAAAATCTATCTACCAACAAATGACGCATAGTGATATGATGGGTGACAAAATTGCCAACAGTGGTAGCACAGAAGGAGCAATAATGTTGTCCCTTCTTTAAATTCCTAGAGGAACGTGTTTTACATCTAGGCCATACCCCTAACTTTTTACGCTTACGATGTTTAATTAAAGCAGGGGCGCAATTAAGACAGTAGCGATTGGCCCTACGAAAAAAATGATGCTGATCCCCAGTAAATTCTGTTTTGCAATTTTGACAATAGAACCGACTTATAGGGCTTCCGACTTCAATTATCCTGATACATGATCCGATTGCCTCTAGACGTTGATTTCCTTCTTCCTTAGACACTCTCACCCCAAATTGATGATGAGTGCCATCGGTCACCCTCTTCTGTGCTGAGTCTTTCTTTAGGCAACCACAGCTAAGTTGAGTGTGTTTAGGGTTACTCTTAATAAAAACGGAATTAATCAAGATAGGCTTGCTTTTTCCACAGTCGCATAAAAAATTCCAATAGTACCTTTTGTCATGCCCCTCCCTACCTCCTTCAGTCATATGGCTAAAGTTAATTGGGGTGAGTCGGGTATGGATTGGCATCATCGCCCGAAGCTCTTCCTTACTTGCATACTTCCATTTTGCCCTGTCACAACCACAGGATTTATGGGTTGGATGCCTTCCTATTAACAAATACATATCAGATTTATAAACATTTCCGCAGACACAACGAACAGTTAGAATAACTTTCGTCTGTTTACTTGGTATCTTTTCATAGTCTAGAATCTCCAAATCACCAAAACCATTATTGACCTTCCTACCAATCAAGGACTTCCAATACTCTGCTCCCACTTTTGGCATGGCTCCTCCTTTTCTATATAATACTAAAATGTAAGGGGTAAACATACTAGATTCTTAAGGTTAAACTTAAAAAACCATAAAAGTTAAAATGGGGTCTTGCTATAAAAATTTCTCCAGCTACCCCGCCCCCAGCCCCCTTTTTCATCCCCTATCATAGCCCCACCCGTTTTTCAAGCCTTTTCTGTGTAAAAATTTTTGAAAATATTTTTCTAAATTTATTTTGCTTTCCAATCCATTAGTGAGGGAAGTCACATGCACCAGTATGACCAACAGGAAATCTTAGGCAATCTGAAGAAGCTCAAGTTCCTGCATGGCTCTACCCGTAGGAGGATAGAGGAGAAGATCAAATACAATGCTAAGTTCTCCTGCTGGTATATAGCCTACGTCCTGGACTGGCAACCCTTCCCCCTTGCTGAACCAATCATAGCCAAGTATCCTGGTCATGCTGCGTGGTATGCTAAGAATGTCTTGGATGGTCCGTTCCCTATGGGTGAGGCGGCGATAGCTACTGACTTTGAATGTGCCAGATTTTACTATACCCGTATTATTCTCCCTGGTTATAAAGGTAGCTTGGTGGAGTTGGATAGGCTGATCAATGAGTGGCGTATGGCTCATGGGGGTGTGAAGGTATGATTCGTTACGTTACCTCCGTCATCATCAACCTACAGAAGTGTGGGTTGCTTCATGGTTCCACTCGTAGAAGAATAGAGGAAGTATGTGCCAAGGATGCTAGACGTTCCTGTTGGTATGCTATTAGAATACTCAATGGTCAACGCTTCCCCGCTGGTGAGATGGAGATTGCTTTGGATGCCAGAGAGTCCCTTCATTACTATAACTCTGTCCTTGACCCCAGGGGAGAAGGTTGGGGCACTATAGCTAGGAGAGAACAAGTAGCTAAGTGGCGTTCAGAAGTATTAGGTATTGATCCGAGAGTCTTATGAGCGTAGTAACCATATCTACTATTAGAGTATTAAAGCGTTATAAGTTTCTTTGTTCCACTATGGCTAAGAAGTTGGAGGAGAACAATCCATGTGACTATAAGCAAGCCATGAACACTGCTCCTATCTTCAATACTACTACTTTCCTTAGAGACTTCACCCCTGAGCAAATAGCCAAGTCTCCTAGATGGTCTTTGGAGTATGTGAGGGTAACCGATGCACGTTTCCCTCTTGGTGAACCAGCCATCCAAGGAGGGCTATGGGATAGGGGTTTTAAGTGTTGGGGTTATTACTTGAACTTCTTGGCTACTGGTGGATTTGGTAACGTCAGTAAAGAGGATCAAGCCTGGGCCAAAGAGCAAATGGAACTTATGAATGACAGTGATGAGTAAACCATAACCACGAAAACGGTGGGTTGAATCTCTCATATGCGTTTCGTAAGTGTTGATATGGCTTGATATTAATGGACGAGATTTTCCACCCAAGGTAACATAATAGTAGATATGACAAGCTACGAGAGAAAGGTTATCGTTTCCCCCGAGAATGTAGTATCATACATAGAGGGAGAACCATATGACTCACAGCTTGCTCTACCGTCCTAAGCATATGCCGGGAAACGAATGGCCCTTCCGTATCTGTGGGGAGGGAGTGGAGTGGCTCAACCTTCGCTACTCAGGTTGGATCAAGCCAGAGGGTGTGCCAGATGCTAACGGTTATATAATGATGAACTGGAAACTCCCCAATGGTAAGCGTAGGTTCCTCAGACTTCATAACGTTGTCTGGATCACTCACAACGGACCAGTGCCAGAAGGGTTGGAGCTTGACCACATAGACGGAGACAAGACCAACAACTCCATCTCCAATCTCAGGCTGGTCACTCACGCTCAGAACATTCAATATGGTATGGAACGTCTTGGCAATTGGTTGGGTAAGGCTAACACTCGACTCAAGCCTCATCAGATCGAATTGGTTTTGGCCTTATCCGCTCAACTTCCCAAGGGTAAAGGTCCACTCGTTCCCCTAGCAGAACGATGGGGAGTAAGCAAGTTCTATCTGGCTAACCTCAGAGCCAAGGCGAAGAAAGAAGCTGACCCAAGATATATTGCTGGACTTTAGGATTTCTTTGGTATAATAGAGGAAGGGAGGTTCTCTATGGACACGGCTAGGATCATCAAGGAATATCAGGACATCATCGACAAGCAGCACAAGCAGATTCTGGAACTCATCGCCATCATCAAGAATAACCAGGAGACTATCAAAAGCTATCAGGATGTGTGTGATGAACGAGGGAAGAGCATTGAGCGATTGACCAAGATCGCTGAAGATGCTATCGCTATGGTCAAGTCTTATCAGGAGGAAGACGCACCTTACACTGGTGAACTTCCTGATAGCTATCTTTATTTTGATAGCAGGGAAGACTAATGCTATCCCTTTTATATTGTATTGCAGCTATGAGTCTTCTGGTTTATTGGATTGAAACGAAGGAGTGGAATGATGAGAGACACGATTGAACTCCTCCTGGGCCTGTTCCTCATGGTCTATAGTATTATCAAGATGAGGAGTCTGAGCCATGATCGAACTGATTAACGCTTTGGAATCCGCTATCGTAACGGATCAGATAGAGATCTCATATCTAAGGAATAGAGTAGAGGAATTGGAAAAGGAATTAGCCAAATATAGCTAGCAGAGGCAGTATGAAATGTGCGGAGTGTGGGGAAGAACTATTAGGACCATTTATCATGAGAAGTAGTGCGGGACATTATGTTGGTCATGAATGTCCAGCTTGTGGTCCATACGATAGGATCAGTGATTACTTTAAAAATCTTCGGGAGGCGGAAGCAGAAAGAAGGCATATTGAAAGTGGAATATGAATTGATCTTTCGTCCCATGTATGATATGTGGGAGATCAGGAATTCCTTATACGCGAGGAAGGAAGCGGAAGCGTGGATAGATAAGGCACGTTTGACGGAGATCAAGAGTGCATAGCTTGTTATGGTTCGTTAACATTCCAGGATGTCAGTGATCATAGACAATTTTGAAAGTCAATAGGCAATTTGGTTTGCGAGTATTACCGAGGAGGAATGTTTGATTCAAGCATAAGATGACGATGCTTAGTTTGAATATAACTTAAAAAGAATACTTGATTTTTGATGATTTGGGATTCGGTGGAAAATTTTGGCGGTGTGGTGGCAAAAAGTGGCTAATTGTGGAAATCTCTCTCAACCCATCACGAACCCTCCAAACCCGCCATCTAAACCCCAAACGTCTACGAAGCTCTTCGTATGTTATCTACCCTAAGCTTCGTAGATGATAAGTACGATGAGGGTTTCAGTAATAAATAAGTATGAGGATTCGTTACCGTAGACCAAGCCAAGTTTCCCAAGATCCTGAAGAGCAGAGGTTGGGTAAGCATCTGCAATCATACATCTATGAAGCTGGAGGAAGTTTTGACGCTACCTTCAAAGTCCAAGTTGAAACCTTAGCCCCCTCATCCCGTAGTAGTGAGAATGGTAAGAAACAGGTACTTGAGTTTGTCCAGAAACACCAACGTAGACCCAGCCGCCATGCTAAGGATGAAACAGAGCGAAGATTGGGGGTGAAAGTCCGAAGCTACATTACTCCTAAGAAACCCACCTATGATGCTAAATTCAAAGAGCAATTGGACCTTCTTTGCCCTACCAACAAATATGATAAGGAAAGTCGTAAGGCACAGATGCTTGAGTTTGTCCAGATACACCGGAAAAGACCCAGCCAAACTTCCTCTAACCCCATAGAGAGGAGGATGGCCCTTACGATTGGTGCCTACACTTCCCCCTCTAGTCCTTGCTTTGATCCTACCTTCCGAGAAAAAGTGCTACAGATTCTTGAAACTTCGGTATAATGGGTTAACTGGAGGAATACCTATGGCCCTACCTGAACTCAGACCTTATCAAAAGACTACGGTTACGGATTGCCGGAATAGTCTCAAAACTCATAAGTCAGTTGTCCTATCCACCTGTCCTTCGGGTGGCAAGACCATCATGGCTCTCTCTATCGCCCAGGATTATCTTGATCGGGGGGAGATTGTCATGGTTCTTACCCATGGGACTACGGTTCTGTTGGATCAGTGGAATGAGGAGATTAGGGAGAAGGGGATTGAGCATGAGAACCTAATTACCACCCTTCCTCAATCCATCCGTAAGATCAAGGAGATGATGCACGGTAAGGAACTGGGTCTGCTGATTGTCGATGAGGCCCATGAGTTCTATTTCGCTGAGAAGCTGGTGCAGACCATCCTCAAGACCCTGAAGCCTAAGCATGAACTTCTCCTGACTGGCACCCCTTCCAAGTTTATTCTGGACAATATCAAGGGTGCGGATCGTCCTATCCATATTACCTCTGGTGTTGAGGTCTACGGTGAGGGCTTCCTTCAGGATACTTACTTTGGTATGGTCAAGTCCTCTTATGACCTTCGTGGACAGGGGGAAGAGGAGATTGATGAAGCGGATATGAACGGTGAGGATGAAGAGGGGGAGGATGATATCTCCGGTGATTACAACCTTCATGGTGACCTGAAGCGTAAGGTGAAGCTTTCGACTGAGGATACGACCACTTCTCTGGATGACCTGATTGATGCGATGATTGATCGGCTTAAGGGTGTGCTGGGTTCCACCTCCATCAATGCTGTCAACTTCACTTCCAAGGTCAAGCTGAATAAGGTCAATGCGTTGTTTGGTGAATTGAAGAAGACCATGATTGCGGCTCATTCGATCAAACAGGGGAGGGATATCAGGGACATCCTCACCGCTAAGGGTGTCTGCTGCATCCTCTCTGAATCTGAGGGGGATGTGGAGAATGAGAACATCGGTAAGTTTATCAAGGATGAGAGTATCAAGGTGCTGATTGTGGTTCGCCGTGGCATCCTTGGCTTCAATATGCCTTCTCTGTGTAATGTAGTTGACTTCACTTGTTCGCGTAATATCAATCGTATCTATCAGTTGTATGCGCGAGTCCTGCGTAAGCATCCCGATGGTCACAATAAGTTCTTCTTCCGTCTGACCAGTAAGGCTAATCCGGCTGTCGATTCCTTCTACCTTCAGGCTGCGTTGAGTCTGAATAACAAGGATTTCATCAGCAAGTTCAACGGCAAGAATCTTTCACATATGGAAATCCTGGTGCCGAAGCGTTACAGGATGCGTGACCGTTCCGATGAGGGTAAGCGCAAGGGGAAGAAGCCGTTCAAGCAGACCCCTGACGTTACGGTGGATGTGCTGATGTATGAGGAGATTATGTCCCTCAAGCTGATGCAGGAGATGACCCTCAACTCTGGCTCTGAGAAGTGGAATGAGTTTGAGTATGCGAAGATGGGTGAGGTGATTCGCAAGCTGACCGGGAAGGTGTTCAGTGATCCCGAAGCGAACAAGAAGGCTATCATCGAATGGATTTTGGCTCATGGGGTTGAGGTTCCTGACGAAGAGGTTACGGTATGATCGTCTATAAGAGGCCGAGTTCTCGTTCTGATGAGCCTAGAGAATTTCGGCTCGGCAATCTTTTACATAGCTATATTAGCCCATCAAGTGATTGTTATGATGCTGAATTTAGAGAAACCATAGAAAGGTTGAGTCCATCTACTATAAATCCTGATAAAAAAAAGGAAGAGATTCTCTTATTTTGTAGAGAGAATGGCCGAAGACCCTCCACTACTTCCAAAAATTCAAGAGAAAAGCAACTAGCGGTGAGAATGAGGTCATATGCCGCACAAAAATCAGGATGTTATGATAAATCCTTTCAAATCCTGCTGGATGAATTGGTCCCTTCCGTCCAAGGTCCCGAAGGTAAAAAAGCAGCGGTTATTTTGTTTATTCAAAAAAATGGTAGAAGGCCATCAAGTTCTTCTGAAGAAAAAGAGGAGAAGAAGCTAACCAGGTTAATGCATAGATACACCTCTCCTTCTGATGTGAACTATGATGAGTCATTTAAAACTACTATTGAAAGAATTTGCCCCGTAGTTAATCGACTTCATATTAAAGAAGCCATTCTTCAGTTTTGTAAAGAGAAAAGCAGGAGGCCATCCGATTCTTCTAAAATTATTGAAGAACGTAAATTAGCTCAACAAATGTACAACTACCTCTCTTCTTCTAGGGATAGTTATGATGTAGAATTTAAAAGAGTGTTGGATAAACTCTATCCAGGTCAGGTGGGGAGCCAAGTAAACAAAGAGGCTATTATAGCTTTTTGCAAAATTAATGGAAGAAGACCCTCAAAGTCATGGGACGATATGGAGGAAAGAAGGTTATGCACAATTATAAAAAATTATATATACTCATCCTCCCCTCAATACGATGAATCATTTAAAGAAACTATTGACAAACTTTGTCCAGTTAAGAAAAAATTTATTTAAAAGGAGATTTCAGATGTTTTATCTAATTAAAAGTATTTTTGGCTCCCCCATTATATGGTCAGCTTTTGGAGTGGGATTTGCCTATCTAACTTACAAGAACGCCTTAAAATCCAGAGAACTAGCTCTTTTAAAAGAATTGAGGGAGATAGGGTCATCCGAAAGGCTGAAGAAGGAAGGCATTTTAAAGAAGGAAGATGGAACTATAAATTTGCAAGATATTCTTAAACAGCAACATGAGATTTGTCACATCTTAGAACAAATGGCTTCTAACTCATGGGTTAACTCTCTCACCTTAGAACGTTGTCTTAGCCACAAAATACCTACCTTCCTTATTCATGCCGATTACGCTCTCTTCAGTTATCAAGAATTCCTTTCTATGAATTATAGTAAGGATGAACAATTAGAACAATACCAAGTCTTCCCTGAACTCGTCCTTAAAGCCAGAGGGATGGAGAACAGAATCCTGGAGATGGAACAGGAACTAAGGAAGCTGCATATGGAGACTGAAGAATATAAATGTTTCTTGGAGTTTGTGGCTAGTAGACCTGGATCTGGTGGTCTGACCCTCCCCTTACCCGTTTACGCTGAATATATCTTGCAACATTACGAAGCGGGAAAGTAGTCTAAAAAGCTCTAACAACTCCCAGTAATCTGGAACAACATAGAGCAATCTCCAGTAATCTCAAGGCTTTTTCAAATTTTCTGTGAAGAAAAGTTTCATCCGTGCAGTATCATCCTATATGAAGGAGGCTGTATGCCACGTTTTGATGGATCAGATTACGTTCCCGCTAGGGATGATCTTCGTCTTGAGGGTCAATTACTGAGAGTTTTCACTTTGATGCAAGATGGGGAGTGGAGGAGTCTTGAAGATATCTCTGGACATACGGGTGATCCTCCCGCTTCCATCTCTGCTCAACTCCGTCATCTCCGTAAGCCTCGTTTTGGATCTTATACGGTTAATAAGAAGTATATGGGAAATGGTCTATATCTCTATCAAGTGCAAGCATGAGCGATATGAATGAAAAACAATTTAAGGAGTATAAAGATGCAAAGTAAAGATGTTACTATCGAAGGTTATCGTTTTTCCATTGAAGCTAGTGAAGCTCTGGTTAGATGGCGATGGAGTAATGATAGGAGTAGGTATCATGGCTATTCCGAGTGGATGAGTCCTTTGGAAGCTAGCAAGGATATGGAGAAGTTTCTTCACGATAGAAGGACTGAAATAGCTTCGCTGGAATGGATTGAAAATTATCTCTCTGGAGCCGCTAACTATGAAGAAGGTTGGGGTAATTGGCTTTCTGTCTCATATCAACCCCATCCTGATAATAATGGTGACAATGATGATAAGTTTACCATTACGATTAACTCAGAAGAGCAACCCTGTAAGGTGAATGGTAGAGAGAAGACTAATCTCAGTTTCACCATTGTTGGTAATTGGGAACTTCAGGGTTTTATTCAGGGTGTCGCTACGATGGTGGGGCGTTACAACGATACTATTTCAAAAGAATCCCAGTGATGCCCCTCCCCATCGACTACGACCTTCCCCGTATCTATCCGATTCAATGCTACACCTACACCATTGAGGGTGAAATAGCGATTCTGCATAAGGAACCCTGGACAGCTATGAGTCGTTACGAGGATGGTAGGGATGTGGCGGCGGGGATCAGTCGGATGAATCAACGGTTCTATAGTTAAAGGGGTTGTATGAGAAAACTGTCAAAGGAAATCAAAGAGGGTTTTGAATCGTTGGTGAGGGATCGGGAAAGTGAACTCTCTAAGCATATCGTCCAACTCTTTTCCGCTCAATCCCTTCAAGGTATGGGTACGGTGAGACTGATGGAACAGTTACGTCAACTCCCTAATGTGGATTCGGTTAGGCTGGTGGAGGGTGCGGTCTGGATCACCACTAAACCCATGCCAGTCTCCTTCACTTACTCTTATTCGATTGAGGTAGAGGATGAGTAAGAACGCTAAACGTCAACTTAAAGCTCTAAAGGATCGGTGGATCAGTGAGGAGTATGCTTATCTGGATAAAGTCGAGCAGGTTCATGAACTTATCCAGCGTTGGCATGATGGGGAGGGTGGAGAACTACCGCTTAACGAATGGCTGGGGATGAGTCTGGAACAGTATGGGGAATTTATCAAGGGAGATGGGTTTCTCCCTGACTCATATACGATTCCGAATTTGAGTAATATCAACTAAGGAGTGGTTATGAATCAGGCTCGTCCGGTCTTCCTCAAAGCGGGTAAGCTCTACCTTGACCCTGAAGGTAGGTTCTGTATTGAGCGTCCGAATCGGAAAATCTTTACCGAATTGTTCTCCAGTGCGGAACATAAGTCCTGCTGGGATTGCGATTATCTTAGGGTAGCGGGTTTTCCTTGCCGTTTTTGTGCATATTGGTATAATGAGGATGAAACGCATCGACCTTCTATCTGGTCCGGTGATGCGGAGAATGAATTCAAGGAGATGGGTAGGACTAACGCTGATGAGTGTTGTCACTTTACCCTCGCACCTGAAATGGCTGGTTTACCTTTGAGGAGGAATCTGTACGAAGCGGTAAATCCTCCTGACCATTATCAAGGCAAGGTTGAGTGTATTGATGCGGTTCATTCGGCTCTTGGGGATGAGGGTATCGTAGCTTTCTGCAAGGGGAACGCGATGAAGTATATCTACCGTGCTGGCAAGAAGGAAGGTAAAGAGTTGGAGGATTTGCGTAAGGTCTTCTGGTATCTTGATTACGCTATGAGAGTTTATAAGTTTCCCATTTCTTGATAAGGTGTTATGATGCAAGACAAATTGCTGACTCTCTTTCTACTTGTTCCAATTCTGTATACCCTGTATGACTATATATGTTGGGCATGGGAAGAGACTGGATTTGTAACACGCACCCTTTTCCCTAAAAATTAGAGTAATAACACAGAAGGAGGTAGGATGAAAGAACTGGTACGCAAGGAGCTAATTCATAGCCTCAGACTCAGGAATGATGAGGAGTTTCTTCAGCGTATTGATGACACAGGGGGTTGGCCTTTAGGTTATCAGTATGTCTCATTTTTTCACGATATAGGGGATAACCGTTATTGTATCTTTACCGATACCTATCTCCGCACTGGTTGGTGGACTACGGTTGCTTCGGCTGACGATTACTATTGGTGGAAAATATCTGATGAGAGAAAGCAGAAGGAATTAGGATTAGCACGTAAACAACTTATTGCACAATTGAGATAGGAATAACCGATGGATTTTAAGGAACATAAGGCTTCTTGCCCTGAATGCCAGACTTCCCTTTACCCTTGTGTTATCGGGATGAGCTTACTACCTCGTTTAGCTATTCAAGATATCCCTGCTATGCTTACCTCTAACCCATCAGAGCAATTAGACATTGAATGGGCTGTGCTGTCTTTTCTTAACCCTAAGGAGCAACTATGAACAAGGTTTTTGACCGTTTTGAACACCCCAGGCTGTATGGTTTTAGGTGCCCTATTTGTCATACTTGGGCTGATCTTCCGGTGCTTCTGGCCCCAATTGAAGGCACCGAGAAGGATGGAATGGTGGAGTGCAAGGAAGCCCATGTGGAATGTTGGGAACTTAGAGAGAGGATGCTTTCTGTGGCTGCTATTCACCCACCTTCTTACACTGAGGATTACTATGATGATGGGGATGACGAGGAAGCTCAGGCTGATGCGTATGAGGGTTATCTAACCGCTATGGAAATCATTTCGGAGGGCAAGTGAAACGTCTGATCCCTTACCTGTATGGTTTGGCCGCTCTGTTCCTGATCCTGGGGACGGTTATTCTGTTTAATGCTTATGGCTCTCAACTGCATCGTGATTTCTTCCACTAGGGGATCGTATGGCCTTATCTGATATTGTTATTCTATTGCAAGAACGGATCATTCAGTCTCGTAATCGGAGTCTGGATGGTTTTGATAAGCTGGAACGCTTCTATGGGAATGGTCTGGAGGATGCGCTGAAGATTATTCTTGATGATGTGTCGAGTGATACGTTACCGATCAAGAAGGACAGGGTATGAAACATATACCTATTATTGATATGATGGCAGAAGGGTTTCGACAAGACCCCAAGGCGTTCCTTGAATTTGGTATGAAACTTACCGAAGGGTCTTCGGCTTTCTCCTGTGATCGTAACCGCCCTTATGATGGTCAACCCTGGACTGATAACGGTATCAGAGGTAAGACACTGGTTGAAGGGCTAACCATGAGAGATATTAAGGATTGCTTCATCAAGGCACTACTCCGATGTTCCCCTTCTGAATTAGGTCTATATGAAAAAGTGGAGAATAACACTTGGGCGACCTCTGATCTGTATGGTTGGAACCTAGATATGGTTGATCCTCTAGCGGTGGGGCAGAATCTTACTTGTGAGATTGAGAAGATGATGGGCATCTTTCCCAATTTAGTTGGCTGTCCCCCCACTGATAAACTTATCAAAGAACTCACTGACCCAAGCCCTGAAGGGATGATAGGATGAAGCACGAACTCAAAACCCTCAATCCTTACTTCCAAGAAATTTGGAACCATAGGAAGACTTTTGAAATTCGTAAGAATGATCGCAATTTCCAGGTGGGAGATGAAGTCAAATTGAGGGAATATGTGGTAGAACATGATACTTATACCGGGAGAAGCATCATAGGAGTCGTTACCTATTTGACTGATTACCAACAACAACCGGGATACGTAGTCTTTTCCCTGCAAGACCTAACGTTTCATGGAGGACTCTAATGAATCCCGAAACCCTATTAGATGGCATCAGACAAATGGTTCAGGCTGGGGTAGCGATCCGCACCCTTCCTGGCGAAGCCGATCAAGAGGCAGCTAAAACCCTATATCGTGATGCGGAACATAAGGTGTTGGGTCAGTTGCAACGTCTGAAGAATGACTTGGATCACAAGGAGGATCACCACTATCATGGAGGGATGGGATGATCCGGTATCGTCATTGCTTTCGTTACGTTGCGTTCTGTAACACCTGGAACTTTTACCGGATGTTACAGGACTATCCGTTTTGGGGAAGTTAATCACTCTGAATCTCTATGATCCTGGTATAATAGGATTGGAGGGGTCGATGCCTACTACTATTGAACTCAATCAGATCATTCGGGATCGTGAGGCTGAGATTCTTCAGCTTCAGGGTATTGTCAGTGATTATGGGGTGCAGATTCAGCGACTTACGCTGGAACTCAACGCCTTCAAGGAGCTATAATGGCAGACTTCACGCCAGATCAAATTAAAGTTATCCTTCGTGATTACATGGGGCGATATGAGCAGATTCAGGATCGTATTGTTGAGTTGACTCAACTTAAGGAGAAGCTTCTCCGCTGTGCTAGTGGGGGAGACTTACATCATTTTCGTGACAGTGAAGAGCGAAGAAACGGCGATAGGATCTGTAAGGTCTGTGGCTGCACTGAAGCTCACCCGATTCACCCTCAAGATTATTAAAAGGAGCCGTATGCGAATCGAAACGCTAGACGAAGTTAGGGAGTTTCTGAGTCAGCACCCCAACGAATCCCTGAAGTTCTTGAAGGTGCCGCTGGAAGTTGGATTGTTTGCCGGGACGGAATTGAAGGCCGTTCTGCTGAGTTTCTCTCTTTATGGGATTCCTGTGGAGGTTCATGATATGGGTGGCTGGCTCGTCAAGGAAAAGGTGCTGTTGTTCAAGAACATCGACACTGAGACTGCGCTGAAGGCCATGAAGATTCTTGAATATCACATGACCGCTGCGTGAGTATTATCTAATAGCGGGTGATCCCACGAAGGCGGGGCTACCTAATTTAGTTAATGGAGTAAGCGGTGAGGCTAGCTGTGGCAACCATTAGCAAGGGGGTGCAACTCCCCCCACCCGCTCCATTAGATTTATAGGAGATATGAAATGGGATACGTAATAACTGCCTACTATCGAACTGGTGATAGCTTCCATTCGGAAGATACCTCCACTGAACTCTCCCCAGTTTGGGAGAATCTTGACGATGCCAAAGAAGCTCTTCGCTGGTTGAATGAACATCACCAATATTACGAAGAAGATAATTCTCATCATCGTTGGCCTGGAGATAAGAGTGAGGATATCTCTGATTTGCAGGATAAGCCTTGGTATAAGCCTAAGCAGGATTGGGCCGAAGAGTGGCATTATTCCTGTGTTCTCCCCTATGCTGATGGATCGGTTGTGGTTCACGTTCCCTACCATGGATACTTTGAACGTCTGCATCGTCTTAAAATCATTGCTCAGATAGATGGGGAACTTTCCTTTGATTACAATTAAATATCATTTGAAAGTTGAATAAGTTTCAATAAACTAAGTAATATTTATCATATTGGTTTCCCTTATAAGGAGTCAGAAATGCCAGATCGCCGCCAAAGAAATATCGGACCAGGACCACATCGTCCTGAAAGACGCAGAAGTAGTAAAGATCATAGAAGGTTTTCGGAGCCTTGGATGCGTTTTTTATCGATGCCGGTTCATGTCTTCATTCGCCGTACTTGTGAAGAAGCAGTAGAATTGTTTAGATAAGTTGAAAAAATAATTTTATTTCCAGTAATAACTAATGTAGCATTAAGAATCAGTTAGCTTCATCAAATATTGAGAAGTCGGAACCTAACAACATAGTGTTGACTGGGCTCTATAACGAAATGATAACTAATGTCCAGAAGGAGCCCACATGAAATGCGGCTGTGACCCCCACGTTGAATGGTGCCCCGAGTGCCGACAGGTGAAGGTTGACCAAGCCAACCGGGACCGGGGCTGGATCAAGTGCAGCGACCAGATGCCGCCCGAGGACAAGTCCCGCAATGTCCCGGTCCTGACCTGGGATGGGCAGGTTGTCCAGTCCGACTGGCGCTGGTGGGACGGGCTGATGCACCGCTTCCGCTGGGAGAAGTCGGTCTGCCCTACTCACTGGATGCCCCTTCCCAAACCCCCAACAACGTAATGTCCAGGAGACTGCCATGACAACTTGCCAGCATTGCGGATCACCAACCAGGATGCAGGTCCAGGCGGTAATCTCCGCGCCCGGTGAACTCAACCACCAGTTCTCCAAAAAGAACCTGCGCCGTGCCGATGTTTACCTGATGGGCGTCCTGTGGGAGACGGCAGACTTCATCTGCACCAATCCCAAGTGCCAACGCATGGTGGACGGATATGGAAACTACGTCACCAAGATGCGGAAAGCACTTGAGGAAATAGCCAAGCACCCAGTGTTCATGAAAGACGATGCTCCCTCGTTGGCGCGTCAAGCCCTCAACCTACCCGAATAATGTCCATCCTCTGCCGGGAGGCAACGTGAACCGATCCACTTACCGAACCCTTCTCTCATTCCCATCATTCTCATCGGTTGGGGAGTCGGGTACTGTATGGAAAAGTTAAGGAGGGGCTGATGACTATATTGAGTCGAAAACAGTTAAGCGAATTACATGCGGTTCATCCTCAACCTGGGGATTATTGGCAAGATCATATGTGTGGTGTGCTGGTGGTTCTGGCCGTTGATGAATCTTCGGTTACTTTCTGTAAAGATAAGATAAATGAGAAAGATGGGAGTGGTTGGACTTGGGACTTAACTAAGGTCAAGACTAAGACCCGACTAGAATTTCTTCAAAGTGTACGTTACGATTACCTCAATGGCTACTACAATCCTTCAAGTTCTAATCTTGGTTGCTGGGCTTCTGTTGAGCCACAACGTCACCTGTGGGCTGTGGAGGAGTGGAAGGATATGCAACGTCCCTACAACCCTCTGGCACACCTCACCGCTTAAAAGAGAATGTATGACTGCCCTTTATTGTCAGCAAGGTGGCTTGATGGAAGACCCAGGATGGCATTGGGAAGTTATCGGTCATGCTCCAGGGGATACTACCCAAGAAGTAGCCGATAATTTAGCTGAGAGAGACTGGGAATTTGCTCAGTATTATGATTCATCCAATCTTTCTTACTGGGGTTGGAGATTGTCGATCAATCCTCTAGGAGATTTAACCATGTGTGAACATACCGGAAATTATGATGATTGTCCCTGTTGTCGGGAACTATATGAATTACGATCCAGAGTTGAAGAACTTGAGGCTGAAATGGGTAAGGGTGTTCATATGTCTAATTACTCTATGGGTTATGCTGATGGTGAACGAGAAGGTAGGACTACTCAATTGCAGATTCAGTTAGGAATTATTGTAGAGCGTAACAGATTTAGAGCAGCTTTGGAAGAATTGGCTGATTGTGATTTTGATGATGGATGGTCAGATTCATGGCATTCCCCTAATTGCCGTAAATGCAAGGCTTTGAATAGAAAGGAGCCACCTGATGAAAATTAAAGAAGTATGTAGTGGAACTATCGAAGCTAAGATTCAAGGTTGTCTTTGTCCTGGCAAGCAAGGAGAGGCTCAGAAAACCTTTCTTATTTGTGATCAATGTTGGATTCATCAATCAAAAATAGATTGGATGGGTAAAGGTGACTATTTTGTGGTGGAGGAACAGCCTATGGGACACCTACCCGAAGAATGGGTGCAAGAGCGTATGGAGAAAGCCAAAGAAGCCTATCTCTTTGGCTTTCCCCTTTTGGAACTTTCTAGGGAAGAACTCATAGCCGCAGTCATTGAGGGTTGGGATACGGTAGCGAGTAATAGAAAGAGTCATATTAGAGAACGAGAGATGTGGGAGTTATTTGGTAGAACCGGGAGAGTGTGGTGAACTGGCAACCTATTGCAACCGCTCCCCACAATCAACGCATCCTTGCCTACATTCCTGGTGGGACTTATTTTAATGGTTATGTATATGAAGAAAAAATTGCTATTATTTATTGGTGGGAAGGAGATGAGGTGAACCGTCCTGGGTGGATCGATGGTTGTTTCTGTTTCCCCTCTCATTGGATGCCCCTACCCGAACCACCTATTTTTGAACATAGAGATTAATTTACTACATTTTTCAAAAATCTGGCTATAATAGATCACAGGCCCTTGAGCCTATCTTCCAGGAGTGCCATATGACCCCCCTTCTCCAGCGGCTTCTCTCAGCCAAGCAACTGACCTACAAGGAACTGGTTGATGTGGCTGAGTATCTTGGCTACACTCGCACCAGTCAGTCAGGGAGCCATCTCAAGTATGAGCATCCCACGGCCCCCTATGTGGTCATCACCGCTTCCACCAAACGCTCTAATGCTCTCCATCAGCACAGGACGGAGAAGACCCTTAGGCTGGTCTACAAGGAGCAGTTGGGGGTGAAGGCATGAACTATAAACTGCGTAACCGCGATGAAGTGTGGGATGTGGAAAAGTATATAGATAATCTGGACGGTTCGTTCTGGCAGGTTGCCTACACTCGTTTCTCTGATGCAGGGGCCAGGGTAACCATTGAGGCTCTCCGTAAGAGTGACCCAGGTTGCCGCCTTCGTATCGTTCACAAGATGACTATGGCTGAAGTGGAGGAAATGTAATGAGGGAACCAGATTTTCCCGCTGGCATGACCATTACGCCTGAAATATTCAAGGCGTATTTCTACGATTATTCCCAGGATAACACCCCTGGTCATCCCCCTATTCCTGAGATGGAGCCTTTTATCCTTACCTGTAACTATTACAAATTCACTGGTAAGGATGGTAAGAAGGGGATTAGCAAGAGGGAGGAGTAGTGTTTACTTATGAGCATAAATTCAATGGCGGAAATCTTTGGATTGCTGTCTATTTATATGGAAGAGCCGTGGGAGTTATCAGGGAGGATAGATTTGGTTATTACTACACTTCACTGAACGCTCCTGATCTCTATTATGAGAGTATGGATTCCGTTGAGGAAGTCCAAGCATATTTGGAGGGAAATTAGATGAGTCACGAAGGCCCAATCACTGACGAAGAGTATATGGATTTCAATTTCCTCTGGTCCCACTTTCGAGGAGATGAAGAAGGTGACGCCCCTCCTGCGGCTGAAATGGCAGCTATTCCAGAGGATATTCTCCACAAAGAGTGGCTTGAATCCATCAGATCCATGAGAACTATGAAAAACCGTCACGCTGCTCTGCAAACAGAAGTCATTCGCCGCGACAACATTCAGTCCATTACTTGGAGGAAAAATGAGCCGTGATATCATTCTCAATTTTTGGGAGTATTGCCGACAGCTATTGGATCACCCTTATTGGGGAGCCTAAAATAATTTGCTATATTTCTACTTGTTCCATGGTTGAAGGTGCTATTTTGGTTGCCACTTTGGGACTTGTTCGCCCTGATATAGTTAGCGAATATTTGTGTTGGATTATGAATTATCGCCTTAAGTCAGTAACAACTAAAAGGAGGAAGTCATGAAGATTCTAAAGGCTGGTGGTGATGTTGGTAAGATCGTCCACAAGAAGACTTGCAAGTGGTGTGGAGCGCAGTTGGAATTCATGCGAGAGGAGGGTAAGGTGGTCTATGATACCAAATCCCCCACCGGCAAGGACTCCTATGTTGAAGTTGTTTGCCCCAACTGTGGTGGCCCTGTCCGTGCGGATATTGTCTGATGCTAGAATTTCTAAAGAAGAAAGCAATAGAGGCCGACCTCCCCTGTCTCTGTGCCAAATGCAAAGATGGCTCTTGGGTCATCTATATTAGACCGGATGTGGAGGATGCAACCGAATTGCTACTCAAGGCTTCTCTCCAGATCGCAAAGGATAAGCTATGAGCATCGTGAAATTCAATTTTGATGATATTGAAAATTGGCTTTTTGGAACTGTGTTTCTATTAGGCTCCATTGCAATTGTATTCTTCGTTTTTCGTAACTATTAATTTTATTTAGGAGATATGATGCCAGTTGCCCTTGATATTATCACCAGAGTTTCAGAGATTTTTCTATTGCTAATCATCTCTTGCGAGTTGACTACGATCCGCTTGCATCTCAAAAAGTAATTGTCTAGGAGACTTCCATGAAAATGATTTTCGGAATTGCCTTTGTTCTCGCCCTGGTTGGGTGCGGCGATGGCTACGACTCCAGTAAGTGCCAGCAAGCCGTGACCGAGCAATTGAAGGGATGGGAGGTTGTGTGCTGCCCCAGCGCGTATTATTGTTTCGTTGCCCGTGACCCCGAGGGGAACATCTGGTGGATCGAAACGATGAGCAACAAAGCTGAAATCACATCCAAGTTCATCCTCATCCCCAAGCATTAATCCTGTCCAGGAGTCGTAGTAATGCCTCAATTCTCTGTCACCCAACTAATCGTCACGATTGCAATTTTGGCGTTTTGCGCTGGACTTGGAATCGGGCTTGAAATCAAACACAAGTAACGTTCAGGAGTTAATATGACCGCTGAATTATTGGGGAAAATCGGGTATAGCTATCCACGAAAGAAGGTGTGGAAACCAAGCCTTCTCAGCCGAATACTAGACTTTATTTTTTACTTGATTTGTTAATACCTAGGATCACCAAGAAAGGATACCTATGAACGCCGCCTACCATGGAAAGAAAACCCTGAAACCATCTGTGCCTATCTATCTCAAGCCGAAAGGCTGATTCTAGGAGATATCCATGCGCGACTACTTACTCTTTACTCTACTTTGTATATTTTGCATGAGTGCTCCTTGGGCCGCTGCCTACATCGATCATAAGCACCTAAATCGCAAGAAATAGCCATTCATAGGTTTACACTCATGCTCTACCAATCAACAGGCCCATTGCATTATGAGGGATCAAAGCTCATTGTAGCTGTTGATCCTCATATTGCGTTATTCTATCGTTCCCTCATTCCTAAATATCATGGAGTGACAGGTCAGCGATATGCCCCTCATATTTCTGTAGTTAGGAAAGAGAACCCCTGTATTATGGAGGTTTGGGGAAAGCATGAGGGGGAGATGGTGGACTTCTTTTATGATCCTATTATTGACAATGACGACCGCTATTGGTGGTTAAATGTTTATTCCCACAGACTTGAGGAGATTCGTATTGAGTTGGGTCTGCCTAATATCAATATGTATAAGACTCCTGCTAGCGGATTTAGGAAAATATTCCATATGACCCTTGGTAATACTAAGTAATAAATAAGGAAGGAGTGGTTATGACTAGGGGTACTATGGCAGACTGGAAATATCGTGCAGACTCAGCTAATCTGGTTAATCGAAATTTGACTTTAAGCATGGAGGAGCTAAGGGCTGAACGTGATCGTCTTGCTAAGGAATTGTGGACTCTTAAGGAGATGCTTCACATTCCTCAGTATAGGTATGGTAGGGATATGGTGATGAATATGACTCTTTCCGGTTCAGTCGGGATCTTTCATGTAACAGAAAGAATAGATGAATCTATGGTTAAGATGGCAAGTTCACCTAGAAATGTGCTGATGCGCCATCTTTATAATAGAGGGGAAGATATGTTTGCTGAATATCTAAATCAAGCGAGAAGCGGAGTGAACCGTGCCTGAGGATATTCAGCAATTAATTGAAGATAATAATGCTCTTGGTTTTGAGTTAATGAAGGCCAAATTTAAAGTGGCTAAATTAGATCTAGCTCTTAAGGGATGTCTTAATGCGATGAAAGGTCGAGATGGTATAGTTTATATGGAAGAAATAAAAAATATGATTCTCTTTGCAGATCTTATTATTAAAGAATTGGAGATAGTATGACTATTGAAGAAGGAAAGCCAGATTGGAGTGTTGAATTATTTTTGAATGATCTGGAAACCATTCAGAATACTAAAGGAGAGGAGGACGCTTTAGATCTTATGTTCACTTGTCTAGACTTCTTCCTGTGCAACCATCAATTTGAAGAAGTTCAAAAGATTGTAGATGCGATTGATGTCACTCGCTACACCGATTCTACCCTATTAGGTTTTTGTGTTCAGTTTTGGAACGCTCAACGAGATGGTATCATCTATGAACCTTTTCGCCAACGTTGTGAAGCCGAAATCCTCCGTAAACGCCCCGGTTATGATGTAGATAAGATATTTTACGGCCTTAAAGGAATTCCTGAAGGCCCCACAATCGGAGATATGCTAAGAAGCATAGGTCAAGGTAACCAGCACTTATACTAGGAGTTGACATGGGTTGTTTTAACACTATTCATTTTCGTTGCCCCGAATGTAAGAGCAAGATTGAAGTTCAAACTAAAGGTGGGAGTTGCAGAATGATAGATATTCATTCTTCCAAAGTTCCTTTTGGCGATGCTTCTTACGTACTGGGAGACAAACTATCATGTGAAGTCTGTAATTGCGTGTTTATAATAGACACAGATAGGGTTCCTGAGACTGTTCCTCTTACTCTCGTTCCTTTCTTTACCAAGGAGTCGGATGATGAGGATTGAACGGTTACGTCATCGCCACTGTTATTTAATTCGTAAACAACATGGGAGGCTTTATCGATTTTGGTGCTGGCTTTGGTATGGGCATGGGCATCTTTGTGTGACCCATAAAGTTTGCTATTGTCATCGTTGTGGGGCTAAGATAGTTGGGCCAGATTAAGCAGTATTAGATAATAGAAAGCTGTTCCTGGGTGAACTGGCAAAGGCTAAAATGGTTAAGATAAAATTAAAGACTCAGGAAGAGATCCTGGATCGTTTGAAGGAGTTAATTCAACGATCCAGGAAGCGTTATATCAAGAATCATATGAAGCCAAAAGGTAATAATTGTGCTTTTGTAGTCTATGATGATGTGCTTGATACTTATCGTTGCACTAAATGTGGAACTCAAGATCCAGATTGTTGCAAAAATCATGAACTATTTGAACCAAAGAAAAGCCGCGAAGAAGTAGTTAAAGATTTTGCTAATGATATTAAAAACCCTAATATAATGTTGAGAGAATACAGAGATATAGCAGCAATTTTGTGGTGCCTTGGACAGTTCGACTTAGAAGATGAGTAGCGGATAGAAAGGAAAATTGATGATTGAAACCACAATTCTGAATCATGTTCAAAAGATATTCGGAGAGAATAATGGGAAACATTTCTCTTATTGCTCTGCTCCATTTGAAGATTGTTCTTGCAAGCGATTTCAACAAATTGAATTAGATACGGAGTTAATGGCGGGGGGATATATTGATTCCTTCTCCATGGTAGCGGTCCTTCTTTTTCTAGAAAAAGAATTTAATATAACTATTTCAGGATCAGATGGTTCTCCTGAAAATTTTAAAACTGTCCGAAAAATGGCAAATTTGGTAAGGAAATACAAATGATTCATTCTGTTGGTGATTCCCATGCTCAATGGTCTTTCAAAGGAACAGGGGTGACTGAACATGAAATTGGCCCCGTTACAATGAATTCTGTTGGAGTTCACTCATCTTCCATGTTAGATTCCATTATGAAAGGTTTAGGGATTATTCCTTCTGATATTGTCATTTTGTGTTTTGGAGAGATAGATGTTCGTTGCCATGTTCAACCAAGAATAGACGTTGGAGAAGAAGAATATACTGTTATTTCTACTTTGGTGGACCGTTATGTGAAAAATATTCTAGAATCTAAATTTGAAAATTTATGGGTATTAAGTATTACACCACCTTGGGATTATGCTTCTTGGAAAACTTTTATTATTAATGAATCTGGTCGTTCTGTGGAGAAAGACCCTTACCCTCTGCGTGGGAGTGACGAAAATAGAGTTAGATTCACTAAAAATATGAATAAGTTCTTACGAGACAAATGTAAGTCTCATAAAATTCCTTTTGTCGATGTATATGATTTTTACAGTGATGAACGAGGAATGTTGAATCCATCACTATCAGATGGGACTCTCCATATTGGTGACACAAAATTCGTAAAACAAGTATTAGATAACATGGGGATCTAATGAGCCTTCAGTTAAAAGCTAATGAGGGGTGGTGGCAGGACGTTTCTCGTCTTATATCCCGCTCCTTAGAAATTTATACAAGACTTGAGAAAGACCCGATTCAAGTTACATCTGCTAGAATCAAAGAGCATAGGGAATGGGTCATCAATGAAAATGAGATTATGCCAGCGGTCCAGGATTTAAATTACCTGTATGTTCCAAAGAAACTCTTCCCTGGTCCTATGTTCATTTTCCCTGAGGTGGACACAGAAGGTAAGTTAAGGGCACAGACAAGACCCCTTCATACCGTCTTTGGGGACTCCAAGTATTTTTCTATTGGCACCGCGCAAGAAGACTTCTTGGGGCCAATTTGGTTGGGAAATTCCGACAATACTTTAGAATTGATAGTCAAGCATAAAAGAGTGGTCTTGGTTGAAGGGCCATTTGACCTCCTTGCTTGTCGAACTGTGGCTCCTAATATTCCGGTCATGTCCTCCCTTACTAAGAATATTGGTAAAAGACATCAAGACTATTTAAGAATTTTGGGGGTTAAAGAAGTTGCTCTTCTGTATGATAATGATACCCCTGGAATCAAATCCATGGATGCTTTGAAAAATTGGATCAAAACCATGAAAATCACTCCCTTGACTTGTCCTGCTGATGACCCTTCTGATTGCTTAAAATCAAGGATTAAAAAGGATATGTTAAAAAAGCTGTTAGACCAAGTAATATAACTTATAAGGAGAATCCCGTATGACCATGTTTTCAAAGGGCGTTTGGACTTTATTTAATTTAAACGCTCCCGAAATTAATTTTACCAATAACCTATCTTCCATGTGGAAGACCATGCCTATTCTAGCTAAGTCCTCTGCCTTAGCCACCAAGAGTGAAGCTCTCGCCATCACACCATATCGTTATCCTCGTATGGGCGATGTTGACGAAATAGCTCTAGTCGATGAAGATCCTATTAGTTTAGATGAGTTCTCATTTGAACAGAATTGGACTTATAATGAAGCTACGAATTCCTTAATTAATAAGGATAACGCTGAATTAAACCTGACTGATAACAACCTATGGAAGAATGATCCGGAAGCTTGGAAGCTAGCTGATGGAGTTTATGCTTTCTGGCTCATTGCTTTTGAGTGGTCAGATGTTCATGATCTTAATTCTAAGAAGGAAGGGCTGGCCTATGAATACGGCTCTCCTTTTAAATTCCAGCCAGCAGAGATCAAGGCTTCGATTACTGAGGAAGCGGAGAAGCTTGATACCATCATTCGCAAACAATATCAAGTTATTATGGACTTCAACCGCAAACGTGTTTGGTTAAATTCCGCATCTAAATCTGTTATTAATAATTTGATGATGATTATGGAAGATATGGATGTCCCACTTGAAGATTTCCGCCCCGAAAGTGACTATGGTATGGAGCCGCAATGGAGTGAAACTTTCCTAAAGAAACTCTATGATACTTCTGAATACAAGAGTGAATTCCTTAAACGTGCGGAGGATATTAAGACTCATGGTGTTAAGGGGGTTGAGCCAGAAGAGAACAGCACTCTTGAGAAACTACTCAAGAACTACTTCTCCTTCTCTCCGCAGGATGCCGGTTCATCCGTCTATCTTGCTCTAGGAGGGCCTCTGGTGGTTCGTATCACCCCTACGGTAGCCTCCACCATTTCCCTCCGTACACCATACGAAGCTACTGATATGCTAGCCAATGATGACACCCTCCTTCTTTCTGCTGCCCCTATGACAGTTTGTAAGATGTTTGAAAAGACCACGGCTAATGGCACTAAACAAGTTTTGATTAAACGTTTCACCATTGAGGTAAACTCTAATTCCCAAATTCCAGAATTGCCCGGTTTTACTTTCAAGGGATTGAATATTGATGATTTTAAACGAACTATCAAGATGGAAGTCAAGGCTTTGGATCGTCCCCTTACCATTCAGGAATATTGGAATCTTTGGTATACCGAAATGAACGAGTCTCTTTTTGAGTATTTAAACATAGTGAAAGAAGTTCTGGAGTCCTAAGGAATGTTTAATGAAGTGGTGGGCAATGAGACTTCCATCAATCTGCTTAGAGCTATTGTAGCTAGGCAGATTGGGGAAGTTCATGTTATTGCTATTCCTCAATCTTTTATTTTTGATGGTCCATCTGGTTCTGGAAAGACCATGATAGCCAAGCAATTCGCCATGGAATTAACCGGAGAGAAGCCTAAAAAATTCGATTATAGACAATATGCCACTTTAAGTTCCTGGGAAGATCTAGGAGATTATTCTTATATCATATTTGAAGATGCTCACCTGATTCCAAAGGAATCGTGGGAGTTTCTTTGCGTGTTATTGGACGCACCTTCTTTTAGCTCAACCTTCATTTTTACTACAACTGATTATTCTAAACTTCCACAAAATATTAAGTCAAGAGCGTTTAGAGTTCCCCTATCAAATCTTTCTGAAGAAGAAACAATTGGATTTCTTTCGAGTATTTGTGCCAAGTTCGATTGTAATTATCATTTGTCTGCCCTTCGTTACATCGCTCAAGCTTCTCAAGGTAACCCCAAATTGGCAATGAATCTGTTACAAAAATGTGATTTATTAGGGGAAATTAGTTTAGAAAATGCTACTCGCATAGCTCCCAATGATTTAAATACTATTTGCCACTCCATTCTTTGTAAGATAGGGCAAGGTAAGAATATAGAAGCTCAAATGCTTTTAATTGAATGTAAGTCTCCTCCTGAGTCAATAATAGATACATTGTTCACTACTTACGCCGCAATGTATCACGGAAAACTACCGGGATTAGAGAAAAAAATATCTGATTTGAATCGTATCACCAGCATTTTTCTGAAGTGGAAGCAGGGTATTTCTATCAATTCAAACTGCTTACCCCTTCTTCTATCCGAATTAATGGAAACTCCTAAATCTGTCAGTATGGTGGTGGATTACAACAATCAACCTATCGTGAAGGAAGAGCCACCGGAACGAGAGATAGGTGCTAGAGAATTGGCAAGGCTTCTTCATGCGAAAGTGGTGACTGAATGATTTTAAGTTATGGTGATACTAATTCCTTAGGAAATGAAAAATGGTATTTGATGGAGATTCGATCAGAGAAAACTGCTGAGAATACTCTTAGACGAATCGGTCATGCTATGCCAATAATTTTAGGTAGTGATGGTGCGGGTGAAGTCTTCGTCCCTTTAGAGGAAAGAGATTTAAACGTGTACAACCTTAAAACTTCCTCCTATATATTTATCCGTTCCAACAAGAAACGAGAACTATTAAAATTTAGAACTATCACTGGGGTTATGGGATTATTATGCGAAGGGGAGCAACAAAGATTAGATAAAGCCATTCAAGTAGAAAACGAGTATGTTCAAGGAGTTATTGCTGAATGTGAGAAGAAATTCTTAACCAATCCCCTCTCTATCAAGAATGGTTCCTTCGTTAGAATTCTTGATGGGTTGGATCGCGGCTTTTGTGGAGTCGTTAGAGATATAAACCAAGGTTATGCTCTGGTTGTTGTAGAACTAAAGACCAGACGTTTACTTATTGAAACCCCCCTTCATAATTTAAAAGATCTTGGTGCTGTCCCTTTGGAGCAACAGGTATTTTACTATTGTGACACTGTAAAAGATTATGTTGAAGAATTTACCGAAGAAGCTCTAATGAATCTCGAAAAGGACTTACACTATAAGGTTGAAGTAGTGGAAGAAGTGGAAGAGATAGTTGAGGAAAAACGAGTAAAGTTTGGTAGGCAGAAAACACTTACCGCTGTAGCTAAACGTCTTCTTCTTCAAGGAGAACGAGATCCTAAAGTTATAATTCAAACTATCTTAGATGAAGTGAAAAATAAGAATATCAAGCGACCTAAGAGTATTTTCATTCTGTATTTTGTATTGAAGCAAGTGATTAAAAGTGTCCTCTTCGCTGATGATCCCACTATTAAATCCTATAGAGACATCATTACTAAACAAGGAGAACAATGGAGAATATCCCCTAAAACCATAAAAGAATTGGATATAGACAATTTAATTCCCTTAACTTCGGAAAAACCTAAAAATAGTAGTATCAATCAAACAGGAGAATAAAATGAGTGAGCCTAAAGAATTGACTGGTAGGGGTGTGGATATTGGTACTGCTTATATTGTATCGGCTAAGGTTGATCCAAAGAAGACCGTAAATCTATCTTCTGTACGAGACTGTTTTCTAGCCCTACCTTTAGAGCATTCATCTACTCTAGACATCTCAGGAGTGGAGTATATTGAAGGGTCAGAGGAATTGTATGTTGTCGGAAATGATGCTATTAACCTAGTAGGGGTATTGGGTGGAGAGTTACGCCGCCCTTTGTCCAAGGGGTTCATCAGCCCCAAAGAAGAGGACGGTAAAGAAATCCTGCAATTAATTCTTTCTCAAATTCTTGGTAAACCTGAAAGCGAAAAGGAAGCGGTGGTATTTTCCATTCCAGGCCCTATTTTTGATTATGAAAAACCTGAGAATTTCCGTCCTTCTCAAGATACTGGTCTAACCTTCCATACTAATTTCTTTAAAGGTCTGATTAATAGCTTAGGATTTACCGCCAAACCTTTGAATGAAGCGGCAGCTATTGGCTACGCTGAAACTATTACTCCTAAGAAGGGAGAACTGCCGCTCACTGGTTTATTTATTTCCTTTGGGGCCGGTATGACAAATCTTGCTCTGGTGTATAAAGGACTTACTGTTCGTTCCTTCTCTCTTCCTATAGGCGGTGACTATATTGATCATTCAGCCGCTAAGATGACTGATTCCACTGTTTCTCACATTACTCTTCTCAAAGAGCGTGGTGTAGATGTGTGCAATGGCAAAGTCATCACCACTACCACTTCGGATGACACTAAAACTGAACGACAAGCTGAAGCTATTGGCATGATGTATAAGGATCTGATTGGGACAGTTCTCAAAGCTGTTAATGCTTTCTTTGCTATGAACGAAAATCGCACTGAAATTCCTGAGGTTATTTCGGTGATATGCTCTGGAGGTACCACTAAAGCACCTGGGTTTGAGCAATTATTTGATGAAGTTTTTATGAAAAGCCTGGATGTTCGTTTCAAGGTTAATCCTCTTGCTAGGATTTCACAGACTCCTCTTGAGTCTACAGCAACCGGATGCTTAAACTATGTTCGTATCCTCTCTAAGAGAGGGTAAAGGACTATGAATCCCAGAGATCTTGATGTTGTTATCGCCAGAAAGCTGGTGGCCGAAAACGATACCCTGAGAGCCGGGATCGCGGAACTGGAGGCATGGAAACAATCCAGCATGAACGAGTGGGAATCCCTCAACCTCCAGGCCATTGGTAAGGCTCTTTCAGTTCCTTTGGGTTCTGCGATTCCTCCAGCCATCTTGCCGGGAATCAGTGCGCTCAAAATCAGGATTAAGGAATTAGAAGAAACGGTTCGATTTATCAATTACAAATGATTTTTTTGGGATTCTCTAAAGGATAATTAATATGTCGTTTATAACAGAATTTACTACCTGGGCCAATAAGCAAAAGTTCCAGATTGCAGCCTACTTCATTCTTGTTTTCACTTTTATTGCTGGTGCCCTTTATATTAAGGATTTGAGAACACAGAATAAAGCTCTAACATCTCAGGTTCAAACCTTGGATGAAAAATTTAAACAAATTGGTTCCGCTTATCAAGCTCAAGGCCAGATATACCAAACTGATAAACAAGCATGGGAAGCCGCTCAAGCCGCTCAAGGTAAGGCCCTGGCCGATCAGATGAAGCAAGATCAGGCCCAGCTTAGAGCCTTGTTCCAGGCCAATGGTGAACTCAAGGCGGAACTAGGAAAAGTGTCTCCTGTGGTCGTTGTCCCCACTACAGCCACAGGAGCCTTCGCTAACGTGTCTCTTCCTCAAGTAAGAAAAGGCCCTTCTCTAACTTCGGTTACCTTGTCTTATGATCCTACGAATAGTAATCTAAAAGGACGTTTAGTTGGTAATTGGAATAACAATAGAGAAGACTTTGCCTATTCAGTTGGAGAATGGCAGAAGAAAGATAAGGGTTATATCGCTACTGTTAAATTATCAAGAACTGTCTATGATTCTTCTGATAAACAAGTTGGGACAGAAGAGATACCCTTAACTAATGCCACTGCTTCTTTTGGTCCGGATGCTTTTGGTGGGGAACAAGCTCTCAATCCCATTCCTCGTTTAACTGTATACGGGGGTGTAGGGAAGGACACTAATCTTGGTAAAGTGGTTTCCGTCTTAGGTGCTGACTATCGCTTTACTACTACCACCGGAGTAGGTGTAGGAGTGGTTGGGAGCACAATCTTTGGGAGTGTCTCTTATCGATTTGGAAAATGATACCAAATACAATTTTGGCTCCTTTTGGTTAGGGGCCATTTTGTTTAATAGCGTTTTCAATTAAAAAACTTTGAAATCTATTTTTGAAGGACTAATTAATGTCATACGATTTCGATGTTAGACCCAGCCCCTGTGACCATTATCAACGAAGAGAACGTGTTATTATATCTTCTTCCGATTATAGAACTTTAGTTAACTATATTAACCCCAATGTTTATATGAATGGAATACTATCCGCTGCCTCTTCTGTTAAAGTTAGAATGGGAGGACAGTATATCCCCTCAAATCACCCCACTTATGGGTGGAGTGTCCAACCTGATACTAGTTCAATGTTTGAAAAAAGATTCAAAATAGTTTTTAATAATCAGAATCGTATGACTGGTTTAATAATGGAATTAGAATATTTCTGTACACAAGCTTCTTGTCTTAAGTGTAATGGCTATGGTAATACCACAGATTTTACCGAGAGTAATTTAGGTGTATATATTCATGTCACTGAACATAATAAACTTATTCAAAGAGCTAACAAATTTCTCCTATCTTCAAAATGTGATTTTTACCCTGGATTTACCTCTCAATTAAAAACTTTTATTGGACGAAAATTTGGTGTATCCTTAACAGAAGATGACATCTCTCAAGAAATAGTTAATTCTTTAGAGAATTTAAGAAATATTCAATTAGCCCAAGCAACCGTGCAAACTCTATCCCCTCAAGAAACTTTAAGAAATGTGGAATCTGTAACCTCTGTAGTAGATTCAACTGATCCCACTCTCGTTACATCTCAAGCTACTATTTCTTCTTACGGACCCACTCGTCCCAATCCTCTAACTTTTGTTCTTCGTACCAATAACCAGTCCTAAAGGATAGTCATGTTATCTTCATTAGTTCTTCTAACCCCTTATCTAGCTAATCCTACTGATGTGATTTCTCTCAGTTCTTCAGTCCTGCCATTGGTAGTTCAAGCTGCAACTTCTGTTATCAGCATTACTATCCAAATTAATTCCGTTACTACCACTTATTCCACCTACACAGTTCAGAATGATACTAATGGTAATCCTCAATTTAATATTTTCTCCATTTACCTACCCACCACCATAGCTTCTTCACCGGTTCAAATATATATTCAAGGATTTGATGGCTCTTCTCCAGTAAATTACACTCCTGTCTTAACCATATCCTACCTGTATGTTCAATCCGCTGGCCTACCAACATTAACCCCTCCTAGCGGTGTTACTGTCTATATGGGACTTACCTCCTGTAAGGTAGAATGGGTTAGACCTGATCAGCTTCAAAGTCCCACCAGTAATCTTTTAGGCGTGAACGTGCTATATTCTAGTGACCCAACCGGAATTACCACTCCTTACCAGCAATACAGCAGTTCTCTTGTCAAAACTGTTTCAAGAGTGGGGCAAAATGTAGTATCATCTACAACCTCCTCCACAGGCCCTCAGGCTGACGTAGTGACATTAGTGACAGGCGCTCTAACCTTCTTTAATTCTAATAACAGTATTGTTAGATCCGAAGGGGATTGGGTATCGGATGGAGTGACGGTTGGCTCACTTATCTCTCTTTCAGGTTTTAATTCTATTAACCCCAATAATAACAAAACTTTTACGGTTTCTTCAGTATTCAACAATACCATTCAGCCTATTGAACTCGTATCTAATTTCAGTGCGGATAGTGGTGTAGTCCAATTATCTGAAACAACTTCGACCACCACTACAACGATTACTGAAGAGAGCTACCCGATTAACTACTCAAACGCTATCTTCCAAAGTTCCACCACAACTAACTCCAATTTGCAATTTTATGTCATTCTTTCCTCAGTTGTTCAAAATATTGCCGATAACAAAATCTATGAATCTTCGTATGCGGGTCCGTTTACTTGCGGTTTTGTGGATCTTCGACAGGTCCAACCTACCGATTTTCCGTATGTTCAACAGAAAGAATCCATTGCTACTCGTTTAATCAACTCTACAATTTCTGATTATCCTGATTTGGATCTGACTCCCAGATCTGAATTACGAGATGTTCTTGTAGACCCCGTATCTTTGGAGTTAGCTAACCAATCTATCAGAGAATGGTTCGGTAGATTGTCAAACTCCATCTCTGCTATGGCTACTCTTGATGATACTAATGGAGATGGGCTAAGTGATCCAGTAGCTTCTAGCCCCTATAAACCTTTGATCGCATCAGCATGGAACCTTTCAGCAACAGACACTCAGGCGTTTATTGATAATCAATTTGATATTCTAGCAGAACGAGCCGGATTAACTAGAGGTCCCGCTACTCCCGCCATTGCCCCAGTTACTTTTTACACCTATATCAAACCGACTGGTATTGTTACTTTTGATACAAGTATTCAGGTGGGAACAACTGGTGACTCTGATACTGCTGCCCTAACGTTTGATTGTGTTGGATCTCAAATAATTGATACGACTAATCTTAATAGTATTTATGACTCTGCTAATGGCTGGTGGGCCGTTACCCTTCCTTGCCAATGTGAAACCGCTGGGTCATCCGGTAACGTGGGCGCTGGTGGTATAACTGTTGGAACCTCTGGTATTCCCGCTAACTGGCTCGTTACCAATTTAACCCCTGCTAATTTTGGAACAGATGGAGAAACAAACGCCTTATTAGCGGCCAGAATTAAAAATGCCTTAGTTATTGGTGTAGACTCAGGAAGGAGAGTTGGTTATTGGGAAACTGCCATTACAACTCCTGGTGTAGTAGATGTAACTGTGGTAGCTTCTGGTGATCCCAGTATGTTACGAGACTGGTATCCGCAAGCTAATAGGCATCTATACGGTTGTGTTGATGTGTACGTGAGAGGAACTCAACAATCGGTCAATACACAGCCGGTTCCTTTTTCTTACGCATCCTTAACTGGATCTCCAGTCGTTTACTCCTTCACTCCAGCTATTGCTATCTCTAATGGATTAATCCCCGCTAAGTATGCTTTCTCCACATCTTCAACCCTTCCCCTAGCTAATGTTTTTAGTCTCTCTGTCACTAGTCCTTCCGGAACAATCTACCTTGGTGTGACAAGAGTTTTGATTGAAGGAACAAGTTTTCAAATTGACCCCACAGAATTTACTTATACGACAAGTGGGAATAATACTATTTACGGGGCGACTAACGGAGTATTTCTTAAAAATCTTCTTCAAGCAAATCCAAATCTAAATAACGTAACCCTCCAGGCTACCTTTAAAACTGTCTCCCCTCTACAATATACTTCGGCCCTACAACCTGTTACAGATATTTATTCCGTTACCGGGACTATCACAGGAGTTATAGATCCTGATTATTACAGATTAATTATTACTGAAGATCCTATGCTAGTCGGGTTTAGTAATGAAGCAGATAATCTGATTCAAGTTGATAGCACCAATTACAGCGTGATTGCTACACCTGTTCAAATTCAGTTTTCTACATTTTCTCACGTTATACCAAGTGGGACTACCAATGGATACCAAGTTGGAGGAAATACTCAGTTATTAGGTTCTGGGATTATTCTAAGTAATAGCAATGATGTTATTTCTGTTCTGAGTTCTGACCTCTCTACTCTGTACACTAATGGAATAGACTACCTTATAGTTGGTGTTCCTCCTTATGGAGCAGGTTACCAGCACGGTTCCTATGCTATTCAAAGAATAGATAGGGGCGTTTCAGCCGGGATTCAACCTTCAGACACGGTGCAAGTAACATTTAATCAGTATGCATTCCAAGAAAATTGTAATCAGCAAACAGATTCACTCCAAGTTTATGTTAACAACAATTCTCCAGTTTATTTAACTCAATCAGGGTTGGTTCAAGGCACCTGGGTTATAGACAGCTATGGCTATGCACCCCTAAATTATAATTCTGTTTATGGCTGTGGAGGTCCATTCCCTGTTTCATACATAACTCCAGGTTCTGTTTATACTATTGCATCAATTGGAACCACAGATTTTACTTTAATTGGTGCCGCTTCTAATACGATTGGTTTAGTATTCACTGCAACTTCAACAGTCCCGACTGGAAGTGGAACAGTGGATGCTCCAGTTTTATGGAGTTCCGACTCTGATCTAGCTAACATGCCTTATGCTTCTCGTTTTATCAAAGCCACCTATCTTGTTCCCTCCGTGGGGGCTTTGGTTGCGGGTAGAACTTATACTATTTCTTCACTAGGCACCTCCCCCACTGCAACTGATTTCACTTTAATCGGTGCTGCTTCCAATACTGTTGGTTTGAGTTTCGTAGCTACTGGTCCAGGAATAGGAAGTGGAGAAGTCTACTCTGTTCTCACTATTAATGAAGATTTCTCTCTAACGGTAGATCCGATCAGTAAACAAGCCTCCATTCAACTTATTCAAGGTAATCCTTCGGGAATTCCTAATGGTGCAACATTATCCATTACTTACTTTTACAATGAAGAATTTACTATTATTTCAGCTTATCCTGGTTACATTTCTCAAGTCGCTACCGCTATAGAATCTATGCGTAATGCTGGTGCAGATGTAGTTGTAAAAAATGTAATCACTAATCCAGTTGATATGTCTATGACGGTTCAACTAGCACCAAACGCTTCTGTACAATCTGTAGACAACTCTATTAGAACTTCTTTAGGTATTTGTCTAACCAACGCTTCCGGAACCCTTTATCAATCTAATCTCGTTTATCAAATCCAATCCCTTCCTGGGGTTTTGAGTGTTCAACTCCCTCTAACAAAACTGTGTAAGGGGGATGGAGCTTATATAGTTGGTCAATTGCTTCCTGTCGGGACTTCCTGGACACCCATCAGTAGTATTTCGGCCTTTAATAATCTCCCATTGAATCCAGCTACTACTTTCATCACTAGCAGTCCAGTTCTGACAGATAATACTTTACCCAGCGGTGGCAAACAAGATGCTTTTGCTGGTTTCTTGTATGAAGGGGACACCTATACTCGTTGTTCATCGTTGGCTCAACTAGCACAGAACTCTGTGACCCTTCATTCTAATGTTTCAGCAACAGCCGGAAATTTCTATATAATTGGTCAAGGAGATCCCGCCGATCCTACTGGGGTATATGCTGGTTCAGTTGTGGTAGATTTCTCCACTCTGTTTATTAAGAATAGTGCTTATCAACCTTTCTCTCCAGCCTTCTTCCCCTTTAGAGTTACCTACGAAGTATGGAATGAGACTGGAACAAAAGATATTACAGTATCCTCTACAGAGTATTTGCAATCTGGTGTTATTACTATTGATTATGTTAGTCAGGATTAAACTATGGCAATGACAACTGAAAGCAGTCTAGTTTATGATAAAAGTAGGGACCAATTGGTTCAGTATGAGGATTCTGAGTTTATTCTTCTCACTTCTCACGTTCCAAACTACTATGTCACTATTAACGATTTAACTCATTGGGGTGATTATTTACGAAATGTGGCTTCGGAAGTCGGAAGGTTAGAGTATTTTCACTCGTATGATATGGCTTCGGTTAAAAATCCGAGCTATTTAAACCCAGATGATATAAAAAGAATGTGGGCGGGACCGTTATTTATCAGTGGAAATTATCCCACTAGCACCCAGTATGATATCGATTACAAAAATATGGTGTTAAACCTCTTACTGGCTTACCAACAAGGTGCAACCATTCCGACCATAGAGGCAGTTATCAATGCTTATACTGGATTAAACATAACCGTCCAGGAATTATTCAAATATGCTTTTAACTCTCCGATATATGATGCCTCTTATCGTAATACTCTCCAAGCATTTATCCCTATTCTAAATCTTGGTGATCCTAGTTCCACTGCTTATAATAATCAATTATACACTATTTCTCACGATTTGTACAACGCTACTGATTTAGCAAAACCGGCTCATGTTGGAATTAATCTTGGGCTGGTCATTGGTGGCAGAGATGAATCATTTAAACCTATTATTGATGAAGTAACCATTGTAGATTCGCTACCAACCATCTCTGTTGGAAATGGGTACGTATTCATGAACAACGTTCTTTATCAATTTACAGGTTCCACTTACTCCCCGGTTTACCAACCCAACACTAATGATAGTCCAATTCCCCCCCATTACTGGTTAAACCCCTCAACAAATCAATGGATCTTGTCTACAACCACACCGGATCCAAATTGGACCTCCTACAATCCTGTTCCTCGTTACTCAGCCGGTCTTCGTTTTCTTATTGATCTTGAGGAGAACCCTTTGCCAGATCTTTTATACATTGCTCCTCTTGAAAATACTAATACTCCAAATACAGGATTAGCCTCCGATTCTCCAATTTTTATTGATCCTTGGTATGGTTTAAATGGGTCTGTATCTATTACAGGGAGTGGATTCCTAGCTACTTCTCCTACTGTTATTGCTAACTTCTCTGGCCCTTCTGGATGGGTTCAAGCTAGCCCTCCGATCTATCATGCTGGCTCTGCCTCTCCTGGCTCTACCTATACCATTGTTTCTCTTGGTACTTCTGATTTTAGGACGATAGGTGCTGTTTCTAATACTATTGGAGAGAGCTTTACAGTCTCATCTACTTGGCCTTCCATTTCAGCCGCTGGAACTGGAACATTAAGCCCTACCTCTATTGTTGTAAGTGATACACAACTAATCGTGGGTATTCCTCCGGGGATTATTACCGGACCCATTCAAGTTATCATAGGATCTGCATCACCCGTCATCACTGCAATGAATTTTATGGCCCAAACCGCTCCAGTTACTCATCCTCATCCTGGTTTACTTTCCCCTCAACTTGCTAAAGTTTGGGAGATTAAAGATGACAATGTGGATTTCTTGAATTATAATTAACATAACTCTTTAACTTTTTCACTTCCTGTCCCTTTAATGAAGGATTTCGGAAGGGTTATAGCATGACGGATACTTATTTTATTGTGGAAGCATCGCATCTTTTTAGAGCAGGAGAAATATTCTCTGTTCAAATCTATGTAGTTGATGTGGTTAATTATCTTGCCAGAACTATTTTTCAAACTGAAGCAACTCATAGTTGGGTTTTATTCGGATCGGTTAAAGAAGAACAAGCTGAAAAATATACAGCGGCTGTGGAACGAACCGGAGTAGAAGTAGTGAGGATGGAAGCCCTGGATTCTAGATTGAATAACGGAGCTAAATTTTATAAACCTTCTGTTTATCTCCACTCCATCCTTAAAGAGATCCCTGTTGGTTCTAATATTGTTTTAGTTGGGTTCCATAATACTCGCTTTGAAGAGATTTTAAAACGTTATCAGAATGACTTTCAGATATCTATGGCAGCATTCACTACTCGTTCCAAAAGTGGAATGGAAATGAAAATTCCATCTCAATTCGTTCCATTTCTAAAATATAGTTTAAGTCTTGATAATCATATAGATGGTATAAAAAATGAATTTAAAAGAGCTAGTTTGAATGTCGATGAGACATCTGAGATAATAAGTAATAATCAACTAGAGGAGTAATCGTATGCAATACATTGTTGTCACCCCCCATCAAATTGAAGATTTACGAGCGGCAATGGATCTCTTTGAGCAGCTTTGGGAAGAGGACGTAGATGAACGTGCTTTGTTCCTATATGGACTAGTGCAAAATGATCCTTCACTCATTACTCCTATGGAAGAAGCGGTCAGAGATGAAGCCGATCTTCATGAAACTGTGAAGATCGACACCGCTGCCGTGATTATTCCGCTATCTTCTGACATTTTATACTATCTGACTGGTTCTGGGTTAGTCTTGAGGAAAGAGGATTTTGCCTATATTAGTAACAAAGAGATTCGTTCCAGTAACTTTAGTTGGGGATCTCAAGAACCAAGGGCTACTTTAACCTCCTTTGTTAAAATTGCTCTAGCGGCTAATGATTATCACGCTGAAGACTTCTTGAAATGGGAAGGAGTTCAAGCCATGGATGTGGTAGAGCCACCCAGCAGGACTGAGGAAGCCACCGAAGAAGATAAGGGGCAAGAAGGAGGTCTAGTTGAAGAAGGTGGTACTGTAGCGAAATCCAGCAGCTATAGGACTCCTGATATTTGGACCACAGCCAATTTAGACGATCTTTCCGTAAATGAATTATTTTCTATTAGGGCTAAATTAATTGAAAAACGCGCTACCGGTTATGACTCTGAGTTCGTATGGTACAAAGCTAGCAATTCCTCTGGATTTCTAATTAAAACGGATATCCCACAAGAGGCGTTTAATTATATCTCTGATGCCTTGAATTTAGATGTTGATGACATCGAAGAAGAGTCCACAGTTATGACCGGAAGAGAACTTGTCGAGGATATTGATAATCTTTTGAGTGGAGAATGAGTCATGGCCCCCTTTGTCATTACAAGACTACCCGCTCCAGTTTATCAATTTGATACTCTCCCCCAAGATTCAAAATTTAAACAAAAAAATGTATGTGTGGATAAAATAAAAGTAGAATTGTGGTATGAAACCTCTTTTGCTACCCACATTGCATCCAGAGTTATGCAAGCCTCCTCTGCGTACGAGGGACCATTTGTTGAATCAGTTTGTGTCTTTCTAGAACCAACTAAAGTGTTTGATATGGTTGAGGCTTATTGGGATATATTTGAAGAATTAAAAGATGCTCATTTGGTTCCTTCAGATGCAATTCTTCAAGGATTCGATATTTTAATGGAAGATCAATTGATAAAAGCATGGGTCATAGAACAATTTTAAAGGAATGTTATGCATTTTGAAGCTGTGTATGCTTTCGATTTATCCGAATTTGGGGATGAAGATCCCATCATTCGGATCAAATGTCGAGGTGACAAACGATTTGATGGTAGTTGGTTGTGTTCGTTTGAACCCATCAATGTTGATAACCAGTTAGTAGGCAAAGAGCTACGAGCCATAAAAAAGGCAGTATATCCATTATTCCAAAATGATATTAGAGATAATTATGGTAGTGATAGTATAGAGTGGGAAGGTGAGAAAAAACGGCATCCCTTATTGCAGTTTAAAGCAGGGGATACCGTTAAATATAGTGGAGAAAATCACGAAGTAGTATATGTTATTCCCGAAACTGAAAAATGTGGTATTAAAACTAAAGAAGGCAAGCTTCTTAATAACATTAAATTTTCAGAAATTCAAGGAGTATTATTAAAGAAGGTTAAGTCTTCTTAATTTTCTTTGCCTTCTTCTCTTTTACTTCAATCTTTGGTTTAACTTGTTTGGCCTGACCAAAGATTTCGACTTCAGGATCTCCAATAACTTGAATCTCCCCCAGAACAGCAAAATCTTTTGTGTCCTTGTAACCAAACGGTGAAGATTTTTGAAGGGACTTCTCAGTTCCAGGAAATTTAAAATAGTCATCTACTTTTACTTGAGAAAATTTCATGCTAACTCCTATAAAGATTTATTTCTTCTGTTATTAATACTGAGTTTTAAGAGTAACTTGACACTCCCTGATTTGTGCATAACCAATTAGTGCCATCCCATTTGGCCGTAACGATAGTTATACCCCCGGCAGTGTTGCAAAGGGTCTTGCTCCCGCTTCCCCCATAAAATTTATAAATGGAATTCCAGCTTAATCCAGAAGTCCCAGAAGTATTAGCTGGTGAAGGTTGTAAAAAAATAAATGTCTGCAAGCTTCCAACAGAAAGTCCGAGATAAGAACTTGTCGGAGCATGCATGGTTACAACATAACCACTGGGGGCTAAGGTTATAACATAATCATTGTAGAGATCTGGTGTTGGGGTAAATCCAGTTCCAGAATATCCAGGAGAAAATACTTGAAACTCAGTTGAAGTCAGAGTTAAACAATTTGTGTATACCCCTCCTCCAAGTCTAAGTAACCCTCCGGTCGCTACATTTGAAGTCCCACCTAAGATCCCAAAACTCACTACTCCTGATGCATTACAAAGAGAAAGATCATAAGCACTTCCAGGAGATCCTTGAAGTCTTACACCATAACTTATATCTCTGGCAATAGTGCCCTCAACATTCAATCCAGTTCCCGTTAAAAATTCTATACGAGCCGCTTGGACAACACCAGTGTAATTAGAAACCAAATCCCAAGCTCCACTGCTTGTTCCGCTAGATGCTCCTAATGTTTGTGTAAAACTTATAGTCCCACTATTCGTGGGTGGAGTATAAGTAAAATAGTTAGATTCATTACCTGAAACATTTGCTACCCATATTAAATAACTGACTGCTCCTGGAACCGCTCCCCAACTCCATACAATAGAACTAGTGGAAGTAGTCGTTACTACTACCAAAGATTCAAGCCCTGATGGCGAAGAATTTCCCAAAGCATCAATAGCAGCGATTGAAGCATAGTTGTTCCCACTAGGAACAGTTCCTCCAGTGGTTGAAGAAGCCCCAACAGGTTTTCCAGGTGTTGAAAGTTGGGGGATACTCACAACCGGAGTAGTCAAACTGTCGCCTGATACAATGCTATTAGTCGCGCTAATATTTGGTGCGTTCAAAGTTGAAGAAGAAGAATTATAGTTCAAAATTGAAGCAGCGAATACCGATTGATCACTTAGACCGCCCACACCAGCCAACCAAAATATCCCCCCTGTTTCGCTATTTACGAAAATAGAACTAGCAGAACCAGTAATGTTAGTAGTCAAAGTGGAGGTAGCTGAATTATAGGCTATGCCAGGATACACTATTCCCACAGGCCCTGCTGCATCTAAGGTTGAAACGGGCACGTAAAAAGTCCCCGAAGATGGCAACGGGTAGGTGTAGCAAACATCTAGGGTAGAACTAGCTAAGGTCATGGAATTACCAATAGCTATTTCTTCTGGGGTTCCAGTTCCGGCAGTAGGTCCCCTGCCTATTATAGTATTCTGTGATTCTGGATTAAACAAGCCGGTCATTCCTGTAGCCCCGGTCATACCAGTCATTCCTGTAGCCCCGGTCATACCAGTCATACCAGTCAATCCGGTTCTTCCTGCCCCAGTCATACCAGTCGCTCCAGTCATACCAGTCGCGCCAGTGTTCCCTGCTCCAGTCAAACCTGTGTTTCCGGTTAAACCTGTAGCACCAGTTGGTGCAGATACCACCGGCTCTAAAATGGTTCCACGTTCAATAACTACTTGACCCATGGTTGAAGAAACAGAGAACATAACTGGTTTTTGAACAGTTCCAAAGGTTGAAGGCACTGAATCCGTCATATTTCCTGGGATAGCAGGATCCAAAAAATAATTCACTCCGGGTGTAAGACCGGAAAAAATACTCACTAAACCATTATTGGTAATAATAAAATTATTTGGATCCGAAGCGTCAGTGACTACTCCAAGAGTTTCAGAATCATCAGCGGTGTCAGCACAAGCCAATACCCATAATCCAGTAGTCCCATTAAATCTCACCCATTGTCCGTTAGAAAAACCATGTAAAGGTTGATTATAGGTAAAGGTTATACTCGTAGCTGTGCCAAGAGAAACCCCTCCCCATACGAGAAGTTGACTAGTAGTATCATAATAAACTGGTAACTGAGACATAGTTACATACTCCTTGACTTTATTTTAGTAGGAGGGTTCTTTGTATCGAATGTTACTAAAGCCTCCTGCTCGTTATTGTGCATTTCTGCACCCGGATAGTTTTTCTGATCACCTTTGGCACCGTTGGTTCCTGAATTTCGACTAGCATCTCCATCAGGACCAGAATTCTCAGGTCCATCATCCTTGACTAACCCTGAGATATCATAGCCGTAAGCATTTTTTTGAAGCAATTTTGAATAAAAGTCCATAAAAAATTTGATCCCTCATTAGAGGGATCAAAATTCATTATCCTACTTTTTCTCGTTTTTCAGCGAGTTTGTGGAATTTGTCTATCAGATTCCACCGGAAGCTTCTTATTGGATGAAGCAAAGGCATACCAGCTTCATCTGGGGTTCGATCCCCCTTCTTTTGATTACATTTCATACAACTAGCCACAAGGTTGCTGGGACTGTTACTTCCGCCACGGCTCTTGGGATGAACGTGATCAATTGTATTGGCCTTAGCACCACAATACTGGCAGAGATGTCCGTCACGCTCTAGAATGCCTCTAAATCCCCTTCCTATGGTTATCTTAGACTCTTTAACTGCGAGAGTATGAGGGTACACAATGCACAAGAATTCCTTGAAGTCATCCAGTTCAAACCACGCCTTTCTGCTCCAATCTTGCAGAAACAGGGCTTCGGCTCTCTCAGTCACCAACGCCTTGATAGCATGGCGGCGAGGAATAGTCATCATGGGCATAAAGTTTTGGTCTACGGCTATGATTTCTTCGTTCAAACTTTGTTTCTTTTTCATTTAGTCCTCCTTTACAATCCTTCTTACTGAAGGGTTGGGTAGTAGGAAATATTTTTATTAATTCTAGTCAAATCCTACTTTTTGCTTACCATTAAGCTTGCTAGAATTCATGGTTTTTCGTTGAGCCTTAAGGCGTTCTAGAGTGGCTTCAAACGTGTAACCAAAACAGGTGATGGAGATGATGATTTCTTTCAGATGAGCGATACCAAAATCTTTGGTCTTGTTGGCCCAATCCTTAAGGATCTCCTCTTCAATCCCTACAGTCCGATTCTTGAGATAGAATAGACGGTCATCGAAAGAAGGGAGTTCGACAGTAATGATTTGATCGAAACGAGAAGGCCGATCAAGGAATCGCTTGTCGATATCTTCTGGATAATTGGTAGTGGCAACATAAACAACATGGTCAATGGACTTCTCCCCATCAAATAGACTCAAGAAATCTGCTTCTTCATAAGTGTCAATAAGAGAATCCAAATCTTCAAGGACGCAGACGATCCTACGATTGGGTTCAATAGCACGAATCATACGGAGACAAGTGTAGGCAACATTGGGGTTCTCAAGGTAGAGAACGATACCACCAAAATCTTGAACCAGAGCCTTAGAAAGAAGCTGAACCGAAGCAGTCTTACCAGATCCCGGCGCACCTACGAGGAAAAAGCCTCTCTTGTGAAGGAATCCAGCCTTACTAAAAGTTTCCTCCAATCCCCAAAACTTACTGAACTCATTCAACATAGTAGTAGTCTTGCTATCAGGAAGGGTCAGTAGTTCATCAGTGACCGGAGATTCCCTAATGAGGAACGGTTGACCATCTCGCATACCAGTAGAATAAACTCCAGCCTCCAGCTTAGAATGGAAGTTTTGAACATTAAAGATGATTCCATCCTTATCAGCCCAACCCGACTTTCCATCTGCGCTAGAGAAGGCCATCGATAGTTCTTGAGAGAGAGTATTATACCCCTCAGAAGCCAGCTTAGATACAGCCTCTCGCAAAAGCTTACCCTGCTCTTTCCCTGGAGTTAACAGAGAACGATTTTCAGTTTCTCCTAATGGTGGAGGAGGGAAGACATCACATCCTCGACTAAACGCACGACTAGAACGACTCATTCAAACTCCTTATATTTCTTTATTACTGATTGTTCAAAGCTTTTTTAGCAATATTAGCAACAGGGATGAGGGACTCAACACAACTCATTCTGGCGATCTCCTGAAGGGCAATCATAAAACGATCACGTTCATCCCAAAGATTATTCCAAGTGTCCTTATCGACAGAGATGGTGTTATCTTCGTTAGACATGTCTACCTTCCTTTTGTAGAATCCACGATGTAATATCAAAATGCTCTTCTCGCCATTCCCTATTTGCAGGACGAAGACCATCAAGATCTTTCCAAGTCTTAGGATGGCCTTTAATGATGGACACATTTAAACCATCAAAGCTGGTGATGGGATTGTTCAATAGTTCCACAATACCATCTACACATTCACTGTAAGTTTCAGTGGAATCAATGTAGAAATAATTATTGAAGTCGTATGCAATCCTAGCGGTGTAAGGCATTAGTCACGTTCCTTAAGAAGATACAGCGGATTGATAACTTTAAAACTTATGATACTGCCGTTACGATCAGGCTCCACACTCTTGAATACTAGCCCCTCACGAATATTGCCATTGGGGGTTTTCTCAGCACCAGAATAGGATATCATAATTTCCATCGTAGGGCAAATATCAAATACAGGGTAAATCCCCACAACCGGAACGTGCTTGATATTAAAGCCAGTTAGATAATCGGCTCGTTCCATAGAAGTCATGTGGCGTTGTTCATCAATATCCCAAACATCAAAGACAAAAAGGTCTTGGCCCTTTAGCTTGTCACGATTGTCCTGTACACCTTCCCCGGCCAGTTCCCCCTGGATGGCTACGTTCTTGCCCTTGGACTCCATAGCGGCCCTCAGACCTAGCCTCTTAGCCACCTTCCAAAAAGTATTGGTTTCATCTTCCTTCAGGTCCAGATTACGAGAGCAGACACCAAAATCCCCATTGTTGTAATAGATGGTGCAACTTGAGCCATCCATCTTGACCGACACTTCAAACAGCTTGCCCTTGAAACGACCATCGAAGTATTCCGGTAGATTTTGGATACGTTCCTGGTCTGTCTTCTTAATGCAACCTGGGAAGTTGCCCTTGACCATACCAGCCAGATGAGCCGGAATGGGAGGTTCCCACTTGACTACACCAAGAATTTCATCCAGAGATTCCTTAAATTCGTTTTCAGGAGCGGATAGTTTAGGGAAATCACTGAGAGGCATGATAAGCCCCTGAGAGATGGCTCCACGCAGCTTGATAGTCTTGAGCCTAAAGCCCTCCACCCCATCCTGTTTACGAAGGCATCCCTTACGAAGAAACTCATAACGAGGCTCAATAGGGAGGAAGCTGTCTACTTCAAAATAAAGAACCGTGTGACCAACTTGATGAATTCCCTTTTGACTCACAACCTGCCATCCGTCAATTTGAATGGCCTCAATTTGATCCGCTCCCTCAATTGGAGTAATAGCCTTGATAGTTCTAAAAGTTACCAACTTGCGTTCCATGTTAACTCCTCAATCGTTTTCCAAAATTGTTATAAGCGTTAATAAATCTTTGCATTCTAGCTTCTGAGGCCCCAAGCGCGAAAAAATAGGTTCTACGGCCCGTTCCTGTGTAGGTACAATCTACCAAGTCCGGTTGCTCCATCACTTCCTGAAAGAACACTTCCTCTTCCTCCCCTCGTTCCAGAACAAGACCAAGACCCTTTATGTTTCTTACTGACATTTTGCAGAGATTATTCAGGGTGACGCTCAAGGCTTCCTCCCAACCTCTCCTTCGGCCAGGACATTGTAAACACCATTGCCCTGCCAAGGCTTCTGGATGACGCGAAACATATCCACCCCATCCTTCTCATACAGAACCACATCGATAGCCCCTGACCAGCTTGCAGCGGTGGTAACGAGGCCAGAATTCTTGGTTCCGGTGCGAGTAGTCCCCCCACGCCCCCCTTGAACAATACCATAAAAATGACTCATGTTGGCTCCTTTAGTTTAGTGAGGGAAGGGTTTCAAGCGTATGCAGAAGTTCCTCATACCTCTGTATACGTTGCAGACGATAACCGTCCTGCCGCATCCGATCCAGCGAAGCATCTCGCTCCTTGGCAGTCATATCGGGATTCCGGCGCATCTCTCCGTTGATGTCCGAAATGCTGTAGCCCGTATAACGAGAGCGTTCCTCCGAACCACAACACGGCACTTGAGGCCGTGCTTGCGACAAATGACTGAGAACCGCTTGGCTTCTGCGTGTGACCAATCCATAAGGTAAATCCTCCGATACATTATTATACCGGAGGATTAGAATTTTGTGGCAATTTTATTTCATGCTAAGAGTAGAACGAGCCGCAATACGACCACGATTGTTCAGATCAATGTTGCGACCAGCCGCCATACCCTGATTATAGGCATGACCGTTGATGTTGCTGTGGGAAGCAGCCGACTTACGAAGCTTACCCACGTTCCCGCTGATGAACAGATCCACTTCCTTGTCGCGGCGATCCAGCTTGACCAGAGCGAAGCTGGAAGCAGAAGCGTTCACCTTACGCTTGGCAGCTTGCATCTGCTGATTGATACCCTGAACAGCCCCCAGATACCAGGAGTTAGCATACTCCTTACCCATTCCCTTCGGAGCAAGGCGGGTAAGCTGCACAACAGCATAAGCCAGCAGGAAACGGGTGTTGGAGATATCGCTGGGGCGACCGAAGATCACCAGCTTGGAACCACGTTCCCCACCCACAGAACGACCCTGGTGCGTGTACTTAACCAGCTTGCAGCCATTAGTGAGTGCAATGTAATGGGCCAGTGAGGACTTCCAAGTGCTGATACGACCACCAGCAAAGAGGGGATCTTCATCCTTGACAATGCCCTCTTCCTGGATCTCGCTGGCTTCCGCATCACTCAGTTCCGCAAGGGAGAGCTTGTGCCTGTCAATGAGATTCTGTGCCATACCCATAGCAACAGCCGCTTCCTGCTCGTTGTTGCTAGCTGCCATAGCCAGGAGCTTGCTGATCTTTGACTTGACCGCTTCCATAGATTCCATGTGTGCTGCCTCCGATATCCTATTATACCGGAGTGCAGGAAAAATGCAGCAAATTATTTCAGATTTTGCTTCCTTCCCACACTGGGCCAAGTTTGGTTAGTTTCTTAGTCAATTGATAAGAATAGAATAACCAAGGAGTCCTCTCCTTAGACATCCCATAATTCGCTAGATATTTTAAACGGTTCCACCCTACTTTGTCTAAAAACTCCTTGGATAATGGAGTCTTCACCACATCTCCACGGTTCTTATAGTAATATTCCCAAACCGCTTGAGCCGCTTTGGAGGTTCCCCAAGCGTCATTTGCAAGAGCGGAAGGGATCAGACTTGAGCCATTTTTTGTCGCTACAATCATACCTATATCATAGAGAGTGGGACCATAGCCATGCTCCGCTCTAGTATGCATACAATAATAATTACCCTCTTTACATAAATGACCTTTAGCTAACTGCTGACCCTTTTCACCACCATAATCTTCTTTATACTCATCTCTATTATGCCCTCTGTATCCTTCAAAATAAGCATCATTAGCTATGAAGATATCATAATCACCACCACCAAGAGGAATAATTCCCAGCTTGAATCCTTCTGGAGTTCTAGCCCTAACCGCAATTTTATTACCATACTTAGGAAGCATTTGAGCCTCAGCCTGGATAGGAAAAGGAATGAGGGTGTTGTAACCTTGTTGTTTCAATAAGGCATTAGATTCCAAAGGTTTGTGACCACCTTTGATAGAAAGGGTTATATGAAATATACCGCCATCTGGTCGATAGATAGAGCCATTAACAGATACTACTAAACAGTCCACCCCAACCCCAGATTGATAACCGATAACTTCCAGAGGTGCATTCTTATACTTATCCTCAAGTTCTTCTGAGGGGTTGTCGTATTCAATAGTAATATGATCACAATCAATTTGTTTATAGCGAGGTGTGTATAAATCCAATATCTCTCGTTTAGAGGCTTCAGATAACTTGAAGGCTAAGTAAAAACCTTGAGGTTTATTTGCTGCGATGAGAAGGGAGGAATTAAACATAGATTAAGTAGAGGTGGGAGGAATGGAACCTCCTGTAGCAATTTTGTATTCAAAATCTGTCAATTTCTGATAGAGATTCCATCTAAAGTTAGTCATGTTATCTGTTGAAATCAAAACTCTCTCATAAGCTGGATCATTGAAACATGTATTGAGTTCTCCTTGATAAGTTTTCACTGTATCATTAGCTTCGTGAGCTATTTGAGCCTTGTCTTCTTGCTTTTCAATATTATTTCTAAGCCAATTCATCCAAAAAACAGCCTCCTCATCAACTTGAAGTTGTTCTTTATACACCGCCTTCATACGACTCACGTACTCTGCCGGAATCTGATCGCTCGGCAGAGTGTAAGGAGTATGAAGCTGATTTTGAGGTTGCCAAGTCACTTTTTGAAAAGAAGGGGTCTGTTTACTAGAACTTACGTTTGCATAGTAATTCTCTAATAGACCCGCTGCCTTTCTCAATTGTTGTGCTCTTATCTGATAGAATGTAGTTATATTGGTAAAATTTCCTGATCTAGCACTCATCCAAGCATAAAAAGAGTCTCTTTGGGGTTGAGTCATGTGCCCCATAAAATTGAATGGGGGGCCTACTTTACTTATTTTTGTTTGGTCAAATACAGGGCTTGATGTCATATTGTTAATGTTCCTTTGATTAAAATTATTCTGTAGGAGTTTTATTATGAACTAAATACCATGGGCCAAAACGATTATTAGCCACTAAATAAGTAAATGCGTCATTAACGTGTAGATTGTACACTTCGGTTTCTCTAGCTGCGGAAGTTTTAATAGCGTGGGCCTCGCTTATTTTTGAATTAAATTGGCTAACTGTTATGCAATTTTCTAATAGTTCGGCTGAGGTAAAGCTCGTCCCCGATGCCCAAGGATGAGTGGGAGTGGTCTTAATTCCGTTTAAATTAATCATATCAATGGAATCAGCCTTATGTTTAAATACCTCTTTAACTGTGTGTGTTGAAATTGTCTGATTACCATTTTTAAAATCACTTTCAGAAATTGTCAATACTTCATTACCCACAGTCAATGAGCTTATTGGTTTCGGTCCCGTAGGAGATAAAACAAAAGTGTCACTAGAAAAACAAGCCTGGGCTATACTTAATTTAAGTATAACAGATATCGCAGGAGTAGTAAAAGTAGGAGTATAACTTGGTGAATTAGTGGTAATTGTAAATTGTAATAGATAAGGTGTGTTGTAGGACTCACTAGTTATAGCAACAACCAGAGGATTGCCAGTGATATTGGTTGCCCTAACAGGAGATAAAGGGCCAACGACTTGAGTTCCATTTATCAAGACTGCAATGGATTTTATGTATTCTAAGGCTGGGTCATTAACTGTGTTTTGTCCCCACAAATCATAAATATAGATTGGATAAGGATTCCCCATTCCGGAATTTGAGGAGACTGGATTTAACCCATCAGTTGTTGTCACCCAAGTAGGACCAAACCCTGTATTTGTAGAAGAAGAAGCTACAATAGATTTGGATACGGCGGTAGAATAGCTCATACCTACTTGCCATCTTGAAAGATTTGCAGAGATATTTCTGTTTACAAAAGTTTCTGTCCACATTCCGGTAGCTGAATTACCAGTGAAATCGCTTGCCATAATGCCAATATAAAAATTAGTTCCGCTTGAAAGAGGACACGTAGCTGCCCCTGTGTCCACATTACATGTGTACTCTTGCGTGTACAACCCATCAGAATAAGTAGGGGAACCAATAGGGGTCATGCTGGTTAAAGTAGTAATAGTATTTGAACCTACCGATTGCACTACTAAATTTGCACCATTGAAAGCATCAGAATGTTCAGAGGAAACTGCCCCTTGGAAAGTGACAATTCCAGCGTAACCGACATAAGGAACCCCATTAATAGTTTTAGCCGCTGTCCAACCCATTGCGCTCACAACAGCGATGGGAGGGGAAGTCAGAGATGAAACGTTAAAAGTCCCAGGAGCAGAGTGTTGAAGAGTTAAGGTTTGAGAGAGAGGGCCATTAAAATAGGTTACGTTACTTGATACTATTGCTGTCCCGTTCCAATAAGAAAGACCGTAATCAATCAGAGATAAACTAATTTCTCCATCACTAAGAGCAGTCATTGAGGAAACATTAAAGGTCCATCCGGTTATGCTACCATTGACTATAGTGGGAGTAGTAGGGAATGATCCGGAAATATTACTAGAAGTTACCACTGCTACAGGGGCTTGACTCGGGTGTAGAGGAGTTGCAAGATTAATAACAACTGTATGAGCAGAGCCATCAGCAGGAATAGAGGTTGTGGCTAAAATTGGAACTGCCCATACCAGGGGATGCACATTGATTGATATTCCGGAACCCCCATTATAAACATCAGTCGTTCCTCCCGCTCCCGTATTTTGTGGAGTAAACAAATCAGCAGTTACTGATACACCATTATACCATGCGACATCTCTATAGAGGATCCTAAGAAGAAAATCTTGAGAAGTAGGTTCTGAGATGTTAGCATTATCAAAAGGCCAATTTCCTCCAGAAAATCCTAAAATTATTTGGTCATTAGTTGAATTGGGGGTCAGAGAAAAGAGATTTGAAAAATTTGATGTGGTTGTCATACTAACCGCACCAATTGCTAAAGCTTGTTGAGAATTTATTGTTGATGACCCATATTGATCAAACGTTGCTCCACTTACAATAAGAGAAGTGCCCTCGGAACTTCCTGATAATCCTGAACCGGAGGGTGGAGATTCTAAGATTGGTAAAAAATACATATTTGTCATTGCTATTCCTTATACATTTTCAGTGGGGAGAGGGGAGAGAACTGTCCCAATTGTTTGAAGGAGAGAAATCTGTCTATTATCTATTACTTTGTATTTCACTGTATAAGGGACTGTCACAATATCATCCGTTAAATAGATACCAAAAGTGACATCTCCAGTAGTGTTAGAGATTGGAAGATTAGTAACTGAAATAACGCAGGAACCGTTAGAAGGAGCAGAAACTGAAACCGAAGCAGAAATAATGCTGGGATTCTGTAAGGTTACACTTAATTGATTCTGGCTCTTAGAGTTGATTCCCGTCACTATAATAGTAAAAGATCCGTTTGAACCGACTATACCCCCAATATTACCAGGATTTGTCTCACGAATGCACCCAATATAGCCATTAGGAGTCGTTCCACTATAAAAATCTGGCCCAGCCGTGAATACTTGGGTGTTTCCAAATGTGACCATGTACCCTCTGTTAGTAATGGCCTTAGTGAAGGAATCCTGTAATTGGAATGAAACAGGGAATGTTCCACCAATTAGACTGTAACCTGATATGACTCCGTTTGAGAAGGATAAATTACCATAGAGAGGGTTAAAAATTCCATTTATGTCTTCGATACTATTAGTTGTTTGATCAGGAAGTCCCGTAGTTAAGGACCATGCAGCAGTCCCCAATGGAGATAATCCGTAAGCAGTTAATGAAATAGGAGTAATGGGAGAATTTCCAGCTTGCTGCAATGGCAAAGTTTGAGTACTTGGAAGAATAGCGAGTTGATTGGAAGGAACGGCAGTCATATAAATCTGAGTAGTGAGAGTGTCGATAGCTGAAGGACTACCCTCATCAACTGTGAAATCTATAGGAACGGGTCCTACGGAAGTTGTTCCAGTATAGGTTCCGGAAAGAACTCCGTTGCTACCAAGAATAATTCCTGGGAATGGGTTAGAAACACTAGAGAGGGCCGCACTAGAGAAAGAAAGAGAAGCTCCGGGTGGACCATTAACAAGTAATTGAACAGGATCACCCTGATCAATCCCTAATGTAGTTACGGCAGCAGGATCGCCATAATACATATAAGTTGGAGAACCAATTTGGGGCAATGAAGTTGTTTCCCAGGTCAATCCGGTTCCAATAGAAAATGAATAAGGATTTCCTCCCCCAACAGTAAAATAATCAAAATAACCATTTCGATCATAGACAGATAAGGTCAAGATGAAGGAAGAAGGAACGAGATCAGTGGCGACTCCGGTTATAGAGAATGTGTCATTCGTAACCGAAGTAGTGCTTGTAGTTCCAGTCAATCCAGCGGGTAAGCCGCTGGTACCAAGAACCCAAGTAAAAGGAGGGGCGTAACCTGGGGCACTGACTACAACATTTCCAGTATAGGGCCACCCAACTTGAACATTGGGGAGAGAATAGGTGAAAGTGAAATTTTCTTCTGTCCCACCCGCTCCCACAAAAAGAAGATTCGTGTTTGTAGCAGCGGTTAAAATTGAGTCCGTAACGGTGAAAATTACAGATGTTGAAGTAGCTTCTCCACTATTATTATATTGCAGTTGCCCTAAAGAAGTGAGAGTGAAGATATCTACCGGACCAGGGGCTTGAGGAAGGGGAGATGAAGTCCATACGTAAGGTGGGTTACCTCCCATTGCTTGTAGATTAAACGAACTAGAGCTACCAGGAATAAAGTTTGGAATTGAGGTTGTCAGAATGGTTAGATTATTTGTTGATTGCAGAGTTAATTGCTCGGCTGAACTCAATCCATTAGCATCTGTGACAATAAAAGTAACGCTGGCCGTTCCAAAATTATCCCCTCCTATACTGAAAGTTAACGTACCATCCCAATTTGCTCCTGGTTGTTGAAATCCTGTTGGTAGTGAAGAATTTGCAGCTATTGACCAAACGTAGGGTCCGGTTCCTTGAGCAGCCCCTCCTTGAGCTTGCAAAGTATAAGAAATGGAAGAAGGAACACCATTAGTATACACACCAGTCGGACAGAAGATTGGTAATTGAGAACTGGTGGTGGTGATTTCGAGTGGAATGCTCCAAGGGATAACCAATGCAGTTCCATTAGCTCTGCTCATTACCCAGTAGTAGGTATTTCCTAATGAATCTACTGCCCCTACAGTTAAATCAAATTCTCCAAATTCTTGAGGAATTCCGGTTATTACAATCGTTCCCTGCGCTATTTCAATTCCTAACCCCTGAGGAAGATGACCACTGTGAATGTAGGCAGAGGAAGGATTTAATACGACCCCACTTATACTACAAGTGGCAGATCTTAAAAAATTCTGGGTAAGAATATTGCCAGAGATATCCGCAGTATCAGTTGTAAAATTAGTCCCATTGGCACAAGTTAGGATCGATGAGGAAAATACTCCAGCAGTTGTGAAAACATCAGTAACACTATTCACAATGGTCACAACATTGTTACCCGTAGCTCCAGTAAAACCAGAAAGTGAAATGGAGGTAGGGTAGCCAGCATTTGATGAAGGATTTACACCTTCTAAAGTCCAAGAATGATCAGAACGAGTGATGGTTGCTCCACCAAAAGTTAGAGGAGTTTTAGTTAGATAACGAGAAGAAGTGGGAGTTTCTTTGTTATCAACCATAAAAGCGTAACTATCCACGATATCAAAATGAACATTAACTACACCAACCGTGTGTCCCAGAGAGTCCAGAAAATTAATAACGGTATAATTTGTTTGTGATGAAGCACTCTGAGCGACTCCGTAGATTAATCCCGTAGCCGAATCCAAACTTAATCCTGTGGGTAAAAAATTCCCGCTAGCCACTTGAGCAATAAGCCCATACTCTCTCACTATGTCAGGAGAATTTTGATAAGGCTTTAGGGGATTTAGAGTAATAAAATCTTTTTGCATCAAGTAGGTTTCGGTGTATATGTCTACAGTGAATGCAGGGTAAGAAGTAGAAGGAGTTTTTAAATCCAAAGAATTTGCGTTTATTACTAAAGTATCAATAACTGTCGAAATAGTCCCCATATTGTTTGATAAGTTAATAGGGACAATTAGCGAAGCGTTCCTGGCAGTATAACTCAAACTTGAAGCTGGAGGAGCAATCTCGATTCCATTTGAAGTCACAGAAGCAATTAAACCATTTGCAAAAGTATAACTGGAAGGAGAAGCAATCGAAGAAGTCCCAGGTAATGATCCAACAAAAGGCAGAGTTACAGTTGCGGCTATTGGAATTGAATTCAAATTTTCAGCAGTCACCCAATAAGGTAAGGTATCTGGAACTTGAATTCCAGCTAAGGGGGCCTTCACACTTAATGGCAGGGTTTGTGTAATGATAGATGAATTGCTGTCTTTAATTTTAAAACTGGTAGTGTGGATCCCCAATGTTTCGGCCCCAGCAAAATCACAAGTTATTTGCCCATCTGCTAGTGTGTAAAGAGTGGGGGGAATGATATCTATGTTAAAAGATTTGAAGTCAGTAGAATCAGTGGGGGCACCATTAATGGCATTTACACAAACTGAGTAAGTGCCATATTGAGAGGGAATAAAAGAAAGAATATTCCCCGATATAGCGGCACCTATAAGGGTGGTATCCGGGGCATACAATTGATACGTGATTGAAGTGAGGAGATCAGGGAGATTTGAAGATAAGGAAATACTAATTGGGGATAAAAGATCTCTAACATCTATTGGAATCGCTATATTTTCATTCAGAACTGAATATTGAGAACTACCGGGGGCTGGGATACTGGCGTTGTTTACCATAACAGTAAAATAAGCGGTAGTAGGAGGGTTTACTGAATTATTTACAACTTGAATAGTAATGGATCCTGAAGCTAAAGAGGGATCAAAAACGCTGCTAGCCGCAACCGTATCAATAAACAAATAAGGGACTAGATCACCACTGGAGTCGGGCGCAATATTAGTCCAAGCCCATTCAGCATAGGTAGAAACGGGTGGGGTGGCGGCGGAAATGGAATAGTGAAATTCTGAATTAACAGCAGTCCCCAAAGATACTAAAGGATATTGCAGTGTAGTCATGTGAATACTTCCTCATATATGGATTAGAAACCTTGTTTCCATTAATTCTTTAAGCTAGAACCAAGGTTATAACACCATTGATAATTTGCACAGTATATTGAACCCCTAAACCACTTCCAGTTCCAGAATCTGCCCAGGAAAGTCCACTAACACCCACGGCATCAAGGACCCCACCAGTCATACCCGTAGCCCCAGTGTTCCCTGCTCCAGTCATACCAGTGTTTCCGGTGCTTCCTGCTCCTGTAGCACCTGTAGCCCCTGTCCCTCCAGCCCCAGTCATACCAGTATTACCTGGGACAGTTGAAGCTTCGCCTTGAGGGCCTTGGGGACCAGTCGGACCAATAGGCCCCATAGCTCCAGTCGGACCAAAGTTACCAGTAACTCCTTGAAGTCCTGTGGTTCCTTTATTCCCCTGTGGTCCCATCGCCCCAGTAGCTCCGGTGCTTCCCGCTAGACCAGTGGCCCCAGTCCAACCTAAACCAGTGGCCCCAGCGGGACCAGTAACCCCGATGCCAAATGTCATAACACTGTTTCTTACGACTGTCATATCCTACCTCTTAGTATCCTGACTCTACTTGAATTACTTGCCAATCATTATCGGCATACTTGTAGCCATCACTATATTTGGGCCACTGAACTCTTATCCATTTATTTTCTGATGCCGCTCTTATTACGGTTCCTATGACCCAACCATTACATTTATCTTGGTCAGTTAATTTAGCTACTTCAGTTACACTCATACCCATTGTCTCTTGATTACTATAAGTCCAATTTGGCCCTCTAATTACTTTCATACCGACTGTAAGTTCTTCAGGGTAAGGCTCAACAACTTTCCAAATTTTTTCCTTTTCTTCCAGTAAAACAAGATATTCAACTAGAAACCACTCAGTTGCTCCACCCGCAACCCTTACATTGGCATAGTCTTGATCCATTTCCCTGATAATTCCAGGAGACATAGCTAGAAAATTACTATCTTTGGAGTCACTTAATGTAACAATATCTCCAACTTTAAATTGTTCGGGATCTTTTGCTTTTTTCCAATTACAAAACGCTCTTTCATCAGTGGATAAAACAGCAGGAATAAATAGACCATTATCAGGATACCACCAATCGTTCTTATGACCATCTTCCCATTCAATAGTTAAACGCCTATCTCCTTCATCTATTTCTATGACTTCTCCATAATCTCCATGATAATCAGAGGAATGTGATGCGGAATTATTAGAAGGCCCAGGAACAACCATCATACCCACTTTAAAAGTAATCGCCTCATCCTCATTTTTAGGAACAAGGGGGGAATAAGCAGCTTTCTTTTGCCCATTCTTTGCTAATTGGAAGATCCCATTAGCTTCATTTTGAATAAAAGTATGTAGATCACCTTTTTTGGTCTTAATTTCTACACTGTTACCTTCAATTTTTATGATCGTTCCTGTAGAAAATTTGATGGGACAATCTGGTCCAGGCTCCACTTCTTCTCCAACTTCTAAATTAAAAATGGATCTTTTGTAATTTTTTAAAATATTTATTCGTTCTTTATATTCTGGGTAATTTGCACGTAAAGTTGAATCATAATCTAGCCAGATCTTATTCAAGAATCTCTTCCAATAAGCAAACACGGTATCCATACCTATACACCCTATTTCATCTATATCTATGTCTTTATCATCATTTAATGAATTAATATAACGAACTCCTTCAGCATCAATATCTTCTTTCAGAGCTTGTGTTGAAGGGGAGAAGGCAATACCTCTTTTTCCTCCTAACACATTTCTTACATATTGTGCGATCTGATCCTCATCTCCAAAATAAAATGATAATTCTAGTTCTTTTTTCTCTGCACAAAGATCTTTAATGTCTTCCCTTAGATCAGATTCTTTCAATTTTTTCAAAATTTCTGGTCTTGCATTACGCAAAGCTGAAAGAAAATAAGGAGGAGAATCCAAAAGAACTTGCCACCCTTCTTCCCACCACATTCTGCTTATCACTCTTGCTATAACCATGGGACTTTCACTATTTTCGGCGTATTTTAAAATTTCCTCTTTTTGGGTTTCAAAGTAATCCTGGCGCATATCCCTTACCATATTACAGAAATTTCCATCACAAATCTTTTTAAACGTTGCCATAATAGGATGTTGAATCGTTTCCATCATTCGTATAACATCTGGGTCAGTGGCTATGGGTGCGAGATCATTAACAGCCAAGAAAGCCCAATTTTCATCTTCAAAGTGACCTTGAATGAAAGGTTTACCATTTAAATAAGTGATATACAATCCACCTTTTAAGGTGTAACTTTGAGCATAGCCCTTATTAGCCGCAGTACACCAACCCGTATTAGATCCTAGAATCATGGCGTAATCAGCATTAGTGACATAGTACATTTTGAAGCCGCCTCCATTCCAGATGATTTTAGCTCCAGGAAGACCTTCAGATTTA
>TBL_comb47_HYPODRAFT_10000157_pt1 | contig 85764 bp, 58 predicted proteins | sample TroBogypolimnion_40_FD_10682 | JGI IMG/M metagenome (IMG submission 10682) | reverse complement strand
CCGGAGAGGGTACAGCTGTAATAGTGCTGCCACTGCTGTTTTCACTAATAACCCAATCTGCATTTCCTGATGTTTCGGCATGGTTTGCATCAAATAAGAATTTCTTCTGGCCAAAACTGATAAAAGAAACTGTAATTAAAAGTGCAAAAACAAAATTGAATCTAAATTTCATAAATTACCTAAAATTAAAAAAGTGATATAAAATAATGCATAAAATATTCACTTCATAATGAATTTTCCAATTGCCACATTAATATTTTATAATAATTAAATGATATAGGTCAGGTAATTATTGATAGTTAAATGATCTCTGAAATTAGTTTTTTTTGTTATTACCAGGAATAAAGAGTAAATTAAGAATGGAGTTATATATAATTAAAATAGCCCACATAGAAAGCTTGCATTATCAATCCTTGGAATGCTTCCGGTGACTTCCTTCAACACTTTTGTGTTTATACTCATCCGAATGAACCAGATATAAGAAGATTTTGATTTATTTATCAGGTCGGCAGGTTAATCTAACAAATAAGAGATCAATTGCTGAACAATAGGATAAAATTATTCCTTTGCATCTGATTTTTATAAAAAAAAGGACAATTATTAAATGTCATTCGAAAACCTAAATCTCATAGAACCTATCTTAAGAGCTATAAAAACAGAAGGTTATACTATTCCAACCCCTATACAAGAAAAAGCGATACCGATTTTACTTGAAAAGCGTGATCTCCTTGGAAGCGCACAGACAGGAACTGGGAAAACGGCCGCTTTTGCGATACCAATCTTACAAATCCTTTATTCTGAAAGACTTTTGGAAAAAGGGGATAAAACGATTAAATCATTAGTATTAACACCAACCCGTGAACTTGCAGTGCAAATCGGTGAAAGTTTTGGCGCTTATGGGAAATACACTGGTTTACGCCATAAGGTGATTTTCGGGGGAGTTCCTCAGAGGTCACAGACTGATGCATTACGCAGGGGTGTGGATATTTTAATTGCAACACCAGGCAGACTTCTTGACCTAATGAATCAGGGATTTGTAAACCTTCAAAAGATAAAAATGTTTGTGTTAGATGAAGGAGACCGCATGCTGGATATGGGATTTATTGTCGACATAAAAAAAATAATTGCGAAACTGCCAATTGAAAAACAGACAATGCTTTTTTCCGCAACTATGCCGCCGGATATTAAAAAACTTTCTTCCACGATATTAAATAACCCAGTACATATTGCAATTACACCTGAATCTCCGACAGTAGACATAATTAAACAATCTATGTACTTTGTTGAAAAAGCAAACAAAAAACCACTTCTAATCCATCTTTTGCAAGACAAGGCAATTGTTTCGGCGCTTGTATTCACACGGACAAAACACGGTGCCGATAAGGTGGTCGTTGATCTTAGGAAAGCAGGCGTTAATGCTGAAGCGATTCATGGCAATAAATCTCAGGGTGCACGACAAAGAGCCTTAGATAATTTTAAAGCTAAACGAACCAGAGTACTAGTTGCAACTGATATTGCTTCACGTGGAATTGATATTGAAGATTTATCACATGTAATAAATTTTGAAATATCGAATGAAGCCGAGACTTATGTTCACCGAATTGGCCGAACCGGAAGAGCAGGAGCAGGTGGAACAGCTATTTCCTTTTGTGATCAAGAAGAAAAACATTACCTTAAGGACATACACAAATTAATAAATAAATCAATTCCAGTAATTGAAGATCATCCTTTTCCTATGAAAACGCCGGTAGTATTAAGTGTTAATCAGGCTGGCGAAAGTAAAAACACTTCTGATAGAAAGAGACGGTCCTCCTCTTTTTCTAAAAACAGGGGTAATAGGTTTGGAAGAAAGCCTGCCCGTAAATTCTAGTGATAATGTTAATTGCTGTGGTGCTATTAAAGGAATCCGGGACAAATTGATATTTATTCAATTTTCCCCGGACCTGGATCATTTAATTTCTCTTCACAACTAATTCAATTTTAATATTTATTTCAGCAATAGCATTTTTTTTGTAGATATTTTATTGCCAGAATTTAGCTGGTATATATATATCCCGCTTGGAAGAAAACCGCAATTAAAAGAAACTGAATATTGACCAGGCTTTTGATATGAATTAATAATTATATTAATCTCTTTCCCTAATATATCGTAAACTTTTAATGTAACGTTGCCTGCATCTTTAATTTCATAATGTATTGTTGTAACGGGGTTAAAAGGGTTGGGGAAGTTTTGGGATAATCTAAACATTCCGGGAATATTATTTTCACTAGAAACACCAGTAATACCTGAAGATGCTGCAACCTGGAGTAAATGATAAAGATAAAGATGTCCAAAATTTACGTACCAAACATTTGTACGGTTACTGATATAGGTTAGATGATTTTGAAGATAGGGATTATTTCTATCAGGATAAATAACCTGGGGATGCCACATAAAATGATAAATTTCTCCCTTTGTGAGTAAAGAATCAAAAGTGCCATTTAAAAATGAAATTGAAGTATCTCCCCCGCCCCAGCTTGGGGCACCTATTTCTATAACTGCATTTGTTACCCCATAATGCTGTACGCTTTTATCCCAGTCACTGAAAACAGAAGACGGTATATCAGTGTTTCCAACGCTATATAAACGGGGAACCAGATAACTCCTTAATTGCATTAGTGAATCTATAACGTTATTATATGACCCATATGGGGCAATCCATGTATAAACATATTGGTTAGTTGAACCCAACGAAAACAAAGAAGGCAAATTTAGATGACTTAATATATCATCATATGAACCGATAACTTCACCTGGATAATCCACATAAGGAGTAACAGGATGTGATCTGCTGTGAGAAGCGGCTTCAATATAACCGGCATCGAGCTGCTGTTGTAGAATAGCCCATGTTGAATCTGAACTGTTATCTGAGTTAGTTATAACACCAACGGTTACATACAAATGATAAAAACGGAAAATATCAAGCAAAGAACTAAACCTATTATCCTGCACGACCCAATCAGACCAATCATCACACGTAACAGTTACAGCTGCTTTTCGGTTATCATAATATTTACTGATTCCCGTGTAATTAAGGAGAACGGGATTTCCTGTTGCATCAGTTATGCGTATAAACAGAGAATCAGAAAGTGCGGAAAATGGAATTGATATATACGCTGTACTGCTGCTGTCTTCAAAACGGGCAGCTTCAATTGCATTAAAAAAATCATTCGAGGTTTTTTCCTTTAAATTTATCCACCTGCCTTCATTTGAATATTTTCCCCATGCTACTAATCCTGTTGAACCATGGGGGTATTCTATCTGATAAGTCATGGGATATGAGCACCCGTATTTATAATGGAAATCGTGATCAATTTTAATTACGATATTATATGAACTGGAAAAAGAATTGATAATTACTGAATTGTTCTGAGCCATCGCAAAGTTGTTTATTAGGATTGTAGTAAATAGAAGTGAAATGTAATAATTAATCATATATCATAAATCCCATTTTAGGCGATGAGAATTTTTCTCTTTGTAAGCATTAAAAATAATCATAAGGCGATTAAAAACCATTAATAAAGCTTCCTTTCCAAAATTAATTGAAATGACGGATATAACTCTGAATTTTGTTATTATTATAGAAATGGCTAAGATTGTTTTATTGATCGAGTAAAATTTATCTAAACTTAAACTGGAAGAAATCATGAGCAAAAGTCAGGATGCAAAAAAGGATACAAAGAAAAAACCTGCCAAAACGATGCAGGAGAAGAAGAATGCGAAAAGAGAAAAGAAAGACGAAAAGAAAGGGTTCGGGTCTATGAATAAATAGATCACATTTACAGTAATTTCAATATTATTTTTATATAAAAATGTGAAATTGCCAATTGAATTGGCATTCTCACTTCCGCAATGAAATATTTATTTTGAATTTAGTCGAAAACAAAAATTATCTTCACAAATAGAAGCTCGAAGATAAAAGTTTCCTCATACTGCTATCCGAGTAGCCATTGACTTAAGGTATGCATTCTGATCATGATAAATAGCTTCTTCAGGCAACCATTTTGATAAAGGTCCCAGATCTTTTTTAATCATATTGATATAGAATTGAGGGAGTTCAGTTGTCTCTTTTTCGAAATAAGCATTAAATTGTGAATTCGAATTTAGCTGTTTCAATATTTCTTTATTGTAAGCAATCCTGCCAAACCCTTCTTCTGAAATAGCACGCACAACATTCATCCATCTTGGAATAAATGAATTAGTAGCCACCAAACGATTAATAATTGCCTTCCATGAAAATGTATGCTCGCCCAGACTAATTACATGAGAATAAAATTCAGGCCATGTATAATTTTTAGGCTTAAGGTTCATCGCATGATTATTATCGAGGAAATGGAATGGAAACGGTATTACACGGTTTTGTTGCTGATACTCCAAATTAAGGGGGGCTGCTTGTCCAAATGAAGTTAAAAGCGAGTAACCGGGGAACGCACCCGGGGTCATATCAACGAATATTTTTGTCAATTGGAATGGTTCTTCTCCTTCATCAGAATCGAGACCTAGAACAAAATTAGTTTGCACATATGGAATATATCGAAGGATCATATTTACCTGCTCAGCAATAATTTTAACTTTTTCCAACCCAGTGATGCTCCCAGTCTTTGATTTATTTCCAAGATCAAACCATGATTCAATACCCGGCAGCATAGCACCGAACCCATTCCGTTTTAGGCGTTTTACGTGAGGTTCGGTAAGCAGTGATAAACTACTTTCTGCTATAAAATCTATGCTGTTTTCGGGTACGACTTCTTCAATTGCGTCCATGTATTCGTTAAACCTTATGCCAAAATTAGGATCATGCCACCCGACCAACGGTCTTTTGAACTTTGTTAGGAGAAATGATAAATCTTCCTTCATAATTTCAAAGTCCAAAGGTTGATATGTTACTGTTGAATCAATGCAGAAGCTGCAAGTATAGGGGCAGCCTAAACTTCCAAGCATTGGGACCATTTTTATCAATGGTGCCTTCTTTAAGGTGGGTTCGATAAATTTCCATCTTTCTCTCACGCCAGGTAGAAATGACGGCTGCCTTTGAGCATCCAGATAAACACCTGATGGACGGTGTTGTGAACAATCCTGCAAAATTTCACGAATAATATTCTTATCAGTAAATCCAACAACATAATCAAAATATTTTACAGCATCCTGAGGATAGCACCGTGCATGCGGGCCACCCAATACTGTTACCGCTCCTATTGACCGCAAAAGAGTACTCAACGCATATGCCGTTTGCGCTGCTTCAGTAAAAGCACAAATAAATACTATATCTGCATCTACCGGGAGTTCCTTTATCAGGTCTTCTTTCCCCGTATAACAGAAATAATTGACATCGTGTCCCACTTCCTCGCACCAGACACCTACTATCTGAGGCATAATACTTGCAAAATTTGCATTCATTATTCTTGCAAATAATTTATTGTTTGGCTTTTTCGAAACCAGATCAATTATTCCCACCTGAAGTTTGCTTCTCATTTCATTTCCTATTAATATTTATGTTTTTAAATAATACTCTCAATAAGAACTGGAATGAGAATTATCCATTAAACAATTCCATAGGTAACCGGCAATAAATTAGATAAACCCAGAGGAACTAAAAATGGATCTTTGGGATGAAAAAAGGATTAATTCCTAAGAACTAAATTGACTTCAAATTTTTAAAAACGGGTGAAATAATTATAATAATTGAAATATTTAATGCAATTTTAAATACGACAAATAATTATTAAAGATATGAACTGCATTAAATAATAATAGATTCATTTGGGGCTTAATTAAGAAGTTCTATTTATCTTAATTTATTTAAATTTTCCAAGAGGTTTAATATGAATAAAACAGCATTAATCACTGGTGCATCAAGCGGAATCGGGTTAGAACTTGCAGAAATATGTGCCAGACAAGGCGAAAATTTAGTTTTAGTAGCTAGGAACATAATTAAATTAAATGAATTGAAGTCAAAGCTTGAAAAACAGTACAAAGTTAAAGTGTTAAATATCTCCAAAGATTTGTCTCTTCCGAATTCAGCTCAGCAAGTCTATGATGAAATTAATCAGCAAAATATTAGTATAGATTATTTGATAAACAATGCGGGTTTTGGGGATTATGGGATGTTCTATGAAACAGACTGGAATAAAGAGATGAAAATGATAAATTTAAACATCGCAACTCTTACACATTTAACTAAATTGTATTTGAAGGATATGGTCCCAAAAGGAGAGGGCAAGATTATGAATGTTGCATCTACCGCGGCATTTCAATCCGGTCCTACAATGGCTGTATATTATGCGACTAAAGCCTTCGTCCTTAGTTTTTCTGAAGCGGTAAGCAATGAAGTAAGGGATAAAGGAATATCAATTACTGTTCTTTGTCCTGGGGCAACTAAAAGTGGATTCCAGGATGCCGCCGAATTAAACCAGAGCAAACTGGTAAGAGGAAGGAAACTTCCTTCATCCAAAGAAGTGGCAGAATTTGGATATAAGGCAATGATGAAAGGAAAAACCGTTGCTATTCATGGGCTACTTAATAAAATATTAGCTTTTTCTGTGAGAATTTTCCCGAGAGCCATGGTAGTTAAAGTAACAAGGTTCATCCAGGATGCTTAATAGGGTCCGGAAATATTATTTTCGAGCTAATCAACAAATTAAAAATATCATCTGAAGCGCAGGTATTTTACATTTATGTCGTCTAATATTATAGAGTAAGGAGTTAATGGAAGAAACTGAACTTATAAACCGGTTAAAGAACAAAGACGAAAATGCTTTTCGTCTTGCGGTTGATAAATATCAGACCCCTATTTTGAATTGCTGTTTTAGATTTGTTAAAAACAGGGAAACAGCCGAAGATTTAACTCAGGATGTTTTTATTGTGTTAAATAGATCGATAAATGATTTTAGATCAGACTCAAAACTGTCTACATGGTTAATCAGGATCGCTATAAGTAAATCACTAGATTATTTAAAAAGCATGAAGCGGGTAAAAAGGTTTGGTTATCTAGTTAGTATCTTTTCACCGGAAGATGGTAAAGATTATAAAATTCTATCCAATCTTCACAATCCCCAAGATATTATTGAGAAGGATGAACGAATAAAATTGCTTTCATGGGCCATTGATTCACTTCCCGAAAATCAAAAAGTTGCTTTTACTTTAAGCAAATACGATGAAATGAACTACAAAGAGATAGCTGAAATATTAAATACTACTGTTTCTTCTGTTGAATCCCTGATTTTCAGGGCTAAAAGTAACCTAAGGAAAAAGCTATACAAATATTACAAAAAACATATATAAACAGGTAATATGGATATGACAGAAAAAGAAAAATATATTGCTAACGAGGTAAACAAAACATTAAAAGCTCTCGATGATCAGCCGAACCTGAAGCCTAATCTTTTCCTGTTCACCCGAATTCAGGCAAATATATCGTCTGAACTTGTCTCTAAGAAAAGAATTAGCCTTAGACCTATTGCCCTCTGTCTGATAATTATTTTAAATATTATAACTGCAATCTATTTTTTCAACTCAGGAAGCAGGGATTATACAAAAAGTCAGATTATTTCTTCGCTTAGTAAGGATTACAATACTGAACAAAATGATTTTTAATAGGATTAAATCATGGATCTTATAAAACAAAACAAATTTATTAGCTGGGTTATTGCTGTATTAGTTGTATTAAATCTTTCAGCACTTACTATGGTTTATATTCAATCCCGTAAAACCCCACCTGCTCCTTTAAAGGAAATCAACAACCCAATCGGCAGCCCAGTCAGTTTGATGCAGCACGAAATAGGACTGTCAGAAGATCAGGCCCAAAAATATCAGGATATGCGAAAAGAACATATGGAAAAGATAAAAGAAATAAATGATCAGGTAGATGCTTCTAAACTTTGTATAGCTGATGAAATATTCGCTAAAAATCCTGATGAAAAGAAAGTAGATACCCTTGCGGCTAAAATAGGAATGCTTCAGGCCAAAATTGAAGTTATGCGTTTTGAGCATTTCAGAGATTTAATCAATATTTGTAATAATGAACAGAAGGAAAAATTACATCCTATATTAAGAGATGTGTTTGGAAAGAAACCACCCAATGATGAGAATAATATGAAATCGCCTGGCAGAAAGGGGAAAAACAATTCTATTATGAACATACAAGACGATCAAGTTTCTCCTCCCGGGGATGAAAGGACAGGACCACCCTCGAAAGAGGAAAAAGTAAATCATTACGCGGAAAGATTGTCACTTAACCCTGGACAAATTAAAAAGGTCAATGCCATTTTGAGTAATGATGAAGCAAAAAGAGAATCGTTTAAATCAAAACTGATCCATGGACAGCATATATCCGATACTGATAGAAATGCAATGCTCAAGGAAGAAGATGAGAGTATACTTAGCATCTTAAATCCTGAACAGAAAAAAGAATTTGAGAAGATGATAATAAACCGGGGTAAAAGATAAATTATTCCTTATATGTAAATACCATCTTAATAATAAACACATATATGGAAATATAAATGCACATTAACTTTTTGCGCGGGTATATTTTATTTTTTCTACTGCAGCCGTTGAGTTTTGCACAATCACCTACTATTGATTCAACTTTGTTTTTCTCAAATCAAATACTTAGCCGCCCTACAGATAAATCGGTTACTGTAATTATTGTACCAAAGAATATTTTACAGATTTACTATGAATATGGAACTGCATCATTTACATATATTGGTCAAAGCGAAACTGTAACCTCCTCACCAAATGTACCTGTTAAAATTGTTTTATACAATCTTCAGCCCAATACGCGCTATTTTTACAGGCTACGGTATAAAGAAATAAGCGCAAGCCAATTTATTGCCGGATCCGAATATACCTTTATGACTCAAAGGATAAAAGGAAGTACTTTTAAATTTGGTATTCAAGCGGATTCCCATTTATATGATAAAAAAGGAATCCCTGTAATGATGAATATAACTATGCAAAATATTCAAAATGAGAAACCGGATTTCGTACTTGATCTTGGAGATACATTTGGTGATGATCACCAGCCTACTACTATTACTCAACAGGAACTGATGCAGCTGCACTTGAATTTCCTGCCTTATATTGGACAGGTATGTCATTCCTCCCACTTTTTCTTCTGTCTGGGAAATCATGAGGGTGAGAGCGGTTATTACCTTTTACAATCTCCCCCAGACAACATTGCAATATTTAGTACTTTGGCAAGGAAATATTATTATTCAAATCCAGTTCCAGATAGTTTTTATACAGGGAATGATTATTTTGAAAACTTTGGTATAGGTTATCCGGAAAATTATTACGCTTGGGAGTGGGGAGATGCATTGTTTGTGGTGCTTGATGTTTACCGTTATCCGATTGCAAGCGATAGCCCGGGATTATGGGACTGGACACTAGGGGATAAGCAATATAGTTGGTTCAAACAAACTCTGGAAACCAGCACTGCCAAGTATAAATTTGTTTTTGCTCATCATGTCAGAGGATATGGCAGAGGTGCACTTTCACAGGCAAGCTATTTCGAATGGGGAGGATATGAAAATAATGGAACTACCTGGGGATTTTCAGCGAACCGTCCGAGTTGGGCTATGCCAATTCATCAACTGATGGTTGCCAATGGTGTTAATGTTTTTTTTCAAGGTCACGACCATCTATTTGCTCAGGAAATTTTAGATGGGCTATTTTATCAGGAAGTGCCAATGCCAAGCGACTCAACGTATATGATTGGTATGTTGGCAAATGGAGACGCGTATACAAGTAACCAATTAAATGGTACAGGACATTTGCTCGTAACTGTAGATCCAGATAGTGCAACGGTTGAGTATGTCTCTTCATATCTGCCACGAGATACTAATTCAACTCATGTAAATGGTAAGGTTGCATTTTCTTATTCATTGACTCATAGGAGTACATCGGTTAACTCAGAAAATTTATTACCCTCAACAATTCACCTAGAACAAAATTATCCAAATCCGTTTAACCCTGATACGAAAATAAAATACACACTTACAACCCAAGGGCACGTCACTTTAAAAATTTTTGATATTCTTGGCAGAGAAGCCGCTATTCTTGTTGATGAAAATAAACAGCCTGGTTCTTATATATCCGCATTTTCAATTCCGAACAATGGGTTTCGATTCACTTCAGGAGTCTATTTCTATCAACTAAAAGTGAATTCAACCATTATAACAAAAAAAGCAGTTTTAATAAAATAAAATAGTTCAGAGATTTTTATGAAATATTTTTACTTCATCTTGTTAGCGTTATTCTTTATGTCACCTTTATATGCTATTGCAGATCAAATCAATATGCAAACTGACACACTGCAATTTGTTTGTAATGAGCTTTTAACAAAACCTACTTCTAATTCTATTACAATAAATGCCTGTGCTAATAAAGATTTGGATATTTATTATGAATATGGAACGGATTCACTTAATTATGTTAATAGTACAAGTGCCAATAGGTGTGTAGATAGTATTCCACTCGTTTCCGTTATAGAAAATCTTAATCCTAATACGCAATATTATTATAGAATGAGATATCGTGAAGTTGGAATGACCAATTTTTTAATCAGAAGCAGTCATACCTTTCATACCCAAAGACCCAAAGGCAGCTCTTTTACATTTGCCGTTGAGGCCGATCCTCATTTGGATACTAATTCAACTCCCGCAGTATATGCCCTTACACTTCAAAATCTTTTATCAGTTAAACCCGATTTCCTTTTAGATTTAGGCGACACCTTTATGTCAGAAAAACTGCCAGTAATAAATCAGCTTGAAATTAAAAAGCGTCACCTACTTCTTAGATCTTATTTTGATATAGCTTGTCATTCAGTACCGCTTTTCCTTGTAGAAGGAAATCATGACGGTGAACTAGGTTGGTTTCTTGACGGCACTGCGGATAATCTACCGGTCTGGTCAGCTAATTTTAGAAAAATGTATTGTCCAAATCCTGAACCCGATGAATTCTATTCCGGAAATTCTATTTCCGAACAATTTGTTGGGTTACGCGAAAATTATTATGCCTGGCAATGGGGAGACTGTCTGTTCGTAACTCTCGATCCGTATTGGTACACAAAAACAAAACCAGGTTGGGGATGGACATTGGGTGCCGACCAATACAATTGGTTTAAGAATATTTTATCCACAAGTCAAGCGAAATTCAAATTTGTTTTCTGCCATCAGTTAGTAGGAGGAAATGGCGTTGATGGACGAGGAGGAACAGAATTCGCATATTTGTGGGAGATGGGAGGAAGGAATGCAGATTCAACATGGGGGTTTGATGCTTACCGTAACGGTTGGGAGAAACCTATTCATGATTTAATGGTTGAAAATAATGTGACAATTTTCTTTCACGGACATGATCATTTTTTCGGGAAACAGGAAAAGGACGGAATAGTATACCAGGAAGTTCCTCAACCTTCAGCAAGAAGTTACACAAGTAATTCAGCTGCGGCCTATGGTTATGTTAATGGTGTTATTATTCCAAGTCGAGGTTACTTATTGGTCACAATGACAGATTCAAGTTCAAAAGTAGATTATATAAGAACGTATTTGCCAATAGAAGAAAATTCTCAAAGACATAATGAAGATATAAGTTACTCATATACTATAAACAAATCAGGGATTACAAACATCATCGATTTTAATCCAATCCCTGGTAATTTTACACTATGTCAGAATTACCCTAATCCATTTAACCCGGAAACATCGATAAGGTATATAATACCCAAAGCGGGTAATATTCAATTAAAAGTCTATAATGTTTTGGGAAAAGAAATAACAACTTTAGTAAATGGATATCAACAGTCAGGAACTTATTCAGTTTCGTTTAACCCGCAGAAATTATCTCTTAGCAGCAGTATTTATTATTACAGAATTATATACGATAATAATTCAAAATGTATGAAAATGATTTATTTGAAGTGATATTAAATGGTAGAAAACATTAATATATGAATAATACAAAAATTCTAATCGCTGTTACTTTTAGTTTATTTTTAGTCCTTTGTATAAACTTACAAGCACAGAATTACCCAGTAATTTCGCTAATACCGGGGGGTGATTTCCAAATGGGAGATCACTATGGGTTCGTTGACCCTCAGCATCCCAGCGATGAGGTCCCGGTCCATTTGGTTCATATTGATTCTTTTTATATCGGAACTTTTAATTTAACTAACCAGCAATATTGTGATTACCTGAATTCTGTAAAAACCCAAAATCTAATTGTGGTAAAAAACAATAAAGTATATGCAGCGGCCGGCGATACTAATGCTTATTATTTAACAAATAATTATTCGCCTTATTATAGTATTGGCTGGAATGGAACAACTTTTTCAGTTGTTGATTTCAGAGCCAACCACCCAGTGGTTGGCATTATGTGGTATGGGGCTGCAGCTTACTGTAATTGGATAAGCCAACAGCTTAGTCTCCCGCCATGTTATAATATTACAACATGGGATTGTGATTTCACAAAGAATGGCTATCGACTTCCGACCGAAGCTGAATGGGAATATGCCGGAAGAGGCGGACAAAATAATCCATACTATATGTTTCCCTGGGGAAATGATTCATCTTCTTATTCAACCCGTGCCAACTGGCCTAGTTCAGGGGATCCTTATGAATCTGGTCCTTATCCATATACCACCCCCGTCGATTTTTATGATGGTACTTTAAAATTAAAATCTGATTATAACTGGCCCGGGAGTGCAACAAACTACCAAACTTCAGACGGAAAGAATGGTTTTGGATTATCTGATATGTGCGGTAATGTGTGGCAGTTTGTTAATGATTGGTATGAAACTAATTATTATAAAGTTAGCCCATATTCAAATCCACGAGGACCCATTGCAGATTCCGCATCAGCAATGCCTGATGGGAAAAAATACAAAAACATGAGAGGGGGAAACTGGTGGAGTGGCACTGACGGATGGTCTCGTGTTTCAAACCGGGATCCTGCGTACTATCGTGGACCGGGAGTTGACTGGTTTCATGTCGGGTTTCGTGTCGCTCGAAATAATTATACTCCAACCGGAATTATAAATCAGAATAATGAAGTAATAAAAGATTTTAGGCTTTATCAGAATTATCCTAATCCCTTTAACCCCGTTACAAGAATTTCTTTTACTCTGTCAAAAGAAGAACATATTACATTGGTAATTTATAATTCAATCGGGCAGGAATCTACAAAACTTGTAAATGAAACTCTTAACAGTGGGACTTATTCTTATAATTGGAATGCCGATAATATGTCCAGCGGTGTTTATTTCTGTTATCTTAAAACCGAGAATATCTACAAGTGCATAAAAATGCTTCTGGTTAAATAATTATCTCTTTGCTTATTGCGAAAAGGATTTACTTATGTTGAAAATAAATTTTAGAAATATCGCATTTACTCTGCTATTTCTCACTATTCCATTAAAACTCTGGGCCCAGACAAGAACGGTCGGCTTGTTTAATAATGACACAGCGTTGGCATATAAAGGGTATACTTTAATGGCCCCAATGCAGTACATGTCTACTTATTTAATCAACGATGAAGGCAAAATCGTGCATAAATGGTCAAAGAGTACTTATCCACCAGGCAGATCAGTTTATTTACTCTCAAATGGAAATTTATTGAGAACATGCTCCATTAGAAATGATTCGGTTGATACAGGAGGCGGAGATGGAGGAAGAATTGAGGAATATAATTGGAACGATAGTCTAATCTGGAGTTTCAGTTACTCTTCAACAAGTTATTTAGCACATCATGATATAAAACTTCTGCCAAATGGAAATATTTTGCTCCTTGCTGTTGAAAAGAAAACCATAAGTCAGATGTTAACTGCCGGATTTGATACCAGCAGATTCCAATCCGATATCCACACTAAAGGATATATCCTACCCGATTATGTTATTGAAGTTCAACCGACATATCCATCAGGGGGAAATATTGTCTGGGAATGGCATGCATGGGACCATATGATCCAGGATTTCGATGCGAACAAATCAAATTATGGAGTTGTATCTGCACATCCTGAACTTATCAATACTATGGGCGGGTTAGACTCTGCAGGCGGTGGACAACTTCCAACTTTTTGGAATCATATGAATTCAATTTCTTATGATCCAAAATTTGATCAAATCCTTCTAAGCTGCAGGGTTTTCAGTGAAATTTGGATAATTGATCACTCAACAACTACTGAACAGGCAGCCGGACATACGGGCGGGAAATACGGATATGGAGGAGATATTCTATATCGTTGGGGAAATCCTATATGTTACAGAATGGGTGCAAAAGGCAATGAGATGCTCTTCCAACAGCATGACGCAGACTGGATAGACACTCTTAGTCCTGGTTCAAGAAATCTGCTTGTATTTAATAATGGATTAGGGAGAAATTATACTTCGGTAGACCAATTAATTCTACCTGTTGACAGTTTAGGTTTCTATTACCGGGCTCCCGGTACTGCTTTTGGGCCAGCAAATTTAAAATGGACATACAGTGCAACTCCCCAGAATTCGTTTTTCTGCACAGATCTCGGAGGAGCTCAGAGACTACCAAATGGAAATACTTTGATTGATAATGGAATTCTGGGAAATCTATTCGAAGTAACTTCGGATGGCCAGACAGTTTGGCACTATGTAAACCCAGTTGGGAGGACTGGTCCGCTATACTGGGATAATGTAATTCCACAGGACCCCACTCACCCGGGTCAATATCTGAATGAGGTGTTCAGAGTGCAAAGATATTCATCAACATATCCGGGACTTATGGGAAAAGATTTGACGCCGGGAGATTATATCGAACTATATGAAACCTCAGTAAATGAAAAGACTAATCAAACTCCTATTGATTTTTCATTATATCAGAATTATCCGAATCCATTTAATCCTTCTACTAAAATTGAATATCATTTAAAGTACTCCGGAAAGGTAAAGCTTGAAATATATTCAGTATTGGGTGTAAGAATTCGTTCTTTGGTAAATCAGTTTCAACAAGCCGGGGACTATTCAGTTGAATTCAATGGTAGCGGCCTCCCAAGCGGCTGCTATTTCTACAAATTAACAATTGACAACAGAACAAATATTAAGAAAATGGATTTTGTAAAATAATTTATATCACTTCGTTTAGTTGAGATTTTTTGATCATTTGGATGCATTTAAATTTTGCAATAATGCCGTAACTTATTATATAATGATACTTTTACAATAGTTTTACAATAATCCCGCCGCATCCGATTACAATTCGTTTGACCTATTTACTAAAAGGGTTAACTTCATTACGAAATTAATTGATTTACCAATCTCAATGAATTCCCTTAGAGATTCTAATTAACAGGCGGGGAAAAATTGATTCAGGAAAAAACTCATGAAAGATTCAATACACCAATTCCATATTCCGGTAATGGGGCTCGGATTTACAATTGATACACCTATAAGAGTAGCACATTTTGGAATATCTTCTGTAATGTCCATAGTGGATGATGTTTTAGTTGAAAAGGTTAGAAAGTATTATTCGGAAAAGTTTAATAAGTCTTATAACGAGATTAAAAGAAAAGAAGAAGACAGCCGTGCAAAAAGGATAACTGCATATTTAAATCTTGTGAAACAAATTGTGCAAGATAATTTTGAAAATATAAAGAGCCAATCATTCTCACCCGGAACAGATAAAACTAAATATTTCGAGATGCTGCCAGAAAACAGCAGATTAAAGTCTTCTTATCAGAAGATGCTCCAGATGAAAGATAATATTGAGAGAATGATTCTTGCCGAAAAGATTACCAATCTTATGCAGCCAGGATCCATTGATGTAAACATTATGTCAAAGGTTGATAAGCTAAATTACGATTCTAATGGTAATAAACTTGCAGATGAATTCAGTGATGCAAAAGCTGCATTACGCGGGTATGGAAATAGTGAGCTCGAATCTTCCATTATATTTTCAGCAGGATTCAACAGAAGTCTTTGTAGTTATATTTCACAATTCAGTGATTTTTACAGAAACAAATCGGGTGGACTCAAAAAAAGAATAATTATTAAAGTCAGCGATTTCCGCTCAGCATTAATACAAGGGAAATTTTTAGCGGCAAAAGGACTGGAAGTAAGTGAATTTCGTATTGAATCCGGACTGAATTGCGGTGGTCATGCCTTTGCTTCACAGGGACTATTGCTGCCATCATTATTAAAAGAGTTCAAAGAAAAGAAAGATCAGTTAACCACACAGCTCCGTCCACTAATTCTAGGTTATTATAAGAATGCCGGACTAGAATATCCCGAATCAGCACTTGATTTTCAACCGCTGATAACAGTTCAGGGAGGAATAGGAACAAACGGAGAATCGAAAAGATTGCAGGATGAATTCGGATGCGATTCTATCGGTTGGGGAACACCTTTTTTATTGGTCCCTGAAGCAACATGTGTTGACAAGAACACATTGGATCTATTAATAAAATCTAAAAAAGAAGATCAATATTTAAGCGATGCATCCCCTCTGGGAATACCATTTAACAATCTTAAAATGACAAGCTCAGAATTATGGACAAAAGAGAGGTCTGAATCAATAAAACCCGGATCACCTTGTCCAAAAGGTTTCTTAAAACTGTACCCTCAGAAAAACGGTGAGCCGTTATGTGTAGCTTCAAATGTACTTCAGGTTCAAAAAATAAAAGAGATTCATGATTCAAATAAAAGTGATGTTGAGAAAGAAAATGAAATTGAAGCTCTTTCATTAAAAGTTTGTTTATGTGAGCATTTATCAAATGGCGCACTAAAAGCCCTTAATATTATTGATGGAGAGGTCGCCCCAAAAGCAGTTTGCCCCGGACCAAATATAGCATGGTTTGACAAAGAGTACACATTGAAAGAAATGATAGATCATATTTACGGCAGAGGAGAATCTCTAGTATCCTCGGAAAGACCTCATATGTTTTGTACTGAGGTTGAACTCTATGTGGATTATCTTGAAAAACTTGTTTCTAAAACTGAAAAGAGTGAAGCTGAAAAAGTATATAATGGTATTTTCAGAGATAATCTTGAAGATGGCATGAATTATATACTTACTTTTGCGGATAAGATTCCCTTTGAAGGTGAGAATTTAAATTCAATTATTCCTTTCATTCTCAAACAAAAAGATAGACTTCAGATTATATCCCCAGAATGGAATGTAACAAGAGCTGCTGCTGCTTATTAAAGTTTAATAGCTAAAAACCTTCGGAGTTTTTATTAACCCCGAAGGTTTCTTAATTTAAATCATTTCAAAGACATTACTTCTTCAATCTCTTTAATCGTTTTGGGGATCGGTTTTCCCAGAACGCGGGAACCTGAATCTGTAACCAGCACATCATCTTCTATTCTTATTCCGCCAAAACCGATATAACTTTTCGCTTTATCATAATTAATATACTTGACAAACTTATTTTCATTTTCCCATTGTTTTATTAATTGCGGGATGAAATATATCCCTGGCTCGATTGTCATAATATGTCCGGGCTTTAATTCTTTAGCGAAACGTAGGTATCCAAGACCGAAGAGTTCGCTTCGATGGATGCTTTCATCATATCCAGTATTAAGTTCTCCGTAATTTTCCATATCATGTACATCCAGGCCAAGCAGGTGGCCAAGGCCATGAGGGAAAAAGAGCGCATAAGCGCCCGAATGAACAATTTCATCAACATCTCCATTAAAGAAGCCCAGGTTTTTTAACCCGGAAGCTATTATTTTTGCTGCTAGCAGATGTACATCTCTAAAAGAAATTCCCGGTTTTACAGCCTTTATTCCTCCTAAATTTGCTTCAAGAACGATGTTATAAATTTCCTTTTGCTTATCTGAAAATTTACGGCTTACTGGAAAAGCCCTTGTAATATCACTGGCATAATGAAGTTCGGTTTCTACTCCTGAATCTAGAACAACAAGAGGGCCGTTTTTCAACAGATTACTGTGTGAATGGTTATGGAGTATCTCCCCATTAATTGAAAATATAGTCGGGAAAGACAAACCGTTTCCTTTTGAAAGTGCGATACCTTCGATCAAACCCGCGATTTCTCTTTCATAAATTCCTTCTTTAGTCGATTTCATAGCGGCAATGTACATTTCGTACGAAACACCGATAGCATTTTCTATCTCTTCGATTTCTTCTTTTGATTTGATAATGCGCTGGTTAATTACAGCTTTAATTAATTTTGCTGAGACGTATTTATTTATATGGGAGGTATGTATGCCAAGTAGGTCCTGGAGTTTAATAAGGTTCTCTGAGCGGTATTGAGGAATTATATGAATTTGTCTTCCTTTTTTGATAGCGTCTGTGAGATATTCATGAAGTATGTCAATTGGAATTACAGTGCCAATCCCCACTAACTCAGCTTTTTCAGCGATAGTCTGCTGAGAGCCCATCCAGACAATCTCTTCAACTGATAGTTCATTACCAAATATCAGTTCAGCTTCCTCGTCAATGTCAATCATAGCGGCAAGATTTGCCTGATCCAGTCCGAAGTAATAAAGGAAAGTGCTGTCCTGTCTGAATTTATAAGTATTATCCGCATAATTCATTGCGCTTTCTTCATTGCCAAGCATCAGAATGATGCCGGAGCCAATTTCTTTCGCAAGTTTTTTTCTTCTTTCTATATAAATACTTTTGGGAAACATAAATGTAACTCCTTCAATTAACTTAATAATCTTTATAACTTATAAATTAACCAATATGATGGTCAAGTTCAAAACAAGCTTATCCCATTATAAAAATACTTCCGCCATCATAAAGAGGGCCGTCATATAATTCAATAATTTCATAATTGAGATTTTCTAGACATTTTTTAACCTTGTCACCTTCCGGAAAATATTTAAGATTACCTATAATAAATATTCTTTCCGAATCCACACCAGCAGTCCCCCCAAACAGGCCATATTCTTCTCCGGGGAGGATTATGCCGTGGGGATTTACATAAAGAACATCCGTTCCTTCATCAAGGAGTTTTTTATTTATTCCTTCATCGGAGGTGATAAAATAATTATCCTTTAATGGAAGGAGACTGCATCTTGTGTAGCCCTGTTTAACATTTATAAGTTTTCTTTTCCCAACAGCTTTTTGAAGATTATCATCAGTTATTTTAAAGTTATGTATCAAATAATTATCCGTAAATACAGCGTTATACAATGCAGACTCGGGATATTTAACCCCTACGGATCCATTTCCCTTAAAAATTGGAATACCTTTTGAAATCAAGAGCTGCACAAATTCTATCGGAGTATTTGGGGAACAAAAAAATGTACCATCAACTTTGCAGAAGAATATATCGGGGTGATTTGAGATTTGAGGATAAGTTATACCCCTCGTGCTGAATTCTAATACCTCACCATAATGGTTTAATTTATTCTTAGCTTCCGGGGGAATATTTTTATCAGTTATAAATAACATTGAATTCAAAATCTTTTAAAGATTCGTCAGCAGTATATTTTACATTGTGATATTTTAATTCAAGTTTTTCTTTATTAGATGCTTTATAACCAACAGCATAATTTAAATGTTCCGGTGGTACTTTTAAGTGAATGTTTGTGCGATTGAAATCTATTTGATTAAAAAGTATATCTTTCCACAAGTCGGTTAACACAAGCTCTTTGAAAGAAACATGGAATGGACCTGCAGTCAGCTCATGCCCTTCTAATAAGCCTTCAGAAGGATGAAGTCCCACCCGGATTACGTTAATTTTATGCATATTAAAAAGAGATAATATTTTTTTAGTCCAATCAATTGCTTCAGGTAACGAAAGAGGCATGTACTTCCCTTCCGAATAAAGTTGTTCGAGTTTAGTGCCTTTAATAACAAGAGTGGGATAAATACGGGTATTATCCGCCCCCAGGCGAATTATCTCATTTGCAGTAAGTAATGATTTTTCAAGTGAATCGCCGGGAAGGCCTATCATCATTTGAAGACCCAGTTTTATGCCGGCACTTTTGATTAGAGCGGCAGCCTGAATAATATGGGAGACTTTATGTCCTCTACCGCTTTTTCTAAGGACTTCCTCATCAAATGATTGAGCGCCTAATTCAACTGTAGAAACTGAATACTTTTTTAATAATGCAACTACTTCCCGCGAAATATAATCCGGGCGTGTAGATAAACGAATTCCCTGTATATCTCCCTTTTTTAAATAATTGTCTGCAATATTTAAATACTCTTCTTGTTTACTTAACGGGATTCCTGTAAAATTGCCTCCAAAGAAGCCAACATTAATAATTGCATCTCTATTCTTAAAGGAATTCAAATAAGTTTCAATAATTCTGTTAACTTCAACAACTGATGGTGTATTATTGTAACCCGATATTTTTTTCTGATCACAGAACACACATTGAAAAGGGCATGCAAGTTCGGGAATAAATACAGGAATTGTATAGAATTTTTTCTTCATCAACAGATTAATTTTACGATATCAATATAGGAAAGCCAATTGTAATTTACACAGGATAAATTACTGGCATTAAGTATTAAAACCTTTGGGGTTAGAACCCCAAAGGTAAATGAATGATGGGTATTTATTTTTTATAATATTTCAATGCTTCGGGAAGTTCTTTCTGAATATCGGCAATCCTGGTCGCATCAGCCGGGTGATCACTTAAAAAGGCAGGCGGTTTCTGTCCTGTATTCATCGAGGACATTCTTTGCCAGAATGGTACTGCAAGATTAGGATTATAACCAGCCATTGCCATGAAAATAAGGCCCAGATGGTCAGCTTCGCTTTCCTGCGTACGGCTGAATGGAAGAAGTATTCCTACCTGAGTGCCAATACCGAAAGCTGACATAAATATTTGCTGGGTCACTTGTGGTTTTGACTTTAACGCCTCCTGCAAACCCATCCCTCCAAGCTGAGTTATTAACTGCTGGCTCATTCTTTCACCTCCGTGCTGTGCAATTGCGTGAGCAATTTCATGCCCTAAAACTATTGCTAATCCTGTTTCGTCCTGTGTAATAGGAAGAATGCCAGTATAAACGACAACTTTACCTCCGGGCATGCACCATGCATTTACCTGAGGATCTTCTACCAGATTAAACTCCCAATTATAACCACTAATTTGTGATGACAAATTATTTTGTGCCAGATATTGAACAACAGCATTCCGAATATTTCCCCCGACTTTCCTTACAAGTGCAGCATTGTTTGCATCTGCACTCAATCTGGCAGTCTTCATAAAGTCGCCATACTGCTGATAGCTAAGCGACTGCATCTCAGATGCTGGAATAAAATTTAATTGTTTCCTTCCTGTAAGCGGAACTGAAGTGCATTGGATAAAAAGGAAAGAAATAAGTAGAAATAGAAGCACAGATATTCTGACATTAATCATAAATAAACCTTTTATTAGTTTAATAAAAAATAGTTCCTATTAGATTAAATATAATAAAACGATTTATAATTTGAGTAGTATTAAATCAAAGATATTAAATATTAACTCTTTCAATTTCCTTAAAATACTTAACCGTGCCGACACGCAGTTCCAGAGTTGAATCTTCGTCACAAACAATAATTCCGTGCCTATGCAGTTGAAGCATAGAAACTGTCCAGAAATGATTAACTCCATCTTCGACACACTGTTTTAAAGCACGTGCCTTTTCGTATCCGCTGATGAGTATCATGACTTCTTCGGAATCCATGATTGTTCCAACGCCTACAGTCAAGGCGGTCTTAGGAACCTTATTAGTATCATTTTTAAAAAATCTTGAGTTTGCTTTTATTGTATCAAAAGTTAAGGTTTTAATTCTGGTTCTGGAACTAAGCGAGGACCCCGGTTCATTAAAAGCAATATGACCATCAGGACCAATGCCTCCCAGAAAAAGATTTATACAGCCGTAAGATTTAATTTTTACTTCATAATTTGAACATTCTTTCTCAAGGTCTAGTGCATTCCCATTAAGAATATTAATATTTTGCGGAAGAATATCAATATGATTAAAAAGATGGTTCTGCATGAAATAATGATAACTCTGAGGATGAGTTTCGGGAAGTCCAATATATTCATCCATATTGAATGTTATAACATTCTTAAATGATATTTTGCCCTGCTTATATAATTCTACAAGGTATTTGTATGTTCCAATCGGGGTACTACCTGTAGGGAGTCCAAGCACAAATGGTCTTTTGGGCTCAGGTTTGAAGTTATTTATTTTGGAAGTAATATATTGAGCTGCCCATTTACTCATTTCATCATAAGTCGGTTCAATTATAATTCTCATAATTAATCCTTTATAATAAATTGATAATTAGTTAGCTTCAGTTACTTTTTTCAATTCACGTACTTTCTGATAGAAACTATTCAGATCCATATCTTTTAGGAATATTAATCCTCGTGCTGCACGCAGCCTGGGGTGTAAATGTTTCTGGAAATATTCCTTACCCAGGCAAGTTTTAATCATTGAATACTGTTCAACGTAAATCTTTTGAGCGAGTTCAGAAAAAGGTCCATCATGCTCATAACTCGGGAATGATGCCGCACTCTGAGAACCGAAACAATTCATAAATGCAGTGTGCATCAAAGATAATGTATTTAATGAAACCGGTACAATAATATCAGCTTCAGATGGTTTAAATCTGTACCAGACATTCCGGTATCCCCAAACTCTGATTGAAGAATCTCCGCTTTCGGTTTCATACATTTTTAATGCTTCGGCTACAGCCATTAAAACTTTATAATGTGTATCCGGTCCGCTTCCTTCCGGATCAAATGCAACAGTAACAATATTGGGCTTTAATTTCTTTAACAACTCGAATATTGGGAATACATCTCTGTTCATTTCTGGATCTTCAGAAAATATATCACCCTGATAAAATCCAAGACGAAGCGGATGAATTGCTGACGGCTCAATTCCAAAATACGACCACAACAATTCAACTTCCCATTCACGAAGCATCCCTTTCAGCATTTGAATATCAGGCGGGTCTTTAGCGCCGGGATATTGAGCAAATAGATATTCTTCAATATTTTGGGCACGCAGACGCAAAGCAATTATATCGGAAGTTCCATATACCTCAATAAAGTTCCTCAACATTCTTCTTGCTTCAGCTTCGTTTTTATTGTCCTGGCTTTGGGCAGCAGATCCGTCCAGAAACAGATACATATCTTCAGCGCGTTTTATCTTATCTTTAGGATTAAAATACCCCTGTGAATGCAGTTGGAGGAAATCTTCATTCTTAAGGAAATGACGAAGTTTCATTACTATCGATAGGAAATATGGATTTGAAACAGCAGTAAATCCCGAAGTTAGATTTGCAAAAGTATGAGTATTGTCAGGATCACGTACTAAATGATAAAGGTAAGGAAGATACCCAAGCATTATATCATCATGATGTGGTTCTGTGTGGAAAAATCTTTTCTTATGAACCGGAAGCAATCCTTGTTCAAGTTTATTTATCAATTGTGATTTTGTTATTGAAACAACATCAGAAAAATTACAATGGTTCTTTTTCAGAAGTTCTGCTGCATTGGGGTCTTTCCAGAAATCATCTTCTGTTAGATCTGTCAAAAGTTTATCATATTTAAGTGCTAGTGAGACAGCAATCTCGTTTGTTGTTTCATTATCAATTTCTTTCAACTGAGTCAGCTCAATAAACCTGCGCTCGGAAAGAAGACTTGCTGCGCCTTTTGTTAAATAATATCTGGCATTTTCGAGATCATGCAAAACAGTAGCCGGATATAAGGGGTTCTTTTCTTCCTCAACAGCCTGTCGGATAATCTTAGCCTTTGCTTCACCGGCTGCCAAAATAATTGCAGTTGCGGAGTTATTGTAAGTAATTGTTGAAAGGCCGATTGTTATAACCAGCCTGCTTCTTGAAACTTCGATACCTCCAAGGTCGGTTGCTGCAGCCGCCTGCGTTTCATAATTTGTTCCGGTCAAGCGTGTGACAGAATAAAAACTTGATCCGCGTACATTAAATGCAATGTGTCCATCCGGACCGATACCGCCAAGGAAAAAGCCTAGACCTCCCAATGCCCGGATCTTTTGTTCGTATTCCATACAGAACCAATCAACACGGTTAATAGCATCCCGCTGCAGTGATTCCAGTTCGTTTTTTGTCTGGCGCACACGCAGTGATAAGTCAACTATATTATTAGGAAATATCTTCTCCATTGTTTTTCCTTCAGGTAAACCCAAAGTGGTTGAATCTATCAATAGAGCATTATCCTCAGAAAGGCCGAATTCTTTTAAATAGTAGTTACGGACATAATAATTAAAACTATTATGCTGACCTGAATCCATAGGGTAAAATTCATCAATCTGAACAAAATATAGGCTCTTCATGTCAGGTCGTTTAGATCCATCAACCCCATATTCATTAAGCATGGTCTGAATTTCTATAGTGTCCCACCGGTCAAGAATTCTTTTTACCCACTTAATAAAATATTCTGGAGTTTTTCCTGTTGGAAGGGATATTACCCCGCCTGGGTTTTTTTGCACCCATTCAACAAAGCGTAATGCTGTAAGCTTTCCTAATACCGGAAAGTTTTCAACTTCAATAATTTTTATTTTTTCAGTTGGTTTGTATAAATATTCTTTTCCGCTTTTCTTCAACTCTATTTCTTCTACTGAAGAAGAACCATCATAAATTCTCATTGTTACCTCATTATTGGAATAACTTTATTTTTTCATCATTATTTAATTGTCTGCAATTCAGCAAGCACATTTATCACTTTTGAGTTTCTTTTATTGCCAATCTTGTCTGTAGCAGTTACTTTTAATTTGTGTTTGCCTTTGGATATATTAAACCAAACCCAGTTAAATGGTGGTTTAGTGCAATAGCCAATTGATTTATTGTCAGCGAAAAATTCAACTTTAACAACAGAAGGATCTTTTTTATCCATATTTGTATTTATTACAATGTCAGAACCGGATAAAAGTATATCCCCGTTCATTGGCGCAATAATTTTTATCGGGACAAGCTTTTTTAAATTTATTGTTTTAGCTTCAGGCATATTATGTCTAAAGATCGTGTTAACTAAAGTGCCAATAGAATCATCACCACTAATTTCCCAGAACATGATACCACGAAGATTATATGCATCAGAATATCTTGTCTTTAAAGCAATTGATTTTGTGTCGTCAAAAGTCCAGAAAGTACTATCTGCCTTGTTATACAGCCATGGAGCCATTGCAGAATTATCCCAGTTGTATTCATATCCTTTTTTCAATAAGGGAATAATATCGTGATAATTATTATCGCCTACAGAAGAGATTCCGGCTGCAACTTTACCCGGTTGATATAGTCCATAATTTTTAGAGTTCGTTACCTTCCAACCTCTTCCATAAAAAGCTGCTCCCGGCACTATTTTTTCGGGTCGTACATATGCGGAATCAATAAAATATCTGATTGCGTTACTGAATGATTCGTGAATATTATTAATAACAGTGTCAGCAGAAGAAATAAATAAGTTGGTATGATGATTTGACAAGGTATCCCACCCGCCATGGAAATCATAAGTCATAACATTAAACCAGTTCATATTTTCCTGATCCTGTTTGAGATTAAATTTCCAAAGGTCGGCACCTCTGGCAGGTATTGCCGCAGTGAGCAGTAATCCAGGACGAATATTATTCATTTTCTTCCTGAATAATTCAATCAATTTAGAAAAATTATCGCGGTCACTTGTATCATGGTGAATTCCATCATCACCTCCAGCCATTGGAAATTCCCAGTCTATATCAAACCCGTCAAATATTCCGGCAGCAACACCTTGCCCGCCCGCTGTGCCGTCAATAGGGAGATTGCCATATATAAATTTACTTATACAGTCATTTACAAATTTTTCTCTCGATTGAGGAGTAAGCGCAGCATCTGAAAAAAATGTAGAACCTGTCCATCCCCCAATTGAGACAACTAATTTTAAGCGGGGATGTCTCATCTTTAACTTCTTTAACTGATTAAATTCTCCACGCAGATGTTGAGTAGAATCGTCTGGTCTCCCATCTATGCTTAGATTTGACGAATAGGATTGTTTATAATCAGCGTACGAATTTATAAAATCAACAACAACGTTTCCTAATGAATCTTTTGTAGGGGTCATAAAAGCATAATTGATAACAGTCAATTTATCTGCTGATCCGGTAGTCTCAATGTTTTTAACATAATAACTACCACGTGCCGGTCCCCATTCAGGGTAATATGCCACAATTTCCCTTTTCTGAGCTGTCACTGCAATCTGTATCAAGCAGAATATCAGCAAATATTTTTTCATGCTTATTTTCCCATTATAACTTCAACATCGTTAACAGAACCCGAAGCCTGAAGAGGTATTATTTTAGAAACCTTTTTGCCGTTTAGTGTCATAGAGAGAACACCTTTCTCAACAGAGTCAGGGTTTTTCACTTTGATATTATAAACTGCTCCGCGCCATTTTCTGATAACCTCAAAATCCTTCCAGTCAGAAGGAATGCAAGGATCAATTTCAAGCCCATTGTATGTAGGGCGAATTCCCAGAATGTATTTTGTCACTGCTGTATAGAACCATGCTGCCGTTCCTGTCAACCAGGGATGTCTCGCTCTTCCATGAGCAGTATGATCTTTCCCCATAATAAACTGACAGTAGGAATAAGGTTCTGACTGCCGTATCTCAATCAAATCATTTTGATTGTATGGCAGGATTGCATCATAGTATTTGATGGCACGGTTTCCATGGCCCAATTTACATTCCGCAATCAGAGCCCATGGATTTGGGTGGCTGAAAATTGAACCATTTTCCTTAATGCCTTTGTAAACTCGGGTAATATAGCCAATATCATCATCAGGTTTTGAATACGCAGGAAGTACAAGATGAAGTCCATATTTGGAAAACAGATGTTTATCAACAGCATCCATACATTTTTGTGCACGTTCATGAGAAGCAGCGCCTGAATATACAGCCCAGCTTTGAGCATTAAGAAATACTTTTCCTTCCTCACTTTCATGCGTGCCGATTTTGATGCCTTTCTTTGTAAATCCTCTTAAATACCATTCCCCATCCCATAATTCAGTTTCACAGGCAGTTTTTACTTTTTCAGCCATAGCTAAATATTTATTGACGTCAGCATCTTTTCCTAATTGTTTAGCTGACTCTATAAAAATATTTATAGCCCAATAGTGCATAAATGAAACCATCGCACTTTCCCCGCCGCCAAGATTCAGGCAATCATTCCAATCTGCCCGTAGACCCTGACAAATTCCATTCTTACCAATATATTTTGCAGAAAAGTCAAGAATCTTTGTCAGGTGTTCATATACGGTGCCTTCACCACCATTTGCATAAGGAACAACGAAGTTAAAAAACTCCATGTCTCCATTTTCCACAACCCATTCGCAGATTGAAGCAACCAGCCAGAGAGCATCATCAGAACAAACGTCTTCCATTCCATGTACAATTTCTGAAATACTCTTTGTAGGAACAACAGTGGGCAGCTTCACACCGGGAAGTTTATTTTCGGCAGGCTCAAATACTTCTGGGTCGAATAAATGTAGTCCGTAACCCATACTCGTATGCCCCTTGAGCAACTGAATAATTCGGTACCTAGTTTTCTCAGGGTTCGAATGTACAACGCCCATTACATCCTGGGATGTGTCACGATATCCTAAACCAACACGACCACCGACTTCAACAAATGACGCAAATCGTGACCATATTACACAGACTTCTGCCTGGTATAAAGTCCAAATATTGATCATTGTATCGAGACCCGGATGCGGAGTTTTAACCTGCAGGACAGAAGTCTTCGCTTCCCAGAATTTTTTTAAAGCTTCAAATTCCATATCAACATTTCTGAGGTCGGAATATTTCTGTTTAATCGATCTACCCTTTTCTTCACGTGAACCTACTCCAAGCATAAACACCAGACGAGATTCATCGCCAGCCTGAAGAGTTATTTTTTTATGAAGTGAAGCGCAGTGGTTTCCGCCTAACTCAGTAGAGTCACTGCACTTTCCTTGTACAACGGCTAAAGGATTAGATTCTGTTCTGTAATTACCAATAAAACTATCCCGGACACAGTCATAACTATCGGGTGAAAAGTTGGATGCCATGAAATGAAATGTCCACGGTTCATAGAAAAAGTCATATTCAATAATATCGTCTTTGTAGTTAGAACCGCTGGCATACAAACTCATCTGTAAGTTCTGATTATCAATTTCGACATTGTGGAAGGAAAATTCCACGTATGAGAACACACTAAGTTTGCGAAGTTTAGAGCCCTTGTTTTTTATTTTAACATCCCAGAGTTCAACATCATCATTCAGGGGTATAAACAAAATTTGTTCAGCTGAAATATCCTGATAGTTGCATTGGAACTTAGTATAGGAGAGTCCATGCCGACACACATATTGAGCTTTATTAAAATCCTTTCCAACGGGCTGCCATGAGATCGTCCAGAATTCACCAGTTTCATCATCGCGGATATAAACATAGTGACCAGGTCTGTCTAACGGTATACCATTCTGGCGGAAGCGAGTTATTCTATGATGTTCTGTAGACTTATAGAATGAATATCCGCCCGCATTATGTGAGATTACTGTGCAAAGATCTTTTACCCCCAGATAATTTGTCCATGACACGGGAACATCGGGACGATCAATTACATATTCTTTGTTCTCATTATCAAAAAAACCATAACGCATTTAGAATCTCCTTAAATATCTATTAAAATTATTTATACCTGTTCTGAAATGACTTCAGGGACGGGGTCATTTTCAGTTTGTCTAAATGGAACAAGTAGCGCAACCAGGAACGATGGAATAGTCGATATCATTACCCACATGAAGAAGTTGCGATATCCTAAATAATCACTCACGAGCCCACTTAATGCAGATGGTATCATCAAGCCCAGATTCATCACACCTGTGGCAAATGCATAATGAGCCATTTTATATTTTCCGGGAGCTATCTGCTGCATCATATATAATGTAAGTCCAACAAATCCAAATCCATAGCCGAAGTATTCAACAACTACTGCTAATCCGATTGTGAAAAGACTTGTCGGCACTGTAAAAGCAAGGAATGCATAAACCGCAAAGGGTATATTAAAAAAACAGCAAAGAACGAAGAGTGATTTTTTCAATCCACGTTTCGCAACAAAGTATCCGGCTAAAATCGAACCAAATATGAAAGCAGCCGGAGGAAATATTCCATAAATAATTCCAATCTGAGAAGTTTCAAGACCTAGTCCACCGGAAGCGCGGTCAGCTTTAAGAAACAACGGAACGATCTTCATAGCCTGCCCTTCAGCAAATCTATAGAGGATAATAAATACTATTCCCCAAGCGATATATTTCTTTTCAAAAAAAGTTTTAACCACATCAGCAAATGTTGCGAATGCTTCCTTTACAGATTTAACTCCTTCAGTCGCACCTCCAACCGGAAGCATTTTCGAATGGTACAAACTCAGAGTAACTAGAATCAAACCAAAAATCCCCATTACGATCATCCATGCAGGGACAATCCCAATTGATTTTTCCAATTCACCGGCCACAAACACAAAACCGCCCATGCAAAGTACTTTTGCAACATTATAAAATGCACCCTGCCAACCCACATATTCGGCTTGTTCTTTTTCAGAGAGGGCATTTATATAAACGCCGTCTGCGGCAATATCATGAGTGGCACCATTGAATGCAATAATCGCTAACAATGCAATTGAATACCCGAAGAAGTTATGCAGGTTCAGAGATAAAGCCAATAAACCAAAAGTGACGCCACCAATAAACTGAGTGGCTATAACAAAATATTTTTTTGTCTTAAACATTTCGAGAAGCGGGCCCCATAATGGTTTCAGAGTCCAAGGTAAGATTACAAGCGTGGTAAAGAATGCAATTTTGGCATCTGAAATTTTCATGGCTTTGTACATCAGCACCACAACCACATTTATTGTAACGAAGGGTAAACCCTCCGCAAAGTATAATGTGGGGACCCAAAATCCAGGGTGTACTTTTTTCAATATTTTATCTACCATTATTCAGCCTTATTGAATTATTTCAGTTATTTATTTAGTTACTTAAAATTTCCCAACCGCGTTTATTCATCTGATAGAATATAACGCCTCCGAATATAAAACCCGCGGTAATGAAACAAAAGCCTAAGGGAGTGCTTCCGATTAGAATCTGACCGATACCGAATAGAAAAGAATAAATCATTCCTACACCGCAGATCCAATTTATCAGATTGAGTATTCCATCTCTTACGGGGGGGACATCCGCTGCAAGTTTGGCTATATTTCCCCAGAACCTTGAATTAGGCCGAACTCTTCTATAGAATGATAATAATTTCTCTTCAGGTTCGGGTTTAGTGAGAAAGGTAACAGCGATCCAGATAGAAGTTGTAAAAGCAACGGTAATTAAAAGCAGCCATGCAAACTCAACAGGTTTACTTTCATCAAGATGAAAGACAAATTGGAGGATCATTGACACAGTAAAAGCAGCGATCATAGCGGAAATTTCGCTCCATGCATTTATGCGCCACCAGAACCATCTTAAAATATAGACAAGACCTGTTCCGGCACCAATTGCGATCAATGCCTGCCACGCTCCTGCAATAGAATCCATATAAAATGTTACGACTGCAGATAAAAGCATAAGAATCATAGTAATGATTTGAGAAGTATTAACATAATGCTTTTCAGGTTTACTTTTAATATATCGTTTATAAATATCATTGACCAGATAACTTGCCCCCCAGTTTAACTGTGTTCCAATTGTTGACATATAAGCTGCTGCAAATGCAGCAAGCATAAGACCTCTAAGATAAACCGGAAGATCGGAAATTAGAACTCTTATATAACCTGTCTCCGGGTCTGCTAAAAATTTAGGATCATGTTGAAACCGCACAACAGCAACAAGAGCAACAATAATCCATGGCCAAGGACGTATAGCATAATGCGCTACATTGAACCAAAGAGTTGCAAGGAGAGAGTGCTTTTCATTTTTAGCACTGAATATTCTTTGTGCAACATATCCCCCGCCTCCAGGTTCGGCTCCGGGGTACCAGGATGCCCACCAGTTAACTGCAATAAAGACAAAAAAAGTAATCATAGGCATCCAGGCGGAGTTTAGGTCAGGTACCATAGCCAAGATTGAACTTGATGATGAACGTGATTTATCAATGGTATGTAATTGAGAAATTAAATTATCCATACCGCCAGTAGCACTAACAGCGAATACAGCAAGTAAAATTACCATACCCATTTTTAATACAAATTGGAAAAGATCTGTCCATAAAACCCCCCATAGCCCTGACAAAGTTGAAATCGAAGCAGTTATAAACATTATTCCTAAAGCAATTAATAGTGCTTCAATTTTTGTAATGCCTAATACGATCATCATGATTTTTACAATAGCTAAATTTACCCAACCCATGATAATCAGGTTTACTATTAACCCAAGGTAGCCTGCACGGAATACTCTAAGGAATGCAGCCGGTTTACCGCTGTAACGAATTTCCGCAAATTCAACATCAGTTAATACTCCCGCACGCCGCCATAATTTAGCGTAGAAAAACACAGTAAGAATTCCGCTGAAAGCCATGCTCCACCAGATCCAATTTCCTGCGATTCCATTTCGGGCAACAAGACCGGATACAACTAAAGGAGTATCCGCGGCAAATGTAGTAGCTACCATTGAAGTACCTGCGAGCCACCATGAAACATTTCTGCCGGAGATAAAAAAGTCACTGATACTTTGAGTGGCGCGTCGTCTTAAATAAAACCCAACCCCAAGGTTGAAAAGGAAATAAAGAGCAATGACAATCCAGTCGATAGAATTTAGCTGCATAGATTGGTTTCCCTTTTATTTAAGTAATATCATTTTTTTGCTCATACTTTTGGAACCAGAAGTTAAAACATAAAAATAAATACCGGAGGATAAACCGGTTCCATCAAACTGAATAGTATGAGTACCAGATGTTAAGATTTGATTTATCAGAGTTTTTAATTCCTGGCCCATGATATCATATACTATTAACTTCACAGCTGAGTTTTCCACCAGAGTAAATTTAATAGTAGTTGAAGGATTAAAGGGATTTGGATAATTTGCAAAAAGATTGAATGTGTTTACTTTAGGAACAGATTCATCATTAACGAAAACCGGATTATTCTTTACAGTTTTAGCGATAGATTCAAGAAGCGGCTGATACGGGTTTATTAGATCCTGACCCAGGGCCCATATCATAACGCCACCGAGCTTTTGAGTAACACAAAATTCTGTTTTAATTCTAACCGATGCGGTATCGTCTAAAGTAATAAATTTATTTGCACTGCTATTTACATAATAGGGAGCGGCCGAAACTGAGTCCCAGAAATAAGTCCATCCGTGAGAGGAAACAGTATCCATTATATCTGAATATGTCAGATCAGGTACAGTTCCCGAATAAGATTGAAACAGACCAGAAGAGTTGAATTCTTTACCATAGAATGGAATGCCAATCAGGAGTTTATCGGCAGGAACATTTCTGGTTAAAGTCATATATTGAAGCGAACTATAAACAGAGCCCTCATTATTAAGCGGGGATGGATATAAGGGTGAATTGTGTCCTGAGGTGTTTGACCATGAACCATAATAATCATAAGACATTACTGAGAACCAATCAACATAATTGATCAAATTTTGATACTGAAATAATTGACCGCTGGCAGCAGTTGCCGGAGCATCTATGGTAATTAACCAATTGGATGAAACAGAATTAAATTTTTCTCTTAATTCAATTACTAATTGAGTAAGAGCACCGCTTTGCCGGAAGGTTGGGAATTCCCAGTCAAGATCGATTCCATCATAATTGTATTTTGTAAAAAGGGTAACAACATTTGTAATGAACTTCGATCGGAGAAGTGAATCGGAGGTCATTGCAGCGAAGCCGGTTGAATTATCGACACCGCCGAATGAAACCAATACCTTTTTATTTGCTGCATGAGCTAAAGCAACTAAGGCAGAATCAGGAATTCCAGCAGTCGTCCCAATTGTTCCATCAGAATTGGGCCATGCAAAAGTTTGAATTATATGAGTGAGATTTTGAAATTCAATTTTATTTGCGGGAGGATTATTTGTCCAGCTTTTATAGAATCCAACTATTTTGAGCTGAGGAAAAACAGGAGTTGTCATAGCTGATAAAAACAAAACTAGCAGTAAAAATGGAATAGAATCAATTTTACTTATTATTTTTTTTAACAACAATGATAAATCCTATTATAATAGAAAGGAAATTTTAATTGATATCTAAACAAACAGGGCTGCCACCAATGGCAGCCCTGACTCATTTAGGGGATCTATATGACGAACATTACTTCAAAAGAACCATTTTCTTTGTAACAGATAAGTTACCTTGTGTAAGTGTATAGAAATAAACACCGCTGGATAAATTATCCATTCTTACACTATAACTGAATTCACCTGCAGTTCTATATTCATTATTAACTACAGTTTTAACCAATTGACCCATGATATTGTAGACTCTGAGTACTACATTACCTGAATTGGCCAGGTTGAACTTTATAGTAGTAGACGGGTTAAACGGATTTGGATAGGCATCATATAATTTGAACTGATTTGGAGTCAAATTATTAGCATCTTTAACACCAGTGATACCAGTAAACCAATAAGGATCGCCGACAGGTCTACCATCAGTAGCACCAGTTAACAATGCAGTATTGGAATACTTCATATCTGTTGCTTCCGGCAGCGGCCAATTTGGAACCCAGATTCCAGAAGTAACTATCTGATCGTGATAACCCCAAATAGTAGTAGAAGCTGTTGAGGTTCTCATGGTTCTGAAATAATCTTCAAAACTAACATTATTCGAACTGCTTGATGTTGTAAGAACATTCACAATGGATGCACCGAAGCCCGGATCAACAGCCTGGTTTCCTGATTGAACAAATCCCGGCCATCCGGTATGATTCGTGAACATGGTTGTAGTTCTACTGTTCATCCATGTTGGGGTATAAATTGAATCAACATTTGCAGTATCATTCCAATTATTCCAGAAAGTAACTACTGACTGAGGCCAGAAACAAACGTTATTCATTACTTCGACATTCCTTTTTGCTTCAGCCAGGGCTGCTAAATTTGGATTGCCATAATCAGCCGCATCAAAGACAGAATCTGTTGCAGCACTAAGAGAGTCAAAATCTATTACAGATCCAACCGCAGGATGCCATAACTGATCCCACCAAGGATATTCAGTTCTTGATATTCCACCGATCCATGCATTGTAAAACAGGTTGTTATCTATTTTTGCATTAGTTACGTTAAATATAAAGAACGGGTTTTTAAATGAATAAACAACGCTATTGTGTGTAAATTCAAAATATTTCTCATAAAATTTAGTAACAGGAGCAGCTGAATAGCAGTTTACACAGAAGATTGTATTATATCTCATCACAACTGAATCCGTGTATACACCACCAACTTCATTTCTCAGAACTTCACCTTCATACTGCTGAGTAGGGTCAACAGTGTTTCTGAATTTTGAATTGAAAATGAAGAAATCATCCCAATTACCATTATAACCTATGGCAAAGGCACGCCATTCTTCAAAAACGCAATTATCTACATTAATTTTAATATAATCTCCTGATACCTGGATGCCGACACCTTTTGTACCGAGTGTTGGAGATCCATTAACAGATAATCCCATGAGATACAAATTTTTGAAAGTACCAACTGAATTGTTTCCAGCCATTGTGAACAAAGTAGTCGGGATTGAATTATCAGGAAGGACATCTGGCTGTATACATGGAGGTCTTCCATCACTTCCAAGCTGGCCAATAACGGTCAAATCGTGTTTAGCGGTAACAGCACCATCGAATATATACGTTGTATCCAGAGATACAAGTTTGTAAACATGCTTTTGTGCTCCGGTTGAGAGTGTATCAGCGTTTATAACCTGGTCAAGCGTTGGACCTGTAGCAAAGACCACCAAAGTGTCTGCTGCAAATATCTTACTTGATGTTAACAGAACTGCCAGAGTAACCAGAACAACGGTTATGAAACTTCTTTTCATAGACGAACTCCTTTCATTTTGTTTAATTAGAAATTAAATTATTGATTTTCAGATCAGAAATAACATATACTTCGGGATATAGATCTATCCCGTGTTGAGAATATACAGTCACCTCCTTATTCTCTATTGAGTAAAAGACTATTAATATTTTATTAACTATTGTGTTCATATAATTAAAATTTTATTCTTGCACCTAAATCAGCAGTCATTCCATAGTCAGCCCTATTTTGGGGAATATTTACTATTGGAAGGACACTTTCATCATGAGCTCCGTTAATATTGTTTACATTGCAATAAACCTGAATACCGAACCATGGCAGTTCCTGTTTAAGCGCCGCATCCCAGCGTGTATATGTAGATGTGCTTGCTCTTAACTGAGGCCAGAAATTAGGACCGGTAAAAATCTCGGTTTGAGTAAGCATTGATATGCGGGCAGAAAAACCCTCATAATCAAACCCAAGGGAAAGGTTAATAATATCATTCGGCTGATAAAGAAGTTTATCGGTAAATGATGTATCGGTATAAACCGTAACACTGCCGCGACCTGCAGGTTTATAGCTCGATTGAAATGGGTACTCAGCTTTTGAGAAAATATGAGTGTAATTAACATTTAATATTAAGCCTGACAAAGGACCCGGCAGATACCAGAAGTGTGTCTGCCAATCAAGTTCCATTCCATAGTCATTAACTCTAAATGGATCATTAACAAAAGTATTTATTTGTTCTGTTGTGGGTGAAGCACCAAATCTTGACGGATAATACTTTAATATATCATTACCTGTTACAGTGAACGTCCACGGATAAATTAAATTATCAATTTGTTTAAGAAATCCACCAATTGTAAATAGTCCGATAGTGTTTTCATAAAACGATAGGTAAGCGTCAAAATTATGCGAACGCGAAGGGACCATATCATAATTGTTATAGTTAATCTGGCCATTGAGCCCGATATTCAATCTTGGGTAAATTGCCTGATAATCAGGATATGCAATTGTATTTGAATATGAAAGGCGTATATCACACCATGAGGTTGGTTTATATCTCAGCGAAACATCCGGAAGCCAATATCCATGATTTTCAGTAACTGTTGTATCAATGTTATTATCTGTTATCGTTGCTATTGCAGGTTGTTTATCGCGAGCAGCTGTATAATTCGTTTGAAGATTCTGGTATCGGACCCCTGGTATTATAGTTATGTCAGGACCGACATTAACAATCGTCATCACATAAGCTGCGCTTTGATTTTCATATCCGCTATAATCACTCGCTGTAGAAAGATATACATCCCTTGCAAAAGCAACAGTTCCTCCACTTGTACGTGCAAATTCTTTTAAAACTTCTACTGCAGTATTAAGCTTAGCATAACTTAACGGAAGACCCATTTTATAATCGCCGTTAAGGAATTTGCCATAACTGTAAGAAGGATCAGCGAAATAAGAGATGGGAATATTAGTGGCGAGATTTGATGGAAATCCTAAAGTTTGACTTATCAAATCATCTACATCGCGGGCGCTTCCTTCAGTCATACCCTGCCCATCATATGACTCATAATCATAAGACCTGGTTTGATGTTTGTATTTGCCGCCAAATTTAATATTAGCGCTTACAAGATCAGTAAAATTTACTATTGTATTCAAATCAACAGATGCCGACAATGCCCGTTGTCTTGCAAAACTGCTGCTAGCTGTAATAGTATTTAGAGGAGTTTGTGCTAAATTATTATTAGCTGAACTTACCAGGTTAATTGGATTAAGATTCGTACCACCCAAAAAATTATTTAGACCGGCTGATGACTGTAAGAAATCAAATGCCCAATCATTCGGGTCTGAAGTTTCAGAATATGTGTGCGATAGTTTGGCGACAATATGGAAAACCTGTATATCCTGTTCATACTCGAATGTATTTGAAATTTGACTTAACTTAGTGTTGGAATAATTAAAATCATAAAGATGTTCATTTTGGTTTGTGCCGGCAGTAACATTAAAGGTTTCGCCACGTGAAAGGACATCAGTTGTTCCGGTGCTAAAGAAGTTGGTTAATTTTAATTTCCCGTCAGGTATAACATAATCCAATACAAGTGCTCCGTTATAACGCAATCTTTCACGGGGAATATCATTAAGACTAAAACTATAAAGGTCTACATCTGTGTAACTCTTACCTTTAGGAAAGAAAGTTGCCCCATATTCATTAGAGGTTAGATTTTTCTTTTCAACATCCACCTGGGCAAAAACACCAAATAAATTTTCGAAGTATCTGTTTTCTATGCTAGCGACGTATTTATAATTATTTGTTTTATTATATGCATCGGATAAACCGGAATAACTTCCCTGTAAAAGGAAATTAACCAAAGGAGAAGTTGATTCTCTTGGTTTAGCTTCACGCAATTCAAAATTAATAGTACCGCCGATAACTTCAGCATCCATATCTGCCGTTACGGTTTTTGACACCGAAATACCTTCAAGCATATTCGAAGAAATCATACTCAAGTCCTGGCTCCTATCAAATGGATTTGAAGAAGACATTTCAACTCCGTCGAGTGTAATTTTATTAAACTTTGGAGCGAGACCGCGGATAACAACTTCATCTCCTTCTCCACCGCTTCTAAGGACGCTAATGCCGGGAAGTCTACCGACGGATTCGGCAACTGTATTGTCCGGCAGCTCCTGAATTTTAGCAGCAGAGATAGCATTAATAATCTGGTTGGAAGAAAGTTGTTCATTTATAGCCTGGGTTTGTCCATATGCCTGGGCAGTAACAACAATTTCCTGACCCTCAATGCTTACTGGCATTAAGTTAAAATCCTGTTTAAGAGTATTTCCTTCGACAGAATTAACCTTGTTTTTTACCTCATTATATCCCACATAAGAGGCACGAATTGTATATGAACCTTCAGGAACATTCGGTATGAAATATTTTCCGTTCTGGTCAGAAGAAGCACCCATACTTGTTCCTAAAAGGACAATGTTAGCGCCGGGAAGAGGTTCTCCTGTTTTAGCATCCTTCACGAATCCAGATATACTTGACCCAGCCGCCCAGATATTAGAACTTAGTAGTGTTGCCACTAAAATAAAAATACTTATATAGTAAATTATTTTACGCATGCCTTTCTCCATCACTGAATTTTTAATATTGCTTATTTTATTATTTACTTTGCTAACTTGTTTAAATTGTTATTAACAGTACTTTTAACAAAACTGCATGAGCCCAACACTGCTGCCCTTCCATTTTGAAGGCTTGATTTTAATATTCTGACTTTTCCTTTATATACGTTTAGCAAGTTTTTTTCAAATGAATGAATCGTAGGGACAAAAAGAAGTTCATCAGCTTCAGCAAGACCACCTGAAAGAATGATAGCCTGGGGGTCGAAATATGTTACTGCGTTTGATAAAGCGCGGCCTAATATTTCGCCTGTATAATTAAAGGCATTAACTGCAATTGGATCTTTTTGGCGGGCGAGCTCGGCAATTTGTTTACTTGTTATTTCTTCGTAATTCAAATGCCGTATTTTACTTTCATCGTTTAATGTACCCAGAAGATTGAACGCTGTTCTTTTTATTCCTGTTGCGGACACATAAGTTTCGAGGCATCCCTGTCTGCCGCAATTACAAAGTCTACCGTCTTTTTCGATAGTTAAATGCCCAAGTTCACCGGCAAATCCATTCTCACCATATAGGATTTGGCCATTAACAACAATGCCGGTGCCGAGGCCAGTACCTAAGGTGATCATTATAAAGTTTTTCATTCCTCTTGCCGAGCCGAACTGCTGTTCCCCAAGAGCTGCTGCATTCGCATCATTTAATAATGTTACCGGAACATTAAAATGGGGAGCCAATAAATCTATGAATTTAACCTCTCCCCACTTCAAATTTGCAGATGATTCAATAGTTCCGGTAAGATAATTTGCGCCAGGGGCTGCAAAACCTATTCCTTCAAGATCGTGTGTATTTTCGTATTTTGAATATGCTTCTTTGATTTGTCTGATCAATCTTTCGATGAAATTATTTATTCCTTCATCAGCCTTGGTTAAGAAAGAACCTTCAAAGAGAAAATTGTTGTTCCGGTCTACAATTCCTATTGCAGTATTTGTACCACCGATGTCAACGCCAATAACTACTGATTCCTTGTCCATTATTTTTATTTAATAGTAAAGTTTTATTTAATAATCATACCGTAATTTTATATCCGTCAAATATTTCTTCAATTGCTAATGTAGCTGCGCCCAATAATTTGGGAAGAGTTTTGAGTGAAGTAGGAAGTATATTGATTATTTTTTTTCTACCGAAGTATGCCCGCTGGGTTACGACATCAATGATTTCAGGATAGATGATATCCCAGACCTGGGTAATTTTACCACCAATAACTATCGAATGAGGATCAACTGCCTTAATAATATTTGCAATTCCGAGTCCCAGGAAATATCCTGTTTGTTTTAAGACATCAATTGCCACAGGGTCATTTAATTTAGCAAAATCGATGATATCCTGAACCATATAATCAATATTGTGGTCTACTTTTCCGGGTCTTTTCGCAAGATACCTAGTAACAATAGCGCGATCGGAAGCATAGGCTTCCCAGCAACCTTTGTTACCGCATTTGCATAACTCTCCGCCTTCGTATATTATCATGTGGCCGAATTCGCCAGCTGCCTGAAATTCTCCATTCATCAAATTATTTTCAACTACAATACCAGACCCGATACCAGGGCCTATTGACAGGAAAACGAAATTCGATAAATTCAATTCATGATCCCCGAACCATAATTCGGCTAATGCTGAAGACTTTGCATCATTGCCTACTGCTATTATATTAATATTTGGTAATAATTTTCGAATGACTTTTCCAATATTGAATTCATCCCATCCAAGATTAGGTGCAAAATTGACGATCAGGTTTTTTGAGTCGACAATACCAGCAATACTTACGCCTAATCCTTCAAGATGATTTATTCCAAGATTTTGGCTAAGTGCGAGAAGCTCACTGATACATAATTCAACAAAGGCAGCGGGATCAGTTGAATCAGTATCGATAGAAGATTCACCTTTAAGGCTGCCATCGATATCAGCAATTGCAAATCGAGTTATTGTAGAATCTATATTAATAGCGCCTACAACAAATTTATCGAGCTTGAGATATAGATCGATTGGATTCCGGCCTATATTCTGGTCTTTGCTTATTTGTTCAAAAATTAAATCTTCAGTTAAGAGTTCTGAAATAATGCTTGAGACAGTACTTTTATTAAGTCCAGTGAATTTGGCGATAGTACTTCTAGAAATAGGCTGTTTCTCCCGGATGATGTTTAAGATCATCGTACGGTTTATGCCTCTAAGGACTTTTGAATTACCAGTAATGATCTCAATATTTTCAGTACTCATATATTTTACATTTTATGTTTTATTTGAAAATAGTATTTTGTTGGTTGCTCAAACAAACCAAATAATCAGTCATATTCTTACCATCACACCAGGCACTGAATCGTATATCTTTAGTTGGTTGCCTAAACAAACTAACTAAAACTACAAAGAAATCATTATGTTGTCAAGTATTTTTTCATAAGTAAGGTTAAAATTGTGAGCAAATTCATCTTTATTTATCATAATTTGATTGAAAATGCAACAATACACACACGAAAAGGTGTTATATTAATTTTTTACTTATATACTTACCTATAATTTCCACCTCCTGGTAAAAACCAGACATTTGGCGAATTCCCTTCCATATTTTATTGGGAGGTCTGAAACCACTATAATTAATTTTTGTTATTTTGCATGGTGATTATAGAATTATTAGTTCCCCTTTACTTTAATTTTTGAGGAAAAACGAAACCTTAATGAATGTAAATAAAAAAGAACAGCTGATAAGCATATATGAGAATTGGGCGGGTGAAAAGGCTGAAGAATTTAGTCAACTCCCGAAGTCAGGATCTTACCGTGAATATTACAGATTAAAAAGTCACACCAAAAAAGCATTAGCCGTTTATAATGCTGACCGCAAAGAAAATGAGGCCTACCTGGAGTTCTCCAGGCATTTCAATGAATTAAATTTACCTGTTCCTTCAGTTCTTTCCGAGGATATTAATAATAACATCTATTTGATTGAGGATTTAGGCGACAGAACATTATTTTCTCTAATAGAAAAATTGCGGAGCGATGAAGGATCACGAGAAAAGATTACGACGATATATAAAAAAGTAATAGATACTCTTCCATTATTTCAGGTTAACGCGGGTAAAGGTCTGAATTATAAATTCTGTTATCCCCGGGCTCAGTTTGACAAGCAATCAATGATGTGGGATCTTAATTATTTCAAATATTATTTCCTTAAGCTAGGGAAAATCCCATTCGATGAACAGGAGCTTGAAACTGATTTCAATAAATTCACTGAATATCTACTTAGCGCTGACTGCAGTTATTTCTTATATCGTGACTTTCAGTCACGTAACATTATGATTAAAGATGGAGAGCCGTATTTTATAGATTACCAGGGAGGAAGAAAGGGAGCGCTTCACTATGATCTAGCATCTTTATTATTTGATGCGAAGGCAGAGCTTTCGCCAGAAACGCGTACAGAACTTTTAGATTATTATATCTCTGTGATAAAGAAATATACATCTATCAATGACACTGAATTTGTCCAAATGTTTTATGGATATGTGCTTATCAGGATTTTGCAGGCAATGGGGGCATACGGTTTCAGAGGATTTTACGAAAGGAAGGAACATTTTCTAAAGAGTATACCACCTGCAATTGAAAACCTTTCCTGGCTGCTTAATAATGTAAGGTTACCGATTGAAATTCCTCATCTAATTTCATCACTTGAGAAGATAGTTGATTCTACCGAGCTAAAACAATTCAGGGATTCAACACAACCATACAAGCAGCTTGAAGTTTCGGTATTCAGTTTTTCTTATATGCAATCTATCCCTCAGGATTATTCAGGAAACGGAGGCGGTTTTGTGTTTGACTGCAGGGCAATCCATAATCCGGGAAGATATGATGAGTACAAACATCTAACCGGGAAAGATGAAGAAGTGAAGAAATTTTTGAGGGAGAAAACAGATGTGGGAGACTTCCTTTCAAATATTTATGGTATTGTAAAACAATCAGTAGATCAATATATAGATAGAAAGTTCAAACATCTCATGGTTAGTTTCGGATGTACCGGAGGTCAGCACCGATCTGTATACTGTGCAGAGCAACTTGCAGAATTCCTAAGAGGCATACCGGGAATAAATGTAAATCTAAGACATGTGGAAATGGAGAAAAGGGAAATAGAAACCGCAGGTACATATAAATGAAGGCAATGATTTTGGCTGCGGGATTGGGAACACGACTTAGTCCCATTACAGATTTTATTCCCAAAGCGCTAGTAAAGATTGGAACCACTCCCCTGCTTGAATTTGCGATAAAGAAACTGCTTTATTATGGATTCGGGGATATAATAATTAATGTTCATCATTTTCCGGAGAAGATTTTAGATTTTCTTAAGGCGAATAATAATTTTGGAGCAAACATTTCGTTATCAGATGAAAGAGATTTGTTACTAGATACAGGGGGAGGATTAAAAAAGGCATCGTCGTTTTTCAGAGGTGAAGAATCTTTTCTAATATATAACTGCGATATAGTGACAGATTTGAATCTCAGCAAGTTTTATGAATTTCATCTTGAACAAAAGGCAATGTGCACATTAGCAATTAGAAAAAGAGAGACTTCAAGAAACCTTTTGTTTGACAGCAATGATGTGCTTTGCGGATGGGAGAATAAAAAGACAGGAGAAGTAATACATTCCAGGGAGAGCAAATACGGTATTCGTTCAATGGCCTTTAGCGGCATACATGCGATGAGTCCGGAAATATTAGAATTATTCCCGGATAAAAAGGTTTTTTCATTAATTGAATTTTATCTAATGATAGCCTCAATGAATGTAATAAAAGGATTTGACCATACATATTCAAGGTGGTCAGATATTGGCAAATTACAGGTTCTTGAAGACATGCAAAAAGTACAGTTAGATGATTATCTTTAATAAGTAAAAGGAGCAGAGAATAATAAATGGAATGGACAAAAGAATTTCCAACTGCAATTACAGTATGTGATAAAAAAGGAATAATTCTGGAGATGAATGATAAAGCGGCTATGTCATTTGAAAAGGATGGCGGATATGATTTAATCGGGAAGAATCTATTTGATTGTCATAATCAGAATTCACATGATAAAATAGAAGAATTGTTAAGAGATAAGAAAGTAAACATTTATACTATAGAGAAGAACGGAAAGAAGAAACTAATATATCAGGCACCCTGGCTTGAGGAAGGCGAGATAAAAGGACTTGTTGAATTTTCGATGGAAATTCCAACTGAGATGCCGCACCTCATCAGATCATAGAAATCAGATTAAAAAATAAAAGCTGATACAATGACTGTAAGGCCGATGACCCAAAGAGGGTCGACTTTTAATTTAATTAAAACAATAAAAGAAACGGCTAATATTAAGCCGGTCTTCCAGTCATAGATTGATTTAATTCCAAAATTTATTGTTGTCGAAATAAGAAGACCGATAAACCCCGAAATAATCCCCTTCATAATAACTTTAATAACAGGCAGCCGAGTAAGTCGTTTATGAACATCATAAAGCAGTAAAATCAAAGTAATAGATGGAGTAAAGATTGCGATCGTAGCAAACACAGCTCCCGGGAGGCCAAAGACTTTATAACCAATAAATGTTGCAGTAATTAAAACCGGACCGGGAGTAATTTGACCGAGAGCGATACCATCCCTGAATTCATTTATCGTAAGCCATTTGTGGACATCGACAATTTCATGATTTATAAGTGGGATTGCATTAAATCCTCCACCGAAGGCAAGCATACCTATCTTAAAAAATGCCTCAAATAAACCTTTAAGCTGAGGGAAAAACAGCAAAACAAGAAGGACTGCTATGTTGACGGAAATAAAAGTAGCATAATTGGATAATTTTTTAATAGCAACTGTAGATAATTTAAGGTGGTTAGGCACATTAATTAATTCCGGTGACTTTTCATATTCTCCAGTGAAATAATAAGCAAGTATCCCAAGAACACCGGCATCAAGAATAAGATAAATAAAGTGAATATGAAGCCAAAATGAAAACACAAAAATAAGGACAACAATAAGGTAGCCTTTATAATAGTGAAGAGATAATTGGGGAAAAACAGTCCTGGAGAGTGATATAATTGCATTTAAAAGAAGAGCTACAACCAGAGCTCCAAGACCAGTAAAGACAGATTTAACGTATGTAATGTATCTGAAGTTAAAATACATATAGGAAAGGAATGTCATTGCAATGAAAGTAGGCAGAATAAAGAAAAAGGAAGCAACCAGTGCGCCTGTAACATTTTTAAGTTTATAGCCGATACAAGCCATAACCAGGATGCCCGTTGCACCAGGCAATATCTGGGCAAAACTTAGTGCATCAAGAAAATCCTTCTCAGTTATCCATCCTTTTTCACGGACGAATTTTTTCTTTATTAGAGAAAATATAGCCGGACCACCATAGGCTGTAAGTCCAACATATAAACAGACTTTAATCAGTTCGCTGTATGAAAGTGCTATTGAGAGAACGGATTTTTTAATTGTATTTACAGTAAGCATAATTTAAAATGCCGAATTTAATGTGCCGGCCTGACATAGCTTTTTAATTACATTTTTATATTATTGTATAAATATCTTTTCAAAGTTATTGAATCTAAAATTAAAATAATGTATCTAATCAATATTACAATAAATTAAACCGGAATTATTATGCTTAAAATAACAGTATCTGCTTTTATTATCATATTATTTGCCATTACGGGATGCAACAAGAATGCGTCAAATGAGAAACCTGTGACTCCCGAAGCAATGACAAATGGAGGGAGTGCGGCACCTGATTTTTCATTAGAAAATGCGAGCGGTGGAAATGTAAAATTATCGGATTACAGGGGGAAAGTTGTAATAGTCGATTTCTGGGCGACCTGGTGTCCACCGTGCAGGAAAGGGATACCAGATTTAATTGACATAAAGAAACAATACGGAGATGATGTTGCTATTATAGGAATCTCAGTTGATACAGATTCAAAAGGAGAAGTAGTTCCGTTTATTCAAAAAATGGGGATAAATTATCCAATTGCGTATTCCACTCCTGAAGTGGTCCAGGCGTATGGCGGAATTGAAGGTATTCCGACGTCATTCGTGGTTGACAAAGCAGGGAAAATTGTTGATATGCATGTCGGGCTAGTGCCAAAAGAGAATTTTACAACAGTTATTGATAAACTGCTGAAAAACTCATAGCGACCTGATTCTTTTTTAATTGAGGGATTCCATTGGGAATTCCTCAATATTCTTAATAAGTACTACATAAAAATTTTCCTCCCCATTCGTTTTCTTTAAATTTTTTAACCACTCCCTTTTATTTTCATTCAAGTGCGCAAACTGGGAACCTTAACAGAGCTGTTACTGAGCTGTTACTGAGCTGTTACAAAGCTGTTACAGAGCTGTTACTGAGCTGTTATAGAGTTGTATCTTTCGTATACGAGTGTTAATAATGAATTGACGAAGTGTAAAAAAAGGCAAATTTTTATTGTCTATGCGGACAGAAAGCCGGAGAAGAAACTCACGAGGAAATATTACGAAATTTATTAATTTATAATATTTTCGTATATTATTTCAAATGTGGTAAAATTTCACTTGCGACTATATTTATATTAATATATATTTTATACGATAATTGTATGTTTTATAATATTTCGTAAATATAGGAATGATAATGTTTAATTCCGGGTCAGATAGTCAGCCGAAGAAATTAAATCAGATACTTTTAACCGCTGAAGATTTATTTCAAAGGTTTGGATTTAAAAGAATCACGATTGAGGAAATCTGCGTTAAGGCGGATGTAAGCAAAATGACTTTTTACAAGTATTTTCCCAACAAAAACGAACTTATAAAAAGAATCCTTAATAACTGGCTGGACCAGATTGTATTAACCCTTAAAGAAATTGAGTTAATGGAAGTTCCATTTACGGAAAAAATAAAGACTCTTCTACGGTTAAAAGAGGAATCAAACGCGAGATTCAGCCAAGAATTTATGATAGAGTATATGAATCCGGATCCGGAAGTTCAGAATATCTTCAAAGGATTTTATGACAGAGGGATTGGGATATTTATTGATTTCATTAAGGCATCGCAGCTGAAGGGTGAAGTTAGAAGGGACATTAAACCGGAGTTTCTGTATGCTGTTCTTAATAAAATAATAGAACTCGCAAAGGACAAGGCGCTTGTTGAACTGTATCCGAATATCCTAAACTTTTCTATGGAGCTAAACAATTTTATTTATTTCGGAATACTGCCATTTGATGCATTGGAAAGCGAAAATGCTGACAACAAATAACAGGTATATTTCCCTTCTGCTAATTATCTTTTTTGAATTTATGTTTCAATCGAACCTAAGCGGTCAGGATTTTCAGTTTCACGGGCAGGCATCAGTCTGGGGCACAGGAACAAATTTAAATGGTGACTGGAATAAAAATTCGGGGATACGATATTTCCCGCAGGTTAATTATAGTTATTCGTTTGATGAAAATAATCTACTTAACGGAGAAGTGTTATTAAATTCTTATTACAACACAGATTTTCATTCAGTAGATTATAATGTAAAACTTTACAGGGCGATAGTACGCTATACAACAACTCAATCCGAGACCCAGTTAGGGCTGCAGAAAATTAACTTTGGACCAGCGCAATTACTAAGGACACTAATGTGGTTTGATAGTGTTGATCCGCGGGATCCATTGAAAATAACTGATGGAGTTTACGGTCTCAGATATAAATATAGTTTTATGAATAATTCAATATTCTGGGTTTGGGGATTATACGGAAACAACAAACCGAAGGGGTATGAAGCTTTTGCTACAGTGAAAGATGATCCTGAATTCGGGGGAAGGTATCAGTTTCAGATTCCACTAGGTGAGGCGGGCGCTACAGTTCATACAAGGGAAGTAAATGCAGGTCGATTTAATTACAGAGAGAACCGATATGCTTTAGACGGAAGGTGGGATATAGGAATCGGGGCGTGGTTTGAATCCTCAGTTCAGCAAAGTCAGTCAGGTCTTCTCCCCTACCAATGGAACAAAATGGTAACGATTGGAGGGGATTATACGATTGGCGCGGGAAATGGGATTTATGTACTTGTTGAAAATTTGACTTCAATAGTTTCGGTTAAAATTTTAGGGAACAATGTGAACAGAGATCTTTCGGCTATAATGGCGACATATCCAATAAGTGTGCTTGATAATATTGCTGTGCAGGAATATTATGACTGGAACGGAAAAAACATTTATCAATATTACCAGTGGCAGAGGACTTATGATAATGTGATTATTAATTTGGGGTTGTTTCATTATCCGGGAAACGGGATTAATCTTTTTGCGGGCAGCAGTGCAATTCCGGTTATGGGGTATGGCGCTCAATTGATGGTTATATATAATTATTAGAAAAGTATACGTGTACAGGGTTGTGGACGTTTAAAGGCGTGAGATTCTTCGCTTCGCTCAGAATGACGATTAAGAAAGGTATGAAAGAAAATAAAACGATAGGAATTATTTAAATGGATAACAATAAAATAATAACAGTGAATGACCTCATTAAAGATTATAAAATGGGGAGCAGTTTTTTCCGAGCGTTGAATGATATTAACGCTTCAATTAAGGAAGGTGAGTTTACAGGGCTGGTGGGGCCAAGCGGATCGGGGAAGACAACACTGCTTAATATTTTAGGAGCATTGGATAATCCGACATCCGGTGACGCAATTGTATTGGGGCATAGTGTGAGCAATCTAAGTCATAAGGATGCAGCTAATCTCAGGAATAATTCCATTGGTTTTATATTCCAGACGTATAATCTTTTACCAGTTTATACTGTATTCGAAAATGTTGAATTCCCATTGTTGTTATTGAAAAAAGGGAAGGCGGAAAGAGAAGAGATGGTAATGAAGGCACTCTCCTGGGTAGGGCTATCAAACAAAGCAAAGTCAAGACCGAGTCAATTAAGCGGCGGAGAGAGTCAACGTGTAGCGGTTGCCAGGGCTATGGTGAAGGAACCAAAGATAGTATTGGCTGATGAACCGACTGCTAATCTAGATGCTGAAAATTCGCATAATATTTTGAGAACAATGCAAAGGCTAAATGAAGATCTTAAAACTACATTCATATTTGCTACACATGATGACAAAGTAATTTCATATCTGCACAGGAAGATTGTACTTAATGATGGTAAGGTTGTTAATGATCTTATTCTGAATTAGGAGGGAAATAAAATGCTTACTATTAAATTAGCTTTTAAGAATATCTCGCATGCCGGTTTCAGGACCTGGCTGAATGTATTTGTGCTTTCCTTCGCTTTTGTATTAATAGTTTTCACTGAAGGATTTTATGATGGGATGGCTCAGCAGGTTAAAGATGAAATGATAGATTCTGAAATCGGCGGAGGGCAATTCTGGCAGAAGAATTATGATCCTTATGATCCATTCTCGATAGAAGACTCCCACTCTCCTCTTTCACAGGATATTGCTTATAATGTAAAAAAGGGAAATGCCACACCGATATTAATTGTTACAGCAGCAATTTTCCCCAAAGGTCACATACAATCGGCATTGCTTAAAGGAATAGATCCGGATCAGAAGATAGTAAATGTTCCTTCATCAGTTTTGAGAAACAATCCAGATACAAATTCTATTCCCGGGTTAATCGGCTCAAGGATGTCAAACAATACAGGATTGATGAAGGGAGATTTTGTAAGTGTACGCTGGAGAAATATTAATGGAACATTTGATGCGGCTGATATAAAAATTGCCGGTGTAATGAACACTGACGATCAGGCGATTGACAGGGACCAAATATGGATTCCTTTAAATAAAATGCAGAGCATGATGCAGGCGCCGGGACAGGCAACTATTGTTACAATAAGCAAGAATTCAACTGTCATCCCAACTACAAACCAAGATTGGAAGTTTAAGGATCATGCGTTTCTGCTTAAGGATATTAATGATGTTTTAAGCAGAAAGAAGATGACTTCGGCATTTATGTATCTACTTCTTTTAGGCATGGCTCTGCTTGCGGTTTTTGATACGCAAGTACTTGCTATATTCAGAAGGCGCAAAGAAATGGGAACGCTGATGGCACTCGGAATGACAAGATGGAACATTATAAGTCTGTTTACATTTGAAGGGAGCCTTCTGGGGATATTAGCATTTGTAGTTGGTTCGATTTATGGAATTCCGCTTATGGCGTATCTTGCTAAAACAGGTTTAGGCATGCCGTCAATGGTTCAGGGAGCGGGCATGACTATTCCACCAATACTTTATCCCAAATACGGGCTACGACTTTATATAGTAACAACATTAATTTTATTTGTCTCAGTAATTATCGTTAGTTATTTACCGACACACAGAATTACGAAATTAAAACCGACAGATGCTTTAAGAGGGAAATTATCATGATAAGATTTTTGTTTTTAGGATTAATACGGGACCGTCACCGGAGCCTTTTCCCTATAATTATTGTATCCGTGGGAGTATTCCTTACGACTTTATTATATGCATTGATGAGCGGTATTATAAATGATGTTATCGATTCAAATGCAAAGTTTGATGCAGGATATTTGAAGATAACGACTAATGCTTATAATAAATTGGCAAGCCAGATCCCCAATGATTTAGCGTTAACAGGAATAGATAAACTTACGAAAACACTTCAAACTGAATATCCGAATTATGACTGGACGGCAAGAATAAAATTTGCCGGCCTGCTTGATGTTCCTGATGATAAAGGGGAAACAAAATCACAGGCACCCATAGCCGGATTTGCAATTAACATACTTGGCAAAGGATCAAAGGAATCAGAAAGACTTAATTTGCAGAAAGCAATTGTAAGAGGGCATATTCCAAATAAGCCAGGTGAAATTCTATTAAGTGATGATTTCGCAAAAAGAATGGGAGTTGGTTTAAATCAGCCGGTTACATTATTGTCAACATCTTCAAGCGGCGCAATGGCTATTCAGAATTTTAAGCTTAGCGGAACAGTTGAATTCGGTGTTACGGCAATGGACCGGGGAGCAATAATAGCAGACCTGACTGACATACAATATGCTTTGGAAATGCCAGATGGTGCAGGCGAACTTCTTGGATTCAGCAAAGACAGGTTTTATAATTCCAGGGAGACCGATAAAATTGCAGCTGGATTCAATCAACAATATTCAAAAGCAGGAGACCAGTTTTCGCCTATAATGTTAACACTGGAAGACCAGAATGGATTGCGGGAATACATTCATTATGTTGATGTTGTTATTTTATTTATAGTTGCTGTATTTCTTATTGCAATGTCGGCAGTTTTATTAAACGCAGGTTTAATGTCCGGAATAAGGCGTTATGGTGAAGTAGGCATACGCCTTGCGCTGGGTGAATCAAAAAATCAGATTTATAAAACTTTAATATATGAATCAGTATTAATTGGATTTATGGGGTCGGTAATCGGGACTGCAATTGGTCTTCTTGTGGCTCTTTATTTTCAGAATGTGGGTGTTGATGTATCGGGGCAGTTCAGAAATGCGACGCTCATGATTTCAAATCTAATAAGGGCAAGGATTACATTTACAAGCTTTTACATCGGATTTATTCCCGGTCTTATAGCAACAATTACAGGCACAGCGCTTTCAGGAATACAGATTTTCAAAAGGCAAACTGCTTCATTATTTAAGGAGTTAGAATCATGAGGAGCAAATTATTTTATATTTTATTCATTATAATGAGTATATCAATTTCCGCTCAAACACCTTCGGGATCAGATATTCTTAAACAAATAGACAAAAACCTGATATTTGATAAAGCTGAATTAGTTACAACGATGATAATTCATGGGCGTTCAGGAACGCGAACAGTTGAGTCAAAGAACTGGATTGAGGGAAAAGACAAGGCATTTGTTGAATATACAGATCCCGCCCGTGAAAAGGGAAAGAAGATGTTAAAGCTAGGCGACCAGCTATGGAATTATGTACCGGAACCAACGGACAGGATAATTACTATTTCGGGACATTTATTGAGACAATCAGTTATGGGTTCCGATTTGTCATATGAAGATATTACTGAAAATAGAAAATTGATTGACATGTATAATGCGACAGTTACCGGTTCAGAGAAGATAAACGGCAGAGACTGTTACGTTGTTGAACTAACAGCAAAGCAGGAAGACATTAATTACTACAGCAGAAAAGTTTGGGTAGACAAGGAGCGCTGGCTTCCATTAAAAGAAGAGAGATACGCCAAAGGCGGTAAGGCACTTAAGAGAACAGAAATTCTTGAAGTATTCAGGGCTGAAGGCAGGTGGTATCCGAAAAGAGTTTTATATCATGATTTGCTGCAGACAGGCGATGGTACAGAATACGTGGTTGAATCACTGAATACACATGTTAATATTCCCGAGTCGCAATTTACCAAGGCAGCGCTGAAGAAGTGAGGGCCGAGGCCGTTTTATATTCAGGGATGACAATTAGGAACACCCCCCTTACCTCTTTTGATAAGGGGGAATAGGAAATGGATTATTTGTTCAAAATTTTCAATGCAGTGTAATAGCCTAATTTTGCTGACGCCGTAAGCAGATCCTGATTTATAGTTTCAGGAGTATCAGTCAATTGATGAAGGTGCTTGTAACTGTTTTTGGTGACAAAATATAAAGTTGGAATTCCTTTCAGGAAAAATGCTTCCGCATCAGCCCCTCCCCCATTACCTGTTTCAGAAATAAGGAGTTTATCATTTTCAGAATCAGCTTGTTTGGCCTGATTCCATACATCGGGGAAGCTTTTACCGCCGTAAATCTGGATACTGTCGCCGAAGCCGACACAATCAAAATTTATCATAGCCTTTACTTTGTCTAACGGGACGGGCATATGTTCAACAAAATATTTTGATCCATTTAATCCTTGTTCTTCACTGGCAAAAGAAATGAAAATGACAGATCTTTTAGGTCTAATACCAGAGGATACAAAAGCACGCGCAATCTGTAGAAGGGCTGCAGAACCGGAAGCATTATCATTAGCGCCAGGGAAATATATTTCACCTGCCTGACTTCCCACATGATCGAGATGAGCGCCCATAATCAGATATTCGTTTTTCAAAACAGGATCGCTTCCTTCAAGCATGCCAACGATATTTGTTACTTCTTTTTCTTTCACATATTTTGTATGGACTTCGATATCAACAATATTATTAAGAGGAATAGAAAAAGGCTTCTTTGTTGAATCGATAATTGTTTGCAATTCTTTTAAGGAATGTCCGCTGCCGGTGAAAAGAGTATCAGCCACATTAAGATTTATGTGAACTTCAGGAAAATTAAGCATCTGCTCCCCCGCCCCATTAATAAGGCTGCCTATTGGTTTCTGAGGTTCAGCATCATTAGGGAAGGAAACGAATAATATAGCCACGGCTCCATGTTTGGCTGCTACAATAGCTTTCTCCCGCGGATTGCCGTTAGCAAAAGTTTTGCCGTTTATATTCCATTTGGGATTATATCTAAAAACCATTACAGTTTTGCCCTTAACATCGACACCAGCGTAATCATTTAGACCTGAATCGGGCTGATCGATACCGTAGCCGCAGAAGACAACCGGGGAACTTAATTTGCCTGATCCAGAAAATCCTCTAAACACATAGTCATTTCCGATTTTATACTTTATTCTCTTATCATTGATAATAACAGATAAATGTTCAGGCGCTAATATCTCATTATATTCAACATTAAATTTCTGATAATAGCCAGTATCACCCTTCGGAATTAGTTTTAACTTATGAAATTCGCCAGTGATAAAATCAGCAGCTTTAATAAAACCTGGGCTGCCAGACATTCTTCCCCCGAGATCTTTACCTGCAAGGAATTTAATAGTATTAAATATTTCGTCCTTATTTATTTGTGCATTAGATAAAGCTGAGAAGGTGAAAATAAAGAAAAGAAGTATTTTATAAGTTTTCATGGAAACCTCTACGGTTAATCAATTCAAAGATATTTAATCATTTCTTAATTTCCCATAATTCAGGTAATTTTCAAGATCAAATTATTCTTCTATATATTGGAGCTTTTATGTCATACGTATTTACAGGTTCCGGTCTTACTATTGAAAAATTAGTCCAGATAGCCCGCCATAATGAAAGAGTAGAAATACATCCAGATGCCCTTGAAAGAATAAAGAAATGCCGCTGCATGCTAGAGGAAAAAATTCAGGCAAAGGAAATTATGTATGGTGTAAATACAGGCATAGGAGAATTTTCGGAAATTGTTCTTACTAACGAGCAAGTGGGTGAGTTTCAAAAATATTTAATATACAATCATGCTGCGGGAATTGGAGATCCAGCACCAATAGAATATGTCCGCGGTGCAATGGCCGGAAGAATTAATGTGCATTCACACGGGAATTCCGGCTGCAGGCCAGAAATTACGCTTACGTTGATTGAGATGTTAAACAAGGGGGTAACACCTGTTGTATGCCAGAAGGGTTCAGTGGGTTCCTGCGGTGATCTTGCTCCAATGTCGCAGATTGCAGAACTTATGATGGGAGAGGGCGAAGCATTCTATAAAGGGGAAAGAATGACCGGCAGAGAAGCATTTGTTAAGGCCGGAATTCCAATTCCCGGTCTAAAGGCAAGAGACGGGCTTGCAACGATTAATGGATCTAATCTTCTGACAGCGATGAGCGCTATACAGCTTTATGATATAAACAGATGGCTCAAACAGGCAGAGATAGCATGTTCGATGAGTCTTGAGGCATTACTTGCAAACTTGAAGCCATACGATGAAAGAATTCACACAATCCGGGGATTTAAGGGCGCAGTGAGAAGCGCAGGTTCAATATTGAAATGCATCAACGGAAGCGATCTTCAGACAGGAAAAATAAAGATAAAAGTTCAGGATGCATATTCGATGCGGTCAACGCCTCAGGTTATAGGTGCGGCACACGATGCTGTTGCCTATGCAAAGCAACAGGTTGAGATAGAATTAAACGGAGTGGGTGATAACCCAATCTTTTTACCAGAATCGAGACTAACTTTAACCGGCGCTAATTTCCAAGGAACTCCTGTCTCATTGCCGATGGATATGATTGGAGCGGCAGTAACAATGGTCTCTGTGTTATCGGAAAGGAGATTGAATCGTTTGTTAAATCCCGCATTAAGTATCGGGCTTCCGGCTTTTCTTACAAAAGGGGCCGGGATGTTTTCCGGGTTAATGTTAAGTCAGTATACAGCAGATAGTTTGATTGTGGAGCAGCGAATACTTTCTACTCCGGCATGTATTCAATCAATTCCCGCAGCGGCAGATCAGGAAGATTTTGTTTCAATGGGAATGAACACTGCAATTAAAAACGGTCAGATACTTGATAATGCATACGGTATAATGGGCATTGAATTTATTGCAGCCGCACAGGCATTGGATTTCAGAGAATTCATAAATGGCGAGGGTGTAGCAGCAGCTAAAGAAGTAGTAAGGAAATATGTAGAGCATCTTGATGTTGACCGTCCGTTATATAAAGATCATACCAAAATGAAAGAGATCGTAAAAAGCTGCGAGATACTTGAAGAAGTTGAAAGAAGAATCGGGTCTTTAGAATAAATTGGTATTATAGGTATATTAAGTTAACCCCTCTGAATTGAGGGGTTATTTTTTTATTATGATTTTATATCTACAATAATTATTTTATCCTTAAAGATAAAAGAAACGATTTATCCCAAATTCCAAATCATTTAATAAAGAGTGGAGAAACCATTGTTATTACATCAGCAATTTGTACGGATTGCAAAACAAAACGAGAAGAAACTTGCAATAATTGACAAGACTCTGAACAGAAAGGTGACGTATAAAAAAGCACTTATCGGTTCACTTTTATTAGAGAAGAAGTTTCAAAATTTTGACGAGGGATTTGTTGGAATTATGCTGCCAAATTCTGCCGGTTCGGTCCTTGCAATATTAGCAACATTAATGAGCGGGAGGGTTCCGGTAATGATTAACTATTCAACAGGGGCCGAGGTTAATTGTTTATTTGCCCAGAAGAAATGCGCATTCAAAACAATAATAACCTCAAAGGCGCTTTGTAAAAAGATCAACTGCAATTTTGTGGAAGGAATGATCTATCTTGAAGATATAATGAAATCGATCTCAATATTTGAAAAGGTAAAGGCTTCATTTAAATCGGGACTGCCAACAGAGAGTTTGCTTAAGAAAATCCATGGAGGCAATGAAGAAGATACACTTCTTATACTTTTTACCAGTGGAAGCGAGAAAGAGCCGAAAGCAGTTCAGTTGACACACCGCAATATCAGTTCCAACCATGAAAGTCTGGTTGGTATGTTTTCATTTACAAAGGACGATATATTTCTGGCTAATCTCCCATATTTCCATGTATTTGGGCAGACCGCAAACCTATGGGTGCCATTAGCGACAGGAATGACAATTGTAACGTATGCCAATCCACTTGATTTCAAGACGATTTGCGAAATAGCAAGAGACGAAAAAGTAACTTTAATGACAGGTACGCCGACATTTTTCTGGGGTTACTTACGGAATTCCAAGCCGGGTGATTTTAAGTCAACTCGAATACTTTTGAGCGGAGCTGACAAATGTCCTGAAGCTTTAAGAGAAGGATTTATACAAAAGCATAATAAAGTTTTACTGGAGGCATATGGTACAACGGAGACAAGTCCTGCAATTACTGTAAACACACCGCAAAACAATCGTCCTGGAAGTGTCGGTAAACCAATTGATGGCATTACAATAAGGGTGGAAAATTATGAAACGGGTGAGACATGCGTAACGGGGGAAATAGGGAAGATACTAGTAAAGGGACCAAATGTTATGAAAGGTTATTTTGATGATTTCGAACAGACATCGTTAAGCATACGTCACGGATTTTATGATACAGGGGATATGGGATACGTGGATGGAGATGGTTATTTATGGCATGTCGGAAGGTTAAAAAGGTTTTTGAAAATCGGAGGAGAGATGGTGTCTTTAATAAAAGTTGAGGATGTATTAGAAAGGCTTTTGCCACCTGATGTTGAATGTTGCATAGTTGAAGTTCCTGATGCGGTGAAAGGAGCCAAAATAGTTGCAGCGATTACGCAGGCACAGGATGAAAAGGTTCTTCTAAAAAGAATGGCGGAACATTTACCTGCTATTGCAATGCCTTCCAGATTTGTTGTAATACCCGAAATGCCAAAATCAGGAAGCGGGAAAATAGATTTCAGAGCTATAACAGATATGGTTAGGGATATAATTCAGGGAAGATAAATAAAATATAAATTTCTAATTAATAAAAAGAGAGCGGTTAAAAACAACCGCTCTCTTTTTTAATTTAGTGTAAATAAATGCTAATCAACAGCGTTTATTTCAACTCTTCTATTCTGTGCACGGCCTTCTTCTGTTTTATTTGTAGCTACCGGGTTAGCTTTGCCCATAGCTTTAGTAGATAATACAGATTTGTTAATACCTTTACCAACAAGATAATCAACTACAGCTTGTGCTCTTTTACCTGAAAGTTTTAGATTCAATGCATTGGAACCCTTATCATCGGTATATCCAACGATAACCCATTTCTGTTTAGGATTACTCTTCATTGAAGTTACAAGATTATCAAGTGTAGGATAAGCAGCTGGTAATAGATCAGCTTTACCTGAAGCGAAGTTTGCATCTCCCTTAAGGATAAGTTTTTTAACAGGAGCTTCAACTTTTACAATTGGGCAACCGTTTTTATCAACCTGAACACCCTTAGGAGTATTTGGGCATTTATCGAGATAATCAGGAACGCCATCGCCATCAGAATCCAATGGGCAGCCGGCTTTATCAACCTGAACTCCTTTAGGAGTATTTGGGCATTTATCGAGATAATCAGGAACGCCATCACCATCTGCATCAAGAGGGCAACCAGTAGCATCAACAGTTACGCCAGCAGGGGTATTTGGACATTTATCGAGATAATCAGGAACACCGTCGCCATCTGCATCAAGAGGGCATCCACTAGCATCAACAGTTACGCCTTTAGGAGTATTTGGACATTTGTCGAGATAATCTGGAACGCCATCGCCATCTGCATCAAGAGGACATCCAAAAGCGTCAACCTGAACTCCTTTAGGAGTATTCGGGCATTTATCGAGATAATCTGGAACGCCATCACCATCAGTATCTTTATTTCTACCGAAATAGAATGATATACCGGCAGTAACAGTTACCGCAGCGTCAGGTTTCGGGCCTGATTTCAGACCATCAATTAAATCTTTATTATCAATAAGCATTCCGCCAGCGACGTTTAAACTTAAGGCGTTGGACACCATAAATCTTAGACCAACTTCTCCATTATATGCACCCTGGCTAGTACTAAAACTAGTTCCTGTTACAACGTTCTTTGGAGTAAACCATAGACATGAATAACCTAAGGACAAATATGGAGAAACGACTTTACCAAGAGCATAGGTATAAGTGGCTTCCAGACCAAGATAATCAATAGCTGTACTGAATTCAGGTTTATTTGCATCCGTTCCATCGACTTTTCCGATACCACCAAACAGACCTAAACCAAAGTTACCTTTGCCTGTAGATGGGAAAAAATAATCAAGGGAACCTTTCCCGATATAATCAGTTTTGATAGTTTTATAATCATCTTTGCCTATAGTAATGCCGCCTCCCAATGAGAGGACAAAAACCTTTGACATTGGATTATAGACAGGAGCATTTTGCCCCAAGCAAATTTGAGCAGTAGAGAGTAAAAAAAGAACTGCTATTATAACAGACTTCATAAGCTTCCTTCCTTTTATGTTAAATAATAAATGAGAGAATATGTTTTTAACCACGATTTTATCGTCAATCAGTTATATTATTGAAACTGAAATCAAGATATGTGCATCCCTATAGCGAACAGTTATCATATAATAACCAAAGACTAAATTACATGCTTTTAATTTAATCAATTTGGAAATCAAATTCCTACTTTTTTGAAAATTATTTATTTTTTCAATATTCATCACACTGCGAATATTTTACTTGCATAAAACATTTTTTTGCTTTATTGAAAAATGGATTTTATTTTAATATCTTGCATTAACAAAGACTCAATTAAATATATTTGGCATTATGTTGAACATAGCATTATTTGGCCCACCGGGGGCCGGCAAAGGGACTCAATCAGAGTTTCTTATTTCAAAATATGATCTTTTTTACATTTCTACTGGAGATTTGTTAAGAAAGGAACTAACGAACAAGACAAAGTTAGGTCTTGAAGCACAAGATATAATTGCTTCAGGCGGTCTTGTACCGGATGAAATTATCGTCCAGATAATTGAGAATACAATTACCGGACATCCAGACTCCAATGGTTTTCTGTTTGACGGATTTCCCAGGACTTACATTCAAGCATACATACTTGAAGGGCTTATGCTTAAGCTTCATACGTCGTTGGATTGTTTAATAAGCCTTACTGTACCTGAAGAAATTTCCATAGCCCGTCTTACAAAGAGGGGTCGTGTATCTGCAAGGGTTGATGACAATGCAGCTGTAATAAAGAACAGATTGAAAGAATATTACGATAAAACACTTCCCGTTTTACAGTATTACAGGGATAAAGGAATCTTATACGAGATTGACGGAACTGCTGATATTGAAAAAGTTAAATTAGAAATACAGAATGTAATTAAAAATGTATTGAGTAAAAAACTATTTAACCTTGTTTTATTCGGTTATCCGGGATCGGGCAGGAGTTCACAGGGGAAAGCATTAGCCGAGAAATTCGGACTTGAATTCGTTACAACCGGAGAGATGCTGGATAAGGAAATAAAGAACCGATCCGGAGCGGGTAAAAAGATAGAAGAACTTTATGCCCAGAGCCAATTTGTGCCCGATGAAATAGTTGTTCAGCTAATTGAGAAAAAGCTAGAGAACTCAAAAGATGCAAAAGGATTTATATTTAAAGGATTTCCGCGTACATTAGTTCAGTCATATATTCTAGATGGATTGTTAAAAAAATACGACTCATCAATATCTATGGTAATAGAGTTTGAGGTTCCTACACTTGAACTTATTCAGCGTCTTGATCAAAGAAGCCACACTAAAAAGTGCAAGCCATATGACACAAGCACTTCAAAAATAATACAGCGCATGAATCTACATGAAAAAAAGACAATACCTGTAATAGAAAGGTATGATCAACTGCATAGTGTCACAAAGATTGATGGTGTAGGAACATTTGAAGAGGTATTTTCCCGGTTATCAGGAGAAGTTGAAAAAGGGATAAAACATATAAGGTAACCTAGTGTTTAGAATAAAACCTCCGGCGGTTATAAAACCACGGAGGTTTTTTAATGTCAGAATTGAATTCCAATACCAAACTTTAGAGCTAGATCAGGGAAACCGAAGACAAGCACTCCAACGTCCACATAATTAAACACATTATATTCACGAGACAAAGCAAACCCGCTTGGAAGAGGCATGCTAAGCATATCATGCATAGACTTAGCCTGGTCTTTATCAAAGATACCTTCAACGATAGCATCACCGAATAAAACGCCACCGGATATTTTGTAATAAGAATTCTGGTAATGAGTCTGATCTTTGAAGAGCTGCAAAAGTAACCCGTCAAAGTCAAGATATAAAAGTCTCAGAGGGAGGTAGGCCCAATTCCAGCCGATAAGTTCATCAGGCATCCTGAAACTAGCGCCTAATTTAAGTCCGGCCGTAAGATTTTTACCTATTTTGTATTTATCGAACTGGAATGAGTATTCATCCATATACTTAACAAAATTCAGGGCCACTGTATGTTCACCTAATTTTGCATCAAGTCCAACCGTAAGAGAAGAAGGAAAAATAAAAGTAGTCTGCTGTGAGAAATAATTATTAGTCCTGCCTGTAAGGTTAGGCCTTGAGATTTTCAGGGAGTCGATTAAAATATCGAGTGGGTCATTTTTGTCCCCCATTATTTTGCCAGTAAAGAATTTCGGCTGATAACTTTCCATATAAGCATTATTATCGGTAAGGACGAATTTAGGGACATAATCATAGGATAGGATGAAATTAAATTTTGAAAGTTGAGGTATCCACCCTCCAGGGTTATATACAAATCCGAACCTAAATCCGATGCCTGAATTACTGGCACTATTAGCAGCTCTTATGAAAAAATTATTAGTTTCACCATTAGCCCAATCGATATTAGGATCATTGGGGTCATTAAAATGGTGTTCTTCGCTTCCATAAAGAACAATCATTCCATCAAAAGTTTCATTCATATAAATATTCTGATCGACATCATATTTATTAATAGAGAAGCCGCCGATTAGTTTACCTGCTTCATTATCAAACAATTCACCGCCAGCTCCAAATGTAAGCTCTCTCATTTTAAAGGAAAAATTATTATCAATCGATGGATTCAGGAGGATATCAATATTTATGTTATTATCGCCTACTTTTTTAACCGAAGTTAATTTTGTACTAATCCCACTTCCACTAAGGTTCAGGAGGATATCGGAAGGATAATTGAGGCCCATTCCGATAACCAGATTTTTGAATATAGGAATGGCAACGGCAAACGTACCCAGTTGTCCGCCATTAGCAATATCGGATTGATTAACTGTTGTGTTTTTCCTGTAGTTTGTTTGTTTAAATATAAATGTTGAAGTATCCTTAATAAACGTATCAGTTGCACTTTTAATTTTATCATCTAGCTGGCTGGAAAGATCAACCCCCATCTTGAATTTTGAGTCAAAAAAGATGTAAGGTTTTTTAATTAGAGCAAGTTCAGCGGGGTTGCTAAAGATACTTGCGGCCCCAGTGCTTAAACCCGGAGAGATAACTCTGCCGAAAGAACCAGAACCGGACCCTCCATCAAGCGAATTAAAATTGAAATTAAACTTTACATTCATACTTCCGCCGTTCCAATATTCCATTGTCGGAGTATCAGATTTCTGGCCGAAAGTGAAATTACAGAATATGAATGTTAAAAATAATAATGTTATTTGTATGTTTTTATTCATGTTAAAGCCTAAAAAGAAAAACCTAATGAAAAACGTTGTGTATTAGCCAGATTCTCGATCATATACGAATAATCCACGAGTAAGCTTAAATCGAAGACCTGTTTAAGGTCGAGTCCGAGCCCAAACATATATTTCTCATTACTTTCAACACCCGGATAATGCTGGAAACCAGTTCGGAGAAATATTACATTTACCAATTTTGCTTCAATACCGCTGCTTAATTTACTAGACACATCTTTATAGACGGAAGGTGAAAAGTCAACATTAAATGTAATATTGTCGATCAAGTGCAGAGAAGTTCCCAAGGAAACTTCAGTAGGTATTAATTCGCTGTAGGAACCTTTAGCTTGTTTAGCTGTATTATCTACACGGCTATTCCAGTATATAGGGGAATAAATATCTTTCACCATAAGGCCAAACTGAACCTGTTGATTTAGCCGGTACAAAAGACCAAGATCAAGACCGAAACCTGAACCGCTACCTTTGACCTGATCTGAAATACCTTCCTGAATTTCATCTTGTTCAAAAACCTGGAATTCAGAAGGGTCGAGAGAATTTTTTCCAAAAGAAGAGTACCTGTATTTGAGATTCACGCCAGCCGAGAAATCTTTTAGAAAAGATATAGCATACCCAGCCTGGAAGGTCATTTCAGCCATAGCTTTATCGCCGGAGTAAATTAGCCCGAGTCCAAGGCCCTGATCAGCAGAGAGCGGCATACCAAATGCCAGGAAATGATATTGAATCAAATTAAGCTGGTTAGTAAAAGAAAATGCAGCCTGTTTGGATTGGAGAGAAACGAGCCCTGCGGGATTCCACATCAGAGCATTTATATCATTAGCCAAGCCAGTAAATGCGCCACCCATACCCATTGGTCTAGATCCAAAGCCAATATCGACGAAAGAGGCCGAAATTCCGGAGCTGCCCTGAGGTAAGCCATTTAAAGAAAAGACTGCAACAATTATTGGTATTAAATATTTTATTTTCATATTCTTCTCAAACTTTCTATTTAATCAAAACAACCTGTTTAAGTTCAGACACATCACCAGTAACATCTTTGGCAGTAATCTGAATAATATATCTTCCGTTATTAGCGATAAGACCATTATTAGTTTTACCATCCCATTCAATCTGTGCCAAACCCTTCCGCCCGCCATAGACTCCCGGATTTTGAGGAGAGCTGTCGAGAATAGTACGGACAAGTTCACCTCTTATATTGAAAATCTTAATAGTTACAACAGCAGGCGGAGTAGTAGTTGAAAGGAAATATCCAATTTTTACAGGAGCCACCTGAGGAGAGAATGGAGACGGTAGAACAGATAAATATTTCAGCCCTAACGGTTCGTTGACTGAAAGAATAGCATATTGACCAAAGTGGTACATTACGCTTGTAGAAATGCTGTTACCGGAACCAGCAGCAGAAGGTTTAAGAAACCATCTGCTTTTAGAATAGTCATAATTTGCTATTGATTTTGCTCCTTCAAAGAACTTTAGAGAATTATCAAGAGGCAATTCAAGCTCAGCAGGTTTAATAAGTGAATCGCCGGGAAGTCCTAAATCAGAATTATAAACTATCTGATATTGTTTATCTGACACATCAAAAGTTGTCGATTGATCCAAAGGTGCGAACGTTTTTTTACCCGGTCCGAACTGAGGTTTTGAAAGAGTAATATTTATAATATTATTAACAGAACCTGATTTTATATTAAGGTTCATTCCCGTTTTATCTGTCAGGATAATATTTGTAGCTGAATCAATTGTGGCAAAAACAGAAAGTTCGTTACTTCCCTTGAATTGAGTAACCTGGTCCTGAGCAGTTATATTTACAATACCAATATAGGTTGAATCAACCGGGGTAAAGAATCCGTTCTGAGAAATAGTCCCTGATTGAGGTGGCACAATAGACCATTTAATAGAATTACCAAGAAACACGCTCTTTTTTGAAGTATCAACGGCTGTATAGGTGAACTGAATTCCTTTCGATTTATTACTTAAAGAAGTAGTTGGCGAATTAACATTTATCTGTTTCAAGACAGGGTTAGATATTGAGAAATTGAATGTATTAGTCAGTATAACGCCATTAAGACTTCCAGTAACGACTAAATTATAGGTACCTTCTTTTAGGGTGACAAGATTTGCGGTCGTATCAGACGGAAAAGTAAATTTACCGGCTGATGAATCACTGATCTGCCACGAAAGGCGGCCGGCATGGTTATTCCCTGTAAATTGTTCAGCCAGGTTTTTATTTATGCCATCTCTAATAGTAAGACTAAAATTGATAATGTCTCCTTTCCTTAAGGATGCATTGCCCAAATCAGGAATTACACTTAAGGAAGACAAAATTCCTTCGGCAGTAGGAGCAACTGTATATGAATTCGATTTATATTTAATGTTACTGGAATTATCAGTGATGATGATATAATAAGTTATACTATCCCGACTATTAAGGGGGGGAATAATTCCGGTAAAGCAGGAATCCAAAGTCATTGCTGATTGTACAAAGGATAAAGAACTTTGTTGTTTATAAAACAAAACTCCAGTTGCATTTAATGGTCTTACATTAAAATATGCTTTAATGTAGTTAGGTTTAATCGGACTGATTTCAGTTACAGCAGAATGCGAGTATGGTAAATTTATAGTTTTATTTATTTTAGATGTATCAGCGGGAAGAACAATTGTGAGCGAGCTGTCATCTGGTATCAGGAGATTTTGTTTTACGAGGGACAGTTTATACGTACCTGCAGAAAGCGATGAGCCTGAAATATATTTTCCGTCAGTTCCAGTAACAGCTTCAACGATCTGGCCATCAGGATAGCTCATTGAAATTTTAATGCCTGATACAATATTTACTTTATCAGAAAAAGTAAGAGAAATTTGTCCGCTTGGCAAAACAAACCGAGGGATATTAATAATATTTCCGGTTGATGTCCCTGGAATGGGAATTATTTTGCTTTGGGGAGAAAGACCGGTTTTAGTAATATTTATCTGATATATTGTGGTATCTGTTGACAGGGGTTTAATCTGTGCGTTTTCAAAAGAAAAATTACCATTGGCATCGGTAGTATCAGTGAGAACAGAAGATGAAATGGCAGTAACGATTACATTAGGAACGCCCACATAATTATAAACAACACTGCCAACTAGTTTAACAAAAGAAGCTTTCAATATAAGCGAAGAAATAGATTTAATTTCTCCGATATTGAGATGGAACAAAGAAGAATCAGGTGCGAATCCAACTTTAGATACTTTTATTTGGTATGATCCTGAATCAATATTTGAAATTAAGAATGTTCCGTCCGAAAGAGTTTTGCCATTATAGGACTGCCCGGAACTAAGGTTTCTAAGGACAATATTTGCATCAGGAGAGGGAGAAGAAACTGAATTAACCAGCTGATTTATAAGTCCTGATGCAGATCCTGTGTTTTTTGCTAAAATAAAGAATTTATTTAAAGTCACTCCATTTGTAACATTTGCTATAGCTGAATCTGGTATGACAGAAAAACCATCTTTAGATAATTTAACAATATAAGAAGCTGAGGCGAGGTCAGTAAACTGATAAATGCCATTATTATCTGTTGTCCCTGATATAAAAAGGCTATCAGAATAATTAATTACTGTGGCAGTGACTCCCGGAACAGGATTGCCGGAGTTATCCAAGGCTGTTACAAGAATATTTCCAACACTTGAGGTACACTGGAAATTTATAGTTGTAGAATCGGTTGAACTAAGAGAGAACTGTTGAGAGGAAAGAGGGCTAAAGGAAAATCCTGACTTTACTGGTGTTATTTGATAAGAGCCAGCTGGTAAAAAGCCGAACTGATAACTGCCATTGCTGGATGAGGAGACATTTCTGGATTCCAGTGTAGAAAGGTTTTTAAGAATTATCAGAGCTGAAGGAGTGCCTACGGTACCTTTAATAAAGGAATTATTAAAAGTCACTCCAACATTCACCGGTCCAACAACAGTTTGCGAAGCAGGGATATTTACATTAGCAAGAGTATCATTTACATAACCTTCCTTGAAGATCTGAGTAATAATAGAATACGTAGTATTGGATCCGACATTTATAAATTCAAAATAACCATTCAGATCAGTTGATGTCTGATAATTACTTTTTTGAACTGAAACAGCTGTTAATGGAACTGAAAATGGGGGCGGATTATTAAACTGATTTCGGACATAACCCTTTATAGTTCCGTTATTCAGATTAAGCACGATCGGAACATTGACACTATCAATTAAGGTAATTCCAGAATCACTAAAAGTTGAATATCCGCTTTTAGAACAAAGCAGGTTATAATTACCCTTAGCTATGTTTATAAATGCAAAAGTACCGTCATTACCAGAAACAGTACTAGCAGAACCGACGAGTCCAGAAATATTTACCTGTGCCTGAAGGAGAGGATTACCCGAATTATCCTTAACAACGCCAGTAATTTTACTTTTATTCAGAGAGAAGTCATTAATACTTGCAACAGAACCAGGGTTAGTTTGGGTAATAGAAACTGTAATTTGTTGTGAACTTGAATATCCTGATTTGGTGCCAGTGACAACAAAATCCCCCACATCAAGAGAAGCGATCAAATAGTAACCATTGTTATCTGTAATTGCTGAAAAGATATTATTAGATTTATCTTTAGCGTTTATGCTTGCCTGAGGAACTACATTTTTATTTTCATCAGTAACAATTCCTGAAATTTTTCCGATGAGTTTTTTGAGGGAAGCATTGACAGATTTTGATTCTCCATCAAGGATTTTAAAATTGGAGATCAAGGTATCTGAATATCCTGTTTTGGAGATTGAAATATTGTAAAGATCTCCAAGCAATTTAGAAAAAATAAAATCACCTGTAGAAGAAGTTGTACTTGAAGCTCCTCCACTTTGCGAAGTGAGGTTAACCAGAACACCTGAGACAGGTACTCCATAGTTATCGATAACATTACCGGTAAGAAGTGCAAAGTTTTCAACAAGAGTAAAATTAACGGTAGTGAGATTATCTCCAATATTTATTTGAAGTGTTATATTGTCGCTAGTATATCCTCGCTTAACGGCAACAATTTTATATACTCCTGCAGATACACCAAGGTTGTAATTCCCGTTTACATCAGTTAAAGTGCTATCGAGAATACTTCCAGACTGACTATTGGTCAAATAGACTTTAACCTGATTAAGGGGAACCTGAAGATTACTTAATACTTGTCCTGAGAAGGAAGAGGGATTAGGAGAAATAGGATAATCGTTATTAAAAGTAGAACCAAGGGCGAGGGTTCCAGAGACAATAGATTTAGAGATATAACCTGCTTTGCTGACCTGAACATTATAACTTTTACCGGCCTCAACAGTTATAGAGAATAAACCATTTATATCACTTATAGATCCCGCAGTATTTGAAGGGTCATTAACGTCGGTGACGGTAATCTGGGCATTATTGATGAGATTAGATCCACTTTTTACCAAACCTGTTACATAAGCGGGATTCTGAATAACGTTAAAATTATTATTCTGGCTAGTTTGTCCAGAACCAATTGTAATAACCAGGTCTGGAGATTGTACGAACCCTTGTTTGGCCGCATGAATATTCCACTGTCCTGATTGCAGATTAAGGTTATAATCACCTGTTTGGGACGTATTAGTATTGACAGAAGAATTTCCATTAATTGCAGTTACGACTGCATTATAAAGAGGCTGTCCAATGCTTAAAACTTTACCGGACACAACACCGGCATTTGGAATAAGTTGGAAGTTAATGCCTGAAAGATTTTGACCGGGATTAAGATTTATGAGGGATGGCTGAGGAGAAACATAGCCCTGTTTAACGGCATTGAGTGAAAAAGAACCAGCGGGTAAACTAAGTGAATAACTTCCGCTTGAGAGAGAATTAATTGAAGCCAAATTCTGAACGCTCACAGCAGCTCCCTCAATTGGCTGACCATTAGGATCGGTAACAAAACCCGAGACCGAGCTTGGGTTAGGTGAAAGATTAAAATTGATTCCAGAAATAGTTTGCGCTATACTAAGTGTTAATTGAACAGGGCTGCCAGATGAGAAGCCCGATTGAGATGCATTGATTGAATATGAGCCGTTTTTAAGACTAAGTGTATATTGACCGGCGGAATTAGAAGTAGTAGTAACCGGTTGTCCTGCACTCGGAGAAGCAGTAATAGTTACGCCCGCGAAAGGAACTGAAGTAGATTGTCCCTGTGCGTTTGTAGTTAACTTATAAATAAAGCCAGTTACCTGATTGGCACGTGGAATTAATTGAAGGTTTTGATTAGTTATATTGTCACCCGGGGCAAGATTAAACACTTTAGAAGGCGGACTAATAAAGCCATCTTTAGTAACATCAATTGTCCATTGGCCGGATGAGAGGTTAAAGGAAAAATTTCCAGAACCATCGCTGTTAGATTGTTGAGTGACTGAACCTTTTGCGGCAGTGAGGCTAGCCAACTGAACCGGTTCGTTGTTATCATTTAACACTTTGCCGGATACACTCGAATTGTCAAATACTAAGGTGAATGGAGGCAGCACAACCTGTCCTGAATCTGCTGAAAAACTGACAACAGAGGGACTCAGATAACCCGGTTTATCGGTAGTAGCGGAATAATTTCCTTTAGGAAGCACCAGGCTATAGGTCCCAGCAGAAGAAGTGGCTTTTGAAATAACACTGCTGTTAAAAAGATTTGTAAAATTTACATTTGCACCTGAGACGGGGTTATTGGACTGATCCTTCACAGATCCGCCAACAGTAACAGGATATGTTTTTAAATAAAGAGAGAATTCGACAATATTCTGAATAGGTACAATTTGAATTGTAAAGGTGGAATCAAAATGTCCTGGCTTCTGCACCGTAAAATGGTAAACATCAGCCGGAAGAGAATCGGTATAAGAAGATGAGTTGGTGACAAAATACGGAACGGACGGCGAATAACCGCCAGTAGTTGAAGTTACCTGATACCGGTAATTCATGAGTTGGGAGGTATCTTCAGCGGCATAAACATGAATTCTGTACTTACCCATAGGAACATTATAATTAAATAAACGAGTAGAGCTCACGGATCCGCTGCCCGAGCTAGAATTAGGCACTACAAACCAGGAATATTTCCCCTGCAGCAGATTTGTTTTAGCAGGAAAGTCAATCATGGTATTTGTAGTTGAAGTAGACCAAATAGGGATATCAATCTCCTGGTTATTGCCTGCAAACTGGGTTACTCTATTAAACAAATGGAAAGTATAGGTATTAGCATTAGTTACCTGATCCCATTGAAATCTGATAACCGGTGTTGCAGAAAATACTGATTTATCAGGGGGCGCAATCAAATTTGGAGGGGATATTACATTAGAGGACTGAAGAGTAAAAGAGACTGCACCACCAAATACAGAACTGGCAAATGAGATATCAGTCGGGTCATAAAGGTTTAATATAGTGTAATTATATTCGCTATCAGGGAAAAGTGGGATGGCAGTTTGGGTAAAAGGAGAATAAGGGCTAATTTGACCATATGTAGCAGAAGTTCCAGTTGTTATATAATCCCAGACGATATTAAGATTAGTAACAGAAATATTGTTATTACTGTCGGTAGAAACGACAAATGGTGTACTTGAACATATCACCCAGTAAGCCGAGACCCCTGGGATGGGATTCCACTGGAAGACTGGAGTTGAGTTAGTAACAACTCCTCTAGGAGCAACTGCAAAAGGGGCAACAGTAGACTGGACAACAAATTGTATTTCGTTAGAGTAGTCAATCGTTTTATTACTTTGATAGTCATTTTGGATATTGGAAAGAGTCGATTGTGTTGAATTAGTTATAACGGCATAGTATCTTCCAGTAGAGAGATTCAGAGGCGCATTACCAGGGATAAAACCCGATCTTGAACCAGATACATTTATTTGTACAAGGTTATAATTTCCCGGCGAAGTACCAATTTTTAGATAAACATTTGACTGAGAGAAATATTTATTATTCCAAGTAAGCACGACGCTATCAGCAGGATTAAAGAAAACCTTAGTTACCGTATATGTTTTTGGGGGTTCATATCCATTGGGTACGTTTAAAGTAAACGTTTGAGCAAAAGAATTCAATGTAAATAATAAGCTGAGGAAAAGGAGACCTCTAAATATTTTCATAAAAAATCATTGTTTGTTTGACGGATTTAGATTAAGAACGCCGATAAAGGAAACAACATCTGAATGTATATGCGTAATACAGGAAAAGGAATCAAGGACATATTAAGTTTAAATAATTCTTTAAATATAAAAAAGAAAAAACAATATATATATTTGCGGTGCTAAGCTTTTTTTAATAAACATTATTTGTTATTTTAATTCATAACATAATATTTCTGAGCTAAAACAATGCATTCCTATACAAAAACCAACATAATTTGTTATATATTTTTATTATTGAGCATTTCAGTTTATCCACAGGGTTCATGGTCCCCCGCAGGAGCAGATCTTTCATTTCCAAGGACATTGCTTAAAAGCTCAAATGTTGAAACAGTTAGAAATACGCTTTCAAATTCCGGTATTATAGATTTGTACTCGGCTATATATGCAGATGCTAACGCAACAATCCCGGGAGGTTCGACAGATGTTGAAAGAGCGACTAAAAGCCATATTGCCAAAGATATAGCATTTGTAATTTTAATGAATAAAAAATATGACAGCGGGAATATAATAGATTTGCCTTCTGACGAATCAACAGCATTGCAGAACAAAGTAATTCCCTTATTACAGTCATTTGAAACCAATGTTGACAGAATAACCACCAGCAATTTAGGAGCCTATGACACGTGGCAATGGAGAAGCAAAGAGCTTATAGATTATTCTACAGCATATGACTTATTAAAAGGTGCCGGACTTGGGGATGATGTACTATCAACATCGAAAAGCCAGATACAGACTTTTGCAGGGAATTTATATATTGAAGCAACCAGAGCATTTTATTTGTCATTTACTTTTTTTAATCAAGTGTTTAACAATCATGCTTTAATGACAGCTTCAGCCTTAGGTTTTGCCGCAGTAGTGCTAAATGATGCGACAAGTGCCGATGTAAATTATCAACCAACGAGCTGGATTGGTGCAGCGATGGTAAACATAGAGAATGTTTTATTTATTAGTCCCAAGAGACAGAGCCAACCAAATGTATTGTCAGGATATTATGAAGGTCCAGGATATTTTCGCTATGCTTTTTTGAATTGTCTTCCATTTTTCAGAGCGATGGGAAATATTCTTCCTGACGGTACATTACCATATACATACAGTTCGACCGTAAACAGATCAATTGAAAACCCTTATTATGACCCGCGCTATGTTTATTTATACGACTGGATTGCAAAAACCAGAATGCCTGATGGCCGAATGATTGCCAGTGAAGACACATATATAAATGAGTGCTTTCCTGAATTAGTTTTAACTGATAATACCAAATATAATTGGACAAATGCATACAGTAACTATGGCGGTTCATTGCTTGTTCAATTAGAAGATAGCAGGACGGAATTGTGGGCAAATTATATAGCGGCAAATCCCCAACCATGTACATTTACGGATACACTTTTTCAATCATTACCATCGAGCGGAGATCTAATATTCAGAAATTCTTATGATTCAACCGGGACATACATGCACATAACTGCCAAGAATGGAACTTCCAGAATTAATTCATTAGGGCATAACCAGGCAGATGTTTCAAGTTTCATGATTTATAAAAATGGTGCAATACTTGCATTGGATCCCGGTTATATAAATTACGATAATAGAAACATGGTAGGAACTGCAACCGAACATAATATGATACTAGTTGACGGTGGTGGACCTTCAATTGGTACTGTTGGCGCAGCAAATGATGCCGATGGGTTTATCGAGAACACATTTAATACTACAAAGCTTGGATATGGAGAGGCAAGGACAAACTATTTAAGTGTAGATATAAACAGGAAATTTTTATTCGTAAGGAACAAATATTTTATTGATGCTGATTTTATTTCCGGTTCTGCGAGCCATAATTATACTTATCAACTTCACGGACATGGATTAAATGGATATTTGCCTTCAGATTCCGGCAGTTTCACAAATAATCTTGTAAATGAAGAAGGTACATGGTCAATAGGAAACGAATCGTTATTAGCTCATATCACGGCAAATGGGGGAATGTCAGATTTCCAAACACCAGATAAAGTCCATGAAGTGGATTATGGAGTTCCCGGAACTCATACTGCAGTATATGCAGACAAAAATGGTGTTCAAAATACAGAGTTCCTTGCGGCTTTATATCCATATGAAACTACAGCTCCTGTTATAACTACACTGAGCGGCTCTCCTTTTACTGCTATTAAAGTAGCTGACGGCTCTTATACTGACCTGGCGTTTACCCAGGAAGGAACAAGCGGTTCTACGCTAAGCAGTACAATAAGCGGTATTTCAGATGATCTTACTTCAGATGCCTCTGTTACATTATACTCATTACAGGGAGTAGATTTTGATCAAGCGTTTATAAAGAATGGAACGGGGTTATTCGATGCATCCACCCAAATCATTAATTCAAACAACAGGATGGACATTTCATTACAAGCTACAAGTGCAAGCACTTTTACAGGTTATGTGAGTGCTGCCGGAACCGTTGAATTTTATATTGGGAATACAGTAGTTGGTGTTACCGGTAATAATATTAATAATTATTATATGGGAGCATTGCCAGGCTATTTGGACATAGAATTTTTAGGTGCATCTAATTTTAACATAGAAAAGATTTCGTCCGTGGTAACTACATCTACCGCTATTCCACAGAAATATTCCTTAGAGCAGAATTATCCAAACCCATTCAATCCATCGACAGTAATAAAATATTCTCTGCCATATAGCAGCAATTTAAAAATAACGCTCTATAATGAATTAGGGGAGAAGGTAAGAGAAATAGAAAATGGATTTAAGAATGCGGGTGTTTATAATATAAACTTTAATGCAACAGGTCTTTCAAGCGGAATTTATTATTACACTATAAAGGCGAATTCATCGGATGGGAAACAAAATTTTATGACAACTAAGAAGATGGTTCTTCTACATTGACGAATTAAAATCCAATCGTGTATTTAAGGCTCCGGAGTCTGAATTGACTCCGGAGTTTTTTTATTGCCGAAGTTATTGCATGGTTTTGAAGATATTAAACAGATAAATTTAATAATAATGATGAAATTTCAATCTAAAGAAGTTATAAAGAACAATAGGTTAACCGAGATTATTAGTAAGTACTGGATAATTATCTTCATATTTATTTTTCTACCTATCAGTTATTTAATATATGGTCACGCGAAATTATTTGACGATAATTACATTTATCTCCAATATGCCAAACATTTTATTGAACATGGTGAATTGTCATTCAATGCGGGTCAAAAGAGCTATGGGTTTACAAGTCCTTTCTGGCAAATTTTATACATAATAGTATATTATTTTATCCGATCGGAATACATTGCGCCTGTATTAAGTTTAACATTTGCAGTTTTGACGATACTTCTCTGCTATTATCTGCTTAAGGATTACCTTAAGAGATGGTTTTTATTATTTCCCGTTATACTGATCATTTCATTTGACCCGATATTTATAAAACACATGTATAATGGTATGGAGACATCACTTGTCTTTTTTCTATCTTACATAATAATAGCCGGAATAATACTTACCGAAAAAATTAAGAGTGAGTCATTGACCGGAATAATATTCGGATCTTTTTTGCTTGTAAGACCCGAGAGTGCGATTTTATCATTATTTGCCGCAATTTATCTTGTCTTGAAAGGAAAATTAAAACTCAATGGAATAATAAAAATAGTTTCATCTGCTGCAGCAGTCTGTCTGCCATGGATAGTTTTTACTTATTTTTATTATGGCAGGATACTACCGGACACTTTTGGAGCCAAAGGGGCAGATTATCCTCTTGGTAAAAGTTTTTTTGAGAATATTTTTGATATAATAAAGATTTTCGGGGGAAATTATATATTCCTAATAATAATATTTTTGTTTTCAATAAAGAAAGCGACCATATTTATAAAAAAGGACAGGGCAAAATATTTTTTAACCATATTAATTTTAATAATTTATTCTTTGTTTTATGCAATTGTAATAAGCGGAGGAAATGTATTTTCCAGATATTTATGTATAACTTCACCTGTAATCATTTTATTATTTATTCATTTTAGCTATGATTCCGAAAAAGATTTAAAGAGACAAATAATAACATACTATTCGGCAGCAATATTACTTCTAGCAACATCGGTATTTTATTCCAGGATTGACAAGCAGCTTGTTGAGAACTCCAAAGTAATACAGGACTCTGTACTTCATTGGGTTTTAACAAATACGCCTGATGAGAGTTATATTGGCTATGCTACAATAGGTGAACTTGGTTATTATAGTCAAAGGAGGATATTCGATCCACAAGGATTAATTAACCGAGAAATAAGCAGTTATTATAATTCGGATAAAATTGAAGATTATTATTTGTTAAAACGACCTGATTACCTAATATCAATTCCAGAAGTTACCGTTAATAAGATAAGAGAACACGCTAGGGTAGAATTAAAAAAAGAATTTGTTTTTGATTTCAGGTACCTATTAAGGCATATTTACAGCTCCCACTCCACAATCGATACTTTAAGAATTTATAAAGTTGAGTACAGGTAAAAACTACATCACATGATTGTATTTCCAGATTATAAGAACCATAGGTTCCCCTTCATGATCATATAATCCAGAGCGATAAAATTCATCTTTTTTCTCTAGCACCAACGGATCTGAAAAGACATTATATTTATGGCTAAGGTAAGGGAAAGAAAATGATTTATAATTTCCTGATACTATATCCTTTTTACCCGGAAAAGCATGCTGAACAATATAACCAGTGTTGTTTTGAATAAGATAGTTATTCAGATTTTTATCTCTTAAAACCTCCTGGTAATTGAATGAATTAACCAGTCCATCGAGATTTATAACTTCTCTGCCGCTAAAGAAAGCAAAATGGCCAGCATCTTTCATTGCAAAAATCTCATTACCAGATGTATTATTTTTTGTCCAGATAGCAGCATCATAAACGATTTCAGTCCAGCCTTTTGGGAAGTTTTTATATGAGTTCGATCTTAAAGCGATAAGCCCAAAAGTCAGAATCAAAATGGAAGAGGCAAAGATGAATCCCAGGCGCGGCAACTTATCAATTAATAAATTGACTGGTTCTACCATTATGAGGATTGCCGTTGCAGGATATAGTGCGAAGTGCCATTCAAACAGTCCCCACCTCATAAAAAAGGCACTATGAACAGAATGCATGAAGACGGTTAAACAAAGCAGAGCGACAATAAGCCTGAAATGATTTTGTAATTCAGAGGGTTCATTAGTCAAATTGCGTTTTCTCCAATAAAACGAAAGGTAAACTATCGCCATAGGATAAACAAGCATGTAGGGTTTATTTAGATATTTCAAATTTTCTGAGACCGACTTAAAAGAAGAACTTATACCGGATTTCAGCATACCACTAACAGGAATAATATGCCCAAAGACCAACTGATTATATAACAGATAAGGGCAAACAATAATGACAGTTCCAGTGACAAAACAAATAACTAATTGGGCATTTAGGCGGGCTTTGATTTTATGGTCAGCAATTGCCATTAATATCAGAGCCGGAACAATAAAGACAAAATCGAGTCGGCTAAGAATACAAAAACCGGCAATAATGCCAGCTACAGACCATTGCCATAATTTATTAATAGAAATAGTGTAATGGATGAAAAATGCTATCATAAAGAAGAAAAGAGCCGTTTCGAGTCCATTTGTAAATTTAATTATTATCAAATACAGGAATAATGCTGCTGATATTAATGCTGTATTATTTTTCCAATAAGTACGGATTGCATTAAAGATTAGAAATGCAGCCGAAACCTGAAGAATTGTCTGCAATAGAAATATTAATCTAAAGATTATTTCACGAGTAACGCCCAAACGTTCGAGCAGAAAGAGAGGTGTAATAATAAGAAGCCATAGGGGATGAACTCCATTCGTTTGATGGATTGAGTCAAATGACATTCCCCTTCCCAAAGCAATGTTTTCTGCAATTTTGAAATAATACGAAGCATCATCCGGAACAATATTAACAAGTTTTGCCATATTAATTGAATAATAGAGGTAGAACCGCACAGCTGCGATAAGAAACAAGAATAAGGAAAAAAGGAGAATATTTTTATTTTTCATAATGTATTTAATTTCTCGGCTGCACAAAAATACAATTATTAATAATGTGCAAGAAACCAGTATGATAAAATGATACTAATTAATTAGGGGATTCCCTTAGGAATGGAAGAAAACTTACTGATACGCTATTTTTTACATTCAATTGATACCGCGTCATCTGTAATTTCCATAAGAAATTTTTACTAACTAATCAGATGAAATAATTAATTTCAAACCTGTGATTCTACTGGATTTTATTCAATACTTTTATCAAATTAAAAGAGAAATTTCAGTGCCCTTGAGAAACTTGTGATTCTAATAACTATGGAATGTGAAAACATGAAATTTGCCTTACTTTTTGTATTACTTTTTAGTGTAACGATTGCTTCTTATGCACAGGAAAAGACAGAAAATTCATCTTCGACAACAATAGCGCAAAGCAGAGCTTCGGAGAATTACGCAAAAGATGAAGCTACTGACAATAATTCAAATGCGCTAACTGAGCAAATTTCTATTAATTATTTTCATATAGATAAATCTAACAGGTCGTTGTGGAACGGAAAGCACTGGAATCAATCTGACTTCCCACTGAAAGTTTATGTAATAGAATCCGATTCCAAGAAAATTAAGGACATCTATAAAAAATATATTGATTATGCATTTCAGATATGGGGGAAGGCAGACAGCAGGATTCAGTTCAAATATGTTTCAAATATTTCAGATGCTAACATAACTTTTAATTTTGAAGATGACCTAATGAAGAAGTACAAAGAAAGTTATCTGGGGCTTACAGATTATTCATTTTCAAACAACAACAAAATCAGAAAGTCGACAATCGAGATAGGTTTAAAGAAGTCAGGAGGAGAAAGATTATCAGACGGCGAAGTTAAAGCAACGATAATACACGAACTAGGACATGCGATCGGTCTGGGACATAGTGACAACGAGACTGATATAATGTATCCATATATTAACCCGGAATCCTCTTCAAGCATGAATTTCAGAGATCTATCGACCGGGGACGTGGATGCCATTAAATCGGCAGTTGATCTGGGTTTTAAAGATAAATTCATTCAAAGATAAAAAAACATTTAATCATTTCAGTTAAAAACCGTTTACCAATAAACGGTTTTTCTTTAAATAATCCATTTGAGTCATTGCTTTTCACAATTATTATAAATAGGTTTTTATATGGTTACTAATTAATTATGCAATAATTGTTATCAACAAACAACCTCAAGGAGTATTATATGAAGAGCTTTCTATCCTATTCCGTATTTCCTCTATTAATATTATTAGTTTTGACTATTGGCGGATGCAAGCCGGCAATAACAAACACTACTGAGCCAAACACAGATCCATTAAAGTTAGTCAATGCTACCGGGCAGATCAGTGGACGTCTCATCAATAATTTCACAAATTCTCCTATAGCAGGGGCAATAGTAACCATCTCTTACAACAGTCAAAACGCAAAAGTTGTTACAGATGAAACAGGTCATTTTATATTCAGCGGAATTCCAATCACAGAATATCAAGGTGAGAGTGGAAGTTTAGTTTCATCAGGCAGTTATCCTGTAACTTTCTCGCTTGCAGACATAAACAAGAAGCAAACGGATACCACAAAGAAGTACAGAGACTATTATTATCAGACAGTTGATGTAAAATTTACTTCAGTTGATACATTAATGATAACTAACATGGTAGCATCAATCGACATGATGATTAATTACTGCAACACAACCATTAATGGAATCGTAGTTGACAATACCAACGCACCAGCAGCGAATGCAATTGTTTATTTATACGATCAGTCAATATCAAATGCATTAATTGCACAAACAGTAACAGATGCAAACGGCAAGTATACATTCAATAAAGTAGATAACGGAATAATAATTTATATGAAAGCAAAAAGTGCAGATGGATTAATGCAGGCGGCGCTTAATGCTTCATATATGTTAGATCCAAGGATAACTGTTTACAATTTCAGGAATGAAGTCGCCAGTGAAAGATTGGTACTCAATTCTGCCGACAATAATCATCCATATGTTGTTTCAGTAAGCCCCGAATATAATTCAGATATTCAGTTTTCAAACAATTTCGGTATAGTTTACAATTTTTCAGAACCTATATTGCAAAACCAATATACACGAACCGGAATGCCTAAGGGACTGAGCTCAATGATTGATGATATAACGTTCACATATGACGGATTAAAGAAAACAGCGGGAGATGTCGGTTTAAGGTTAACATGGAACCCATCATTTACAATTTTAACAATATTCCCTACTGATGTACTTACAACAGGCCGATACACATTGGACTTTACTAAAGTGCTAGCGAAGTTAAAAGACAATGCTAACAACATAATCATAGACAATGCAAATATCAGCGGAGATCTTTCCGAAAGTCTTAAATTTACAATAAGTCAGAATCTTGTAACTACAGCAGTGCCCCAATTATTCACCACATCTACAGTAAATTATTCCGGAGGTACTGTAAACTTACAATGGTCAGCATATTCTGACCCCAATGTTTCTTATTTTAATGTTTACAAAAGCACAGATGGACAACCATTCCAATTGGCCGGAAGTAAAGTTCAGAGTTTAGGCTATACAGACGCTGTGGGGACATTAATCTATCCCAGTCTTACAAACCCACTTCGTTCATTTAGTGTAAAATATAAAGTTACGGCAGTCAGTAAAGATCTCATTGAAGGGACAGAGTCGAATGTTCTAGAGATAGCTGATAAAACCCAGCCTGGTACCTCAGTGGATACATCATTTCAGATTATTAGTTCCTCAGGCAGCACGCAGGATACAACGACATACACAATCAGTCTTCCACTCAATGAGCCAATAGACCCGACACTTGCTTCGTCAATTGACCAATTTAGTTTTGAGAATATAACAGGTTATACTTTTAATAAAGTTTCAGCTAATTATTTAGGATACGTTAGCGGTAACTATGTGGTGCAGTTAACCTTTACAACAAACAAGAAATTATTATCAACAGCCATATTCAGAATTACATGTTCAGGGATGAAAGATCTTTCTGGCAATATAATATTAACCAACAAAAATGCGTTTAAGTGCAGAGGTTATTTTTAATTAAGCTATAAAAATATTAAGGGTTATGAAGTCCCCTATTTACATGGGGGACTTCACATTTTAATCAGGGGTAAAATCGTAATCCGAGGCCGGAATCGAATGCCGAGCCAAATGAAGGAGAAAGACCGACAAGCAGACCCACTTCAAGGAAAATCTCAAGCGGAGTAGATTGAGGGACAAAGTTTATTCCAAATACTCCCCTAGCCCCGAGGCCAAGGCCATTATCAGATCTGAAATAAAATCTACCTTCATCATTATCATAGTACAAACCTTTCCCCTCGCCGATGCCCAGGGCGCCTCCAAAACCAGCATACAATTTGGCTACATTAGATCTGAAGGCATCAAAGTGCCATAAATAGTCGAGGCCAATTCTAGGGCTGCCGAAATAGGAACCACCCACATCGATAACTATGGCATTAGTTCTTTGAGTCCAATATTTTATTGTAAGGCCAGTTGGATCTCCGACCATAATACCGAAGCCGAAATTTCTTCCTTGCGGTGATTGAGCAAAAGAAACAGAGAAGTATGAAAGTACACAAACAAATAAAATCAAACATGGTTTTTTCATGGTTTATTTACCGTTTTTTCTAATATCCACATAGCAGTTAAAAAATGATAGTATCCGCATCACAAGTTTGTTTACTATGAAAAAAAGGAGGTATAACATACACGGCTTATAATGTGGGCATAATTACGGATTCTATATTTAAGATTGTCGATTTTATTGGAAAATTAGGAATGAGAATGTACACCTATAAAGAAGCAAATGCAGAATTGCTGGAAAGAAATTCAGGAAGACAATCATTAACAGAAAGATTCGCAGATACAAGAAAATTTACTGAAGATTTATGCAAGTCATTCATAGCCGAAGACTATGTAATACAATCGATGCCCGATGCAAGTCCGACAAAATGGCATCTTGCACACACGACTTGGTTTTTCGAAAGATTTATTCTGAATACATATATAAAGAACTATTCTTTCTATGACAGTGCATATAATTTTCTATTTAATTCATATTATGTTCAGGCGGGAGAACGATTTACAAGAGCAAAGAGAGGAATGCTATCACGCCCCGGGGTTGAAGAAATATATAAATTCAGGGAAGTTATAGACAATAAGATATTAACTCTATTACAGACAATAGATCCAGAAAAGGCCGAGGAAATCAATTTTTTAATAGAGCTAGGAATAAACCATGAACAACAGCATCAGGAGTTGATATTAACAGACATCAAACATTTATTTTTCCTCAATCCATTAAGGCCATTGTATTCTGAGAAGAAAAGAATATCGGGAAGTGATATAAGTCCTTTAAACTGGATTTCATTTCCAGAAGGAATTTATGAAACAGGGAACCGAGGTAAAGAATTTGTGTTTGATAACGAAACACCCCGACATAAAACATATGTACCAACATTCAGTTTAGCTGACCGATTAATAACCAACAAGGAATATCTTGAATTTATGGAAGAGGGATGTTACCGGAGGCCAGAGTTATGGTTATCTGACGGTTGGAATATTGTTGAGAATGAAAAATGGGGTTCACCATTATATTGGGAAAAAGTTGAGAATGAATGGTGGGCATATACACTGAATGGATTTAATAAAATTGTGCCAGACGAGCCTGTTTGCCATATAAGTTTATATGAAGCAGATGCATATGCGCGTTGGTCAGGTGCCAGACTACCAACCGAAGAAGAATGGGAAGCAGCAGCCTATGATAAGGTAATCAAAGGTAATTTTGTTGAGAGCGGACATTATCATCCAATACCATTGCTTGAAAATGGGAACGGATTTAAGCAATTATTTGGAGATGTATGGGAATGGACTAGAAGTTCATATTCGCCATATCCAGGATACAGGACATTACCGGGTGCACTTGGAGAATACAACGGGAAATTTATGTCCGGACAAAACGTATTGAGAGGAGGATCATGTGCAACCCCAGTATCGCATATCCGACCGACGTACCGAAACTTCTTTCCGCCTAACGCCCGGTGGCAGTTTACGGGACTCCGACTAGCAAAGGATGAGGTTTAATATGTATCGTGGATATGAAATAACTCCGCTAGAGGAAATAAAACATTATCTAACGAAACCAGTAAAACAGATTCCCAGCAAGTATTTTTATGATGAGAAAGGATCGCATTTATTTGACAGGATATGCCAGCTTGAAGAATATTATTTAACAAGGACTGAAATTAAAATAATGCAGGATAATATTATAGATATTATTTCCAACATTCCCGAGAACACACAGTTGGTTGAATTGGGGTCTGGCAGCGGGATAAAGACAAAACTTCTGTTAAGTCATCTTAGAAATCCAGCAATTTATATTCCTGTTGATATTTCACAGGAATATCTTTTCAATTCATATAAGCTATTAAAGGAAGAATTCAAATGTTTACCGATTTATCCGTTATGTGGTGATTTTACAAAACAATTTAAATTGCCGGATGTTAAAGAAAGATTCAGCAGCACAACATTTTATTTTCCCGGATCAACATTGGGGAACCTGACACCTTCTAAGGCAAGGGAACTTATTAAGCACGCCGGCGAATTATGCGGTGAGAGAGGAACATTCTTACTTGGGGTAGATTTGATTAAAGATTATGATATTATTGAGAATGCTTATAATGACAAAGAAGGGGTTACTGCTGAATTCAATCTAAATATTCTTTCAACTGTTAATAATGAGACCGGATCTGATTTTGATATCAGCAATTTCAGGCATCTGGCTTTTTTTAACACTTCAGAATCGAGAATTGAGATGCACGTGGTAAGTCTAAGGAAGCAGGAAGTTCATTTAAATGGAGATACAATTGTTATAGAGAAGGGAGAAAGGATATTAACGGAATATTCTTACAAGTATTCTGTAAATATTCTGAGGGAAATAATAAGGGGTTGGTTTTATATTGATAAACAATGGACTGACAGCAACAACTTCTTCGGAGTGTTTCTTCTTAGGCGGTAATTTATAACAATTACCGTCTTTAATAAGTAGTTCTCTCTCTACTTTTCTTGGCGTTCTCTCCCTACTTTTCTTGGCGCAAGAAAAGTAGCAAAAGAAACATGGCTTTAAATTATTTGCTATAAATTCAGCGCTCCGTTCTGTCTACTTTTCATTTCCAGTGCGGGAATTGAACTCGCCCGCCCAGGCGGGCTCAAACAGCAATTCCCCTCTCCCTTCATTAGATTATTCGTCATTTATCATTTGCTGAATTTATTTAACGCAAATAATTTAAGGCCGGGAAATACTGAAATTGATTCGATCTTATTGCATTCCTCTTATAAACATTATTCACACTTACTTTTACTGAATTTATTTAACGCAAATAATTTAAGGCCAGGAAATATGGAAGTTGATTTGATCTTATTTTAATTTGTCATCGGAGAGGTGGAATTTGTGCATGAAACGATGGAGTACCGGGGCTATTATAATTCCGACAGCGACCAGGAATATTATTCCTGAAAATAGTGCATACATTGAAGCAAATAATTTGCCGCCTGTAGTTTTGACTGCATCAACGGGACCCATTCCACCTAAAATCATTGAGGCATTAAGAAGTGAGTCTAGCCAGGATAGATTTTCAAAGGAATGATATCCAAGAACTCCAATAGAAAGTGATGTCAGGATAATTACAAGTGCGATTAGGATATGTTTGAAGAGCCTGCTTATATAAGCAGGCCTTCCTAATAGCGGTTTAGATTTATGTTCATAAAAAAACATATCAATCCTGCGGGGGCATTCCAATAGCAGTCCATTCTTCGAATGCAGGGCCATAGATACCGGGAACTATTAATCCAGCCTGTCTCATAAGTACTGTCATTTGTCCACGGTGGTGCATCTGGTGAACTAGCAGGACGGAAAGGGTTTGTCCTTTAGTCCAGGTTTGTCCATACATATTTATTTCATCTTTGAGAGCATCATCGTTCCATTGTTTCAGGAGGGCATTTTTGAAAATCGAGGTTGCTTTGAGATATTCATTGGCAATGATTTTTGCTTCTGAGGGAATATCTTTATCATCGATATTATATAGATCTTTAAGACCTGCGGCAGTTCCCATTTCTCCGAATGTACCTGTGATATGCCATGCAAGCCGGCCTAATGATCTTCCTTTTTCAGTAACCCTTTGTTTGAGGGATTCGTTGGTAAGATTATTCAGTAATTTCAAAGTGGCATTAGTTTCATATTCGAAATCATTCAGGAAATCAGAAACCTTTAAGAAATTCATAAGACCTCCATTTTAACTCAGATTGATTAATATTTCATTTAATTTATTAAGATTGGATATCCATTCTTCTTTTTTCATTCTTTCTTTAGCAACAACTTCAGGTGCGGCATTCTGAACGAATTTTTCATTTGAAAGTTTTTTATTTATACCAACTAAGGAATTTTCAAACCTTTCGATTTCTTTTTTCAATCTTGTTCTTTCAATATTAAGATCGATAAGACCTTCAAGAGGTATAAATATTTCGCAATCCTTAATAACAGCCGAGGCACTTGCTTTAGGTTTTGTAAGCTGAGGATCTGCTATAAGATTTTCAACACGGGCTAGTTTTTTAATATACTCGACCTGGTGGGGTCTGACTTCAGTAGTTTTGATGAATACATTGACTGCTTTTGAAGGAGGGATGTTCATTTCGCCCCTTATATTTCTAATTGCAGTAATAATATTCTGAACGAACTCCATTTCTTTTTCGGCAGAGGGATTTATTTTATTCTCATCAACTTCGGGATATTTGGAAATAAAGATACTTTCGCCGGGTTTGCGTTCATCGATTAAATGCCATAATTCTTCAGTTAAGAAAGGCATGAAAGGGTGTACAATTTTAAGGAGATCTTCAAAATAGATGAGGGCTCTAGTTAAAGCAGCTGCTTTAATTTCTTCATCCTTTGCATAGAAGCGGTTTTTGGAAAACTCAATAAACCAGTCACAGAAATCATTCCATACATAACTATAAATAAGTTTAGAGGCATTATTAACCTCGAAGTTTTCCATGGCTTTATTTAATTCTTTCAGAGTTTGATTAAACCGTGACTGTATCCACTGGTCTGAAAAATCGACATGTTTATCAATGAGGTTCTTATCTATTTTAATAGTTTGGGCGTTCATGAGGAGGAAGCGTCCGGCATTCCAAATTTTATTGGCGAAGTTTCTTCCAATTTCACATTTATCTTCGCTGAACATAACGTCTTGTCCAAGGGGCGCAAGGTAAATCATAGTAAATCTGAGTGCATCAGCGCCGAACTCGGAAATAACATTGAGGGGGTCAGGGGAATTGCCGAGAGATTTGCTCATTTTTCTTCCCTGAAGATCCCTGAGTACGCTGGTGAAATAGACATTTTTGAATGGTATATCTTTTTTGAAATGGAGACCAGCCATAATCATTCGGGCAACCCAGAAGAAAATAATATCCGGTGCGGTTACAAGAGTATCGGTAGGATAGTAATATTTTTGTTCTTCATCAGATCTGAATACATCGTAGGCCCAGAGCCAGCTTGATGCCCAGGTATCGAGGACGTCATCATCCTGGCGCCAATTTTCAATATCGGCAGGAGGATTAATATCGCAGTAGATTTCATTAGTTTTAAGATGGTACCAAACGGGAATACGGTGACCCCACCATAGCTGGCGTGAGATGCACCAATCCCTGAGATTGTTCATCCAGTGGTCGTAGGTTTTAACCCAATGTTCCGGATAGAATTTAATTTCTCCGTTGTTGACAACTTTAAGGGCAGAAACTTTAAAGTCATCCATCTTCATAAACCATTGTTCAGAGAGATAAGGTTCGATGGGGACTCCGCCGCGATCAGAATAGCCGACTTTATTTTGGTAGTCTTCGATTTTATCAATGAAGCCAAATTCTTCAAGGCGGGCAACAACCTTTTTTCTAACCTCATAACGGTCGAGACCTCTGAATTCTTCGGGGACATTATGATTTGTAGTTGCGTCTTCATTAAAGATATTTATTATTTCAAGGTTATGCCTGTTGCCCATATCATAATCATTAACATCATGGGCAGGAGTAACTTTAACTGCGCCTGTACCGAATGCCATAGTAACATATTCATCAGCGAAGACAGGAATTTCCCTATCTACAATTGGCAGGAGGACTTTTTTACCGATATATTTTTTATAACGTTCATCATTAGGATTAACGGCAATGCCAGTATCGCCGAGCATAGTTTCAGGGCGTGTGGTAGCTACAATAATATATTCATTGGAGTCCAATACGGGGTATTTAATATACCAGAGTTTTCCATTTACAGTTTTGAAGATAACCTCTTCATCAGAGATAGCGGATTTAGAGGCGGGATCCCAGTTAACCATTCTATAACCGCGGTAAATTTTAGTTTCCCTATACAATTGGACGAAGGCCTCGATGACTTTTTTATAATAGTCATCGTCCATAGTGAATCTTTCGCGGTCCCAATCGCAGCTAACGCCGATTTTTCTTAATTGTTTATAGATGATACCGCCGTATTTTTCAGTCCATTCCCAGCAGTGTTTGATAAACTGATCTCTGCCGATTTCATACTTATCGATGTTCTGATCTTTAAGGAATTTTGTTACTTTAGTTTCAGTTGCGATAGAGGCATGATCAGTGCCGGGCACCCAGCAAGTGTTGTAGCCCTGCATCTTTTTTGTGCGGATAAAAATGTCCTGCAGCGTATTATTCAAGATATGTCCCATGTGCAGGTGACCTGTTACATTAGGAGGCGGGATTACGATAGTATAAGGTTTTCTGGAAGAATCGACTTCAGAATGAAAAAGATTATAATCCTGCCAGTATTTATACCATTTATCTTCGACTGTTGCCGGGGTATAGGCTTTTGGAATTTCGTTATTAGGAATATCGGACATTAGTTAACTCTTAGTATATAATATAATTAGTAAAAATAGCTGCATGGATTTCCGCTTTCGCGGGAATGACATTCAGAGAGAATGTCAAAAGCCAATAATTTGCAAATATAACTAAAAATTAAGCTGTTTTGAAGGGCATTTGAGCCAGAGGACTATTTTATTAAGTACAGATAGTTAGGCAGTTTAATTTTAATGCCGTAATCACCGCCTTCAAAATCACTTTCCTGATCACCTACAGAGGCGATAATGTTAAAACCTTTAGCGGAGAGTTCCTTTCTTTTATCCCATTTATATTTGCCGGTAGACTGATGTATGGAATTATTTTTTAATATCAGCGTGTCAAATTTTGTATAGCCGGCATTTTTCAAATTTTTATAAGTAACATCAAATTGCGAAATATCTCTGCCGGTTATAAAGATAACAGTTATGTTTTTGGCGATGACGAAGTCATAGAGGGCTTTAACTTCGGGTATGGCGGGAGCCTTAGATTCATTTATCCAGTCATTCCAC